>Ga0208008_10012_pt1 | contig 53291 bp, 66 predicted proteins | sample Wag42014_11_19_FD_187355 | JGI IMG/M metagenome (GOLD analysis project Ga0208008, IMG submission 187355) | Deep subsurface shale carbon reservoir microbial communities from Ohio, USA - Utica-2 Time Series 2014_11_19 (SPAdes) (version 2) ...
AGGAGTAAAAATAACGGAAAGACCAAGAATTTATAGACCATAAAATGTATAAGCTGCCTCTATTGAAACACCAGGGGCAGCTTACAAGTTTGATTAATAAGTTCTCTTAACAAAAAAAGAAAACCCTACAGTATATTTAAGGGAAATTCTAAAACAAACAAAAAGACACCTGAAAATACAGACGCTCCTAATTCTCCCTCTAAAAAAAAATCTGGGTACACCAGAAGTGAGGGAATATCAAGAGCTAACAGAATTAGAAAAAATAAAATAAAGTATACTTCTAGAGCAAACGCAGATGATCTTAATAAGTTTGTAACATTAGATTTTGGAACTAAAGACTACTTTAGTCTTATTACAGGAGATAGTAAATCAAACTGCGAACATGAACTTTCCAGAGCTGAACTAGAGAAGTTAAGAGGTATTAAAGACTTAACCACCTGTAACGATAATCACCCTGAAAAACTAAATGAAAATGAAGATGACTTTCGAGAAAAAGCTGTAGAAATTCTAACTAAAAAGTCAGATACTATTCGCAGTGAGGTAGATAAATATGTTAAAGAAAATTATTCTAAGAACAGATATAAAACTGAGTTTAATCGAGAAATACCAAGAAGACTTAATTCCTTAATCTCTAACTGTGACCCAAATGATCTAACAGAAGCAAAAAAAGAATTTGCAGCTTTTTCTAAAAGGATACGTGAGAGTTGGCCAACTTATTTTAAAGGAAGTGACTTTAAATATTTTGTAGTAATAGATATCCAAAAAGGAACGAGACATTTCCATTTTCATCTTATTGCTAATTTTAATGATATACCTCAAGCAGAGCTCCAGAAACTTTGGAATAATGGTACCGTCACTATAAGTAAAATATACAAGAGTGGCAACATCTTCTATTTCAATAAAGACAGCAACATAAATAAAAGTGAGTCTAAATTAACTCATTATATGACAAAAAAGATTGAACAAAACAGCAAGGATCCTAGGTGTAAAGGTAAACAAATGACAATTCCAAGCAATGGTCTTAAGAGGTTCCATAAAATAACTAACTCAACTTTAATCACAATGATATATAAATATTTCAAAAGGTATTCCATTGAACCTAAATGGAGCAATGACATAAAAAGTGAAAAAGCTTATGGTAAAGACTTTCAGATAAGCAAATTTGAACTACCTGATTTTGAACTATTTGAAGATATCGAAACGATCTCTGAAAGAATTATTGAAACCCTACTTGAATTAAATAAAGAGGAAATCACCAGAAAAGATTACTATAATGCAATGTATGAAATTGTTCACTCCCGAAGCAGACAAAAAGCTAGTTAATTATTCATATTGGCCTATGCGCCGCCAAGTTATTAGTAAATTTACAGAATTACTAAGTGTAAATACCAAGCACAAACTAAATTGAATTTAGCTTTAAATAAACTGTATGGTTTAGTGAAAACTACAATTGGGGCTGATAAGGTGCTTTATATCAAAAAATTTGAGCCTTATTAGCCGTTCTATTCTATTTTATGTAGTTTTGTATATCTATCAGCTAAAACCTCTTAAAATCGATTCTAAGGCTTTGTAGGCTGTATCTAATATAATGGAGTTTAACGTTTAAAATTCCTAAGTCAAAATACAGAAAGCGTACGGGTAAATGAGTGGTATCCTCAGTCTGCCTTCTGCAGCAATTGGCAAGATTATAAAAGCTGCATTCTGGATCTGATCATAAAATCAACTAAGACAAATACCGATTTGCTGTACTAACTAAGAATCTCTAGACAAACTTCAACCTGACTCTTTCTGTATCCAATTGAGATTATCTGCCTTAATTTTCATAAGCTATACCTGGTTTTCCGCCGTAAAGAGAGTGAAGGACCATTCATTGCTATACATTGATTTCATCTAAAAACAGCTATTTAAAGCAATACACTTTTTGATTTTTCTCAGAGTTTAAGAGACAAGTAATTTAGCAGTTTAATCAAATTAATACATACTCATATTAATAATAGCTAATGTAAATCATAAGTAAATAAAACAAAAACCCTATATAATAATACTTTATTTATTAGTGTCGAAAATTCTAACACCCTACCCCGATGCGCCCCGTCATAATAGGATTTAATTCTCGAAACCACCCGTCGAAAATTCTAACAACCCCCCCGTCGAAAATTCTAACACCCTACCCCGATGCGCCCCGTCATAATAGGATTTAATTCTCGAAACGAGGTTTAGACCAATAATATGCAGGTTAGAGTCTCTGCTCCCTGTTCATTATAGTCATATCTGCGCTTTAAATATCTGCTCTCTTCTAATGCCTTAATGTGATCACTAATGGTCTGTCTTCTAACCCCTAGCTTTTCAGACAAAGTAAGTGTGCTGGGAAATGCTGTTCCTTTGTTAAATGAGTATTTGAGTATCAATATGTAAACCTTAAGCTGAGTTGGAGAAATGGCCTGATAGATAGCTCCATTAATGACTCCATTGTTAATCAATGTGTATCCAGTACCATAACTACTTTGCTTCTCAGCTTTACAGAATGTTGGACATCCTCTTCTCTTTCTAGCTTCTATTAAGCCAAGACTAGCCAGATTATCAATAGCTGTGGATATCCTTTGTCGACTCATACACATTTCACCTTTATGGGTTATTTCTTTTTTTATCTGGGTTGAATTAAGACCATTCTCAGCAGCTAAAAGCACACCATACACTATGAGTTCATACCCTGAAACATCTCTGTAACTATTGAATATACGGTTATTAAGTTTAATATGATTATCAAGTACCAGACTATCTATACTGCCTTTAATCAGACAGTTATAACGGTCACAATGGTGACTGAGCATCTCCTGGAGCTCTGCATCAGGTATGGTGCATCCTAATAGCTTGTATTCTTCATCCCAGTAGGCATAAAAGTCATTTTTAATTTTACCTATTTTCTCAGGTGGCTGATTAAGCTCATTCCATGCCTTTACTATATCGTAGGCTCTTCTTTTGGAATAGCCCATCATCTGCAGCCATTTCGTTAGCCTACCCTGAGCCCAGTTCCTCTCACCTACTTCTACACCCTTTAAGATTGAATTAATACAGGGTCTTTCCGCCTCAGGTAGTTTTATTCCCTTAATTCTATCAGACCCGAAATCAGGCGATTTTGCCGGCCTGATACCCATCAAATTAGATAGATACTTTATACTGTATTTTTTAGAAGGATCCATCTCAATAATCCTGCATTCTAGTCTTTCAGATTTGTTATTATAGCTGCCGGGCAGCCTCATAATTCTAGCAGCTTCAGCAGCTCTTGAATCAGATCCAGTCTCATTAGAAATGTATTTAACAAATGAGATTACTTTATTGGCATCAAAAGGCTTATCAAGAAGCCAGTAACTATGTATTCCATGTCCAGAACTCAAATGTATGCTTGCTTCAGGCAGTCCTGCCTCTTTGATGCTCTTCTTGACCTCTTTTAGGTTAATATCATCATAGTCCGCCCATAGTGCATTCACTTTGGTTAAATTGCTAGCTTTACCTGAAGTGGTATCTTTACGACCAGAAACCCCAAAATAAACATCCTTATCCTCAGGCGGCTTATATTCTAATAATTCATCTGTATCTTTAAACCACACTTTATTGACATAACCTGCAGTGTTAAACTCTCTGACCTCAATAAATCCAGGTAAGTTCGATAAAATGTGATTGATGAATTTAGCATTATTCACTTCTCTATTTATTTCTTTTATCGAAGACATAACAACTATCTCCCCTCGGCCTTAAACAATTATTTTACATTTCAGCATTATCATATAAAAAGTCAATTGCTAACCTTATCAGATTAGATTTATCTCTATCACTCTTTCTTGCCATTTCGTTCAGCTTTTTATCCTGACCTTCGTAAATATAGTAAGTCCTTTTAATCTTTTTCGGATTGTTTTTATCTATAGAAATACTTATAGATGGATTCTTTTCCGCCATAATATCGGATTCAGGCTTGACTTCAGCTTCATTATCATCGCTTTCAGCACTGCTATTAGAGGCATCTTCTTTAGCTTTATCATCACCATTAACATTGCTGGTATTATTACCATCATTATTGCTGTCACCATTACCATTAACATTACCATCAATGTTACTGTCAATGGTACCATCAACATTGCCATCATTTTTTTTATTTTCTTTATCTTTAGACTTGCTCTTTTCTTTTTTTTCTTTGATATCATTACTAATTTCTTTAAATCTTTTATCATTTTTCTCTTCTGCATTTTTAGACAATTTTCTCCACCACCCGCTTTAAAACTTTAAAGAACTGGTCTGCTGCTTCTTCATCATATTCAAATACAGTCTTCCCCGCTCTACCAGCTTCAGTTATTTTAACCCTTCTGTTAATCGGTTCTGTTAAAATATCTGGTTCATCGGAGAATATATCTTTTAGAAGCTCTAGATTAGCTTTTGATTCATTTGTCCTAGCATCAAACATATTAGGAATAATCAAAGTAATGAGGTCGCTGCTTAATCTGAGTTCATCTAAGTACTCATATATGTTACCTACGGCTCTTACACTGGCTGACTCAACCTGAACCGGCATAATAATATGGTCTATATAACATAAAACTGCATCATTAACTTTTGTTCTTTGCGGTCCACAGTCAAACATAACAAAATCATAATCCATATCTTCTAGGTCTGATAATATTTCTTCCATGATTATATCTATCCTGGAATTTCGATGTAATTCTGAGTTAATCTTTTCAATATTATCATTAGGCAAAAGATCTAAATTTTCTCTAGCATTGATTATGCACTCACTTAATTTAGCTGGATAACGAGGATCCATTAAATCAAAAAAAGTATTCTCATAATCTTTTTCAGTAAATCCTAAAAATAAGCTGGAATCATTTTGCCCGTCTAAGTCAATCAATAAAACATTAAAGTCTAGTTTAGCTAGTCCATGAGCTAATTGAACTGAAGTAGTGCTTTTTCCTACACCACCTTTATTATTGATCACTGCTATTTTTTTTGGTCCCACTTCAATCCCCCTTTTTGAGAGAAGAATTAACTACTCTTCTATTTTTCTTGATTAGATGATGATCTTTCTTCAATAAAATCTAAAAAACTCTTTTCTGTTATACGCCAGGTATTACCAAGCTTAAACCCTTCTAACTTTTTCTCCCTTAAATATCTGCGTATAGTTTGTTCACTTACTTTAAGCTTTTCTGCTATTTCATCAGGTGTATATATCTCAGGCATACTGATCCTCCTCCTAAAAATATAGTTTTAAAATCTCTTGATACTTATTCATGTTACAATCTAGTATAATACATAATCTATTATATATCAACAATTAAATCACTGACTGAAGATTGCTTTTCGTGCTTCTATGTAGTAATTACTGTCAACATTAACATTAACTCTACCATTAATGGTGACAGTAACATTAACATCAATGCTACCATCAATGGTAATGGTAACATCACCATCAATTCTACCATTGACATTACCATTAATGTTAACAGTAAAATTAATAGCACCACCAATTCCAATTTCACGACCAATACTAAAGAAAGTTCTAATGTTAATTCCAATATTAATGTTAACATTGCCATCACCATTAACAGCAATTCTACCATTAATGGTGACATTAACATTAACATCAATGGTAATGGTAACATTGACAGTAATATTAATGGTAATATTATTTTTATAATATTCCAAAATACATAAATATGCCGTTATGCTTTTACGTAAGTACGTAATTATGCCATTACATATTTTATAATATTCTGAATATTTATCAGAATTGTTTGCAGTTCATTTTTTTAATTAATTCCTTATCTGTATCCGTATACGGTTACGGTTCCGTATACGTTATAAACTAAAAAAACCACCCCGGTAAGGAGTGGATAAAAAAGGAGGGAATTATCAAATACAAAAATCTATATGATAGCTGCCTCTGGCACAGCTTCAAAAAGGGGATCAAAGTTATTCATTTATTCTATTTATAATGATATCAGCAGGCTATTAAAACATCTTTAAAACCAAATTAAAAGATAATTAGATTAACAATCATCCAATGAGTCTTTATTTTCTTCATTAACTTCAATAATTTTTCTGATATATACATTGCTTGAATCAACAGTTCCTGGTTTCTCAAACTGCTTATAAAATAAATCATAGGCTTCATCCTTATTTTCCGCCCAGACCATCTTTTTCAACTGATTACTCCCATGCTTAACAGCAGAATTATAAGCTTTAATGTAAAATTGTTTCACCTTAATTATCCCCTTTTTCTAATCCGTATTGTCAAAAAATCTTTTAATTCATATATTCTCATTTATATGTTTAATATACGAAAGATAATATTTTATTAATTTATCAAGATTTTGATAGACAACTTTATCATCTACTTCTTCATACTCATGGACAAGCCTGTTCCTTATTCCTGTGCTGGGAGCAATATCTTTTGCAAATTCTTTTGATAATATTTCAAGATCAATCAATTCTAGAAAAGAGGAATAATAGTCCTGAGCTGGGTACCTATCTGATTTTTTTATCAGCATATTATTAATATCTAATGCTAAATCAATAATCAACTGAATAAGTCGCTCAATAGCATAGCGCTTAAGCTGATCATTTTGATATTCTTTAAAAGTATCAGGTTTGAACTTTTCCAGTTCACTAATATATTTTTCCATTTTTATGAGTTTATTTATGATTATTTCATTCATCAATATCTCGCCTCAATTTTTTTCTCTAAAGTTTTTCTTCTATCATCATATAAAAACTTAGTATCAGCATAAATCCCTGCTGCATAGATACTGAACTTTTCAAATTTTTCTTCACTACCATATAATAGCTTTCCTTTTTTTGCGATTTCTACTTTTAAAATAGGTTCAGCTTTAGTTAGATTAACAAGATCAATATCAGCACGCTGATAAAATTGAGATAATTCATTTAAAAGCTCCATTTTTTCTGACTCCGTTAGAAACTCAGAACATTTATATCCAAGATCAAGGTCGCTTCCTTTTTTATTATTGTCATCGGCATAGGAACCAAACACAACAAATAATTCGATATTATACTTATTAATAATATTGGTGGGTACTTCTAAATTCATTTTATCACCCCGTTTATTAAATTATACATTATTTTCAAAAACATAAAAAGAACTAATCCTTATTTTTCTTCTGATTTATTCAGTAATCTCTGAACTTTCTCATTATATTCATCTCTAACTTCCTGAAGCTCTTTCTGGAACTCTTTTTCCTGTTCTAATAGCGCCCGCTCCTTTTCATTTGTTAGCTTTTCCTTCATATTTTCCATAGCATTATCTTTATCTTCAAGCTGTCTATTAAGTGATTCAATCTTGCTTTCCAGCTGCTCATTTTCTTTCTGCTGTTTTTCTAACTCTGATCCCAACTCTTTTAAACGGTCCTTCATCTTAGGTAGTTCTTCTAACTGATCATCTTTGCGATGAATTTCATATTTTAACTCCTGCTTTTGATCCTTAAGATTAAATATCAGATCATCTTTAGTTTCGACAGAATTTTTAAGCTGCTCATTGTCTTTTTCCAGTTCTTCGAGTTCATTCTCAAGAGAAGAGACCCTATCTGATAATAAATTCTTTTCTTCTTTAGAATCCTTCTTTAATTCTTTATGCTTTTCTGCCAGGTCCTCAAATTTATTCTTAAATTCTTTTATACTTTCATCTTTCTCTTCCAACTGATGGAGGTAATTGTTATCTTTCTCCCTTAAAGCAACAGCCATTTTTTCTCCCATACCTGTAAATATATTGGTAATCTCTTTGGTAATAGTCTGAAGAGAGGCCAGATCTCCGCTTAGCTCAGGCACCTCATCCTTAACAGAATTGATATTATATAACCCCAACAGATGCTCTACAAAGTCACCTCGGTTGTCAAAATTACTCATATCAGCCAGTTCATTAATCTTTTCTTTAGTTTCCTTACTTACTTTAGCACTCCAGGTTTCTGACATAATAATACCTCCTCAGGTTATTTTAATGATATTCCACTTAAAATTAATTTCTGTAGTTAAAATGTCAAATAATAAATATACTATAGTTTACTTAGGTTTACTATGTAAACCAAGTTATAATATAAGTTTACTAAATATTTTTACAATAGTCAATAAATATATGAAAGAAAGTAAAAACAGGCTGAAATTGATAATACGGGATAGATTTTCGAACATATGTATGTTAAAATAAAGAGAAGAGAGGAGCTGATCTTCAATGAATCTGAAGGATAGAGGCAACAAAAAGTGGACTGCTATGATGCTAATTGAGCACAGGAAGCGTCTAAAAGAACTGAAAGAAAGTGAAAAAGACAGAGAAAAGCCTATTTTAGATGAACAGGAGAAGGCTGCTATTAATTCTAAGCTGCAGCAGGCTGTTCAGATGAAGCTGCCGGTAGAAATAAAGTATTATGAGGATAAGAGATTTAAAACTGTTTCAGGAGTAGTTAGGAAAGTTAATTTAAATCGAAAAAAAGTAATTATTTCAGAGAAAGGAGGGAAACAGCAGAAATTGTCACTTACTGATTTACTGGAATTAAGACTAAAATAGAGGATTAGGTAAATTAATAAAGAAGAAGTAAATTAAAATGGCATCTATAGGAGGAATAATAAATGAGTGATTATGTTTTTGTTGCTGGAGAAGATGATTTTGAAACTATTACAAAAGTTTCAGCTGAAAGTATTGAACAAGCTAAAACTAAATATGCTAAAAAACTCTGGGAAATCGATAATCTAGAAAAAGAAGAAGTTAAAAGGAATGGTACAGACTCTATTTTTTGGGGAAAGTTTGCTTCAGAATTATTTTCTCGCAGAGATGGAGGTTGGATTCATGAAATTGATAAAACTAAAAAGCTATTTAAAGCTAATTTAGAAGAAGATTTTTCACCAGAAATATCAGAAGAATTGATCGAATATTATTTTGATATAGAAAAAGATTTTAAAGAAATTTCTGATAAAACGAAATTTAATGTAGCTAAATTTCAAGTTGAAAAAATGATAGATGATAATCATCTCAGAATTTATCCTCTGGATGAAATGAAATCTATATCTTAATATCATCAATTATTAACCCCACCAATATCTAAAGCTGCTGGTGGGGCTTCTTAGTTAATAAAGCTATTTTCTAAAGGGGATGTATAATATACACCCCCTTCATTATATTTTAAATCTAGCTGTTAGTCTTAAAGAAATTATTATTACTCAACACCCTTAAATTATAATTTTTTCCTTTTAAATAACAAAAAGCATATCATCTTGCTAATTAAGGCCTTCATATCACAAAAAGTTTTTATCTTCCTGGGTAACTAGTCAGCTTTTTACTTCTAGTAGCCCTTATTTCTTCGTATTTCTAATAATCATCAAGTTTTACTGCAACATCAGGCTTATCTATGCTGCAGTTGGGACAGAACCACTTTAGTTCTTTAATATCTGGAGCATCAGGGTTATCAAAGATAGTCTGGATCGGAATAAATTCTCTATTTTCTGGTATATGTTTTCTTGTAGCTATATTCCACTCCATAGCCGAAAAAGATGAACCACATGCTTTGCATTGAAATTTCATATTCTAAAAACTCCTGTCATTGTAGATTATTTTAATTATAAACTTATAATAATAACTCTTATTAGAATATCAATTTTCATTGCGCTTTACAATGATTTCTTTTAATATCTTCAACTATAGATTCAGCTTTATCCCAGCCTTTTTTAGTTAAAAAATAGGTGTTTTTACACCACTGTTCAACAAACCCTTTTCTAATTGTTGCAGCTAACCCCGATCGGTAATTAGCTTTAACCCTGGGATCAGAATTATAATGTTGGTTTCCAATTCTCACATAGGGTGTTTCTAAATAATAGTTGTTTTCAATTCTGATTTCACATCAGCATAAAAGGCGAAGCCCAATATTTCTCCTTCACAATATCCTAATTCATCATCTGAAACGTTATCAAATTCTTCTACAGCTTTTGCTAATTCACTCAACATTATAATCACTCCATTCTCATATTTTTTAACTAACTTAATTATATCATTCACAAAGTATTGTTGTAAGTAAATTTTGTATATATTTAACATGAGTTTATCATAAGAAGTAATTTAAACTTGCAAAAATAGAAGGACTAGTTCAGTCCTTTTCTTTATTTTCATTATCATCTTCACATTTATCTTGAATCTCCTTAATCCAGTTCCCTAAAATTCTATTTCTTTCCTGTAAATTCAGTATCATTCGATATAAACCTTCTAAACCTAGCTGATTAGCCCTTTGATCTTTTTCTCTTTCTATTTTTCTTTGTTTATTTTCCCAATATCTAGTCATAAATCTTTTATAATTTAATAATTCATCTTTAAACGGTTCAAACCCTTCGGTATTTTCTATATTCCAAGCTGGATCTTCAGCCCATTCACATTTTAACTTTTCAATTTCTCTTTCTATTTCTGGCAAGAATCTTAAATGTTTTAGTTTTACTTTTCGATATACAATAATATCCATTACATCATTTTTGGGATAATACCTTAATCCATCATCCGCTAAATAATATGTCATTTCTTCAAATTTTGTCCGAAAGTGATCAATAAGCAGTGGGTTATATTTTTTAACCCATTCTCTGTTTTTAGTTATTTTTTCACCTTTATGATTTCTAATTAATTCTTTTTTATTAAACATTATTTATTCTCCTTTTATAAATTTCATATAATATATTTCTTTTGTAAAAGCAAAATCCCTTTATAAATAATTTAATTTTTAAATTAAAGTAGAATGGCAAGCGATATATTTAATTTAAAAACAATTTTTATTTTGGTTAAAATTTCGTGAATATAACACGAATTTCTTGCGAAGCTAAGTTGAAAGTGATAAACTAAAAATAAGGTGTGAATATAACACTATTTTATACAAAATAGAGTGAAAAGGGGTTGAAACTTTAAAAATGCCAAAAAGAGGAAGAAGAATACCTGAAGTGCTTAGCGAGGAAGAACAGAAAAAATTACTGGAAGTTTTTAATGAAAGATATCCAACTGCATTGAGGAATAAAACTATGATCAGGTTAATGCTGAAAGCTGGATTGAGATTAGCAGAAACTTTAAATCTAAAATGGAGTGATATAAATTTTCCTGCTGCTAAATTATCAGTTGTCGAGGGTAAAGGAAGAAAAGATAGAAATCTCTGGCTGGGAGAAAAAACTCTGAATCAATTGGGTAAGTGGAGAGAGAGGCAGCATAAAGTTTTAACTGAAAAAGATATTTCTAATGAAAGCAATCTGGTTTTTACATCTCTAACTGGAAATCAACTAAATGAGGCCAATGTAAGGAAAATGGTTTATAGATATGCAAAAAAAGCTGGTATTCAGGAGGAAGTTGAAAAAAAGTATAGAGATGAGGAAGGAAATGAGTTAGAAGAAACTTATCTACAGAAGAAGGTAAGCCCTCATGTGCTAAGACATACCTTTGCTACTGAACTATATAGAATGACAAACGATTTAAGGAAGGTACAGAAAACTTTAGGACACAGCAGTATTCAAACTACTATGATTTATACCCATCTGGTAGATGAAGAGCTGGAGAATGACATGAAGAAACTGGATGAAAAGTATTAACGGGTTAAATCTGGATCAAAAAAGTTAGGATCATAACTTGTAGGTAGTATATATATCTTGGTGCCAGGAGAAGACTTAAGGTTAAAAAGCCTGGCCTTAACTTTGTCTTCTAAATTATTATAGGCGATCAGTAAAATATCAGTGCTTTCTAGTCTATCAATTGTAGGTTCCAACCACTTGAAGCCAAAGTAAGTGTCTACTTCATTTGATAGTTGCTGCTCTAGATTTTTATCGTGCTTATTTACAATAATTGTTTTCAGATTATAGTCATTTGACTTAGCCTGAATTTTAGTTATTAATTCTTTGATTTCCTGAGTTCCACCAACAACAGCAATATTTCTGGCTGTAGCAGACTTCTTTTCCAGTCTTAAGATGATTAGCCGGGAAGAAATAGCCAAAAAAGTTGTTAGAAGATAAAACAAAAGAAGAAGCTGCTAGCTATAATTATATGACGATATTACTAGATTACATAAAATAACTAACTAAGAAGAAAATCAAAAGAGCAATAGATGCCCTAGAAAACAAAGCCCTTCTTTACTATTTGTTGTACATTTGAAATAAGAGAACAGAAAAGATCGAGACATATAGTTGTGAATGTCAAAAAGGAATTATAATTTTAGGTTGTTATTCTCTCTATAAAACGCAACTTAAATGCTAACAAAAAAGCTAGATTAACTAAAATTACATCCCCAGCAATACGTATGGCGTTTATAATTAATTCTTTGGCTTTCATATCAATTACTCCTGATCTCAAATTAATAAAAACATACAGATGAAATTGTCACAGATCTCAAGAAAATCTACAAAGCACCCAGCATAGAATTTACAGAGCAGGCTTTAAATGATTTCAGCTCAAAGCTGGTTTTAAGATAAAGATGAACTATTTACTTTTTACAAATATCCAGATAGTATTCAAAAGTCAATTTATACTACTAACTGGATTGAAAGAGTCAATAAAAAAATCAGAAAAAGAATTAAAACAATGAACAGTTTACCCAATGAATTATAAAAATCAATTTTATTTATCCATTTTTTTATTTGCTAATTTTTCTACAGCTTTATACACATAATTAGGCCTTTCTTGCATTTCGAGTAAAACAACTTCCATATATTTAGATAAAAAAGCTAAAACAAAGAAAATACCACTAAAGCTAACAGACAATAAAAACATTGTAGTTGTCCATCCAGATACAACATTTTCTAAAGTAAAATAAACATAAACTGTATAACCACCTGCAAAAACAGAAACAAAAGTAAAGAAAATAGATAATATTAGTGCTATTTTAGTACCAAAATCTGAAAAACTAACTAATATATCTGAGGCTAACGAAATCTTCTCTAGAAAAGATTTATTAATAACAGGATTTTTTTCATTTATTGATTCATATTCAATATTTGTACTTTCAAACCCTGAATATTTATATAATGCTTTACGATATCTAACTCTTTCTCTAGATTTTAAAACTCTATTTAAGGCACGTCTACTTAGTAGACGAAAAGTTTCAGTGGTTAAGCTTAAATTTCTATATGATACTTTATTTAAAAATTTATAAAATAATTTTGAACTATAATTAATTGGTTTATCAGAAGAAACTGATACTATATCATAGCCTTTCATTGCTTTTTGATAGGTTTCCCATATGATCTTAGGATTGTAATCCATTATTATAGAATCAAATTCATAAACAAAATCCCCAATAGCTAAATCTACTCCAGCTAACATAGCTAATTCTATATTATGTTCCCAAGCTAAATCAACTATATTTATATTACCATTTATTTTTTCCGATATTTCTTCAACTTTATCCATTGTTTTGTCCTGACAAAAATTATTAACTAAGATAAATTCATACGCCTTAAATTTTTGAAACATTAAATTGTCAACTTTTAATAAAAAATCTTGAACATGATCTTCATTATTATTTAAATATACTACAACAGAAGTAAAATTTTGTTCTTTCATTAAATAAGCACCTCTTTCAGATCATAAATAGTATTGATTTTCCCTGATAAAACAGATATAAATGTAGGGTCATCATTAAATTTTTTTATAACAGTTGGTCGAGAGTCATCTAATTCAGACTGCATTAAAATTGGCTTGATAGAGAATAATGAGTCTTTATATTTTAGTTCAATATCATCATTCAAATACTTTCGCGCCAATGAATACATATAATCCCAAGCTGTACCAGGAGATTCTGGACAGTTATTACAATTGTTTAATTGTTTAGGAGAGCAATTATCAATGTTATTTTGACACTCAAATGTTGGTAAATCATCATAGGAAGTACTGTGCGGTGTAAAAGTTACAGATGTTAATGAATGAATACCATTTAATCCAAAAGGCATAACTGAAAAGAAAGGTCCATCCATAACTGTTATCCCAATGTCTTCAATATTATTGGATGTTTCACATAAAATTATTTCGCATAATTCATATTTAATATTAAACATTTCATAATTTAATTTATCAATTATTTGATTAACGCTGGCATATGTTGCATTTAAAACAAAAGGACTCACATAAGTTTTGTTATCCTTCATTATTAAATGATATTCATTATTTTTCTTTACTATATCAGAAATTCTTGCTTCATAAATTATTTCAACATTTGAATAATCTTTTAATTTATCAACATAATAATCCCTGATTTTAGATGCATCAAAAGCATATTCTTCAGTAATAAATGTTCCATCTACTCTGTTGTCTTTAAAATATCTACCTGGATTAACTTCTTCACACTTAATATCTGCATAATTACAAAATTTTTTGAATTGATTTCCAGAAGTAAGTGAATATTGTTTTGAAACAGCATAAACTTTCTTAAATGTATTATTAATAGCAAATGAAAAATCGTTATTGAATTTTGCAAAGTAGTTAGATGACTTAATTGCTGTAGAATAACTTCGTGGATAATGATAACCATTATGTACCCTAGCTTGATTTACATAGGTTGCTCTTGAAGCTGCTTTTTTATCATACTCTAAGATTATAATTTTTTTACCTTTTTGAGCAAGTAAGTCTGCTGCATATAAGCCATAAATTCCAGCTCCAATTATTAGATAGTCACTTTTAATTTCCATACTTCACTCCTTTGAATATAATTATTTCAAACTAACAAAAAACAACCAACAATTATAAATAAAATCCCTAATATTTTTTTAAACCCAATTTTTTCGTCTAATAATATATAGGCTAATAAAAAAGACCAAATATATGTAATTGATGTAAGTGGCAATACTACAGTATAAGGTAATTCCTTTAATACTAAAATATTAAGAAATGCACTGCCAATATATAAGATAATACCTATATATAAGTAGGTCTCAAAGATTGTTTTAATTATTACTTGACTATTATCAACAGCCTTTTTAAAGAAAAAACCACCTATTGAGCCTAGCAAAGTAAATAAAATTAAAATTATATAAGAATTAATAATCTCCTCCTCCAATCAAAATAATACCAACAACTATCAAAAAAATACCTGATAATTGAAAATTTGTTAGAGTCTCATTTAAAAATATATTTCCAAATACAATAGCAGTAATATAACTTAATGATAACATTGGATGTATAACAGAAAAACTTCCAAAATTAAAAGCAATTATCATTAATATAGAACCTAATCCATAACAAAGAAAACCTAATAAAATCGTTAAGTATTCTTCTCCAAGTGATATTTTCCAGAATAACTGTCCAGAAGCAGTCAAAAATGAAGCAAACGACATTATTACTATACCTTTCCAGTTTTTACGAATTGATCTCAAAAAATTATTTTCCATTTTTTATTACCTTTCTGGGTCATATTTATTTAAAAGAATATTAAATAAAATTTTAAGTAAATCAAGGTTACCTTTTAAAAAACTTATTTTAGTGGGGGTTTTACCCGTTTTAGGATATTCTCTTGTGACAGGAATTTCAGTGGTTTTAAAACCTAATTCAGGTGCTCTCACAGATAAATATGCTAATAACTCATATGTATCAAACACTTTTCTAAACGGCTTTACTCTTTCATCTAATAAAAAGTTTCTAGAGTAGGCTCTATATCCATTAGTTGTGTCTGTATAATTGAAACCACTTGCAAAAGAAATTATTGGAATATGGATTAACTTAACAGCTATATGTCTGATTTTAGGTGTATTAATAGCCTTTCCACCTTCAATATACCTTGAACCTTGAACTAAATCAAAACCCTGGTTCAATGCTTCAATAAAATCAGAAATAGCATCAACATTATCCTTATTATTACCATCAATAGTTACAATACCTTGATATCCTTCTTTTAACGCATACGAATATCCCATACGTAATTGAGCACTAAGCTTTCCAGTGTCCTTTTTGACAAGTAATGTATTAACACCCAACTCTCTCAGCCTTTTTGGTTCAGTTGACCCGTCATCACTACCCCCATCACAAATAATTATATCTATTTCATTATGTAAATTTTGTGCTTTTATTTCTCCTAATTCATTTAATAACTTATTCCCTTCATTAATTACAGGAATACACAAACAATAAGTGTTTTCTTTTTCTGAAAATGAAGTTTCTGAAAAATTGGGTATTTCCCAGTCATTACTATTCATAATTATCTACCTCAATTAAAATTTTATCATACTAAATTTCTAATTAATTTTAGACTTTCTTCAACATTTTTAACATTATTATTGTCATTTACTTTTTTCATTTCTATGGAAATATAGTTTTTATAATTTAATTCTTTTAATTTTGCAAATAGATTCTTATATAGATCAATATTACCTTCTAATATTGGATTTAAATACGGTTGACTAATATGAACATGATTAACTAAATTAATACTTTCTTCAGTTAATACAGAAAGTTTTTCACCGTTTAATATCAAAGTACTTAAATCAAAATTAACTTTAAATCCAGATTTATTGACATCCCGAACTAAATTAATGGCTTCTCTAGTAGTATTAATAAAATTTGTATTATATTCTTTAGGATTTGGTTCAATAGAAATTGTTGTATTATTTATTTGAGCAAAATCTGCCAATTCAGAGAAAAAATCAATACCAATTTTGTAATCATTATCTTCAGACATAACTCTATTTTTAGGAGAACCAAAAACTAAATTATTTATATTTAATTTTGAAGCAAAAATTATTCCTTTTTTTAAATATCTTTTTAATTCTTCACGCTTTTTAGGAGTATCAAACAATTTCAGATCAGAACGTCCATATAAAATTGACTGCATACTAGGAATTTCAAATCCTTGATTTGTTATATTGTTTTTTAATTTTAAAATTTGCTTTTCTTCAATATTATAGGGATCATCAAAAAAACGGGTTGGTGCAATTTCTAATCCATTAAAATCATATTTTCTCATAAGTTTATATATCTTTTGATCTTCAACTTCAGTCCAAGCTATATTTGAAATAGATAAATCCATATTATCTAATCCCTTCTTTATTTAAGTAACCCTTTATTTGAGATATTATTTCCCCTTTTTTAAAGATATAACCGTGTTCCCCATCAAATTTATCTGAATAAATTGTTTTAATGTCATACTCAGATGGCTCTTGTCCTTCTTTAATGTTAGTAAAATCTAGATCAAAGCATTTATTAGCAATTTCCTTTGCTGATATTGGCTCTACAGCTAAATTTAAAAGTGAGATGTTATTTTTAAGTGCTACATTTAGATGATGCCATAAATAGTCTAAGTAATAGAATGGAAATTCACTTCTAGAATCTGTAAAAACTAAACTTGTAAATCCGATTTTTTCTAAAATATTTTTTAAATTTTCATTCTGTTTTTTAGAAATATCATTTTTTAACGTATAATTATCATTTTTATCAACTTCATATGAATTTTTTATAAATTTAAATTCAGTATCAGGCAAATCATTCTTTAGTTCTTTCATCTTCTTTTTGACAATAATTTTAGGTATTCTATGAATTAAATCATAAATAAAGTTTTTCTTTAAACCTTCTCCAAATAATGCTGGGAGTCTAATTATTAGAGAATCATCAAAATTATTTTTTATCCATTGTTCTGCATAATAGCGATTCCTACCATAAGGTTCCAATTTGTCTTTATTTATTTTATAATTTTCATTAATATCAATAGATTTATCATATACATCTATTGTTGAAATTAGTACAAATTTATCAGCTTCAACATTTTCTAAATGTTTTAATAAATTATTAATATCTTCTAAATCTTTTTCAGGATTTTTATTTGCAAACCACTTTTGTGCTTTTATTCCTGCACATACTAGTAAATCAAATTTTTCTCCTTCAATCTCAGAAATATTAGAAGAATTATATGTTTTATCAAAATCAATTTGCTTATCTAAATTACCACCTACAAAACCTGTATAACCTATTAAACCATTCATAATATTTTCCTCCTTCACAAATAATTGAATATTTGAGACTCAAATGAATAATTAACATTTATCTAATAACTTTAATTTTTTTAGGGTATCCATACTTTGTTATATCTATTTTGTTTTTTAATTTAACATGTATCCATTTAGAACTTGGATATTGGATTTCTTGTATCTCAACTTTTTTATTATTTAAAACTAAATATTTAATTTCTTGAACTGTAGCAACATTTTCAATATTACTTTCAAGTAAAATAGTCTTTCCATCTTTATTTATACCTTCTTCCCAATTGTTATCTGTTAAGTTGTATGGAATTAAATAATTATTTTGATATGAAGAATAATTTAATTCAATTGAATTCTCCCATAATCTACCTTTAGAATTAAACTGTCCAGTTCTAATAAGTTTTATGGGATAATCAGGCATATTTATCATAGCAATATCATTCCTGAAATATTTAGATAAAATTGAAAAATCCCATTCATGATTTTCAAAATTAAAATCTAAATTATCAAAATTGTATTTTTTCCTTTCTGTTGGTAATACTTTACTTGATATTGTATAAATGTGTAAGAAAAATCTTTCATCTAAATTAACTTTCTGATTATTAGTTTTATATAAAATTCTATTTTCTTTTAAATTGATATATATATTAAAATTATTATTTTCAATCATATTTTCACTAGAATTTATTAGAGTGGTTATTCTCTCATCTCTATTTTTTGTTGATATATAATTACTAATAAATAAAATCGCTATTAAAACTATGACAAGGATTGTAATAATATTTTTTAATAAGGGAGTTTTTTTGTTTAAATCTTTAATAACTAAACCTAACGCATATCCTACTAAAGCAAAGCCCAAAATAGTGAAAGGAATATGCCAGAGCAAATAATTCATGTGTCTGTGTATATATGAATGACCTTTTGCTAAAACAAACCATGATAGAGGAGCTAAAAAAGAAATCCATACTGAAATAGTAAGAGCCTTAAATTTATTTCTGTTTTCATCAATTGAAGGAAAATACTTTTTTGATGCAAAAACTAAAACAGATGCTACTAGAAATAAAAATATTAAATCTTTAAACTCAAATATAAATAGGGTTGTTTCAAAAAAAGATAAATTAGTTAAATTTATAGCTGCTTTTCCATTTTCTAAATATTTATTTATCACATTAAGCACATTTGATTCCAAAGAAGCTCTATAAACTTCATTTACTTTATTAGGATCCCCACTGGTTCTTTTTAAGACTCTATAAATTATTGAATCAATTGCTTTATTATAAGACCCTAATTCTGATTTCAATTGTAATATATGAACAAACATTGCCATAAAAAAACCTGACAATGAACTTAATGAAATAACTATAAATCTTTTGATAAAAATTTTATTAGCCCATTTATTTTTTATAAAATAATAAAAGTATGGAATAGTAAGTGAGATTAAAATTGTACTTATATATTCATATCCAGAAGAAGATTTTATAAAAATAGAAATAAAAATTAAAACCGATGTAATTACATTATTGTATCTACCATATTTATCCTCATAATAAAGAAGATATATACAAATTAGCATTGGTAAAAACATTATCCAAATCGACCAATATAAATTTCTGCCAAAAACAGTTATCCATTGAGAAAAAACAGTAGTTAATGAAACAACTATAAAAGATGATATTCCAAATTCATTATATAACCAGATCATAATAAATGCTAATACTAATGATAATAAAAATGAATTTAATAACCAAAACATTTTCAGATTTTGCTCATTATTAAAGTTAGTATAATTATCTAAAATACTAAAAGCAATTCCCTGTAAACCAATTTGACCCACATAAGTACTATAATCACCTGCGTTTAAACTATTCTTATATATCTTATATTCTCCATCTTGAGAAGAATAAAACTTGCCTAATAAGCCATTTTGAGATGTTATTCCATCAATTTGTGATTTATACAATCTCCCTACGACTAGTGATTCTGAATCTCTTTGATGATTATTAAACCAATTATTATTAGCTATATTCCAAAAATTATTATAAAAACTTAAAGTTAAAATTATTACTATGATGATTATAAGAAATATACTTTTATATTTTTTGGGGATCATATTATAAAACATCCTTTCTAAGACTTATAAACAATCTTCCAAAACATTATCTGCTAAGATATTTCTGATTTCTTTTACTACTTGAGCTATCTTCTTATCACAAATTAATATAGCATCCTCTGTATCTACAATAACTACATTATTAAGGCCAATTGTAGTTATTACCTTATTGGGCCTATGAATAATAGAGTTAGTAGTATCTATACCATAAGTGTTTACCAACTCTATATTACCAGCATCATCCACCTTTTTAACTCTTTCTAAAGCAGGCCAACTGCCAGATAAACATCCCACTGTTCCAGATTCCAGAGGTAATCACCATCCTCTAAAAAGTCTTTTGCAGTATCTAAATCAGGCTTTTCAGTAAAACTTTGAACTTCAAATACCTGTTCTCCATCTATTGTATGTAATTGATTACCATAATGAATATAACCATATTTAACTTCTATAGTTCCTTATGACACTTCTCACACAACTGTCCTACCCCAGTTACATAATGTTCTCTGCGATCTACTTTTTCGCTTACTTTAACATCCGTCTTCTTACCGCATAGAACACACTTCTCATATTCACCCGAAGTCGATTTGACTTCATTTGTCGGTTTAATATCATAAATTTTTATTCCGAGATCAGATAACACCTTCTTAACAAGATCATAACTGATCCCATTATTTTTAGCATACTCTTTTAACTGATCTCTGGTTAAATATCCTTGCTGCTGAAATTTATCTTTTAAATAGGCCATTATCTTCACCCTTCATTTTGAATAATACTCAACTGTCTGTTCTAATCCTGCTCTTAAATCATAATCAGGAATCCAGCCTAAAAGTTCTTTAGCCTTACCATTAGCCAGGGAGGAATGCAGGATATCCCCTTTGCGAGCTTCCTCATTAATGGCTTCTAAACTATATGGTAGAATTTCATTTAAATAATTTACCAGGTCATTAACACTATCTCTGCTTTCAGTACTAATATTGACTAAGATGTTATAGCCTTTTTCTAAAGCAAGTAGATTGGCCTTTACTATATCATAAACATGAATAAAATCTCTGGTCTGCTGACCATCACCAAAGATAACAGGCCGCTCTTCAGCCAGCATCTTATCGACAAAGATAGAAACAACTCCACCTTCACCTTTGGGATCCTGACGAGGTCCATATACATTGGAGTAACGGAAGATAGTATATTTTAGATTATAAAGTTCATTGTACATTTTTATGTAATGTTCCGGTGTATGTTTACTAATTCCATATGGTGACATCGCTTTTATCGGGTGTTCTTCATCTACAGGTAAATAGTCTGGCTCGCCATAAACAGCAGCTGAGGAAGCGTAAATAATCTTTTCCACTTCGTATTCTTTAACGATCTCTAGAAGATTAATTGTTCCTAAAATATTATATTGAGCATCAAAGAGAGGATCTTTGATTGAATGCTGGACATCTATCTGAGCTGCATGATGAATTACATGGCTAATATTATTTTCCTCAAAAACTTTCTTTAAATCCTGATCTCTAATATCAAGCTCATAAAATTCAGCCTTTTCATTCAAATTCTCTTCTTTACCTGAGCTTAGATTATCAACCACTATTACTTTGTGGTCTTCTTCAATTAAGCCATCGACTATATTAGAGCCAATAAACCCCGCTCCTCCTGTTACTAATACTTCCATCAACATTCAACTCCCTTTATCCGAGTAATAAAATACCCGCTGCTGCAAAAGTAATAGCACCGGGTAATTAATATCTGATTTAATTATCTTTTCTTAATTTGCCTTATGCCCCATAAAAATAACTTTTAAAGTTTCCAATAATATCTTTAAGTCAAAGACAAAAGAACGCTTATTGGCATATAAGAGATCCATTCTCAGCTTATCTTCAGCATCAGTATCATAAAAACCATATACCTGAGCTAAGCCAGTAATACCTGTTTTAATAAAATGACGATATTTATAATGCGGTATTTCTTTTTCAAACTGACCTACAAAATGAGGTCTTTCGGGTCTGGGACCCACTATACTCATATCACCTTTTAAAACATTGATAAGTTGTGGAATTTCATCTATTCTTGTCTTTCTTAATATTTTACCGATTTTAGTTACTCGGCTATCATTTTTCTTTGCCAGTACAGGACCGGTATTTTCTTCTGCATTATTGACCATTGTCCTAAATTTATAAACATCAAATTCTTCTCCCATGCGGCTAACCCGTTCCTGAGTAAAAAATAGAGGACCTCTGCTTTCTAGTTTTATAGCAATAGAAGCTGGCAGAGTTAAAGGTAAACTCAAAAGCAGACCGATTGAAGCTAGTATTATATCTGTTAAACGCTTAAAGAAAAAACCAATAGAATTATGAGGTGGTACAATCTCGAAAACAGGCATTTCTCCAATCTGTTCCAACCTGGAGCCAGAAAGCATAATCTCATAGAATTCAGGTACCAGTGAGACTTCCCAGTTCTTCTCTAAAGCTGCATAGAAGGCATCCTTCTTTTCTGCTTCATTTAAGTTTGAAGCCACAAATACTATGTCCGCATCCATTCCCATTAATTTTTCTTCTAAATTATTAAAATCAGTATATAAATTAAATTCAACATGATCTAGATCTTTAAGATAATCAAGATCATCAATTATTACATCCTTGATGTTATAGCTTTTATGCATAGTACTAACTATATTTTTTATCAACTTAGCTGTGTTCTCCCCCCGACCAACAATTATAATCTCTTCCTTTTCAGAAATAAGACGCTCCAAGGCTATTGTTAAATAACGCCAGACAACCATTGTCACAAAAAGTGTAGGAAAAGAAATTAAATAAACCGAGCGCGGAAAGGCCAAAGAATGGGTTAGATATGTTACTGTACCTGTAAAGAGGACTATAATAAAAGTTGCTGGGATAAAGGTATAGAACACTTCATCTATCCGTCTTTTTAGTTGATTGCTGTAAAGGTTGTACATTTGGAATAGGAGTACAGAAAAGATCGAGACATATGGTATTATATTTAAAAAAGCATTATAGTTTTGGGATGGTATTCCTCCAGTAAAACGAAGTTTAAAAGCTAACAGAAAAGCTAGATTAACAAAAATTACATCCCCAATGATTCGGATAGTGTTTATAAGTAACTCTTTGGCTTTCATAATGTTCCTCCTATTTATAAATACAACAACCAAATTTTTATCATTTATATTAATATTGATTATACTTAAAAAGATAAATTAATTCAATGAGTTCGACAAATTTATACATATAACCAGTTTTTTAGATATGTGTAAGATTTATAAACAATCTTCCAAACCATCATTCACTGAGGCGTTTCTAATCTTTTTACTTCCTGTATTCTCTTGTTATCACAAATTAATATAAAAGTATCAGTATCAGCTTATAAATAATTCATTAAATGCTTAATTGAAAAACAAACCTAAATTAATTAAAAATTTAATAAAAAATGTCCATAGTGATCCAAACTGTAATATTATTTAATTACCAAGAAATAAAATCAGAAAATATATCAGAGATCATGAAGAAAAACTCAAAGACCTGGATAAAGCTAAATATAGAGATTAAAATTTGACTTTGTTTGAATCTCTGGTAGAAATCCTTGAGAATGATAGCTTCAATCGTAATAAATATAAAGTGAATGAAGTTATCCAAAAGGATATCGCTCACAGCATTTAAGAAAACAAAATATAAAGAGCAACAAATATGCGTAAGCTGCAGATTAAAAAGGTAACGTCAAGTATTTTGTGTAAATAAATTAATATCTTTCTTCAAATAGTTGAATTAGATTTTCTCGAGCAGCTAAAAATCCTTTTAATCTTCGTTCTGACCACTTAGAATTGTAGTCTAAAATCTTAAGATAGAGTATTTTTTCTGCTGCTTTTTCATTGGGTAAACTGTTCATTGTTTTAATTCTTTTTCTGATTTCTTTATTGGCTCTTTCAATCCAGTTAGTTGTATAAATTGACTTCTGAATACTATCTGGATATTTGTAAAAAGTAAATAGTTCATCTTTATCTTCAAACCAGCTTTGAGCTAAGCGAGGATAGAGTTTATCCCACTTTGAGCTGAAATCATTTAAGGCCTGCTCTGCAAACTCTATGCTGGGAGCTTTGTAAATTTTCTTGAGATCTGTAACAATTTCATCTGTATGTTTCTTTTTAACCTTATGAAGAGTATTGCGAACCTTGTGAACTACACAGCGTTGAACATCAGCTTTTGGATATACTTTCAGGAATGAGTCAGTTAATCCTGGTAAACCATCCATAACACCCAGAAGCACTTGTTCTACGCCTCTGGATTTCAGGTTCATCAGTACTTCTTCCCAGAGTGCAGCTGATTCTGTTACACCAATGTAGAAGTCCAGGATCTCTCTATAGCCTTCTTCATTGATTCCAATGATAATATATGCTGATTCATTACCAACATGTTCTCGTCGAATCTTGATGCTTAGAGCATCAATAAAAAGCACACTATAGCGTTTTTCTAAGGGTCTGTTTTTCCATTGTTCAATTTCTTTAACTGCTATATCTGTCAGATTGCTGACACTGGTAGCACTGTATTTTTGACCATACATTTGCTCAATCAAATTAGCTATATCACGAGTGGATAGACCTCTGGCATACATCTGGATTACAGTCTGTTCTAACCAGTCATCACGGCGTTTATATGGCTCAAAAAGAGCAGTTTGAAAGTCATTATTTCTGTCTCTTGGGACTTCTAGTTTTTCAATGACACCGTATTTAGTTTGGAAATTACGAGTATAGTTGCCATTGCGGCTATTGCCAGAGTTCTTACCAGCAGATTCATATTTATCGTAATTTAGAAATTCAGTTAATTCACCTTTAAGAAGCTTTTCGATAAAATTTTTGATTAAATCATTAATCATATCGTCAAAATTTACTTGACCATTATTGGGGTTATCAGTTATACTTTTCATGAGGAGTCCTCCTAGTGGTTTGATTTTTTATTTTCGTCGATAAATATATTCAACCACTTTAAGAAGGATTCCTCTTTTTTTATTTTAAAAAAATGCTGAATTTAATTTACACAACTTATTATACATTACTATTAAAAAGACTTAATTCAATGAAAAAAGTTGAATTAGATAACAAATCACCATATGATCTTTGACAGCAGTAAATACTATATCTACTGCCTTTAAAGCCTCCCTATTAGGCCTATACAGAAAAAAATGTAAAGTTTTAATAAATATTTGAACTAAAAAGTTCTGGTTCAAAAAAAGAATACTCTTGATTTTGCTATTTCCAGCGAAATTTCTCTGAAACTATTAAATAACCTAGAAATTTATTCATCAATTATTAAAAGTATTACCAAAACTTATCCACACTAATTTAATTCTAATTTGAATCTAAATAATCTATTAATATGATCTCTAATTTTTTAGCTATTTTTTCTTTTGTAAAATTATCTAATACAAACTCTTGACCATTTTTACTATACTCTTCTTTTAGATCCTTATTGTTGTACAATTTTAAAATAGCATCCTTTAAATTATCACTATTACCAGGTTCAATAATTAACCCTCCATTAGAATCATTTACTATTTTTTCAGATTCACCAGAAGCACTTAAAATGACTGGACAGCCAGCTCCTAACGATTCAAATAATTTACTGGGCACACTATCTTTTAGGTTTTCATTTTTTAAGGGAATAATACTTGCATCAGAATATTTTAAAAAAGTATATATACTAGCATGAGGGTATAAACCTAAAAATTTCAAGTTATTTAATCCAGCCTTTTTTGCTTGCTGTTCTAATTCATCTTTTTCTAATCCATCACCAATTATAAGAAATTGAATTTCACTATAATCTTTTAAATTTTCAGCGGCATTAAGAATAATATCTAGTCCCTGAGCAAGTCCAATATTCCCAGCGTAAACTAAAGTAAATTTATCTTTTAAATTAAATTCATCTACTATATTCATTTTTATCTCATTCTTTAAAAAACTTTTATCAAATCCATTACTTATATATTTAATTTTTCTATCATCAATCCCTTTAGACTTTAATTTTTCTTTTTTGAAAATAAAAAATAAAGATGACAACATAAAACTTAAATAATTCAGAAGTCTATTATAAAGATTAACTTTTGGAGAAGCATAGCTATAATAACGGTAAATTTTAATCCCGTTTATTTCTTCTTCCATATAAATCTTTTTTTATATCCATCAGGTTTAATACCAGAGGGATAATTAGGAAATCCAGTTAGAATTTCTACCTGATGCCCATCTTCTTTTAAATTCTCTGCTAAGCCAGAAATTCTCTTAGTTGCCGGCCCAGTCTCTGGTAAATAATAATGCGTATGAAATAATATCTTCACATTATTCACATCCTACTAAGTTCTTATTTATATATCTTAATATAATTGTAAGTCTAATAATTTAATTATTTAAACCTAATCCAAACTATTTACTAAAATCCTTTAATATCTTTTTGGTTATTCTCTCACTTGCCTTACCATCACCATAAGGATTAGAAGCTTTTGACATTTTAATATAAGCTTGATCATCACTCAACAATTCATTGGCTGTTTTATAGATATTTTCTTTATCTGTACCAACCTTTTTTACAGTCCCAGCACTAACAGCTTCAGGTCTTTCTGTAGTATCTCTTAGAACTAATACAGGTTTGCCTAAAGAAGGTGCTTCCTCCTGAATACCACCTGAATCTGTTAAAATTAAATATGATTTATTCATCAAATTAATAAAAGGCTCGTAATCAAGTGGTTCAATTAAATGTACTCGGGTTGCATCTTCAAATTTTTCAGCAGCCAACTCTCTAATTACTGGATTTAAATGCACTGGGAAAACAACCTCAGCTTTATCATTTTCTTTTAAAATGTCATTAATCGCATCAAAAATGTTTTCCATTGGCTTACCCAGATTTTCTCTGCGGTGAGCTGTTAATAAGATAATCTTCTTGTTCTCAAAATCAATGCTGTTTAATAATTCATCTTCAAACTGATAATTATCATCTACCACATCTAATAAAGCATCAATAACTGTATTACCTGTCACAGTTATTTTTTCTGAATCAACATTTTCTTTTAAGAGATTGTCTTTCGCTAATTCAGTTGGAGCAAAGTGAAGATCTGCAATAACCCCTGTGAGATGCCTGTTCATTTCCTCAGGGAAAGGAGAATATTTGTTATAGGTTCTAAGACCTGCTTCAACATGCCCTACCTTTATCTGTTGATATAAGGCCCCCAGAGAGGAAACAAAAGTAGTTGAAGTATCCCCGTGAACTAATATTAGATCTGGGTTTTCTTTTTCATATACCTCTTTAATTCCCATTAATACTCTGGCAGTTACTCCACTTAAAGTCTGTTGATCCTGCATAATATCTAAATCATAATCAGGTGTAATCTCAAATAATTCTAAAACCTGATCCAGCATTTCTCTGTGCTGTGCGGTCACTGTTACAATTGTTTCTATGTTTTCTTCTTTTTCTAAGGATTTAACTACTGGAGCCATTTTTATAGCTTCTGGTCTAGTTCCAAAGACAGTCATTACTTTAATCATTATTAACCTCCATTATATTTAGTAAGCATTTATTTATCAAGCTCATCTACTCCATATTCTCTATGCCAGGCATAGTCTGAATAATCACCTATTTTAATTACTTTAAAACCTGCTTTTTTCCATTTTTCTTTATCTAAGATATTTTTAGTATCATAAACTTTAGCATTTCTCATTTTAGGAGCAAGTTTTGATGGGTCTATGTCTTCAAATTCATTATGATCAGCTCCAATGATAATTATATCTGAACCTGAAACTGATTCTTCCAAATCATTTAAACCATATTCACTTTTTTGAGATTCTGAAATATGCGGATCATAAATACCTAAATCAATATTTTCTGACTCAAGTATTTCTATTATTTCAAGTACAGGACTTTCTCTTAAATCATCTACATTACCCTTATAAGTTATGCCAAATATAGATATTTTAGGATCACCAATACCAAATAATATTTCTTTAACATTTCGAACCACAAATTTCGGCATACTGTCATTGATATTCCTAGATAATTCTATCAGTTTTGCCTTCTCTGGTGCACTTTCTACAATGAACCAGGGATCAACTGCCAGACAGTGACCACCAACACCAGGTCCTGGTAGATGAACATTTACTCTTGGGTGTTTATTTGCCAGAGCTATTGCTTCCCAGATATCAATTTTATTTTCTTCTGAGACTTTAGCAAGTTCATTTGCCAGAGCAATATTTACATCACGATATGTATTTTCCATCAATTTAACCATTTCAGCTGTTGTTGCATCTGTTATGTACATATTAGCCTGAACAAAGCTTTTATAAATTCTTCTTGCTTTTAAAGCTGATTTTTCATTAATTCCACCAATAATCCGGTTGTTATTTACCAGTTCCTGAATAATTTGGCCAGGCAAAACTCTTTCTGGACAATGAGCTACAAAAAGTTCTTCTCCCAATTTTAAATTAGATTTTTCTAGAATAGGTAAAACCACATCTTCCGTAGTCCTTGGAGCGATTGTTGACTCAATTATTACCAAGTTATTTTTCTTAAGATAAGGTAAAATACTTTCCGTTGCATCTTTAACATATTCTAAGTTGGCAGTTTTATTTTCGGTTAACGGTGTAGGTACTGCAATAATAAATACATCTGCTTCTACCGGTTCTAAAGAAGCACTTAAATTACCTTCCATTACTGCACCTTTAACCATTTCTTTTAAACCAGGTTCTTCTATATGAATATCGCCATCATTTATCGTATCTATTACATGGTCCTGCACATCTACTCCGACTACCTGATGACCATTTACAGCAAACATAGTTGCAGTTGGTAATCCTATATATCCTAATCCTAAACAACAAATTTTTTTCATGTTGTCACCTCTCAAATTATATTTTATTCAAAAAATCATTTAATTTATTAGATATTTTTTTTCTACTGTAATGTCTTCTAGCATATAAGATACCGTTTTTACCAAATTGTTTTTTCATATCTTCATTATTATACAAATTTAAAATTGCATTTTTTAATTCATTACTATTTCCAGGCTCAATAACAAGTCCACAATCACTTTCTTTAACTATATCTGCTGAGTTTCCATTGGCAGACAAAAGAATAGGGCATCCAACAGCCATAGCTTCAAATAATTTACTTGGAACACTGTCTCGTAAATTATCATTTTTTAAAGGGACTAAACTTGAATCTGATAGTTTTAAAAATGTATAAATATCTTCATGTGGATATAAACCAAGAAATTTTACATTATCCAAATTTAATTTTTTTGTTCTTTCTTCTAAACGTTTCTTATCTACTCCATCACCTATAACTAAAAAGTTAATATCTTTATAATCTTTTAACTTATTTGCAGTATCAATTATTATATCTAAACCTTGTGCAAGACCAATTAAACCTGCATATACTATATTAAAATCTCTATTATTAAAGAATTGATTTTTAATCTTAGAATTAATATTATTATCCAAAAAGCTCTCATCAAATCCATTTCTTATTATTTTTACTTTTTCATCTAAAACACCTTTTTCTAGCAACTTCTTCTTCTTGCCTTTTGTTACAACACTTATCATATCAGATTCTTTATATAACATATTTGCTATTCTATCTAGCAATTTATATATTAAAGAAGATGATGACATTTCTTCCATTTCTAAAGCAATATCTGGCCAAATATCTTGTACATCAAAAACAAATTTGGTTTTTTTTATTTTACTAATTAATAAACCACTTATTCCTAATAAGAGGGGTGGTGAAGCAGTTATAATGACATCATATTTTTCATTTTTAAAAATAGAAAATAATGAAGAGATTGTAAAACTAATATAATTTAGAGCCCTAGTTAAGAAGTTTCTTTTAGTAGAAGCAAATACATAATACCTATAAACATCTATTCCTTCTATTGAGTCTTTTTTATAAAATTTAAATTTGTCAGCTTTTCTTTTTTTACCACTTGGATAATTTGGAAAACCAGTTATTATTTTAACTTCATTGTCTAAATTATTTAAATTCATAGCTAATCCAGAAACTCTTTTTCCAGCTGCACTTGTTTCAGGTGGATAAAAATGTGTAAGAAATAATATCTTCAAAAAAACACCCCTTTAAATTAATCAATATAAAATTTTTACTTTACTTTAGAAAATAACTCAATTAATTTTTTTTCATGATCCTTCCAATAATTAAACTTATTTATTTTTTTTATATTCTCTTTAATTGGTTCCAACATGCCTTTATTATTAACTAATTCTTTGAACAAAAAATCTATTTCATCTATAGAATAAGGATCTACTGTTAAACCAATGTTAATTTTTTTTACATAACTACCTAATTTAGTATTTTCAGAATAAATACATGGTTTATTAAATATTAGAGTTTCAAAAAATTTATTTGAAATAGCATATTTCACATTATAATCTTTATAAGGATAAGCTGCCCAAATTACATCAGATAATTTGTAGAATTGTCCTATATTTTTATATTCATAAGTACCAAAAAAATGAACATTTTTTATATTCTGATCAGTACAATATTTTTTTAATTTGCCTTCATCCTTTCCGCCACCAAAAAAAAGTAGTTCTATGTTACTATTATTATATTTAGATGCTAAAACTAGATTCTTCATAATTGACAAGTATCTGATTCCTCCGATAAAAGATATTTTTGTTTTACTACTGTCAATCTCTGATAAATAATTATTAATATTTAGATTATCAGTTTCTTTTATTATCTCCAAAGGCTTATTTTCTAAAACTAGCTTTTCCCCTACATAATTAGAATATAAGTCCTTATAAAATCTTGATGCAAAAATAATAGCATCCGTTTTTTTTAAAGAAATTCTCTCTATTTTTTTAAATGATTTTAAAAATAATTTTGAACTTGCTGTTGGAATATCTAAATTATCATATATTAATTTATAATTTTTATTTTTTAAAATAGAAGCTAAAAATAACATATCCCAATGAGAAGCTATGACATAATCAGGATCAAAATCATTTAACACCTTATTTAAATACAAAAAAAACTTGAACATACCAATTAATTTAGCAACTTTATTATTATAACCTTCATTGCTATTATAAATATACATATTCTTATCACATTTCTTAATTACTGAATTAGCTCTGTTCCAAGATGCAAACTTAACATCAAATTTTTTATTTAAAGTTTTTATGATTTTTTGGTTCCTTGTATTAATTGGATACGAATTATCGATTAACAATATTTTCTTCATTATTTCTCCTCAAAAGTATTAATAATTTTTTTTGCTACAGTTTCCCCTGAATACTTATTTAAAACTTTTTCATTACCAATGCTCTCTATAACATTTTTTAGATTAATAGATTCAAAGTTATTTTTATAAATCAAACATCTATTACTTTCTTTTAAAAAATTATAAACCCCATCATTTTTATTTTCTACTAATGCTAAAATGGTCTTATTTGTGCCAAAATAATCAAACAATTTTCCTGGTATTTGATGGGAACTTTCAGGATTACTTAAAAATATTAAAACATGACTATTTTTGTATACATTTATTATTTTTTTATAAGTTACCACACCGTTTTTTTTAACATATTTTGATTTAATTAATTTCTGATTTGTTTTTTTGTTTATTCTTCCATAAATTTGTAATTCGATTTTTTTGTTTTTCGTCTCATTATAATCTATAATCTTAGATATTAAAGGGTTTAAATTTCTTCCATAATCTAATACCCCTGTATAAGCAAAAACATATTTATCACAAGAATTTATATTATTACTAACTTCTTTAAAAAAACTTCTTGATAAATATCTGAATTTATCACTATATTTCTCATAGGTTCTAGTCATTTTTTTAAGAGTTGGTAAAGAAACATAAAAAACAATGTCTGCTCTTTTTAGTAAATTCTTTTCTGCTTTTTTTGTCCTAAAGTCTAAATAATAATTATTATTTATATCTTCTGTCCAAGGATCCCCCCAAATTTGAAACCAATTCACTTCTTTTTCCATTTTATTGATGATTTTTTTTGCTACAAAATGAGAAGTTTTAGTGTCAGAAGAAGATATTATCAAATCATAATCTGAATAATCTAATTCTTTAGAGTGACCATTTATCCATTCTTTATCTACACCTGGGAAAAAATATATGTTCTTTATGATTTTTTTTAACATATTTTTCATCTTATTAAACAAGTTAAATTTAAACTTATCATTAGAATTAGATGAATTTTTTATGTAATTATTCAAGAAATCCAATTCATCTTGATAAACATTTACATTTTTATGAAGGGAGTTTTTTAAGAATGAGTCTTCTACCTTTTCAGGATATTTTAATGTTAAAACATCTACTTCTGCATCATTATCAATTAAACCATTTACTAACGATATATTCCTTATAGATGCTGAACTTGCTTTCTTAAAAAAAAGAGATGTTATATAAAGTATTTTCATAATTTAAAACTCCTATTATTTTTTTATTTCAACCATTCAAAATTAATTTATTTTCTTGTGTACTATTTTTCTTGACTTTTTTCTATAAACAAAAACAAAGAGTATTGGCAACCAATAATGAATTTTCCCGATAATTATTACAGGAATTTCAAAATATATTAATAAGTTCATTATAAATAATATACTCCAAATTTTTATAGCTAAAATTATGTCTTGATCTTCATATTTAAATATATATTCAATCTTTTTTAAAACATAACCGAAAAGAAAAGAATTAATCATAACACCCAAAAAAGATAATTGATAATATCCAAATGTCAATAAATCAACAGGCATCCCCATACCAGATGGGCTATTAAAGTATTCTGTATGTATTTTAGTGCTTGTAGAATGATTTTGAATACCTATAAATTCAAAAATAGCATTTGATTTTGGTAAGATTTGAATAGGCCACAAAATATACTCTTTGAAATATAAATAAGAATTATCTATATCGATAAACTCTGGTACTTTTAAAACATTAGAGAAGCTGGGGCTTAATTGTTCAATGAATTTTAATAATTTATAATATAAATTTGACTCATCATACCTTATCTCTCCTTCTAGAAGAAATAAAAGGATAGTATTTCCATAAACAGCAAATAAAATTGCTAATATAAAAATTATAAATAAAGTAAACAAACCAAATCTTTTCTTTTTCATCTCTAAATTAAATAAAACAAAAAATAATAAATACATTAGAATAGGTGCTCTTCCGGCATTTAATAATAAATAATATATTGAAAAAATTAAGGAAATTATAAATAATATTTTATATTTTAAACTTTTTTTTTGAAGAATATAATAAAATATTGAAGTTGGTAATATTAAAGATATAAAATACTTCAAATATCTTAGTTTGAAAAAAGGAGCATCGTGACCTCTAAATTGTTCAGCTTTAACTAGAGCTCTAATTGGACCTCCAAAATGCGAAGTATAACCCAAAATTGAAATAATTGAAATTAAAAAAAGGAGAAAAGCTGTTTTTTTAATAGTTTTATAAGATATTACATGAATATATTTTTTCTTTTTTGCAGTCAGATCAGATGAACCAGTTTGATTTATTACTTCATCAAAATAGTATCCCAAAATTAACATAATATATCCACAAAATATAATCAAATTAGCATATTTGAAACTTACTAAATCAAAGTTTATGTATCTAATCCATACAGGAACATAGCTGAAATATTCTTTAATGTCTCTACCAAATAATTGAAACAGAATGGGTATGATAGCAAAATAAATCATAAAATATCCATTTACAAAAAATAATATATCAAATTTATTTTTTTCTCTTTTTCGAACCCCTTCTATTAAAATAATTGAAATTATGTTTATAATATTTAATAAATAACTCATTTTCAAGCTCCTAATAAAAAGTTGTGAATGTCAAATAATATTTTATAATAATTATAGTGGATAAAAGTAAATGCCTAAATTTTATGAACCTTATTAAAAAATGGAAATTGTTCTTCGTGCTTTTAAAGGCGAAAAAGTATCTGATCTTGTAATGAATATGGTGTTAGCCGCAACTCCATCTATGTCTGGAAAAATGAGTTCTAAGACGGTGGTATGAGCAAACTTAACGACAAATCTGTTACTGAACAGGAAACCAAGCTTAAAGGAAAAGATGAACAAATTAAAGAGATTAAAAAAATTATTATCCAGCAGAAAGTCTAAATAGAAAGCCTTTAAAAAAGTCCTACAGAATTAAATACTGCTGATAAAATCAAGATGATTGCTCCTCTTAAATCAGATTATACTGTTCACCCAGCGGTTCCCCCCTAAACATGGAGAATATGTTTGTTTAACTAGTTAAAAGATTACTGTGATGAGTGTCCTCATCTGGGCTAAAGAATGGTAACTGATTACTTGAAATATACAGAAAATCTAAAAGTAAATCACAAACGAATTTACCGCATTATGAAACAGTAAAAAACCAAAATATATTTCTTGAGTTTCTTACTTTAAAATCTTATTTACTAAACTAATAAAGTCTTTTTGCCAAGCAGTAATATCATAATTTTCTTTTATAAATTTAATAGCTGAATAATTGATTTCAAAATCATTAACAAAGTATTTTTGATAATTGTGTTTAAAAGACTCTCGTGTTTCATAACTACAAAATTTGAAATCTAAATTCCAGACCACATTACAACCATGAGCTAAAGCTTCTAAAACACTTAAAGCAATTGCATCTCCACCATTTTTTAATCTAATAAAGCTTTTTGAGTTATTCAAGCATTCGTAAAACCCTTTTTGGGTTGTTCGTGTTTGTATTTTTAAGTTTGAATACTTCTTATATGGCCAATCTTCTAAATTGTGTAAATCTGGACACACTATACAAAATTCTCTTTTAGGATTATTTTCAATAATACTTAAAAATTCATTTCCATAATACAATTCAAAGTCATTTATTGGAATATAACTAATAAAATCATACTTTCTTTTCTTTCTGGGAGTCAACAACTTATTTTTATCAATACTAGTTAATACTAGATAATCAGTATCTTTATTAGTTAATTTATTCACTCTTTTTGCTAACCAAGGTGCACTAGATATAAATTTTACATTATTAAAAAGATATCTAGCATTTAAAATGATTTTTTTTAGTTTGTTTGTGTAGTATCCTTTTGAAAAAATATCGTACTTTCTATCTCCTTCCAAGAAAAATGTGTCTTTTCCAATCCAATGAATTAAAATAGGTTTATTTGTTAATATCCAATATTTTAAAGTTTCTTTGCTGATTCCAGGACCAAATATCACATATAATATATCTGCTGATTTTAAATCATCAGTAAAATTAATTTCAGGATTATCACTTAAAATTTTTTTTACCATATTACAGTGATATTCACTGCCTGTTATAAATATATTATGCATCTAATCTCTCCCTCTATTTAAAGTAAAATTATGTTAATAGTTTTTAAAAACTTTTTTAATGGTATCTAAAGCATGAAAAATAACATGGTGCATATCATAATAATGATAATCTGCTAAACGCCCTCCAAAAATAACATTTTCTTTATCAGCTAAACCTTTGTATTTTTCAAACAATTTATTATTCTTATCATCATTAACAGGATAATATGGGTCATCTCCAAATTCCCATTCTGATGGATATTCTTTAGTTATTATTGTTTTATCTTGTTTACCAAATTCAAAATGCTTATGTTCTAGAATTCTAGTATACGGAGTTTCCCTATCAGTATAATTAACTACTGCATTACCTTGATAATTATCAATATTTAATAATTCATTTTCAAATTCTAAACTTCTATATTCTAAATGTCCATATTTAAAATCATAATATTCATCTATCATACCAGTAAAAACTATTTTATCAGCCAATTCACTTAATTCTTTTCTATTATCAAAAAAATCAGTTTCAAGTTTAATATCTATGCCATCAAGCATGTTTTCAATAATAACATTATATCCACCAATTGGTATTCCTTGATATTTGTCATTAAAATAATTATTATCATAGGTTAGCCTAACTGGTAATCTTTTAATAATAAACGCTGGTAATTCAGTAGCCTTTCTTCCCCACTGTTTTTCAGTATAACCCTTAATTAATTTCTCATATATATCTGTCCCAACTAAAGAAATTGCTTGTTCTTCTAGATTTTGTGGATCTTCAACTCCAGCTTTTTTTCTTTGTTCTTCTATTTTCTCTTTTGCTTCTTGGGGAGATACTACCCCCCATAATTTGTTAAAAGTATTCATGTTGAAAGGCAAATTATATATTTCACCTTTGTAATTTGCTATAGGAGAATTTATATATCTATTAAAATCAGCAAATTGATTTACATATTCCCATATTTCTTCATTACTTGTATGAAAAATATGTGCACCATATTTATGTACATTAATACCTTCAATATTTTCACAATATATATGACCACCTATATGTTCTTTTTTATCAATCACTAAACATTTTTTACCTCTTTTATTTGCTTCATAAGCAAATACTGACCCAAATAATCCTGCACCCACAATTAGATAATCATATTTTTTAGTCATTTTATCCTCCAATTTTATCGCCTTTTATTTTTTTAAAAATTCTATCTTTAATTTCAAAAACAAACTTGTTCTTTATTATAAATAGAAAAGAGAAATAAACAAAAACAGAAAATAATATCGACATGAGAGTCAATAAGATGATGTTATTAATATAATGATTAACAACTAAGCAAGTCATTACAATTAAAATAGAGCCAATACAATATTGAAAAACACTTTTGAAACTTATATTCCCTTTTAAATATGAATAAGCAAAATATATTTGAGTCACTGTAACTGAAATCTCAGCAGTAATTGTAGCTATTGCAGCTCCATTGTGATTAAAATATGGAATTAACAATAAATTTAATAAAAAGTTTGTTAATGCTCCAATCGATGTAGATATTAGTGTCAACTTTTCTTTGCCATGAGATAATAATATTTGTACTCCAATTAAATTACTTAAACCTATTATTAAAATTACAGGAGATAATATTCTTATTGTAGAAATAGCTTCTATATATCCATCTCCTGTAAAAATTAAAATTATAGGTTTAGCTAGCATAAACACACCAACAGATGCTGGAAACGCCAACAATGTTATAAAGTTAATTGATTTGTTAATTAATCGATTCACTTCTTTAGTTAAATCATTTTTGATATAATAAGACATTCTTGGTAATAAAACAGTCCCTAAAGATGTTACTAAAGCAACAATTACTTTCACCATTTTGTTAGCAGAAGTATAATAACCTACCGCTTCATCATTAGTTAATATACCTAACATGACTTTATCTAAATTTGTATATATACTGATTGAAATACTCATTGCAAACAATAAAAAAATTGGTTTTACATGTTTTTTGAAATTATAATCAGAATATATTTTAAAAAGGTTAATATAAGTTCTTGAATAGAAAAAATTGAAAAAATAACTTAATGAAACTGATATTACAAGAATAAAAGCATATAAATTATAATCATTTTGTTCTCTGATTAATAGAAAGATCAATACTAAAGAAACGATTTTAACAAGTACATTTCTTAAAGTTATATATTTATATTCCTCAATAGCCTGATAAAACCACTCCATCCCGATACTTGTTGAAATTATGTTAATACTTAGAATTAATAATATATTTTTATAATTTTCTAATGTATTTGAGTTAAACAAAATTAGATAAAATAACGTTAAAGAAATTATTAAAGAACCTAAATTAATTATCAGTATTTCTTGTACAGTCTTGGTTAATTGTTTTTTATTATCCCTATATTTAGCACATTCTCGTATACCATACATAGGAATTCCCACTCTAGAAATCAAAATAAAATACGAAATCACAGATAAAGAAAAATTAATTTTACCAACACCTGATGCAGTTAAAACTCTTGCTATATAAGGGAATGTTATCATGGGAAAAAGAATATTTAAAACTTTTAAAATGGTATTATATATATAATTTGTAGAAATAGATTTTTGTTTAGTCGACATTATATCCTCTTTCCTATAAGTTATTAAATCATAATTCTATGAACAAATTTTATGATATCAGTTTGTAATTAATTTTTGTTGAGTATATTTATTAATTCGTTTTCTGAATTCATAAGAGTTGAATTCCAGTGATAAATAATACTGTTCTCATTAACGATTTTATTTAAATTTTTTTTATTTATAACTTTATATTCAATATTTAACGAATTTAAAGTATTAATTACTAATTGAAAAATCTCATCATCATCTTCTTTATAAATATATATTTCCTTACCTTCACTACTATGCTTAAGTGCTAATTCCGTTACTCTATTTTGTAACTGTTGAATCGCTTGATATGACCTCTTTATATAATCAATTGTCTTTTGAGTCTTTTCTTTAATTCCTTCAGGAGTCAATATGTACTTTATGTTCCTGGAATTTAGTCTCTCAATCTTAACTAATCCCTTTTTAGCGCATTTTTTTATCAGAGTATTAACTAAACCAACTGAAAAGCCTGTCTGCTTAGCTATTTCTCTTTGAGATGGACTATCTTCTCTATCAAGTATTGTTAAAACATCTGTGATTTTTTCATCCATAGATTAACTCCTTCTATTTTGTGCTATATAAGTAATTCATAAAGAAAAATTTTCTATTGAATCATCAATTATATCCTGAGTAATCCCAATATAACATAAAGTTATAGCTGGTTCAGAATGATTAAAAAGTTTCTGCAGCAAAGCAACATCTTTATACTTCTTGTAATGATGATATCCAAAAGTCTTTCTGGTAGAATTACAGCCTATACGCTCTAATCCAGCCTTTCTGCCAGCAGTACTGTTATCTATCAAATTAATCCATTAGAAAATGATAAATATTAGTCAAAATAAATTAAAGTAAGCTCTTCCTTTTCCTAAATTAATCTGATAAAATATTGTCAGAATATTTAGGATGTGATCAGATGCAAATCATTTATGACTTTAAAAATAGCGTGAAAAAATATTCTGAGCTCGGCCAGAATAATGATTTCCCTCACCCTGAAGAATGTCCTCACTGCCATGATAAACTCTCTAAACATGGATTTTACCACCGCTATGTAATCACCATCGATAACAAGTGCTTTTGGATACCGATCAGAAGGTACAAATGCCAACACTGTCAGAAAACTGTTTCCATACTTCCAGCTTTTCTCTTCCCTAAATTTCAACGATCTTTAAACTATATTGTCTACTGCATGAAAGAATATTTGCTGCAGAAAAAACTCATACTTTACAAACGAGCAGTATATTTTTATTTACATAGATTCACCTGTAATATCCCTGGTCTGATTTCATTTTTCAGAGATAAATATCACTCACTGATTCCTTTTAAATTATCCAGAATAAAAAAAGCCACAAAACTAATTAAAATGATTTGGAGCTCGGACGCTCAGATACTCTCGAAAGAGTATCAGGATCACTTTAATCAATGTTTTATGGCACTTTAATTGTACCATAAAATTTAATATTTTGGAACTATTTTTTTAAACACAAAAGCTTTCACTAGAAAAGAGCTATTTTACTGATTAAAATGTTATTATCAGCAGTTTAAGAACATTTTCGCTCTTAAATGCTAAAATTCAAGCTTAAAGGAGCTGATTTTGATGACTGATAATGACAGAGAACAGATAGCTCTATTTCGTTTTTCCCTAATTTCTCCTATTTTAAACGGCCAGGTAGAAAAACAGACTGAGTACCTGGCTAAAGCAGCTGCTCAAAAACATAATGTTCCCTATTATGGTGTCAGAGAATATTCTCCTAAAACCATAGCTATGTGGGTTAGAGATTACCGCAAAGGAGGTTTTGAAGCTCTCAAACCTAAAACCAGAAATGATAAAGGTAAGAGTCGTGTTCTAACCCCAGAACTTAAAGAAGTTATTTTAGAAGCCAGAGAGGATCATCCTGATAGATCTGTTTCTTTACTTTATGATCAACTGATTACGGAAAAGAAAATGCTCCCCTCTCAGGCATCTTATTCTACTGTTTATCGTTTTTTAAAAAAGAAGAACTTGCTGGTCAACTCCCCCCGCAGAGAAGAAACAAGACGCCGTTTTGCTTATGACCAGGTTAATATGCTCTGGCAGGGAGATGAAATGCATGGACCCTACCTCAATCTGGATGGCAAAAAGGTTAAAACTTTTCTCTTTGCCTTTATTGATGACTGTTCCAGGGTTATTACCTATGCTAAATTCCTAACAACAGAAAAGGTTTCTGCTGTGCAGCAGGTGCTTTCAGAAGCCATTTTAAGAAGGGGCATTCCCAAACTTCTTTATGTTGATAATGGCAAGGTCTACCGCAGTGATAATCTTCATTTTGCCTGTGCTTCTTTAGGTATCACCTTAATTCACACTAAGCCATATTCAGCTGCTGATAAAGGCAAAATTGAGAGGTTTTTCCTTACTATCAGAAAAAGGTTTTTGCCTCTTTTAACTGATGATGATTTATCATCTCTGGATAAACTCAATCAGCGATTTTTTAGCTGGCTGGAAAAAGATTATCACCGCAAAGTACATTCTTCTTTAAAGAAGACTCCTCTGGATAGATATATGTCCCAGATAAGTCAGATTAAAACCTATGATGACCCTGAAAAACTAAAAATGATTTTTCTTAAACGAGCCCAGAGAAAAGTCAGGCATGATGGAACTATTTCTGTTAATTCAAAGCTCTATCAGGTCCCACCAGTCTATATCGGTAAAAAGATTAAAATTCGTTTTGATCCTGAAACATATGAAGATATTTACCTTTATGAAAATGGTAAATGCATCACTAAAGCTGAGCCTGTTATTATGGCTGATAATGCTCATGCTAAAAGAGGAAATGCTATCTCCTTTGCCAAAATGACTGAAGGAGGCAGCAAAAATGTATAAATCTTTTTATTCCTTATCAGCTAATCCATTTAGAAAAGAGATTAAAACTAAAGATCTTTACCAGTCAGAAAACTTAAAAGAACTCACTGCCAGGCTTGATTATCTCAAAAAAACCAGAGGTATTGCTGTGATTATTGGTGAACCTGGAAGCGGTAAAACTTCTGCCTTAAGAGCTATGGCAGATGGTACTAATTCCTCTTTGTTTAAAGTCATTTACTTTCCTCTTTCTACAGGATCAGTAATGGACTTTTACAGAGGGATAGCTATTGGTCTGGGAGAAGAACCTAAATTCAGAAAGGTTGATCTTTTTAACCAGGTCCAGGCTGCTATTTTAAAGTTTTACAATGACAAAAAGATTGCCCCGATTATTATTCTGGATGAGATGCAGCTTGCTCCCAACAAGTTTCTAAATGATCTTGGTATATTATTTAATTTTTCTATGGACTCGCAAAACCCATTTATCTTGATTCTATCGGGGTTATCTCACTTTATGACAAAGCTCAATTTAAATCAGAACCAGTCTTTAAATCAGAGAGTGATCATGAAGTATCAGCTGACACCGCTGAACAAAGATGAAGTTAAAGCATATGTTGAACATCAGCTTAAACTAGCAGGAGCTAATCACCCTGTTTTTACACCCCAGGCTCTGGAGGCAATCACCTTGAGATCCAGAGGGCTGCCAAGATTAATCAACAATATCGCAATTAATTCACTGCTTTTAGGATTTCAGCTTAAAGCAGAGCAGATAAACCAGGAAATTGTCTTCAAAGCCTGCGAAAAAGATACATTTTAAAGTGAAAAATATTATTCAAATTAAAGGGGCTTATTTTAAGTCCCTTGCTAATTTAATCTGCAAAATATTTTAGTTTTCACTAATTTAATGTGAAAATTATGCAGTGATTTCAGCAAATTTAGGCTGTTTTAATCTGATAAATTTTGCTGGTTTAAACTGCAAGATGACACAGTACTTATTATCCTGTACGCTTGAAACCTGGACAAAGCTTTGTTTTTACCAATCCTGCTCTGAAATAAGTACTCATCATTATCCATATCCTTCATATATTCAGTAAGCTCTTTACGTAGAACCTTATTTATCAGAAACTGCTTATATTTTGAAGTTTTCTGTTCCTTAACAATAATATGCTTTTTATCTCGTATATCATCAACTTTAAGTCTCAGGAGATCACTAACTCTCAATCCTGTATTAATGCCAACCAAGAACATCATATAATTTCTGTAACTTTGTTTAAGTAGATCTTCTTTTATCTCTTTTATATTTTCAGTATCTCTGATTGGCTCCATACGATTCATCTGAGACTCCTTTTAAGGAACATTTAAGACATCGGTTGTCATTGGAATTATATGTAATTAATCTTTTTTCCAAGATTTCTACCTCTGTCTAAACAATTAAGCAATATTTTTGTGTTCAATTAGTTAACAACTTTGATTATAATACATTGTTACTGTAATCGCAAATGTTATTTTAAGTTTCGACAAAACTTTCCAAATTAAGTGAAAAACAACTTATAATAGCTCCTCTTTAACCTCTTTTAAAGTCTTTCCAAATGTCTCAACTGAAATTTGCTGCAGCTTCTGTTCAGTAAACAATATCTCTTTCATTAATTTCTGCTTCTTTTCATTATCACCCTGAGTATTGGCTTCTATAATAATCCTGATTTTTTCATTGATGATGTCAAAACTCTCCATTATTTCTTTAAAATCTTCTCCCAGCCCATCTCCTTTAGCCAGATCATCTTCTAAATCCTTCCTATTGATTATCATTTCAGCAACTTCTTCTATATCCAACTTAGGATGTTTCTGAATCAATTTCTTCATATCTAGACTTTCCTGCCTTGTTAAATTATATTTCATTATTGCATCTAAAAATTTCGTAGCTGTCTTATGACCAATTGTTGAGTCTAAGCTTTTAGCAAGATCTAGATGAGATAATGTTAATTTAGCTCCTTCTTTATTATTAAAATTATCTATAATAGCCTGCTGATACTTTTCTTCATATTCCAGGATAATTAACCAGAGTGTGATTGTTGTTCTTGCAATTCCTAGTTTTTTGCTGGCATCTCTTTTAGTTAAACCTTCCTCTTCGATATAGCTGTTTAGAATTATTGCTCTTTCCAGTGGATCAATATCATCTGGCTGTAGGTTTTTAATCATCTCTATTTTATCTGGTGTCAGTTCAGCATCATCCACAACTATAGCAGGAATTTCAGTTTTACCTGTTTTTCTATTCGCCTTTATTCTTTTTTCACCGCTTAACTGAAGATAACCATCATTCAACTCTAGCAGAATTACCATTTCTAAAATACTAACTTGAGAAATAGATCTGGCTAATCTTTCCCAACCTCCCCTGTCAAAATTAGATGGATACAGAGCTGGATTCTTTTTAATCTTATCTATTGCCACTTTATCAATCCTGATCATCTAAAACTCTCCTCTCTTAAAATTGTTGCAATAAATTTTTACTTTTACTGCTCAAAAACAAATTTCAAGCAACTTATTCTCCATTTAATTATATCTATTAACATAAAATACTACAAATATCCAGATCAATTAAGTAATCACTCACCCTGAGCAGTCTAAAAAATAAGTTCTAAATAATATTAGATGATTTACAACTTAGATTTAGAAAAAGCCCAGCCGGTTAAAACTGAGCTTTGATATTTTAATCTTCTTTTCTAATTTATTAAATTATTAATCTGTCTTCACCTTAAACTTTTCGCCTCTTTCTACAACCTCAACTCCTTCAACAACTTCACCAGTCTTTTCAATGATTACTTTACCATCTACTATCTTAGCCTGAGATTTAAGTTTTCTTTTATCAACACTCTTTTTAATTTTAATCAGATCCTGATAATTTTTCTCAGCAAAGTCTAATAGCTTATCATTATCATATTTCCACTTTGGTCTCTGAGTTCTAAACTGCAGCTGGCCGAAAGGTAGTTTTTGAGTTTTAAGATCAGGATTTTCTTCCCTGAGCTGCTGTGCATACAAATATAGCTTACTCTCCATAAATTCAATACTATTTTCAAGTTTTGAGTTTTCAGCATCAAGCCAATCTTCAACTTCTCTGATTTCTTTTTCAATCTCTTTTATCTGTTTTTCAGCCAGCTCCTTATTCTTCTCCTGCTTTCTTTTAAAGTGCTTTATCTTTCTCAAACACCAGGTAGCCTTATTGTCATCATCAACTACAAAACCCTCATCATTATTTTTAACTTCCTTCTTTTCAGCATTCATCATAATTATTACCCCTTTCAAATTTTTAATTTTCCTCACTATCTTTCTTAGAATCTTCGTTTTCTCCATTCATTAAAAGATAGTCTAAAATCCTACTGCTGACATCATTAATTCTCTTAAAACTCTCCATTAAGTCATAGCTTTCCTTATATAAGGCTAGATATTTATCCGATTTGCTCTCTATATCAAAGTAATCCATCACCACAAAAGCAACTGCCTCTGCTTCCATTTCAATAATTTCTTTGCTTAGATTTAAAGAATTGCTCTCATTATTAAAATGCAGATGCTCATGAGCCAACTCATGTACCAGTATAGAGGCCTGTTCCGTTTCATTGGCTTTCTCATTAATTACAACCTCACCTCCTCTAGAATAGCCGTCTGTGCTGTCTGGAAGCGGTCTGAAACTGACCTCAATCTCCTGACTGTCAGCATAATCTAAAAGCAAATTTATAAGCTCTTTATTGGAGTTTTCTAACTCCATATCCAGCTCAGGAACAGGCTCACCTTCAGTCTGAGAAATATCAAAAACATAAACTGTATTAAAATAGGTTTTCTTTACCTCTTCAGTTTCTTCATCATCAGAATTAGAATTAAGATTTGATTTCTTAACCTCTTTCTTGTAGGTGAATGGTGCCAAAATAGCAATTCCATTCTCACCCTTTTTAACATGGCGATTAAATTTCTTCTGCCACTGCCTGTAGCCAGCAACAAAACTAGCCTCAGGCTTCTGCATCAGAATCAGCATACTGTTTTGATAGGAATAGTTGTGAAACTTAGAGAAGAAATTAAGCACCTTTTTAAATTCACTGGAGCTTTGAACCTTATCAATCCTCTCATTTAAACTTTCCAATAATTGAGCTGTTTTCTTTTTAGACATTTTGATCTCCTTTCGATTTTTAGCTTCTAAATAAAAACCACCAGACAGTTTTAAGCTGCATGATGGCTAATTACCGGGTATAATTATTTTCTGATTAATCTTCAGTGAACTCTCTATATTATTCACCTTTTTGATTGCTGCTATTATAATTCTCGGGTCCTCTTTTGCTGAATTTATCTCCTCTGCCAGCTCCCAGAGTGTGTCACCCTGTCTTACCTGATAGGTCCTGTTCCATTCAAATTCTTCGATATAGTTATCCACAACCGGTCTACTGACACTCCAGAACCCTACTAATAACAGTGAAATAAGCATTATTGAAATCATTATTGTTCTCATTTTTTAGCTCCTTTCTAATAATTAGCTTTTAAAAAAGAAGCTCAGGGCAGGTAAATAACCCCGAGCCTTCTATAAGTTCAATCATTGATAATGCTTCCATTTTCAATAATAAGATCTGTAACATCTTCCTTTCTCTCAATTTCAGCTTCAACAACAGTAACTTCACCCAGATAATCAAAGGTTTCATTGGCATATTTATTTATCATTAGCTCCAATAATCTATTTTCATCAGCTTTCAGTAAAGCTAGAGCTTCCTCTTTGTTCTCAGCTTCTACCACTAAGCTGCCACCATGCCTTTCCAGCCAACTAACATCAAACTTGAATCTTTTCATTTAGCTCATCCTCTCTTTTTTTATTTAGGCCAATCTCTTAAATGTATTTAGAATACTCTTAAGCTGGGTAAACTGCTGATCATCCAGTTTATTGATCGACATCTTTTCATCTTCACCAATATCATTTTCCTTTTTAGCATGCTCAAGATAGTTGAGTAAATCATTTTTCAGTTTAGGAGACTTACCTACGATCCTTTTAATCTCCTTTTCTCTTTGAGATAGAGAATCATCTTGAGCATTATCCTTTACATCAATGTAATCTTCCTTTTCTTTCTGCCTTTTAAACCTCTTAGTCGGTGATTCTTTATCCTCTTCCAGCTGCTGCACATCCATTTCTTCTCGGGATACAAGTCCTGATACAGAAAAGGAGCGCTTTAAGGCCATGCTTTCAGCTACCTTTAGAATCATAGCTGATGGATACTTGTACCAAACCTTAGTATCTGCTCTGTATTCTTCAAAGGGAGCAAAGACATAAACGGGATAGCTTCTGTCTTTCCTGTAAACCAAAGCATAGGCACCAACGATATCACCCCTTTCTGTTCCGTATTCATGCTCAATACCATCAGATTTTCTTTTGAAGCTGTCATTTTTACGAACCACATCTGATACAAGACCATCATATTGAGGATGTCGGTCAGCTATTTTTAAATAGCCATCACGAGAAGTCATGATGGTAGGCTTTCCTTTTACCTTCCAAAAGAAAATTTCCTTATTGAAGGGATCCAGTCCATAACTTTTAGCCACATGCAGAAACATCTTCAGTTCATCTGTATTAGCATCACTTGCTACGGTCCTCTTGATTGTTTCAACTTCTTCCTCAGTGAAAGTAATTAATTCCTCTCTATTCTTATTAATATCAACAACTTTACTGTTTGCACTCATTTTTTATTCCTCCTCATAGTTTTAAGGAGACCTGCCATTAAGACAAGCCTCCAATATAATTTAGTCTTCTTCAGGTCTTTGAGCTTCTTCCTTACTTAGATCATGATCACAGTGCGGACAATTCCATTCACCTTTCTTGCAGGAACTGTAGGACTTTTCACCACACTCAGGACAGTGCTTTACATACATTTAAATCACCTCCTTTCTCTGTTTTTTTAGACATAAAAAAAGCCCGGCGCAGGCCAGGTTAATTAACAGTTATTTGATTTTTATTCTTAGACTTTAGTCATTCATTAAATTCTCTTCCTGCATGCTGATAAAATTATCCTTACTGCCGATAATGATATGGTCCACAACATTAATTCCCATTATCTTGCCTGTTTTTTGCAGTTTTTTGGTGACTGATATATCATCACTGCTTGCATCAGCCACTCCAGATGGATGATTATGAGCCAAAACTATCCCCGCTGCATTCTGCAGTATTGCCCGCTTAAAGACCTCTCTGGGAGTAACCAGACTTGAGGTCAATGTACCTGTTGAAACCTCAAATACCCCTGTTACTTTGTTCTTAACATCAAGGGTAGCGATAGCAAAGACTTCCTCTGCTCTCCTGTCCAGTTCAACTACTTCAACAAAGAGATCTCTTGCCTGAAATGGGTTCCTCACGTACTTATCTATGTCATACCTTCCACCTGACTCCTTAACGATTCTTAAACTAAACTTCTGAATATTTACCATTACTCTCATCTCCTTTATGTTTTTTATTCATTTAAAATGGCATCTTAAATTCCTGATCATTCTCATTTACAGCTGCAGCATAATTTTTCTTCTTCTGAAGCAATTTAGCTGCTCTCTTAAGCTCATCTTCATCCATTGGCTCAGCATAAGGACCTAAAGCTCTTTTTACCCTCCAATCATCACTCGGTACACCATTAATCGGCATAATTTCACCTCCAAATAAAAAAAGAGACCATCAGCTCTCACTGACAGTCCCCTTAGATTGATGTTAAGCATTATTCCATCCTTCCATGAACGCATCTTTAAGTCCTGAGAAAACACTTTCAGATTTAAGCCTGGTAGAATTGGCAGCAATAACTGACTTCTCTATCGCCTTCAAGGCAGCTCTATCAACCTTTGAAGCTGCCACACCGGTTACTCTAGCAACATTCCTAGTTCCAACAGATGCAAGTCCAGCTGCCTTTTTAACGCCATTCTCAGCAGTCTGAGATACCTTCTTTAAAACATTACCACCACTCTTGGAGTCAGTAAGCTTCTCAGCATATTTAAGCTCATCTTTACGCTTCAGACCAAGCTCTTCAAGCTTATTTAGGACCAGCTCCTGCATTACATCATTCTCTGCCATCATTGCCCTAACCAGCATTTCTCTCAGTCTCAGTACAGTTTCGACATTATTTTCATTTTTAAACATAATTATTACCTCCGTATTTTAGTTTTGTTTTAACTTTCGCCTTAAACAACAATTACTCAGATATTAGATAAAGGTCAAAGAGTATAAAGAACAAAGCCATCAGAATGTTGCCGCTGAACAGACTCTGCCAGGCTAAAGCACCAAGCAGTAAAATAACAAGTGTCTTAGAAGCCATCTGATTCACCTCCCTTTCTGTATTTAATACGTTCTTCTTCCCACCCTGCTGCTATTCACCTCCTTAAATTTAGGCATAAAAAAAGAGCTGCCTGAACAGCCTCAATTAAGAGACTATCCAGACAGCTCAGTGTCTTTAAGTATTTAGTTATGCTCTAGGGGGTTGGGCGTCGAACGTCGATTTGAAATTCATAATTAAGACGTGGTACCGCTAGAAATTATGTGTAATTTTTGAGATTACTAACAGGATAACTTTACTCTAAGGGGGTCGGGTCTATATATAGCCGCCGCAAAAAAATATAAAAGCCATGCCCTCAAAAAATTTTCATATATAATTTTGAGACTATAAAGGGATTTTTTGAATTTCATTATCTCTTCTAATTTCCTCTTATGCTTATAATTTCTCCAATTACTCTGATTTCTGATTCTTCATAAATAGACTCTGAGTTATCAGATGGATCTAAATGAATTTTTCCGTTATCCAATCTATAATACCTTTTAATAGTATTAATGTTTTCTTCTCCATTCTTTATAATAATTAGTACTTTTTTGCCAGATCTGGGCTGACATTTTTTTACTGCCACTAAATAATTTTTATGAATTCCTAAATCTTTAAATCTATTATCTTTTACTTTAACTGCATAATCTGATTTTTCAGCAATTTTTTTTGCAAAATAGTCTTTTAAATGACTTCTAAAATTACTTTTTCGATCTCTTTCATCCTGATCTTCCCATATAATTCTATTTTCAAATTCATAAACTGGTAAAAGCTCTTCATAATCTGGTAATATTTCTTTATGCTTTAATTCATCTTTGAGCCCCTCAGGAAGATTATTACCTTCTCTATAGTGCCTCATGATTTTTAACATATTCTTTCTTTCTTCGTAGTGCTTCTCATTAAGATAACCAGCAGTAACCATCAATTCCTCGTAATCTAGTTTCCCACCACTAGCATCAGCAATCTTTTCTAGAATTTCTGGCTTTGGAGGATTTCCTCTGTGTTTACCAATATACTGTGAAAGATATGATCTACTTATCCCACATTTTTCGGCATAATCAGATATGTTTATGTTTTGAGTAACAAATTTCAACTGCTTTGAAAATTTTTCTTTGTCAAACTTCAATTTCATCACCTCTTAGGTAAATTATACTACATTTAAGTGAACAAGTCAATTTATTTAGTTATTTTATTTGACATAATAATTTTTATCTGATATATTCTTAGTATACGGTCATTATTGCTGAATTGATAGTTTTCTCAGTTTGAGATTATATAAAGTTAAAATTTAAACTCACTCATGAAAGTTATATGACTCATAATTTAATTTTAACGTTATTATGAATAACGATATAGTTTAAACTCATTATTAAAGAAGGAGATGATAAAAATCAGTAAAGTTTTACTAGACAATCTAATAGGAATGACAGAAATAGACAGCAGCTCCTACATGAAGTTTGATGGCCTATGCAGCAAACTGGACTTTTCTCCTGAAGACCTGGAAGCAGATCTTAACAGCCTGCTCAAAGATAACAGGATTAAAATGATTGACGATAAAATATATCTGGCTGAGCACCATAAAGATGAAAGTATCCTGGCTGATAAGATTAATCGCCGGCTGGATTTAGAGGCTGATAAGATAGATGAGATTTTAAACCAGATTAAAAATCAGGAAGAAAGCCTGGGAGCATTCAACTCAGAGCAGAAAAAAGCGATAAAAAGTTCTTTCGAGGAGAAACTCACTGTAATAGATGGTAGAGAAGGAACAGGGAAAGCTGAAGTTATTAAAGCGACCGCTAATATTCATCAAGATGTATACCCTGATCAGAGAGTAATCATTACTTCTCCTGAGGGAAAGGATGCTGAAAATTTAACCCAGGGTACGGAATTGAATTTTCAGCCGCTATCTGAACTACTCTCCTATGAAAACGGAGAATTTCAGCAGGATGAGCATCATCCCATTAAAGGTGAAGGACTAATAATTGTCACTGATTTCCACAAGTGTGGGCTTAATATGGCAAAACATCTATTTACTGCTGCTTATTCAGATTTTAAAATAGTTCTTCTAGGGGATAAAAATAAGCTATCTGGATATGGAACTGGGAATGTTTTTCTGGAACTACTAAACTCATCCAGAATAAATCCTATTTTCCTCGAAAAGCTTCGTGATAGTGGTACCAGGAAAGAAATCACTGAACTTTTAGAGTCTATCAGCAGAAAAGAGATTTTGGAAATTGAGGATACAGGCTATCTATATTTCTTAAATAAAGATAATAAAAAAGAAATATTTGAATCGCTGCAGCAGGTGGTCTCAATTTCATCTATTGATTCTTCTCCATTAGACTATCAGATAATAATACCTGAAGTTGACACTTTGGACTTATACAAGTTAAATCTGGCAATGAGACCACTTTTAAATTCAGAAGAGACTAAAGAGTTCTGCGGCTTTAAAAAAGATGATAAAGTCATTATAAACCAGGATTATAAAAAGAAAAATATTTATAAGGGAAATATCGGTGTAGTTACAGAAGTCGGAGAAGATCATCTTTATATACAGTTAAAAAATCGCCAAGAAATGATATTCAGAGAAAAAGATCTCAAAACAGTCTCACTGGGCTATGTTACTACTGTGAAAAATAACCAGGGTAACAAATTTCCCAATGTTGTGGCTGTTTTTCCAACTGGTGACACTGAAAAATTTGATAACCAGCTTCTGTACACATCAATCGCAGCAGCGACTGATACTCTATTTCTAATTGGCAGTGAAGATGACATGGAAGAAGCCGCTCATAAAGTCAGGTCCTTTAATAACACATTGGCCGAAAAAATAGATGAAAGAAAAAGAGTAGTAAGCTTATTTGATGAATTCACCGTTAAGGATTTAGATACTGATGAAGAACTGGTTTATCGGCTTGTCCCTGAAGATGAACACGGTATTGAGAAAGATAATATCTCAATTGAAACAGATTTAGGAGAGCTTGTCTATCAAAAAACAGAAGGGACTACAGTTAGCCTCAGAAATACTGTTGACTATGAAATTGTTGATATCAAACCTTCTCATAAACTACCCAAAGATCTGATTGCTGAATATCTAGCAATGTTTCCACTGGATGCAGCTTAGTTTTAAAAATGAACTATAAGGAGGTGATTTTATTGGGAGAAGTTATAGAAATTGGAGTCAGTCAGGAAGTTGTGGGATTTTTCTTAGAATTTGAGGACCCAATCGAAGGTGTAGAAAAAATACTAAATGATTGTCCTTGGCTGAAAGAAAAAGAATTCTCTTATCTAACATCAACAGGTGAAAGAAGATTCACAGTAGAAGGCGCTATTGAAGTGGTTGTAAAATCTGAGCAGCCAAACGGTAGAAAGGTAAGGAAAATTTATAGCAAGTATCTTGCAAATAGAATTGGAGAAAAAGAAGTTATTGAAGAAATGGATAAAATAATATCAGATTAATCACATAACTATTTAAACTAATCAAGTCACAGTTTTCTTAGATAAAGAATAACCCTTAACTTTGAGGGTATCTGAATGCAAGATGATTAGGTTGCTCTTTGAAGCAGCCATTCTAAGAGAACAACTCAATCCCGTCAAGAAAGGAGATATTAATATGATTACAGCAGAAAAATTAGAAACTAAAATCAGAAAGGTTCCCTGAATCATATCTGATCTCAAATATAAATGAAGCCAGAATCAATAATAACTTAAAGGGGGAACAAATAATGATGGAAAAAGTTAATTTATTTAAAAATGAGATTAAAGATGTGAGAACAACAGTAATGGATGATGAAACCTGGTATCTCTTAAATGATATATATAGGGAATTAAATGTTAATATCGAACATACAATAGACAATGACTTTATTTTAATTACTGATGCTTATTCTTTATTACCAGATGATACAAAAGGTTTCATACTGTATAATAAAACTTTTAATCGAGAATTTATTTTAAATGCAAAAGGAGTTTACCTTCTTTTGCTGATATTAAATCAAAAAAACAATAATAATAAAGTTAATAAAATTATTAAAATGATAGCAGATGAAATTCCAGATATAGTAAGAGATAATTCATTTACTGATAATAAAAAGATAATAGATAATTTCTTTAAAACAAATAGTCATGATTATAAAAACAGATTATCTGCGAAAAGTTATCCATACGGAGAACATTTTAAAGCAACTAAAATCATTTTAATTGAGGGCATTAAATTTGACTGTTACAAAGGGGAAACAGGAAATATTCTAATACCTAAGGAACAAATACGTAAATCTTTAAATATTATAAGTGATGGAGGGTTTTCAAAAATCGAACATAAATATTTCAAGGAACTATATTCTTCCTATTATATAAAAGTAAATAATGTTTACATTGAAGCTCCTTTTAAAGACTATTTATCTATATTTTTAAAGCCCGAAGGACTAAGAAAAATTATCGAAATCATCAAAGAAGATCCAGAAATCATCAGTGAACTAGACTTATAATCCAATAGCAGCTCCTGCTTGTTGTTCAGATACTCAACAGCAAAATGGGGCTGCGCAAATCAAGAAGATTATAAAATATAGACAAAGCAAAGGAGAATAATATGCTCAAATTAAAAGAAGACTTAACTCTAATTGTTGATGATGAAATCCACAACGTTAAAAGTTACCAGAAGAGATCACAGTTGTGGTTTGATTTAGAAGATGTATGCGAAGCTCTAAGTATAGAAGATGATGAAAAAATATTAGATATACTATTTGCTAACTGGTGGGTAGGAAAGCTGTATAAGGAAGACACTCACTACACTGATAGCACTCTTCCTCCAGATGTGATATTAATTCCTGAAGAAGGGTTATATGCAGCAATATGTCATAAAGGGATACCCAAAAATTATGATCATGTAGACTGGATAATTCCGACAAAAATGGATCTAGAAGCAGAGGATAATTTTATAATAAAAAGTCAACAAGGAGTAAAAATAACGGAAAGACCAAGAATTTATAGACCATAAAATGTATAAGCTGCCTCTATTGAAACACCAGGGGCAGCTTACAAGTTTGATTAATAAGTTCTCTTAACAAAAAAAGAAAACCCT
>Ga0208008_10013_pt1 | contig 52985 bp, 45 predicted proteins | sample Wag42014_11_19_FD_187355 | JGI IMG/M metagenome (GOLD analysis project Ga0208008, IMG submission 187355) | Deep subsurface shale carbon reservoir microbial communities from Ohio, USA - Utica-2 Time Series 2014_11_19 (SPAdes) (version 2) ...
GAGGTTTTCATATGAGTAAGATGAATTGAGTAGAGGTTTAAAAAACTATGATATAAGTTCATGATCAGGTTATTTTTTTAGCAATACACTTTGATCTCAACAAAGTGGACATAGTGTTGAGGTGGGGGCAGAGGTTTAGGATGAATATAAATAATATATAAATTAGTTTTTTATATTTAAATCTCGAGAGAGGTTTTGATGTAAAAAACTATTTTTTTATGTTTAGAGAATTTTTGATTGTGTTCATATATATGTCAATATGTAAGAGTATTATTTATAACTTATTTAATTATACAGAAATTCAGGTGATTTTATGAAAAATGTTTTAATTGTAGGTGCAGGTAGTGCCGGGAAGCATGTCTTAAAGGAAATAACAGAAAACGGACATAAGTATGACTATAATGTAATTGGATTTTTAGATGCAGATTCTTCAAAGCATGGACATAAAATTGATGATTATAAAATATTAGATCATCACGATAATATAAATGAATATATTAATAAATTTGATATAAACGAAGTTATTGTTGCCACTACTGAAATCAATCACCAGGGACTAAATAAAATATATGATAATCTAAAAGTTTTTGATAAAAATATTGAAATTAAAGTTCTTCCAACCGTTGAAGAACTTTTAAAAGGGGAACCTTATACCAAACAATTAAGAGAAGTACAGGTAGAAGATTTACTTGGAAGAGAATCAATACAAATCAATAATGAAAACATTAATAAATACATAAATAATAAAAGAGTTTTAGTTACAGGTGCTGCTGGTTCTATTGGTAGTGAGTTATGCAGACAGATTGTAAAACATGATCCGAAAAAATTGATAATATTAGATATAAATGAAAATGATTTATATTTTTTAAAATTATTTTTAGAAAGACATTATGATATTGAAATTAATTTTGAAATTGCAAACATTAGAGAAAAAAGCAAATTAGAATTTATCTTTAAAGAATACAAACCTGATTTAGTTTATCATGCTGCTGCTCATAAACATGTTCCATTAATGGAAAAAAACATAGAAGAAGCTGTAAAAAATAATGTTTTTGGATCTAAGAATTTGTTGGATTTGGCTGATAAATATCAGGTAGAAAAATTTGTTTTAATTTCTACTGATAAAGCAGTTAACCCAACTAATGTTATGGGAGCAACAAAACGTTTATCTGAAATTATTTTAGAAAATATTAATAAAGATTCTAAAACAAAGTATATGGCAGTTAGATTTGGTAATGTTTTAGGAAGTAATGGTAGTGTTGTTCCATTATTTAAATCTTTAATAAAAGAAGGCAAAGACTTAACAGTAACTCATGAAGACGTAACACGCTATTTTATGACAATTCCGGAAGCTGCTCAACTGGTATTGGAAGCTGGATATATAGGCCAGGGCGGAGAAGTATTTGTGCTTGATATGGGTGAGCCAATTAAAATAATGGATCTGGCAGAAAAAATGATTGAATTATCAGGTTTAAGAGTAGGTAAAGATATTGATATTAAAATTACAGGACTTAGGCCTGGAGAAAAACTTTATGAAGAACTCTTATATGATGTAAATAGCTGTCAAAAAACTGAAAATGATAAAATCTATATATCTCAGATTAGAAGAGAAGATTTAGATTTAAAAAGTGGTTTGCGTGAAATGGATAAATGTTTAGATAGATTTGATAGAATTAATTTAAAAAAGCAACTAAAAAAATTAGTTAAGACATATAAAGAAGCTGAATATAATAACTAGGAGAATTATAATGGATAAGAACTTAGATATTCCTCTTTCAGTTCCTAATTTATCAATGGATATTTTAGATAATGTTAAAGAATGTATTGAAACTGGATGGGTTTCAACAGGGGGTAAATTTATAACTGAATTTGAAGAAAAAGTTGCAGATTATGTGGGTGTTGATGAAGCTGTTGGAGTTCAGAGCGGTACAGCTGCATTACATCTTGCTTTTCAAATTCTAGGAGTAGAAGCTGATGATGAAGTAATAGTTCCTACTGTTACTTTTGTTGCTACCGTTAATCCAATTACATATCTTGGTGCTAAACCAGTTTTTATGGACTGTGATGATAGTTTAAATATTGATTTAGATAAATTAGAAAAGTTTTTAGAAGAAAACTGTGAGAATACTAAAGAGGGTTTATTGAATAAAAACTCAGGCAATATTATCAAAGCTTTAACTATAGTCAATGTCTTTGGTAATCCTATTAATATGGAAAGAGTAATGCAAATAGCAGATAAATATAATTTAAAGGTTATAGAAGATGCCGCGGAATCTCTTGGCTCATTTTATGATGAAGGCAAGTATCAGGGCAAACATACTGGAACTATTGGTGATATTGGAGTGCTTTCTTTTAATGCTAATAAGATATTAACAACCGGTGGTGGAGGCATGCTTGTTTCAAATGATGAGGAGATTATAGAAAAGTCAAGATTTCTTGCTGTGCAGGCTAAAACTGATCCTTTATATTATAAACATGATGAGATAGGCTATAATTATAGATTAACAAATATTGCAGCAGCCTTTGGAACTGAACAGATTGATCGCCTAGAAGACTTTATAAAAGTTAAAAAGAAAAATTATGAATTGTATAAAGAAGAAATAGATAAAATTGAAGGTCTTAAATTATTACCTTTTAATAAAAACACTAGACCAAATTACTGGTTTTATTCTTTAGTCGTTGATGAAGAAAAGTATGGTATAGATAGAGACCAATTATTAAAGAAATTGAATGAAGTTGGAATTCAGGCAAGACCTCTCTGGGGTTTAATAAGTGATCAAAAACCATATCAGAGTTGTGAAGCCTATAAAATTGAAAAAGCTAGACACTATGTTGATAATTTAATTAATATACCTTGCAGCACAAATCTTACTGAAGAAGAAGTTTATCAAGTAGTGGATATGTTAAAAAAATATAAGGTTTAAGGCGATTAACCATGAAAAAGATAATTATTATTGGTGCTGGTGGACATGCAAAAGTAATTGCTGATATTATTATTAAAAGAAAGAAAAAATTAAAAGAAAATATAATAATTGAAGCTTTTTTAGATGATAAGTATGAGACAAAGAAAACTGTATATCAGGGGATACCTCTAATTGGTAAGTTAGATAAGATTAATAATTTAAATAAAGATGATTACTATTTTGTAATTGCAATTGGTAATAATGCTATACGTGAAAAGATTGCAAATAAATATGATTTAAAATATTACACTGCTGTTCATCCGGATGCAATATTAGCCGAAGATGTTGAAATTGGTGAAGGGACAGCAGTTATGGCAAATGCTGTTATAAATAGTTCAGTTAAAGTTGGTTCTCATTGTATAATTAATACTTCCAGTGTCATTGAACATGATAATGAAATTGATGCTTTTGCTCATGTTTCTCCAAATGCAGTTTTAGCAGGTAATGTTAAAGTGGGCAAAAAGAGTTGGATTGGTATGGGAACTTCTGTTGTGCAGGGAGTTAAAATTGGTGATAATGTTACGATTGGCGCAGGTAGTGTTGTTTTAAATGATATTGTAAATGATGTTACAGCTTATGGAGTTCCATGTAGGGAGAGATATTGATTATGAAAACATTTATAATTGCTGAAGCTGGTGTTAACCACAATGGTAGTATTGAATTAGCAAAAAAGTTAATAGATAAGGCTCATTGGGCTGGTGTGGACGCAGTTAAATTTCAAACTTTTACAGCTGATAAATTAACATCAAAATCAGCTAAAAAAGCTGATTATCAAAATAAAACAACATCTGAGAAAAGCCAATATGAGATGTTAAAAAAATTAGAGCTTAAAACCAAAGATTTTGAAATTCTAAAAAATTATTGTAGTCAAAAGGGTATTAAATTTATGTCTTCTCCCTTTGATTTAGATAGCATAGATCTATTAAATAAAATTGGTTTAGATATCTGGAAAATACCATCTGGTGAAATAACAAATTACCCTTATCTTAAGAAAATTGCAGAACTTAAGCACGAAATTATTATGTCAACAGGGATGGCTAATTTATCTGAGATTGAAAAAGCTTTAGATTTATTAAAAGTGAATGGAGCAGAAGACATTACTGTTTTACATTGCAATACGGAATATCCAACCCCAATGAAAGATGTTAATTTAAAGGCTATGCTAACTATTAAAGAAGCTTTTAAAGTTGATATTGGTTATTCTGATCATACTAAGGGTATTGAAGTTCCAACAGCTGCGGTGGCCTTAGGTGCAGAGGTTATTGAAAAACACTTCACTCTCGATAATTCAATGGAGGGCCCAGATCACAGAGCAAGTTTAGAGCCGGAAGAATTAAAACATATGGTTGATGCAATTAGAAATATTGAAAATGCACTTGGTGATGGAATTAAAAAGCCTTCAAAATCTGAATCCAAAAATAAAGACATTGCTCGAAAAAGTATAGTGGCTGCTAAAGATATTAAAAAGGGAGAATTATTTACTGAGGATAATTTAACTATAAAAAGACCTGGAGATGGCATTAATCCCATGCAGTGGCCTAATATTTTAGGTAAAAAAGCCAAAAGAGAATTCTCTTTTGATGAGTTGATTGAACTATGATCAAAAAGAAAGTATGTGTGGTAACTGGAACCAGAGCTGAATATGGTCTTTTGAGACCATTGATTAAAAAAATTGATGAGAATCCGAAGTTTGAATTACAATTAATAGCTACGGGAATGCACTTATCACCTGAATTTGGACTTACTTATAGGAATATAGAGTCTGATGGATTTAAGATTGATGAAAAAGTTGAAATTTTATTAAGTTCTGATACCTCTATCGGAATAAGTAAATCAATGGGGTTAGGTTTGATTAGTTTTTCAGAATCTTATAATAAATTAAATCCTGATTTAATTATTATTCTTGGTGATAGGTATGAGACTTTTTCTGCAACGGCAGCTGCTTCAGTCGCCAACATACCTGTGGCTCATTTACATGGTGGTGAACTTACTGAAGGTGCCTTTGATGATTCTTTTCGACACAGTATGACGAAAATGAGTTATTTACATTTTACTTCAACTGAAGAATATAGGAAGAGAGTTATTCAACTTGGAGAAAATCCGGAAAGAGTTTTTAATGTAGGCGCCCTTGGAGTAGAAAATATTTTGAATTTAGATCTTTTATCTAAAAGAGAACTTGAAAGAGAATTAGATATAAGTTTACGTGAAAAATATCTATTAATTGTTTTTCATCCTGTTACTTTAGAAAACAAAACAGCTGAAAATAATTTCAAAGAGCTATTGAAAGCGATTGAAAAATATGATGAAGATATTTCTAAAGTGTTTATTAAAGGAAATTCTGATACTGAAGGCAGAATTATAAATCAGATGATTGACAACTATATTAATGAAAAGAATAACTCATATGCATTTACTTCTTTAAGTATCGAAAATTATTTAAGTCTATTGAAAAATTGTTTTGCTATGGTAGGGAATTCATCAAGTGGGGTTTTAGAAGCGCCAAGTTTAAATATTCCATCAATAAATATTGGAGACCGTCAAAAAGGTAGAATTAAAGCTGAGTCAGTATTTGATTGTAAGAATAATGAAAATGATATTTTATCGACTTTAAAAGAAATCAATCATTTATTTTTAAATGATAAATTTAAGAATATTAATAATCCCTATGAAAAAGAAAATACTTCTGATGAAATTATAAAAGTTATTGAAAGATTTTTAATAGATAATAAGATAGGCTTGAAAAAGAAATTTTATGATATTGAGGATGATTTATAGATGAGTAAAAATATTTTAGTTATTGGATTAGGTTCCATGGGAAAAAGGAGAATTCGCTTATTATTAGATAACTTTAAAGGTATTAATGTATTTGGTGTTGATAATAATGAGAATCGCAGAAAAGAAGTTTTGAATAAGTTTAACATTAAAGTTTTTGGAAATATAAACCAGGCATTAGAAAGTGAAAATATTTTAGCAGCAATTGTATCTACTCCTCCACTAACTCATTATAAGATAATTAAAAAATGTTTAGTAAATGATTTGCATGTTTTTACAGAGATTAACCTTATCAACAAGGGATACAATGAGTTAATGAAGATTTCAAGTGATAATGAACTGGAATTATTTTTATCATCTACTATGATATATCGAAATGAACTTGAATTTATATATAATACCATTGTTGAAAGTAATAATAAAGTTAATTACAGATATCATGTTGGTCAATATTTACCGGACTGGCATCCCTGGGAAGATTATAATGATTTTTTTGTAAAGGATGAAAAGTCTAATGGTTGTAGAGAATTAATGGCAATTGAATTACCATGGATCATTAGGACATTCGGTAAAATAGAAGAAATTAAAGTTTTTAAAGATAAAATAAGTGAGCTTAATATAAATTATCCAGATACATATAATATGATTTTGAAACATAAAAATGGTCATACTGGGAATTTTTCTGTTGATATAGTTTCCCGAAAAGCTATTAGAAATTTAGAAATTTATTCAGAGGATTTACATATCTTTTGGGATGGCACTCCAGAAGGACTTAAAAAATATGATTTGCAAAATAAAAAGATAAATAAGATTAATGTTTATAAAGATTACGAACAGGATAATAAGTATGCAGATAATATAGTTGAGACAGCTTATTTAGATGAGCTTAAAATTTTCTTGAATAAAATCACAAATGATAATAATCAAATATCAAAATATGATTTTTCTGATGATTTATATACTTTATCTATAATTGATCAAATTGAGGAGTAATGATAAATGAAGATTTGTTTTTTTGGTTTAGGTTCAATTGGAAAAAAGCATTTAAAAAATTTAAGTTATATATTAGAAGAAAAAAATATTGAATTTGAAATTCATGCTTATAGATCATCAAATGAGGTATTGGGTTTAAAAAATTTAGATCGAGAAATATTTGAATTAAATAATGTAGATACTGATTATGACATAGTGTTTATTACTAACCCGACATCTAAGCACTTTGAAACAATTAGTTATATGATTGATAAAACTGAGCATATGTTTATTGAAAAACCTATATTTGAAGATGCAGATTATAATTTAGAAGAAATTAGTTTTGGAGAAGGAGTTTATTATATTGCTGCTCCTTTAAGGTATTCCTCTGTTATACAAAAACTAAAAAATATAAAAAATGATTATAATATTTATTCAATTAGAGTAATTTCTTCAAGTTATTTACCTGATTGGAGACCTGAACAGGATTACCGAGATGTATATAGTGCTAAAAAGGAACTCGGTGGTGGAGTATCAATAGACTTAATACATGAATGGGATTATTTAACTTACTTGTTTGGTTTTCCAGAGAGGATTTTTAATCTTCAAGGACAATTTTCTCATCTTGAAATTGATAGTGAAGATTTATCTATCTATATTGCCAAATATGAGGATAAATTAGTTGAGTTACATTTAGATTATTTTGGTAGAGAAACAAAAAGAGAAATTCAATTATTTACAGATAAAGGGTTGATAAAAGCTGATTTTATAGATAATAGTATCGTTTTACCAGATAGAACTACTTTGGAATTAGAAGATAACGATATTTATAAAAATGAAATGTATCATTTCTTTGATTTAATCAATAGTAAGAAAAAGAATTTTAACCCACCTGAACATGCTTTTAAAGTTTTAAAATTAATTAAGGAGTCCGAATAATGAATATTTTAATTACAGTTTGTGGTAGAGCTGGTTCAAAAGGTGTAAAAAATAAAAACTTAAGAGATTTTTTAGGAAAACCATTAGTTTATTATACTTTTCAAGCAGCAAAGTTATTTAAAGAAAAAAATAGTGAATATGATGTTGATATTTGTATCAATAGTGATAGCGATAAGTTATTAGAACTTGGTAATCAATTTGGAAATATTGAAACAATTAAAAGACCATATGAGTTGGCAACAGATGAGTCTGCAAAGATACCATCTATAAGATATTCTTTGGTTAAAATGGAAGAGAGAAAGAATAAAGAGTATGATTATATTATTGATTTAGATATTACATCACCACTGCGTAAAGTAGAAGATATTGAAAATGCATTAAATAAGACAGTTAAAAACAAAGAATTAGATGTAGTTTTTTCTGTGGTTGAGTCAAGAAGAAATCCCTATTTTAATATGGTAGAAAAAAAAGATGGGAAAATAAAAAAAGTAAAGGAATCAAATTATATCAGAAGACAGGACGCTCCAAAAGTTTATGATATGAATGCTTCTATCTATTGCTACAAGAGAGATAGTTTATTAAACAAGATTAAAGAATCTCCTTTTGAAGGCAAAAATGATATAATTATTATGCAGGACACTGCTGTATTAGATATTGACAGTGAAGAAGATTTTGAGTTGATGGAAATTATAGGTCAATATTATCTTAAGAATAAATTTAAGAATTTAAAAGTATAAAACATATTTTAGGAGTTGATTATTTATGAAATATTGCAAAAAATGTGTAATGCCAGATACTAGACCAGGTATCAAATTTAATGAAGATGGTGTTTGTCAAGCTTGTATTAATTATGAAAAGCGAAAAGAAGTTGATTGGGATAACCGTTGGGAAGAATTAAAAAAAGTAACCAATGAGTATAAAAATAAAAATGATAATGATTATGATTGTATAATTGCTGTGAGTGGCGGTAAGGATAGTCATTTTCAAACGTATATTATGAAAGAAAAACTAGGTATGAATCCGTTGCTGGTTTCTGTAGAAGATAACTTTCCAATGACTGAAGCAGGCAAACATAATATTAAAAACATATCAGAGAGCTTTGGCTGCGATATTATTAGTTTAAAACCTAATATTAAAAATCAAAAAAAAGTAACTCGTTATATGTTTGAGGAGTATGGAAAACCAACTTGGTATATTGATAGATTAATTTATACTTATCCTTTACATATGGCTATAAAATTTGATATACCTTTGATTATATATGGAGAAAATGTGAGTTATGAATATGGAGGCGATCAAAAAGATGAAACTCCTTCTGCGATAAATCAAATATATAATGGTGTTGCTGAAGAAATCCCATGGAAGGAATTAATTAATTTAGGTATAGAGGAAAAGTCTTTAAATTTATTGAAAGCACCTAATAAAAAAGATATTAAGAAAGCTGAATTGAATCCTATTTATTTAAGTTATTATATTAAGTGGAATAGTGTTAAAAATTATAAGATTGCTAAAAAATATGGTTTTAAAGATTTAACTCATGAATGGGAAAGAACTCATCATATTGAAAACTTTGATCAAATTGATAGCAGAGGATATTTAGTTCATTCATGGTTGAAATATCCAAAGTTTGGGCATCAATTTGCAACCGATTTTGCGTCTAGATTAGTAAGATATGGTATGATAACTCGTGAGAAAGCAATTGAATTGGTTAAGGAACATGATCATAATCTAGATCCTAAGACTGTTAAAGATTTTATTGAATTTACTGGATATTCGAGAAAAGAATTTTGGGAAATTGTAGATAAATTTTATAATAAAGATATATTTCAAAAAAATAATTTAGATAGTTGGAAATTAAAGAATCCCATTTGGGATGAATAGTTTATACGTAAGTAAAATAAATTTTGTATAATTAAACGCACTTTTTTAAGATACTCAGTATATTTGATAGATCCAATTAAAAATTATTGGACTAAAATAAAAAGATATTTAAACTATTTGATTAATATTATTGAGCTAGCCCCTCTAATCTTGGATAAGCTTTAATATGATTTATTAAACACAGATTCTCAGTAATTTTAATTACTTATGCAGCAAATTTAATTCATGCAGTGGGTTATGCTACGGTAATGTGTTTGATATACTTCAGCTCTTTTTAATGTACTGTGAAAGCTTTCAATATGAGCATTTTCTTCTGGTGTATTTACCATTGTTCTTTCATTAGATATATCAAGTTCTCTAATTCTGATCTGAAACTCTCGACTTCTAAATTGGACACCATTATCAGTTCTGAGTATCAGATTATTAGTGTTTCGAATTTTAACTGCTTCATTAAGTGCGGCATCTTAGACCTTCTTGATGACCTACAATTTCTCTGGTAAATACATCATACATCAATAATATTAAACATATATACTCACTGACCACTGTTATCTATGTACATCTGGACCATGTCCGTCTCCCAAAGTTGGTTAGGTCCAGTTAATCCGAGCTTCTTCTTTAATAGATATCCTTTGTGCCATGGTACAATTTTATCCTGTAGAAGGTCTAAGGCCTTCATAATGCGGTAAATCTGCTTGTGGTTTACTTTTGATTTTCTGTATATTTCAAGTAATCAATTACCATTCTGTAGCCCAGATGAGGGGGCTCATCACAGTAATCTTTAACCAGTTGGGTAACATCTCTTCTGGAACTAAATTACCATCTTTATCATAGGCTGGATGATCAGTATAAAGTTGATCTTCAGTGTTAGTATTTTCGTCTTGATCATTGTTCTGACGATAATAGTAAGTACTTCTAGCTATATTAAAAGTTCGGCATAGTTCTGATACAGTATAATCTGATTTAAGCTGATTAATTATCCTGATTTTATCAGCAGTATTTAGTTCTGCCAGGGCTTTTTTTAAGGATTTACATCTGGACTTTCTGTTGGCCAATAATTTTTTCCATCTCTTTGACTTGTTCATCTTTTTCTTTGAGTTTGGCTTCCTGTTCAGTAACAGAATCACCGCTAAGTTTGCTCATACCACCGTCTAATAACTCATTTTTCCAGACATAGATGGAGTTGCGGCTGACACCATATTTATAAACAAGATCAGAGATTTTTTGTCTTTAATAGCTCGAAGAACAATTTCCATCTTTTCATTAGGATCATAAGTTTTAGGCATTTGTTTTTATCCCCTGTAATTATTATAAAATGTTTAATTGGTATCTGTCCAATGTTCTTAGGGGGCGTTACAGAACTGATAAGAATACTATCGAATAAGTGTCAAATATAAATATAAAAAAACTAAAGAGGTATTTATGAGTAAAAAATATAGTAATACAAAAAGAAATGTTGTTTTATCGTATATTAATTTATTAACACAAATGATAACTGGATTTTTTCTTTTACCGTTTATAGTTTCTGCTTTAGGAAATTCAGCGTATGGTTTAATGGAATTAGTTTATACAGTTACAGGATTTGTTGGTGTATTAGATTTTGGTTTTGGTAATGCAGTAATTAGGTATACTGCTCTATATAATACTAAAGAAAGAAAAAATAAAATAAATATAATAGCGACTTATAGTTTTTTTATTTATTCTATAATAGCTATTTTGGTGTTTGGTTTTGGCTTATTAGTTTATTTTAATTTCGGATATATTTTCAATCTTTCTTCACAAGAGATTAATATCGGGAAAATTATTTTTATTATTGGCTTAGCCAACTCATTATTGCAATTACCAGCAACAACTTTTTCAGCTGTTATAAGAGGATATAATAAATATAATTTTTATTATGTGACCATGATAGCGAAAACTTTATTTAGAATGATTATTATTATTATTATGTTTAAATTAAATTATGGGCTAATTACACTGTTTATTGTTGATTTAGTAGTAAATTTATTGCTAAATATATCATGGTTTATTTTTAACATTAAGAAGTTGGAATTCAAATTCACTTTTGGAAAAATTGATAAAAAATTAAGAAATGAATTTTTAAAATATTCTTTTTATATTTTTTTAATTATTATAACTGATAAAATTTATTGGAAAACAGATAATATTTTGCTCGGGATTTTAACTACTACAGACGATATAGCAATTTATTCTGTAAGTCAAAAAATAGTTAACTATTTTAGGAGTATCGCGATTGCATTTGGGAGTGCTTTTTTGCCTAAACTAACTAATATGAGTTCGGGCAAAAAAGTTAATAAAGAAATTATATCATTTTTTAAAAGAGCATCAAAATATCAATTTGTTATAGTATTACTATTTTTAACTAACTTTATTTTTTTAGGAAAAGATTTTATAACTTTATGGGTTGGAAAAGACTTTATTTCTGCATATAAATATTCTTTAATAATAATGATCCCGTTAAGTGTTTCATTATTTCAAACAACAGGACCAAATATATTGCAGGCAATAAATAAACATCAAAAACAATCAATTGTTTTTTTGTTTAATGCTTTATTAAATATTGTTTTAACTATATTTTTAGTCAAAAAATATGGTGTGATTGGAGCTTCTATAGGAACTTCATTTGCAATGTTATTAGGAAATGTTATATTTATGAATATTTATTATTATAAAATATTTAACTTAAATATGTTTTATTATTTAAAAGAAGTATGTTTTAAAGTCTTTATTTCAATATTACCAACTCTAATATTATTGTTCGTTTTTAATTTTTTATTAAAAGAGGTAACATATATTAATTTTATAATTAAAGCACTTTTTCCTAATATAATTTATTTAATAATGGTATATTTATTTGCCCTAAGTGAAGATGATAAAATGATATTTAAAAAAATTGTTAATAGGTTTAAATTTGTATAACTTACTATTAACATTAAATTAAAATATCGACTTTAATATTAATATTAAGTTATCTCTATATAGCCTCCTAACAGAATTGGAGAAAAAGTTTGAAAGTGATATACTCTAATTACAAGGGGAAAACATCAATTGCAAAAAGAAAATATTCTGATGAAACTAAAGAACAAATAGTAAAAGAATGTTGTGAAATCGGTAACACAGCTCTTGAAGCAAGGCGACATAATATTTCTAAACATACTGTTTACAGCGGGGTTAAAAAAGCTAAAGAAACTGGATCAGTTAAATCTTTTCCTAAAGATGAAAAAAAGAAAATGAAAGAGATTGAAAATAGACTTGATAAAATGAGCGATGAAAATAATAAGTTTTAAAAAAAATGTAGCAGAAAAAGAATTAGAACTGGCGATTGTAATGGAGTTGAGAGATAAAGTAAACCCCCGATAGCCTTCAAAGTTCAGATTGCAACAAAGTGGATAAATAAATAATATAAAACCTCTATTGTTTTAGACTTTGTTGGGCTTAATTCTTCCACTTATTACAATAATATAAATCGAGAAACAAAAAGTGAAAGCAATAATAGTAACAAATCAAATAATCCTAAAGGAAGACCTATACCAGGTTATTCCTTAACTGAATCAGGTGAAAAATATCTGATGAACAGATTAAAGGATGGTTATTAGAACTAGTGGCAGGTGATGGTTTTCTCTATTCATACAGAAAGCTTACAGTCTGTTTAAAAGAAGACTATAACCTGAAAACCAACAAGAAAAAAGTATATAGATTATGCAAAGAATTAGACATATTAAGACCGCAAACAAAAATCAAAAAAATTCAACCTAAAAAGATTGCTAAACAGGAAGAAATTACAGAACCAAATCAGCTCTTGCAGATGGACTTAAAATACGGCTATATAGATGGAACAGATCAATTCTTTTTCCAGATGTCAGTAATTGATGTTTTTGATAAAATAGTTATTGGTTATCACCTTGGACTAAGCTGTAAAGCTAAGAATACCTGCAGAGTATTAAAGGCTGCTTTAAATAAAATAAAGCTGTATAAGGGTATGAATTTGCCGAAAACAAGAACAGATAACGGACCACAATTTGTCTCTAGATTATTTGGAGATACCTGTGAAAGCTTGGGATTGGAACACCAGAGAATCCCAGTTAGAACTCCTAATATGAATGCTTATATAGAGTCATTTCATTCAGTTTTAGGAAAAGCTTGTTACTCAATCAATGAATTCAGCAGCTTTAGTGATGCTTACAAAAAAGTAAGCGAATATATGAATTATTATAATAACAGATACTGTCATGTCAGTCTTAATGATATGCCGCCAGAAAAATTTTATGAACTGGCTAAATCAGAAAAAATAGTTGCTGAACCAGTACTGGCATAAATAAAGAAAATGAGAAACTAAGAATAAGTGAGCTTAACAAACATATTCTCTATATTTAGGGGGACCGCATTTGCTTTTACCCACTATGATTATTATAGAATGTTTAAATTGATATCTGTCCAGTATTCTTGGGAATTGTTACAGTAATGTACAATAAGTTGTGTAAATAAAATTTGATACTTTTTTAAAATAAATATAATTATTAAGGAAGTGTGAGTAGATATGAATTATTCGAAAATAATTAGTTCAATAATAAGATTTTTAAAGAAAGCATCAGGAAAAGATTTTTTGTCAGAATATAATAAAGTTAAAAAGATTAAAAAGAGTCGAAACACTAAATATAATATTATAATTATTCCATTTTTTTTTGATAATAACCATGCATTTGAAGCAATTTATAATAGAAAAGCAGAATTTGAAGGGGTCGATGTTTATAATTATTTATGTGGTCAAGGTATTGAATATTGTGAAAAAATAAATTCCGTTATGAAATTCAAAAATATTAGATGTGAGTTATGTTATAAAAAACAAATTGAATTTTCTTCTAAATTCAATTTAAATTCTTGGTTTATGAATGATCATATAAATTATCAAGACAATCTTGTTATTGAAGAGAATATTGAAAGGTTTTTTTCTAATGATAAAAATAATTTTATTTTTAAAGGTGTTAATATAAATAAAGTTTTAAAATCATCTTTGCAGAGATTTTATTTTGAAGCTGAACCAGTGATATCTGATAATCAAATTACAAGAGGTTTTTTAAAAACTATATTTATTTCAATAATTGAATTTGAAAAATTATATAATAAAGTTAACCCTAAATATGTTTTAACATCTCATGGTACTTATTCTGTATGGGGGTCGATTGTTGAGTATTGCAAATATCATAACATTCCAATTATAGTTTGGGGTAGGGTTTATAATAATTGGGGTATTTATTTTGCTAATGATGAATCTTATTTAACTGAAATGGTTAATTTAGATAATAACAAGTGGAATGATATTAAAATGACAACCCAAAAAAAGAAATTAATTGTAGATTATTTGGATAAAAGGACTAGTGAAAGTGATACAGATTTTATATATGATTATAATTCTGATCATAAAAAACAATTAGATAAATCAAATATTTATAAATTATTAGATATTCCAAAGGATAAAAAAATTGTAGGGATGTTTCCTAATATTCCTTGGGATGGTTCGGTTACAGGAGTTTCTGAAGCATTTTCGTCTTATATTGATTGGGTAAAAGCAACAATTGATTTTTTTATAAAAAGAAAAAATATATATTTATTAATTCGTACTCATCCAGCTGAAAAAGCAAATGATGCTGAAATTGGAAGAGAAACATTTAGTACGATTGTTAATGAGATTTATAATGAATTACCTGAAAATATAATTATTATTCCTGCTGATAGTCAAATAAATAGTTTTGCAGTTGGAAAAGCTTCTGAATTTGGAACTTATTATTGTTCTACAATAGGGATGGAATTGACATATTTAGGAATCCCACTTATTTGTGCTGGTCCTTCTCCATTAAGAAATAAGTTTATTGTTAATGATGCAAAGAACAAAAACGATTATCAAAATTTGCTTTCTAAGGGTTTGAAAAATAAGTTAAAAGTTTCAAAAACAAATATGAAAAATTTATTAAAATTTAGTTATTATAATAATTTTACTAGAGTTATGCCTGAACAATTTATAAATTATACTCGTCAAGGATTTAAGGGTTTAAAATTTAATGATGAAACATTTATCTTTAAGAATGAAGTGTTAGAACACTTATTTCAGACAATTGAAAATAAAAATGATTATAACTTTGATGAATTTCATTTATAATAATGAATTTATAAAAAATGGGGAATAAACATTGAATATTAAAACTAGAAATTTGAACTTGATTTTAAATATATTTTTATTAGTTATATTCACACTTTTTTATATAGGATTTTATTTTTATTTTGATAATTATAGATTCAATATTGTTGGTTTTTTTATTTTTGTTTTTAGCTCTTTTATAGTTATTTTTTCAATTATCAGTATTTTAGAAAATGGAGTTAATTCATATAACATTTTCTTTTTTATTTTTTATATATTTATGATGTTAAATACTTTTAATGTTAGTGATTTGCAAAGTATGAAAAATTTAGTAGATATGTACTTTTATTTTGTTGGGCCAATATTTTTTGGTATATGTTTATATTTAGGTGAAAAATTATTTTATCATTATTTTTCTAATAAAAATATTAATATTATAAACCCAAATATATTTGCGTTTTTTTTATTATTTATGTATATTTTTTCTTGGATATATGTTTATTCAATTACTGGTATACGTTTATTTGATAATCAAGCACTGACTATATACTCATCAAAGTATATTATTCCTGGGATTTCTGGTGTTACTAAATTAATATTCTGGCTATTACTTATATATTTTCCCCATGTAAATAAGCACTTTAAATTATCTATATTAGTGTCTACACTTCTATTACAAGGGGTTTTATATTTAAAAAGAGGTGAAATAGTTCGTGTTTTACTTTTTATGTTTATATATTTTTTGGTAAAAAATGGCAAAAAAGTATTTTCGAAAAAAAATTTTATGTATATAATCATTTTTGCTATAAGTATTATAATAGTATTTACTTTAGTAGGGGAATATCGTCAAAGTTTAAGAATGGGTGATAGTGAAATAAAATTTAATATAAATAACTTTTTGCAGAGTAATATTAATAATAAATATATTAATTGGATTTATGGATATACAGCATTAAATTATGATGTTTTAAGTGGTATATTAAAAGACAAACCTCAATTATATAAAATGCAATCTATATTTTTACCTATGTTTAGGATATTTAAAGGAAATAATTGGGTTGAAAAATATTATTCCGAGAATAATTCATTTAATCTTCGAGGATTTAATGCTAGTACATTTTTATCGAATTATATTATTGATTTAGGGTATTTTTATATAATAGAGCTTTTATTACTTGGATTATTTGTTGCTTTTTTTATTGCATATTCAAAAAAACATAATTATACTGGGTTATATTCATATTTAGTTTTACTTATTTCCCTTACATTTTTTGGTGATTATTTTACTATTCCTATAAATTTTTATGCAATCATATTCTCTGCTTTTTTGTTAAGATTTACAAATATTAACAAAAGAAGTTAAAACTTTAGGTAGTAAATTTTAATATAAGTCATATGAATGTAACGTCCCTTAAGAATAATGGATAGATTCCAATTAAACATTCTATAATAACCATAGTGGGTAAAAGTAAATGGTTAAATCTTATGATCATTATAAAAAATAAAAATTTCCCTTCGAGTTATTGAAGCGAAATTTAATCTGATTTTATTGATGAATATGATGTCAGCCGCAACTCCATCTATGCCTGGAAAAATGAGTTCTTAGACGGTAGCATGAGCAAACTTAGCTGCGAATCTGTTACTGAACAAGAAGCTAAGCTTAAAGAAAAAGATGGACAAATAAAAGAGACGGGAAAAATTATCGGACAGCAGAAAGTAGAGATGGAACTTCTTAAAAAAAGCCCTGGCAGAACTAAATACTGCCGATACAATCAGGATAATTAATTAAACAGTTTTTTCTCGGACATGATATAATAAGATAATACCAAACTAAAATGGAGGAAAATATCATGCCTACTAAATATCCTGAAGAAATGAAAAGAAAAGTTGTTGCTCTGGCTAATAATGGCAAAAAGATTAAATATACTTGATGAATATGGAATGGCAAGGTCCATGCTTCATAAATGGATAAAACACTATAATAATTCAGGTTCATTCATTGCTAAATATAATAGATCTGATAAAGAAAAAGAATTAATTAAATTACAAAAAGAAAACAAACAGCTAAAAATGGAGAATGATATTTTAAAGCAAGCGGCGCTGATAATGGGACGAAAGTAGCAGTTATCAAGGCAAATAGGGATAAATACAGTATCGTAATTATATCAAGGAGTATGATCTATTATAACCCCAAAGAAAATCAAGTTAATACTCAACTTGAAAGTGAATTGATTGCTATTCACAAAGCAAGTAGAAACCACTATGGTATCAGAAAAATTTAAAGAAAATTAGATAAAAAGGGTTACTAGGTGTCCAAGCGAAGAATAGGTAAAATAATGAAGATAAAATAGCCAATATTATAAACCAAGAATTTGATAAAGAAGAAACCCTGGATCTTGTTGTTAGTGATCTAACCTATGTTAACACAAAAGATAAATGGAGCTATATCTGCCTGATAATCGACTTTTTTAACCGCAAATTTATAGGTTATGCAGCAGAGAAAAAGAAAAATACTGGATTAGTAACTGATGTCTTTAAGAGTATTAAAAGACCATTAGATCAGATTAATATTTTACATACTGATAGAGATAATGAATTTAAAAATAAAGCTATCGATGATATTTTAGACAGTTTCGATATTGAGCGTTCTTTAAGCAATAAAGGTTACCTTATGATAATTCAGTGGCAGAAGCTGCCTTTAAAACAATTAAGACTGAATTCGCTTATTATAGAATATTCAACAGCTTTGAAAAGTTGGAATATGAGCTATTTGACTATGTTAACTGGAATAATAATCACAGAATTCATAGGTCGTTAGATTACCTAACATCTGTTGAATATAGATATTTAATGTTCGATAAAAATTGTTTTAAAAAGGGTTGACAATCCAATACAAACAGGAATTTTTGCCCTTCCTTATGTTACAGAGGAAGATATAGAACTAAAAAGATAGAATGTCTCGAGAATATGATATGATCTATATTTCCGGGTTGATTAAAGATGTTAAAATTAGGTTTTTATGCTAAATGTTGAAGAACTGGCAGCAATAATGAATCGTTTTACAGTAATTATTTCAAAGCGTATTAGTGAATATCATGAGCTTATGATGATATTTCACAGCTGAAAGACTATATACTGGATAAAGGTTGTAGGACTATTCAAAAAAGTAATAATAGATCTTTATGCGCAAAGGAATCGGCCATCTGATATAGTCAGGAAAACAAATAATTCGTTAAATACTGTAAATATATATCAAAAATTATGAACGTGTTAAATTCATTACTAAACGAGGTATAATCATAACCCAGATCAAAGCATATGACAGGCCAAAGAACTTCTGTTATCAAACAATGCAGGAAACTAATAGAAAAATATCACACTGAATATTTTCATTCTGATAATGATAAATAATTGGTTAACTTGAAATACTATGAAGTAAGAAGGATATAATCAGACAAATGTTTTAAATGTAAATTAAAAATTGTAATGTAGTTCTTAAACAGATAATATTTTTAAAATAATATAAAATAAGAAGGGGTTTTTATGGAATATTCAATTTTAAATTGTTGGACAGATGACAATAGAGGAGATTTGGGAATTATGATTTCTACTATAAATGAGATAAGACGTCAAGATTCAAAAGCAGAAATTATAGGAATATCTTGTTTTTCAAAATTAGATAATTATTATTCTAATGCACATAATGAATTAAAAACTTATGTTGATGAATTATATCCTGCAATATTTGGTGTTATAGTGTTTAGATTTGGTAAATTTACGAGCAAAAGTAAAATTGCTAAATATTTGGTTTCTTTATTTGAGGCTTTTCGAATGGCTTTAGCAATTGTTTTACCAAAGAAAATTTCTTTAAAATTATTATACAGTTTTGAAAGAAAAACTCTTAATCGTATAAAAAAATCTGATATTTCTATTTCTAAAGGAGGAAGCATTTTTACTGATTATAAAACTTATAGAGGAACTTATGCATTGTTTAGAACATGTATGTTTTATTTTTTATTACATAAATTTAATTGTCCATATTTCATTCTTGGACAATCTTTTGGGCCTATTGGGAGTAAATTTGGCTCATGGTTAGTGAACAAAGTGATCAAAAACTCTGAAGGGGTATATTTACGAGAAATGATTTGTAAAAGAAAGTATACTAATATTAAATATCCAAATGATAAACTAAGTTTCTCGAATGATACAGCATTTTTATTAGATGAAGAAAAAATTGATATTAATAATATTAAAAAAATAAATTTAAATATTGGATTAACAGTTAGACCAACAAATAAAAATTTTAAAGAATATAAGAAATCAATTATTAAAACTATTATTTATTTTATTGATAAATATGATGCTCATTTTCATATTTTTCCTCAAGTAATTGATCCAAATGAACCTGATATAAAAATGGGGAAAACAATATATAAAGATTTACCTAAACAATATAGAGATAATTTAGTTATTCATGAAACTAATTATAATCCTGAACAATTAAAATATTTATATGGTCTTATGAATTTTTTTATTGGAACAAGACTTCATTCTAATATATTTGCGTTAGGAGCAGGTACTCCTTCTATTAGTTTAGTTTATCATGGAACAAAAGCACAGGGGATTTATGAAAATTTAGAATTAAATAATTTAGTAGTGAAACCCATCAATGCTGAAGAAATAATTAATAAAGGCGAATATATTCTGGAAAATCATAATGAAATACAAAATAAAATAATTAGCAGTGTTGAGGAAGCAAAAATCACTATTATAAATTCTATTAAAGAAATTATTTCACAAACTAAAACAAAGTAAAATACTCGAAAATTGAACTAATTTCAAACTGTAATAATTTTGATTGTATAGAAGTTTTAGTTGATCTTCAAAAGCTTCATTTGGATTTAAGTAACGCAATATTTTTCTTAGTAAAGTATTGCACCAATTTCTAACTCTTGCAATAGCCTCAATTGAGAATTCGTTTATGTTAGGCATAAATTTTCTTATTAAGCCATTGTAACGTTCATTTGTGCCTCTTTCCCAGGATGAATATGGATGTGAATAATAAACTTTTGTACAATAACTTATGCCATTACTGGCTAGCTCTGAAAATTTAGAACCATTGTCAATGGGAATACTTCTAAAACTGCAGAAAACAAATCTCCAGTTTCTTTGATTAGTTTTGTCATAGTTTCCTGAACAGAATAAGAGCTTTTATCATAAATCTTACGAATGATTTTTACATGTGCAGTACGTTCTGTCATAGTAAGTAATGCTGTTTGATCTTTATTCTTTTTGGCAATAACAGTATCAATTAATGACCAAATTTACTGCGTCTATTAATACTTTCAGGACGTTCTTCAATGCTAGTACATAACTTCTTTTTGTTGTTTTTAATTCGTCTTGATTTTGAAACACGATTCAATTTAAGTAGCAAATCAATATTTTTAATCTCAAGTAGTCCTGCATCTATATAGTTATATAGAGTTTTGGTACAAACCATCTCTGCATTTGAGAATTTATTATGCTTTTTAGCAGAGCCACAAATAGAATCAATTGACCGATCAGAGTTGTAAAATTCATCTATCACATGTTTTATGAAATTCTCACATTCTAAGAATTTAAAGTTAGATCCATAATTTTTACGATTATTCTCGTAAACGCTCTAACCAGTGTTAGGGAAGTAGATTTCAACAGTTTTTTTAGCTTTTATTTGAGTAACCATACCATACCACATTTTAACTCGTTTCTGATTGTATTAAAAGCTCTATTTAAATGTTTAGCAATGTCATAAAAAGACTTCTTACCGAAGACTTTCTTCCCTTAAAAGAAATTTATGAGTATGCCCGAATTGAAAGATATTAAAGTTAACAGCTATCAGCTGGTTCACATGGATACTAACTGCTATTCTGTACCGACTGAATATGTTGGTAAGAGACTGCAGGCAAAGCTTTATCCATTTGAAATCAAGCTTTTGTACAAAGATAAAATTGTTGCTGAGCATGTTCGATTATTTGGTAAAAACAAAGAAAATATTAAGCCCTATCATTATCTGAGCCTGATTAGAAAAAAACAAGAGCTTATGAACAGGCCAAGGTGATACAGGACTGGAATCTACCACCAATTTATGCTAAGTATCATAGAATAATTCAGGCTCATTTAAGATCTAAATCTAAGAGACCAGAGAATTTATTGATATTTTAAAATTGACCCGAGAACATTCAGTAAAAACTATTGCTAAAATACTAAAAGAACTGGATCAGAAAAACAGATACAGCTATCAAGATGTATTAAGTGTACTTCGTTGCCAAATTCAGTGTACCAGTGGTACAGCGTATTTAGAAGATGAAATCTTAAAAGATTTAAATATTGATCACATCCACACCACTTACCTTCCTTTAAGTGAGTATGATACTTTACTAAGACGGGATGGTGAGATAAATGAATGATAAATTGAAAGAAAAACTAAAGTTCTGTCGTCTACCAGGTATGGTAGAATGCTATGATGATTATAATGTTTCTAAGCCTGTCAAAGAGATTTCTAAAAGTTTTTTGTAGTAATTTGAATTATGCCAGCTAGCTTGACATGGTCGTTTTCTTCCTTCAAAATAATAACTAGAAAGGGAGATAATTATGAGTAAAAACACTAAGCGCTCACCTGAAGAAAAGATGGAAATTGTTCTTGAAGGTCTTCAAAATGATAATATCTCTGAGACCTGCCGCAAACATGGAATTTATGAGAGCCAGTTTTACCAGTGGAAAAAACGTCTTATTGGATCTGCCAGTAAAGTCTTTAGAAACAAAAAGAAAAAAGATCCTGAAAAAGAGAAACTTAAAGATGAAGTAGATAAACTAAAAAAGACTCTTGTAGAACAAACCTGTGAGCTGCAGATTCTAAAAAAAAACGACAAATAGGACTACATGGTGAAATCAAAAATGACTGGCTTAAACCAGAAGAAAAAAGAAAATTAATGGATATTGTGGAAGAATCCACTCTGCCTGTTAAAACAACCTGCGAAATATTAAAACTTAATTCCTGGCGTTACTATTACTGGAGAAAACGTTATGAAACTGACGGGATGGAAGGACTTAAAAATCACAAGTCCACTCCTGCAGCATGTCCTCACAGCCTCTTAGAAGAGGAAAAACAGGCAATAATAGATTATGCTCTTAAACATCCTGATCAGCGTCATAGAAAGCTAGCTAAAAAGATGATGGATGATGATATTGTTTATGTATCTGCATCCAGTGCATACCGAGTGCTTAAGGAAGGTGGACTTATTCCGGATCAGGAATATCATAAAAAGAAAAAAGCAGACGGCAAAATTGAAGTTGATCAGCCAAACAAAATGTGGCATACCGATATTAGCTATATCCCTGTAAAAAATACCCATGCCTATTTGATCTGTGTTCTTGATGGCTACTCCCGTAAAATCATACATGGAGAACTCTCTCAAACTATGACTGCAGACGATATGCAGCGGGTCCTTAGCAGAGCCATGTTTAAAGCAGGTATATTTGAAGCAGATCCAGTCAGCAGGCCAGCACTTGTAAGTGATAATGGCACTCAGCTTGTAGCTAAATCTTTTACTGAATTCCTTGAAGAATGGGAGATCAAGCACATCAGGACAGCTGTAAAGCATCCAGAGACAAACGGGAAAATTGAAGTCTTCCATAAGACAATAAAGTATGAAAATGTATATGCTCAGGAAAAATATCAAAGCTTTTATGAGGCCAGAGAAGATATAGAGAATTTCATTGACCAGTACAATTCTGAAAGACTGCACCAGGGTATAGGGTTTGTAACACCAGATCAAAAATATAACGGCAAAGCTGATAAAATTATAAATGAGAGAAAGAAAAAACATCAGTCAGCAATTGATAGAAGAAAACGGCTCAATAGAAAGAGAAAATCAACAGCTGCATAAAACACCTCGGACTACAAAAGTATTTTTAAAATTTACTTGACTTTTCAGAAACAATGCAATGATGTCTTAAAAGAAGCTAAAGATATGAACTGGAACCATGAGCAATTCTTTAGTAATTTAGTTTAACATGAAGTCATAATGAGAGAAAACAAGAGATTCAATAGACTGTTAAGACAGGCTAAATTCCCAAGTCTAAATACAAGCGAATAGTTTAATTTTTCTGATTCTCCTTTTATATCAAAAACAGAAGTTATGGAGCTATTCAGCTGCAAATTTATTGACCAAAAAACCAATGTCTTGTTTTTAGGATCTCCAGGTACTGGAAAATCAAATTTGATGGTATCAATTGGTGTTGAAGCCTGCAGACAGGGTAAATCAGTTGGATTCTTTACTGCAGCTAGTTTATGCAATCAATTAATTGAAATGCAGGAAGAACAACAGCTGCAGAAATTCTTAAAAAAGATTAACAAGTTTGATTTATTACTCATTGATGAATTAGGTTTTGTTGAATTATCCAATCAGGCTACTCAGTTATTATTTTAGATTTTTTCAGAAAGATATGAAAAAGGATCAATATTTTTAACCAGCAATCTTGAATTTGCTGAATGGGCCAAAGTCTTTCATGATGAAAGAATGACTGCTGCAATTATTGATATATTAATTCACAACAGCAAAATTATGTTTTTTAATGGACCAAGTCATCGACTTTTAGACCAGCAGAAAGAAAACTAACAAAGGAGATAACTTCTTCTCCTTCTTTTTTAGCTAGGTGGTACACAATTCGATTGGTAGGATGGTACATTTTTCGATTGACAAAAGTACTTGTAATAGAAAAAGCTTTAGGAAATAAAGAGGCTGAAACTATCATAAAAACATTAGAATACTGTATCGGTAACAAACTCTACAGTGCCAATGGTTTTAGAGATGTTATCAATTTATATGACAAAGAAAAAAATAAAATTGAAGATGATAATATTTTACTGATAGCTGATAATATAGCCTTAAATGAAAAAGGTAAAGCTAAACTTGCTGCTAAACCAGCAGTAAGAGACCTTGATGCGTATCAAAAGATATTTGATTCTTAAAACTGGAGGTATCAATGACAACCACAATTGCAAACCTAAAAGATAAATTTAAAGTTTTAAAGTTAAAAAACGCCTCTGAGAATATATCAGAAATCATCTCTCACGCTGTTGAAAATGCCTTCTCCAGTGAGAAACTGGTTGAGTATATACTGGATCAGGAGATTGAAGCACGAGAAGCAGCAAGACTGGAAAAATACCTAAAACAGGCTGCATTCCCAGAGTATAAAACTCTGGCTGAGTTTAATCTTGAAGAACAGCAGTCATTATCTAAAAAACAATTTAACCAGCTAAAAGAACTATCCTGGCTTGAGCGGGGCTACAATATAGTCCTGGTCGGACCCAGCGGTTTGGGCAAGACTCACCTTAGTATTGGCCTCGGTATTCATGCCATTAACGAAGGCTACAAAGTGATTTTTGCAGGCATTAGTGATTTGATTTATTGGCTTAAAACTGCTGAAATGATTAGGTCTTCTAAAACTAAACTCAATAGAGTTTTAAAGTGTGATTTATTAATTATTGATGATATTATGTTTATGGCAATGGAAAAACAGGAATCCAACCTCTTTTTCCAGCTGATAAACAAACTCTATGGTCAGACTTCAATTATCATAACATCAAATAAAGGACCTTCAGATTGGGGTGGATTAATAGGTGATCAAGCTATTACAGCTGCAATATTAGATCGCATAGTTCACAAGTGCGAAATCATAAATTTAGATGGTGATAGCTACAGATTGACTCACAGAGAAACCATTTTTGGAAAATCTTAGGTATAAAATATTAATGAGCGAAAAGTGTAAAATATTATTGGACATTCACAATGCCTCTAAAAAATCAGTGATCATATGAATTGTTATAATAACAGGTACCGTCATGGCAGTCTTAATGATGTTTCATCAGCAAAATTTTATGAACTTGCTAAAGCTGAAAAAATAGTTACTGATCTAGTACTAGCATAAATAAAGAAAATGAGAAACTAAGAATGAGCAATGAGCTAGATTAACAAAAATATTATCCATATTTAGGGGGGAACAGGTTTATTTTATATTTTAAGAAATTAAGATAAATTAAGTTCTAGGATTTGAAAAAATTTTGTTTATGATTGGGTGATATTTATTAATATATTACAGTTGAATACATTTTATGATAATGGTGGAGCTGCACAAATATCAAGAACTTTATATAAGAAAATAAGAGAAAAAATCAATTATGATGCCTTTTTTTCTTACGGGCGTGGAAATAATAAAGGAACTAAACTTTTTAAATTCACTTATAAACCAGAAGTGTATTTGCATGGATTAATAACAAGATTAACTGGTTATGAAGGTATAGGATCATATTTTTCTACCAAAAAATTGATTAAATATATAGAAAATAATAATATTAATCTAATTCATCTACACAATATTCATGGTTATTATTTAGATTTAAATCTTATTAAATATTTTAAAAAAAATAGTCTTCCAGTTGTTTGGACATTTCATGATCCATGGCCATTTACAGGCAGCTGTGCATATATATCTGAATGCAATAGGTGGCAAATTGGTTGTGGTAAATGCCCTCATATCGAATACTATCCTACTAACTATGTTGATCAATCAAAAATTATGTGGAAAAGAAAAAGGAAGCTGTTTTCTTCTGGCTGGGAACCAATAATAGTAACCCCTTCAAAATGGTTGGCCGATAAAGTCAAAATATCTTTTTTGAAAGATTATAAAATAAAGGTAATTAATAATGGGATCAATATAAATATATTCAGACCTAGAGATAATACAACTATCAGAAAAAAATTAGGTATATCTTCAGAAAAAAAGGTCATATTATTTGTAGCTGCTGATCTTGGTGATAAACGAAAAGGCGCAAGATATTTCTTTGAAGCTTTAAGTTATTTAAAGAATGAAGACTATATGGTTGTAACTATTGGCAAAAAATATAAAAAACAATTTAAAGATATAGATATTGATATTAAACAATTAGGGTATATTTTTGAAAAGGTTAAATTATCTGAAATTTATAGTATGTCTGATCTTTTTTGTATTACTTCTTTAGATGATAATTTCCCAACCACAGTATTAGAATCCTTAGCATCAGGTACTACTGTTGTTGGATTTAATGTTGGTGGAATTCCAGAACAAATTTCTGGAGATTGTGGAATATTAGTAGAGTCTAGGCAGAGCAAGGAATTATCTAAAAAAATTAAATTACTTCTTGAAGATGATAAATTAAATGAAGAAATGAGTAAGAATGCAAGAGAAAAAGCAGTAAATAATTATTCAGTAGAAAAAATGGTAAACGGATATATTAAAGTTTATGACGAATTGTTGGAGGAGTTATAAAAATGAAAAAAGCATTAATAACAGGAATAACTGGTCAAGACGGTTCATATTTAGCAGAATTATTGCTGGAAAAAGGATACGAAGTTCACGGGATAATTAGGAGAGCTTCTACCTTTAACACTCAAAGAATAGACCATATCTATCAGGATCCACATGAAGAAAATGTAAGGTTAAAACTTCATTATGGTGATATGACTGATTCCAGTAATTTGAGCCGTTTAGTTGAAAAAATAAATCCCGATGAAATATATAACCTGGCAGCTCAAAGTCATGTAGGTACTTCTTTTGAAATACCTGAATATACAACAGATGTAGATGCAATGGGTACTTTAAGATTGCTGGATGCAATTAAAGAAGGAGAGGTAGAATGTAAATTCTATCAGGCTTCTACCAGTGAATTATATGGTAAAGTACAGGAAGTACCGCAGACAGAAGAAACACCATTTTATCCAAGAAGTCCTTATGCTGCAGCCAAACTTTATGCTTATTGGATTGTTAAAAACTATAGAGAAGCATATGATCTTTTTGCAGTTAATGGGATACTATTTAATCATGAGTCACCAAGAAGAGGGAAAAGATTTGTAACTAGAAAGATAACAAGAGCTGTTGCCAGAATAACCAAAGGAAAACAGGATAAAATATATCTGGGTAATATGAATTCTAAAAGAGACTGGGGTTATGCTAAAGATTATGTAAAGATGATGTGGATGATGTTACAGCATGATACTCCAGAAGATTATGTGATAGCAACAGGAGAAACACATACAGTTAGAGAATTTGTAGAAGCAGCCTTTAATCATGTTGATGTAGAGATAGAATGGCAGGGTGAAGGTGTAGATGAAAAAGGAATAGATAAAGATACAGGTAAAGTGTTGGTAGAAGTTGATCCTAAATACTTTAGACCAACAGAAGTAGATTTATTAATAGGAGACCCTAGCAAAGCAAAAGAAGAACTGGGCTGGGAACCAGAAGTTAAATTCAAAGAATTAGTACAGTTAATGGTTCAATCTGATTTAGAAGCAATAAAAAAACACGGAGATATTTAGATATCAAAGTGAAAGGTGTGTGCTATTAATGAAAAAGGATGCAAAGATATATGTTGCTGGTCATAGAGGTTTAGTCGGTTCAGCTATTATGAGAAAGTTAAAAAAAGAAGGCTATAATAATTTAGTTTATAGAACTTCTTCTGAACTTGATTTAAGAAGACAGGAAAAAGTAGAAAATTTTTTTAGAGACGAAAAACCTGAATATGTAATTCTTGCTGCTGCTAAAGTTGGTGGTATTAAGGCCAATGATACCTATTCAGCAGAATTTTTATATGATAACTTAATGATTGAAACAAATGTAATAGATGCAGCCTATCAGAATGATGTAAAAAAGTTGTTGTTTTTAGGAAGCTCCTGTATTTATCCTAAATTTGCTGACCAGCCAATGAAAGAAGATTATCTTCTTTCTGGAAAGCTGGAATCTACCAATGAAGGTTATGCAGTAGCTAAAATAACAGGCATTAAACTCTGTGAACATTATAATAAACAGTATGGAACTAACTTTATCTCAGCAATGCCCACCAATCTTTATGGACCCAACGATAACTTTGATCTCGAAACCTCTCATGTATTACCAGCTTTAATCAGAAAGTTTCATGAAGCAAAAGTAAATGATGAAGATGAAGTAGTTATCTGGGGAACAGGAAAACCAAGAAGAGAGTTTTTACATGTAGATGATCTGGCAGATGCTCTATTATATTTAATGAATAACTATAATGGAGATCAGTTTGTTAATGTGGGTGTAGGTAAGGATATTTCTATTTTAGAACTGGCAGAGTTGATTAAAGATATAGTTGGATTTGAAGGTGAAATAGTTAATGATTTATCTAAGCCTGATGGAACTCCCAGAAAATTATTGGATGTTTCAAGACTGAATGAATTAGGCTGGGAAGCTCAGATATCATTAGAAGAAGGTATTAAAGATACTTATCATTGGTTTAAAGAAAATTATTAGTTTGTGAGGTTATAATAGTGAATGAAAACAATGAAAAACCTTTAGTTTCAATAATTACTGTTTGTTATAATAGTGAAAAATATATTAGAGATACTATGGAATCAGTGTTAAATCAAACTTATGAGAATATCGAATATATTATTGTAGATGGTAAGTCAAGCGACAATACTTTAGATATAATTAAAGAATATGAACCCAAATTTAATGGGAGAATGAAATGGATATCTGAAGCTGATGAAGGTATCTATGATGCTATGAATAAGGGAATTAAATTCGCCACTGGTGATATTATAGCTACAATAAATTCTGATGATGTGTATGCAGATAATAATGTTTTAGAAAATGTTATTGAAGTTTTTAATGAAGAAAATTGTGATGCATGTTATGGTAATGTTGCAATGGTTAAGCGAGATGATTTAAATCAAATTAGTAGGTTGTGGAAAACTGATTCAAATAAATATTTTTCACAATTAAAATATGGATGGGTTCCTGCTCATCCATCTTTTTTTGCTAAGAAAAGATTATATGATAAGTATGGCAGTTTTGATTTAGATTTTAAAATAGCAGCAGATTTTGATTTGATTTGTAGATTTATTGAAAAAAATAATAAAAAATTAAGTTATCTAAATAAGACTCTAGTAAAAATGAGAATAGAAGGTACTAGCAATAATAGTCTAAAAGCTATTTATCAGGGCAATAAAGAAGCTTTTTTATCCTTGAAGAAGAATGATGTTTTTCCTTATTTAATATTTTTAAAGCCTTTAAGAAAAATATTATATTTATTGAAAGCCAAATTGTATAAGAATTAGATTTATAAAAGAGTTTATTAATTTTATGTGGAGTGATTTCAAATGATAACAGCACTAATTATGGCCGGCGGAGAAGGAACTAGATTCTGGCCTTTAAGTAGAAAAGATCACCCAAAACAGTTTTTAAAGTTAAATGATAATCAAAAAACAATGCTGCAGGAAACTGTAGAAAGAATAAATGAACTTGTTCCTTTAGAACAGGTTTTTATTGCAACTAATGAAGCCTATCAAAAAGCTATTAAAAAACAGCTAGATGGTATCCCAGAAGAAAATATAATAGTAGAACCAATGAAAAGAAATACAGCTGCCTGTATAGGCTTATCTTCAGTAGTAATTGAAGATAAATATCCTGGTTCAACAATGATTGTTTTACCAGCTGATCATTTAATTAAAGATCAAAAAAGATTTGTAGATATTTTAAGAAAATCAATTATGACTGCAGCTACTGGTCAAAACTTAGTTACAATTGGTATTGAGCCAACTCATCCTGAAACAGGTTATGGCTATATTCATTTTGGTGATAAGTTACATACCATAGATGGTGATCAGGTATTTGAAGTTCAAAACTTTACTGAAAAACCTGATTTAAGCACTGCTAAAGAGTTTTTAGAAGAAGGAACATATCTCTGGAACAGCGGGATGTTTATCTGGCAGTTAAGCAGTATTCTATCTAATATAGAAGAACATTTACCTGAGATGTATGAGTCTTTAAAGAGGATAAAAAATGCTTTAGGAACAGATTTAGCTAAAAAAGTAATTAAAGATGAATTCGAAAATATGCAGAGTGTTTCAATTGACTATGGAATTATGGAAAAAGCAGATGATATCTTTGTTATCCCTGGTTCTTTTGGCTGGGATGATCTTGGCAGCTGGCCGGCTTTAGAAAGAGTAAAAAAAGTAGATGCTGATGGTAATGTAGTAATCGGTAAACATTACGGGATAGATACTACTAACTCTATTATTCACAGTCCTAACAAGGTAGTAACTACCATTGGACTTGATGATGTAGTGATAGTTGATACAGAAGATGCTATTTTAATCTGTGATAAAAAGCGGGCTCAGGAAGTTAAAGAGATCAGAAATATTCTGGAAGCAGAAGGTCTTGAGGATTGTTTATAAAATAAAACGTGGATATGTTGTGTACCACCTAATATATGCAGAAAATTATCTAATTAAATATTAAATGCCGCTAAGATCAAATCATTACTCTCACTGGAATTATTAAATTTTGGTGGGAGATTTTTGTTTATATGCAGTAAGCCGAGTACTTTCATAAATTCAACTTCGGATGCTGCGGCGAGTATCCGGCAGAGGAGCGAATTATTTTTATAGCTGACGCTATAAAAAAAGTGTCAACAGAAAATGCTATTGCTTTCTGCTAAACTAAAAGTGTACCACCTGCTAATTGGAATGTTGTGAATATCGAATAATATTTTTCGCTTTTCGCTAAATAAGATTTTACAGTTTTTAGATTTGGTAAGCAAAAATTTTTGCTGCAATAATAGGGAATTTTAGTTTGCAACTTCTGGGAATATTACTTTGCAATCCTCGGTAATTTTAGTATACAACAAATAAGTATGAGGTTATAATATAAAGCAGGAAAAATCATACCGTTAATGAATTATAAGAATAGAGTTGTAAGAGTGAGAAAAAATTTGATTTAAACGAACATGTGTATTATAATTTAATTAATCAGGAGGAAAAGCATGAGTAAAACTATTAGCTATTATAATATTTGTTTGCTAAAAGACGGAGAAAAAACTGCTGCTAATTTTTTAGATTTTATAGATAGAATAGCTCAAATTGATTGGGGAAATAGGGTGAGAAAGGTGGAAGATAGTATAACAGCATTTTTTCCAATGGACTTCAGTTCTGACCCTGGGAAAAGAATTATCCCCTTTGGTAAGTTTAGAATGGATTACAAGCCTTTTATAGGAGATGTAACCACTTCTGAAATCGAAGAAATTAGAAATGATGTAGTTGAATTAGTTACAATGGTATATGATCAAAGATTTAATACTGCTGTTATTGATTATAACCATTATGGTCTAAAGCAAAAAGATATCGAAAATTATTTAAATACTTTTTTACCTAATCATGGTGATACAGATTGGGAAGTTAAATTGATTCCAATAAAATCTAAAAATTCTATAGAAGATGTCAAAGCATCTAAGCAAATAAAATATTTTATTCTAAAAATCAAACTAGATGACTATACTAGTGATTGGATTAATGAAAGAACTAGTGAAGAAACGAATTTAATATTAAACTTATTATCTAGTTTGAGTGAAGCAACTAAAGATTTAGAGGCAAATGTTTTTGATCTGAAAGTAAGTGTTGGTAGAGAAAAAACAACTTTAAGTTTAGAAGCCATTAAACAATTATTGAAAACATTAAATATTGATGATTCTTCCATAAAAAGTATAAAAGTAAGATATAGAGATCAAGAAACAGAAGAACTGGATATATTGGATTTAAAAGAAATAAATAAAGATCTCAAAGATAAAATTTTCCAGAATAAGAGTAATGCTAATCCTACCCCTGAATATGTTGGTAATGAAATAATTGAAAATTATAACAATCACACGAGTACAATCCATGAAAATCATTTAGAGTTCAGAGAAGATTTGGTTGAAGTAGAATTTCCTGAAATCAGGGAAGAACCGGGAGAAGACTATTCTTTACATAATATAGATGATTAAATTTAAGGTGGGGTAGTATGTCTGAATCTAAACTAAAACCAATAAAGATAGGACTTAAAAAATGGTTTAATAAATTTATTGAAAAGTATTTAAATTATTTTAGTCTTGTTTTTTTAGTGATAACTTTATTGCTATATGGGCTTTCCAACAACTTTTCAATTATTAAAAAATTAGAATTTTTTATATATGACTTTTTGAAATTTGAATTATTAGTTGAAAGCAGAGTTTCCACTTTAACTACTATTTCTGTTGTTTTAATAGGTTTTTATATTACTGTGATGTCAGTTTTTGGGACTAGTCAGTCTAAAGCTATAGTTAAAATTTCAAGAAATAATCTTGGAGATAAATTCATGAATTATGCCAATCGTTCTATAGTGACAACGTTTGTTTATTTTCTTGCCACAATATTTTTTGATTTATTAAATCATAGAGTTCTTTTGTATTCTTACACCAGCATATTTATTTATATGATTACTAATTTTATAAGGTTTTCAAGTGTTGTTTTAGCTATGTATAAAGAAAACATTACTGAAGCCAGTGATATTATGGATCAAGAAATTAAAGAAAAAAAGCAATTGTTGAAGTTGTTAAGAGAAATTAAAGACTCGAATTCTGAAAGAAATAATCAAGATAGTGAGGAAAAATTAAAAAAGATGATAGAAAAAACTGAAAAAGAAAAAGAAAATGCTCCTGAAATTCCGGAAAAATGATGAGTCAGCTAAAATAATACTTATGCTATAAATTGATAAATAACAAATTTAGGAGTATGTCAGACAATAATAAATCTGTTGATTGATAATTTTTTATTTTATTATACTTTTTTAAATATAGACTACGATGAGGTGCTAAAATGGAATTGGTTTATGCTTGGATAGAAAATTTTAATAATTTAAAAAGAATTGGATTCAATTTTTCTTCGAATTTTAATGTTAAATTTAATAAAAATAAGATATTGTTAGAAAGAAATGATTCTTTTACCTTAGATTATGGTGATATTGATAATATTTCAGTAATAGTTGGAAAAAATGGAGCAGGAAAAACAAGCATAGTTGATGCTTTAGCTCAACAAAGGAATAAAAAGACAAGTCTGGGTGAGGGAAGTTTTCTTTTATATCACTTAAAAGATAATATTTTTTGTATTGAAGGCTATTATCCCTGGGGAATTGAAAATTTGACTAATATTCCAGCAGAATCGAAAGAAGTATATACATTTATTGTTAAGCTTGATCAAGAAAAAAATGAGTTTGTTTTTCAGAAGTATGCCCAATCTGCAAATAATAAACATCAAATCGCTCACTTGAATATAAGGGATAGTTTTTCTTCAAATTACAAACATCGTGACTTTAGTAATAATTATTATGGCTTCGACTATTTAAGGTTAAATGTCAGGCAGGCTAAAAATATTGATAAATATAAATTCATCAGCAGATTAAAAAGTAGAGATACTAAAAAATTTACTGATTTCAAGAATGATATTTTCTTAATTATCGATACAAATTTTTCTTACGGAATATTTGAAGATCTTTCTATTACAGCTCCAAATAATTCCTCTGCTAAGAATAAGTATATTTTAGAAACTTTAAAAAAATATGTTCTAAGTTTATATAATACTCTGGAGAATGAAATAGAAGAAAAATTAAAAAAAGATTTGGTGGACATAAAAAATTCAATTAATTCTCTGGATCCAATTGATAAAAACAAATTATTTGGAATCTTAAAAGAAGAATTTAAATTGCTTAATAAAGCCTATAATAGTTATGACACTATGCCTTATTATTCAGCAATTAAAGATTATATTGAGCTGGTCGAGAAAGAATTAACTGCTGAGTATTTTATAAATAACAAAATTAAAATTACTATAGAAAGTGATTTAGATGATAAAATAATTAACTTATTAAAATTGATTGATGAAACTAAAGCAGGAGATGAAAATTTTTTAAATGGAAATATAGTAGTTAAATTTGATCCACTTAGTATGGGAGAAAAGATTTATATAAATTTATTTTCGGAAATAAGTAGTGGCATAAATATTTTAAAGAACAATCGCAAACTGAATTTAGAAACAATAATAATTATGCTTGATGAACCAGATAAATCTATGCATCCAGAATGGAGTAGAAAATTGATCTCTAATTTAGTAGATTTTGTTAGTATATTTGATGAATTTAATTTTCAGTTTATAATTACTACCCATTCTCCCTTCATCATTTCTGATTTAGATCAAAATGATGTAATTAGGATTGAAGCTGATGATAGGGGTGATTGTAAAGTACTAAAAAACAGCAACAATACTTTTGCTCAAAACATTCATACACTATTTAAAGATGATTTTTTTATGGATAGTACTTTTGGAGAATTTGCCAAGCAAAGCGTAGAAAAAATTATTGAAGATTTGAAAAAAGAAAAGGTTACTGGTGAAGATTTTGAGAGGATAACAGAGATTTCGGAATTAATAGGTGAGCCGGTATTAAAATCATACTTGAAGAAATTAATAAATAATAAATCTGAGGAAATGTGACTATATGATAGGTATCAGAGATTATATTGAAGATGGTCTGGAATTGGAACATTATCAGAATATAAAAAATTATGTTAAAGGAGTAGTCCAATTTTATTTAAATATTATTGCTATTATTGATGGTGATTTAGATATTGACGATTTTGATAAGGGAATTGAGTTTGAATTTGACTTTAGGCACTATAATGGCTGGTTTAACGCTGTATCTAAAAAAAATAATGATTTCAAAAATCTTTTTAATGCTGGTAATTTGAAGTGGAATCACTTAAAAGAAGATTTTTATAAGATTAATTTGGAATTGGAAGAATTATTGAAAAGTTTTTTGGATTCGAATCATGATCTATTTATAAAAAAGATTATTACAGCAGAACCGGGTGAGCAGAAAGATATTATTGATAAATTTAGTAATTATGATTTTGCCAGAAATGGACTCACTAGAAGTGAATCCATAGATTATATAAATATAATTCTTAACAAAATATTTGATTATAATAAATTTGTTAATGGAAGTGGATATTTTAAAAAATGGAATGCTTATGACCTTGCTAAAAAATTAGATGTAAATGTTTGTCCATACTGTAATCGGCTTTATACTGCTACTATTGTTAGTAATAATATGAAGATTACCAGGCCGGAATTTGATCACTATTTAAGAAAGTCTAAATATCCATATTTAGGATTATCATTTTTTAATCTTATTCCGAGTTGTAAAGTTTGCAACAGTCAATTAAAAAAAGAAGTAGAATTACCTATTGATAAAGACCATCATCCATATTTGAAGATTGATAATAGGCAGCTAATATTTTCTTTTGATCTAAATAATTTAGATGTTTTATCTGGTAAAAGTGAAGAGCTGGAAGTAACTTTTAATAAGAAAAATGCTGGGATCAATTTTGATGGCAAATTAAAAGAAATATATAATGGACATAGTGATATTGTAGCAGATTTAATTTACAAAAGACATATTTACTCTGATGAGTTGGTTGATGAAATTAATGAATTGATTCCAGATGATAAGATCAGTAAAAAAGAGATAATTAGGAGCTTATTTGCTATGCCAATAAATGAGAAAGAAATTGTAAATTTATCATTGGGTAAATTAAAGATGGATATAATGAAAGAACTTTTTGATTTATAATACTTAAAAGATAGGGTCTAGAAGTCTTTTCAAAACTTATATGCATCTATGGTTTGTTAAAAATGCAATTATAAGGGAGTGAATGTTTTGCCTCAGGATATAACTCAACATTTAAAATTTCTACTAAAAGATTTAAATATAAAAAGCAATACTGAACATCTATCAAAAGAAGAAAAGAAAATTCTAAATTCAGATAGAAATTGGTATGCAGCATTATTCATGAGTAGATTATTAATGTCCTCAAGCAGGAATTTTCCTGTTATGGATAGAAAAGAAGTTAAAAAAATTGCTAAGAAAAAATTTAATTTAAATAATAATTCAATCTCACCTGATGAACTAGTTTCTTCTCTTGAAAATAAATATTTTGTTCGTTTTATCCTCAGCAGATTAGAACTTCCTTATAAAATAAGAAGAGATCAAATTAATATTGATAAATTAGAAATATCTGAAATTGAAATAGAATTTTTAAGAGAAATAAAGAACAAATATACTGAACAATTAACAAATGCTGAAACAGGATTAGAAATTTCAGCGGACAAACTTAAAGAACTTTATCAACAACATAAATCTTACTTTTCTGAGACTCCAGTTTTTGATGAATTAATTAAAGAGGGGATAATTTGTTTAGATGATAAAGAAAAATATTTAATTAATTTTGCTAATTCTTATTGGAAGATATTAATAAATAAAGTAGTTGGTTATTTTTCAGAGGAGATATTGAATAAAGTTGATAGTTCAGAGAATAATGAAGAAGTATTTTGGGATTGGTTTAATAAAATTTCGATTTATAATAAAGTTTATTTTAACCTATATAATTTTCCTGAATATATAAGTGCGGAAAACGAAAGGAAACTTATTGATGTTATAACTAAAATGATAACTAAAGAAAAGGATCTAACTGGCTGGGAAGAAGAGTATGCTAAATCAAAGTATGATTTAGAAGGTTATTTGCGTAAAAAGCCGGTTATAAAAAGTGAAGAAGCTCTTACATATTTTAAGATGTTTGATTGGTGGGAGAAAAGTTTGAGTCATGCAAATGCTTTTTACATGTCTAGTAGAGATAACTTGATAATGCTGATAAATATAATTATTGATTTTGGTAATGACAATGATGTGGTAAAATTATTAGAAAACACTAGCGAAAAACCTTTTCTTGCTTTTATAGTACCCTATCAAATCCAAAAAAATAATCCTGAAAAAATAGCTGATTTTTTAAAAAGCATTAACTTTATGTCATTAGGAATGGCAATGATTTATAAATTAGATTTAAGAAGTGCATTTTATAATTTAAATTACAATAATAAAATTCATAAAAGCAAAGATTTTAAAGAATATATTTGGAGAGAGGCTTTAGAAATTATTGAGTATAGTTTAAATCAGCTCAACAATAGTGATTGGGAAAGCAAAGCAATTCCTATAGCAGAAATTTTATTATATTTATCTAGAAATGAATATGACAATAGAAATAAAAAAGATTTACATTCTACAAAAATTTTAAAAGAGAATACCTTAAATTTTATATCTAAAGTTAAAATCAATATGAACAATAACCGGAATGATAAAAAATTAATAATTTTTATTTCTACTTATTTATATAAGCTTTTGGTTAAAGAAGCTGAAAATAAGATTTCAAATAACGCATTAGAGTTACCCTATCCTGAATTAGAATTATTGTTTTGGTTAAATGGGATTATAAAAGAGTTTAATGGAGAACAATGGAATCAAGCTATAAGTTTATTTAATGGGTTAGAAGAATATAAGGAAATACTACAAAATATAAAAAATAGGATTATTAATATTTATCTGGATTTATTAAAGGCTTATTATTTTAAGTCTAATGGAGAAAAATTAGTTATTAATTGGCATACTAGGCATCCAGAAATGGAAGAACTGCCATGGGATGAAATAGTAAAAAGTTCTTCAGAAGAGAATCTATCTAAATTCTATTCTCCAGTAGATTTTAAATATATGATTAAAAATATACCACCTATAGAAAATAAATTAGTTGGAGCTTCAGGCAGAGAACCTATTAATTCAGATCGTGGTAAGAAAACGCAGAAAAGAAGCTGGGTATATAAAATTAGATTACACTTATCTATTTTAATTAAAATTCATAAGCAATTAAGTAAATATAATAGTAGGGAAAATTGTAAATCAATATTACTTCAGACAGAGAGTGAAGTAATTAATATAATAAATGATTTTTTAAACGACAATTTAGATTTGGGAAAAGTAAATATATTCAAAAGTACTTATGAAAGATCTACAGTTATTCAAAATGAAGAATTATTTCCAAAGTTAGCTGAAACAATAAATAATTTTAGTCATTCAAATATGCAAAAAGCAGTTGAAATTATAACAAAAAAATCAAATGATTTAATAAATCTATTAGAATTATCTAAAATATTAACTTCAAATAATTGCAAAGAAATTGTAGATGAAAAAATAAGAGATTTAGATTTAGATAAGTTTATTAAGGATCAAATATGGATTACTGAAATAGAAAAATTACTTCTTAACGCAGCAAATGCTGCTAATATTGATCTTTCCAGAAAAATAATAAAAAAAGGCGACGAAATAACTGCGGGACATCGTTTTGAAGAAAATTGGAATGACTTAACTTATAGAGTGAAATTACTTATTGCCTATCATGAAGGTGAGCTAAATAAGATTCAGTCAATTAAAGTTCCAGAAAAAAATAAAGAACAATTAATTAGTAAAAAAAGATTTTATCAAGCCCTGATTTTATTAGAAAAAGATCCAGAGCAGAGTTATGAAATTTTAAATGCCCTTTATAAGAGCAAGGCGAGTGAAGCTTTTGCAGTGAATAGATTTGCAGCTCATATATCTCTGGCAAAGCAAAAAGAAGACAAAAAAATTTATGAGCAGGCTTTAGCCGAATGGGATAATGTTGAAGATAGTATATCTAAAAAGGATCTACTTGAAATTAATGAGCAGGTTAAATATAATAAACTGCTGGTATTTTTAAAAATAAATGAATTTAATAAATTTGATAAATTGTGGAGTTCAATTTATAAATCGCTTAAGCTGGAGCTGGATTTTGTTCAATTAGCTCTTCAAAGATATATTGATGGTGGATTATCTGAAAAAGCTGAAGAATTATTAGAGGAGGCTATTGAATATCATAACTGGGATCAGGGTAACTTGCCAGATAGCTTAGCTAATTTAAAAAATAAAATTAATGAAGAAAGCTTTAGGGCTGATATTAATCCTAAATATTCTGAAAATAATATATTTGGACCAGATTTAGATGAGTTAAGAAAAAGTTATCTTGAAATAAAAGATTTATCTGCTCGTGACTTAGCAAATGTTGTTGACAGAAGAAAACTGGGCATTTTTATTCTAAAGCAACTAATAGCTGTTTCAAAAGAGTTCCTGGAAAGAAATGTTATTTTAGCACAAATAACAGAGGAAGATAAATTTAATGATATTATTACTTCTTTATTAAAAATGAAGTTTTCAAATTGGAGTTGGCAAATTGCTGATCAAAGTCGTGGTGGTTTTTCAGCAAACTATACCAAGGGTCAAGAAAGAGGTGGAGTAGGAGAACGAGATATTGTTATTAGGGATAAAGAGGGCGGCAATATTACAATAATTGAAGCATTTAGATTAAAAAGTGTTAATAAAAAGACGATAAAAGAACATTTAACAAAAATTTTTAATTATGATCAAAATAGTTTGCAGCAATTATACTTGCTAATATATTCTGAAGCTGCTAATTTTGAAGATCTGATTAATAATTATATAGACTATATTCCTGAAATTGACTATGAAAATAATCCTATTTCAGCTGGTGAGGATATTGAAGAAGTGGATATTTCAAAATTTGGTAATTTGAAAGCAATTAAAAGTATTCATGATAGAGAAACAATGAGTACAGCTCTTTATCATGTTTTTATTAATACCAGGGAATTAAATTAATGAGTAATATCTATTTTGATTTTATAAAAACTATATAAATCGCAAAGGAGAATTTAATGAATGAAAATGCCCAAAAAATGACATGCTTTTTTAAAAAAGCTGTTGCAGCTCAGTCTAATCTAAAAATAGATTTTAAAAATGCTAAGTATAGAACTATATTGAAAAGTGATTTTCTAAAAGGAAAACTGAACCCAAAGTCTACTAAAAAAATATTTAAGAAATTAACTAAAAATAAGTCTAATAAAATAAATGTTATAATTTGTCCTAAAGTTCTTAAGACTAAATTTGATAATCAAGCTAAAACTAATAATAGAGATGAACTTACAGGCCTTTATTTTATACCTGCTATTTTAAATAAAGATGGTCAATTGAAATTTGATCAAGAAAATAAGAAAATACCATGGATTCCAAGAGAATTTTTGCAACCTATAATTGAAGCAGACCTGGCAATTGGTAAATCGGAATCTGCTGATGAATTTTTAAGTCAAAATGTAAATAAAATTGACCGGATACAAACCTGGTCAGATTATTCAAGCTTTTTTAAGAAATATTTTGAATATGTAAATGGAAGTGAATTTAAGGGAAATAAAATCTTTGCCGCTGAAGAAGTTTACGAATTAGAAGATGAAGTATATTTATTTGTTGATAATACGGTTAATGCAACTTATAGTATTAAAGAACTTTATAATGATATAATTAAAAGGGATGAATCACTTCCGCTTTATGAAAACTTTCTTTCTCAGGAAACTGCTAAAACTGGCAAATTAATTGAAAATGAATTATCTCAAATGAAAGATCATTGTGGACAGATGGGAGGAGAATTTCCACTATCAAAATCTCAGCGCGAAGCGGTCAATCATGTTAATTCTATGAAAAAAGGAGAAATTTTAGCTGTTAATGGTCCACCGGGGACGGGAAAGACAACATTATTACAGTCTATAGTTGCTGATTTATTTGTGAAAAGGGCTCTGAAAAAAGAAAAAGCGCCTTTAATAGTTGCAACTTCTACTAATAACCAGGCTGTTACTAATATTATTTCGTCGTTTAAGAGTCTTGAAACAACTAGTGACACTAGTCTCGAACAAAGATGGGTTTGTGGGGTAGATAGCTTTGCTACATATTTTCCTTCTAATACAAAAATAGAAATGGCGGAAAAGAAAAATTATCAGTATACAAATATCAAGGGGGAGTATTTTGTAGAAGCTGTTGATAACAGTAAAAATATTAAAAAATCAAAAGATAAATTTTTAGATAATTTTAATAATTTTTTTGATTGTAATAAAAATAATCTCCAATCTTGTCAGAATAGATTACATAAAGAATTAAGAACTTTAAATAGAAATAAAAATAAATTGCTTAGTCTTGTGGCTGCAATAAGAAATTATCTTTCTGAAATAAATTGTGTTAAAGAAAGTAATATAAATGAAGCCTTAGAAAACTTAAATAGAAAAATAGCTAGAGAAAGAAAAAATTCTGAACATATTTTAAATCGAAGCCAGGAATGGGAAATATTTTATGAAAATCTGCCATTGCTATATAAGTTATTAAAGTTCATTCCTTATTTCAAAAAGAAAATTAAAACAAAATTTGGATTCTTTATAAAAGAAAAAGAAATTGATTTTTTAAATAATGAGATGACTTTGGATCAAATTTTAGAAAAATATAATTTGTTTTACCAGGAAAGTCTCAAACAAATAAGCAATTTTAAAGAAAAAAGGGATAAATTAATGACTTATAAAAAAGAATATGATGAAATATTAGAAAAATTGCTTGAACATAATGTTGATCTAACTGATAAAGAAGGAATATATGATTTAGATTTAGATAACATTAATGCGTTAATTGATCAAACAACTAGATATATGGAATTTTGGCTTGCAGTTCATTATTATGAAGCCCGCTGGCTAAGAGGAGAAGATGAACTATCTGAAAATCAAAAAGGCTGTACCTATGAAAATGTTTTAGATAAGTTTTATAATAGACTTGCCTTTATTTCTCCATGTTTAGTTATGACTTTTTATAAACTTCCTTCTCAGTTTAAAGCTTATATTGATCCGCATTATCGTCATATGTTTAATAAAATTGATTTATTGATAGTGGATGAGGCGGGACAGGTTTCTCCTGAGATTGCAGCTCCTTCTTTTGCTCTGGCTAAGAAAGCATTAGTAGTCGGTGATGTTCATCAGCTGCAGCCGGTTTGGAGTATTAATAGAGTTTTAGATAAAACATTTGCGCTAACTTCAAAAGCTATTGAAAATGAGAATGATTATGATAAATTAGTAAAATTCGGATTAAACACTTCTTCCTCCAGTGTGATGTTAGCAGCCAGCAGATCCTGTATCTATAAAAAATATGGAATGGATGGTTTGTTTTTAACTGAACACCGCCGCTGTTTTGATGAAATTATTTCTTATTGCAATGAATTAGTTTATAATGGTAATTTGGAGCCAATGCGAGGGAGCGGTAAGAAAAATAAAAATTTAACTTCGATTGATTGGCCACATATGGGACATAAACAGATTGAATCTCAAACTTCTGCTAAGCTGGGAACTAGTAGAGCCAATAAGAAAGAAGCCGGGGCAATAGTCAATTGGATAAATAATAATTATGATTTAATCAAAAAGCTTTATCCCCAAGAAAATGAAGAAGATTTAATTGGCATTATTTCTCCTTTTAGAGCCCAGACTAATTTAATAGAAAAACAACTAAAAAAAATGAATTTAACTCAAATTGAAACTGGAACAGTCCATACTTTTCAAGGGGCAGAAAGAAAAATAATTATTTTCTCTACAGTATATGGTAGTCAGGAAAAAAGTAGTTTTATAGATTCTAATAAAAATTTGATGAATGTAGCTGTTTCCCGTTCTAAAGATTACTTTTTTGTTTTTGGAGAGATTAATTGTTTATCTGATTCTAAAAATTCTGCGAGTGGATTACTAAAAAATTATTTAAAACCAATTAATTAATAAATTAGAACAACTGATAGATCTGTGGATAATCTATTTTAAAAAATGGGAAAACTACTTATATATTCTATTTTCTTTTAGCAAACAAAGGTATTATAATCATTTGAAAATGGAATAAATAAGAAGCTAATAATTTTTGATTATAGTTCATCTTTAAAAAAGGGGTGCCAAAGATATGATTAAACCTAACTGGAAAATTTTTGAAGCAAAATTCAATGAAAATCCTCAAAGTTATTTTGAATGGTTTTGTTATTTGCTTTTTTGTAGGGAGTATAAAAAACAATATGGTATTTTCCGATTTAAAAACCAGGCTGCAATTGAAACTAATCCTATTGAAATAGACGGTAATATAATAGGATGGCAAGCAAAGTTTTATGACTCTACACTTTCTAATCATAAAAAAGATTTATTAACTACAATTGAAAAATCAAAAAAATATTATTCAAATATAACGAAATTGATTTTTTATACGAACCAAGAGTGGGGACAATATAAAGGGAAAAAACCAGAAGGATTAATGGATATAGAAGAAAAGGCAGAAAGATTAAATATTATATTAGAATGGAGGACTGCTAGTTTTTTTGAGTCTGATTTTGTATCCAATAAAAATGCAATTATTACTAAACATTTTTTTACTTTTGATACAAGTATATTTGATTTATTAGAAGAACAACAGAATCATAATGAAAACATATTATCTGGTATAAAAACTAGTATAAATTTTAATAATACAAGTTTTGAAATTAACCGGGATAAAAAGCTTGAAAAATTAAGGGATCAATCACAACAGATAACCATTGTAAGTGGTGTTGGTGGGGTTGGAAAAACAGTACTAATTAAAAAATTATATGAAGATTTAAAAGACGATACACCCTTTTTTATATTTAAAGCAACAGAGTTTGAGTTAAGAAATATTAATAATTTATTTAACGACTATAGTTTTTATAATTTTGTTAAAGCGTATAAAGATAAGAAAACTAAAATTATTATAATAGATTCTGCAGAAAAGCTGTTAGATCTTAGGAATAAAGATCCTTTCAAAGAATTTCTTGCTGAACTTATTAAAGATAAATGGAAAATTATTTTTACAACAAGAAATAATTATTTAGAGCAATTAAATTATCAATTTTTTGAAGTCTATAATATTGCTCCGTTAAATATAAATGTAAAAAATATAGAATTGAAAGAACTAAATTCAATTTCCGATAAATATGAATTTTCATTACCAAAAGATAATAAACTTTTGGAATTAATAAGAAATCCATTTTATCTTAATGAATATTTAAAATACTATAATCCAGCTGAAGAATTGGATTATATTGAGTTTAAGAATAAATTGTGGAATAAAATTATAAGAAAGTTTAAACCTGAAAAAGAACGTTGTTTTTTAACGATTGCATTTGAACGTGCAAATAGTGGTCATTTTTTTATTAATTCTAGTTGTGATTGTGATTCAAATATTCTAAACGAATTAACAAAAGAGGGGATTTTAGGGTATGAGTTAGCAGGGTATTTTATTACACATGATATTTATGAGGAATGGGCTTTAGAGAAAATTATAGAAAGTGAATACATTAAAAAAGCTACGAACGAAAACTTTTTTAAAAAAATAGGTCACTCTCTACCAATACGGAGATGTTTTAGAAATTGGATATCAGAAAAACTATTATTAGAAGATAATGACATCAAGGTATTTATTGAAGAAGTTTTTGACAATGACAAAATTGAATCGTTTTGGAAAGACGAAATATTTGTATCTGTTTTACTTTCAAATTATTCAAAAATTTTTTTCGATATTTTTGAAAAGGAATTATTAGCAAATAAACAGGAATTATTAAAAAGACTTACTTTTTTATTGAGAATATCTTGTAAGGAAATTAATGAAGATTTTTTTAAAGAACTGGGTTTGAAAAATTTAGATATATTTAAATTAGATTATGTCCTAACAAAGCCCAAAGGACAAGGATGGGAGTGTTTAATAGAATTTGCATACGAAAATATAGAACGAATAGGTATAGATAATATAGATTTTATTTTGCCTATTATTTATGACTGGAATAGTAATATTAAAGAAGGTAAAACAACAAGATACTCTTCTTTAATTGCATTACAATATTATGAATGGGTTATTAGTGAAGATGTTTACTTGTCTGACGATAATACCAAAGAACAGCTTTTAAAAACTATTATTTATGGTGCGGCTGAAATAAAAACTGAGTTAAAAAACATTTTCAAGAAAATTATTCAAAATAAATGGAAACGTCATAGAGATCCTTATTATGATTTTTCAAAATTTATTTTAACAAAACTTGAAGGAGTTTTAGTTTGTAAATACCTACCAAATTGCGTAATAAAATTGGCTGATCTTTTTTGGACGATTACACCAAAATCAGAATATCCTTTTGGTTATTCTTCTTTAGATATAAAATCATATTTTGGTTTGGAAGAATATCATCTTGATTATTTTCCTTCAAGTGCTTTTCAAACACCAATTTATTGGTTGTTAAAATTTTCTTATAATAGTACAGTAGACTTTATCTTACGTTTCACAAACAAATCGATAAGTACGTATGCCCAATCAGGATTTGATAATTCTGTAAAAAAAGTTAAAGTTTATATAAATGAGGAAAATAGTATAAAACAATATGTTAGCCATTGTCTTTGGAATATGTATAGAGGCACCAGTTCACCTATAAGTCCTTATTTGCTCCAGTCTATTCATATGGCTTTAGAAAAATATCTTTTAGAAGTAGGAGAGAAGATTACCCCAGAAAATTTAGAAAATATGCTTTTATATCTTATTAAATATTCTGAATCAGCGTCAATTACTTCAATTGTTGCAAGCATTGTTCTAGCCTATCCTGAAAAAACATTTAATATAGCTAAAATACTTTTTAAAACAAAGGAGTTCATTCTTCAGGACACTACTAGGTTAGTTTTAGAAAAAAATACTAGATCCTTATACTCTTTAGGTCGAAATATGGGGAGTATAGGTAATGAATTTTACGAAAATGAAAGGATTAAAACCTGTGAAGATAAACACCGACAATTATCATTAGAGCGCTTATTTTTAAATTACCAATGTTTTAGAAGTGAAGAAATAAGTGAAGAGATAGCAGAAGAGAGGCAAGAAGTGTTATGGAATATTTTAGATAATTACTATCAAGAATTACCAGATGAGTTAAAAAAGAATGAAACCGATAAAACCTGGAGATTATTTCTTTCCAGAATGGATAGAAGAAAAATAAATATAAATACGGAATTGGTTGAAAACGGTATTGAGATACAATTTAATCCAAAAATTGAGCCTGACTTACAGAAGTATAGTGAAAAAGCTTTGAAAAAAAGTTCTCAACTCACAAAACACTTATCTTTAAAACATTGGGCGGAACTCAAATTTAATAATGATGAAAATTATAAGAAATATGATAAATATGAAAATGATCCTTTATTGGCTCTTCAAGAAGTCAAGGATATAATTGAAGAAGCTGAACAAATTGGATCAGATGATTTGGATAATGTAGATTATGATAACCAGCAAAGCTATTTACGTATAAATCGATCAATACCTGCATATGTATGTTCTCTTTTGATAGAGAATAATATGAATAAGCTTTCAGAAAAAGACAAAGAATTTTGCAAAGATATACTTATCGAATATGCAGGTAATTCTCTTAACCCAAATTATAGATATCAAATATCTGATGGAGTGCAGCCAGCCATTTATTCACTACCAATACTATTAGAAGTATTTCTTAAAGAAAAGGAAATAATAAAAACAATTCTATTATTTACTTTGTTTAAGGATGATTCAGTCGGTGGATTAGTTTCAAATGCTAGTTTTAGTATTTTTCCTATTAATGCGATCCATAAGTTATGGGAAAATAATTTCAATGATGCACAATCCTTATTACTGGGCTATTTATCATTAAGACCCAAATATGATAATTTACAGAAAAAAATTCGAGAAGAAAATTTCAGAAAAGGTATACATGAATTAGATAAAGAACAACTAATGGAAAGGTTTTTTAAAGAAAACGAAGAGACTATTAAAAGTATTATAGATAATTCATTAGTGTTTAATACTAATAAAGATATATCGAAAAATAATTTAAGTATATTAAAAACTGCATATCAAATGATTCCTCAGAAAACTGATAATGAGGTACATGAGGAAATTGTAAAAATAATAGTTTCTGCTTTTGCAGATAAAATATTAATAGATAGTTATGATAAAAAAGTTGATTATATGTTAAAACATGAGTTTCTAGAAAAATATTCTCATTTTGTATTAACTTCACAGAAAGAGGATATTCCAAGTTTGTTGAAGCCATTTGTTGATAAGTTCGGTATTTATGAATCGATTGCTGATTTATTTAATGAATTTGTTAAAGCTGAAGACAAGTTAAATACATACGATAATTTTTGGTTGGTATGGAATATATTCAAACCAAAAGTTATTAATGTTTGTAAAGAAGCTAAAAACAGTTGGTATGTTAACAAGCTAATAAAGAGCTATCTTTTTGCCCAAGTTCCCTGGAAAGAAGATGCTAAAGCATGGCATTCCTTTAAAGATAATAATAAAAGGTTTTTTACAGAAATTTCAGACAAGATTGGCCATTGTCCTTCTACTTTATATGCAATTTCTAAGTTATTAAATGATATCGGTAGTTATTATATAGATGATGGTTTAAAGTGGATTTCAAATATTATCGGTAGTAATAAAGGCTATATTAATAAAAAACTAGAGACAAATACTATTTACTATTTGGAGAATTTTACAAGAAATTATGTTTTCAAAAATCAAGAAAAAATAAAGAGAAAAAGAGAAGTGAAAGATAGGCTTATGATAATATTAAATTTTCTAATTGATAAAGGATCTTCTGTGGGATATATGCTTAGAGAAAATATCTTATAAACACATAGAGAAAGAAATATCCATTGTTATTGTTAATTGAGTTCTCTATTTAATATATTTTGGGCTTGTTTTCGCCACCGCAATGTTTAAGCATTTGGATGATATTGCCATCTTGTAGTTTAAACCAACCCAAATTAGCTGAATTTGCAGCATGATTTTCAAATTAAATTAGTGAAAACTAAAATATTTTACAGATTAAATTAGCGAGGGATTTGAAAAAGTCCCTGCAATTTGACAAATATTTTTCAATTCAAAATGTACCACTCTACCAATTGAATTGTGTACCACCTAGCTAAAAAAGAAGGAAAAGAAGTTATCTCCTTTGTTACTAGGCTTTCTTTGTTTTCTTCTGCTGATCTAAATGCCGATGACTTGGTCCATTAAATAGCATAATCTTTGTATATGATAATCTAAAAGTGATTCAGGATAATAATTTGAAATTGACCCGTTTAAATAGATAATATAAACTGTCCAGAAGAGCTGGCAGCTAATCGCAAGGCACACGGAGTTGATAAATTTAAACCGTACGTGCAGCTATCGTTTACGGACCAATATTTGTAAAATAATATTAGCTGGATTATTTCAATAGAGAATCTATTAAATAAATAATAAGGATGATTTAAATGAAAAAAGATGCTCACTACTTCGCTTTGCTGGCTCTGGCGCGCTCTGTTGGAATAGAAAAAGAAACTGCCCACAAAATAGCTTATGCTTCTCAGTTTGTTGATGATGCCAGAGTAAATAAAATAACTCTTGCTGATGATAATCCTAAAGACTTACTTTCAAAATTTGAGAATAATGAAATTATTAATGCTGCTACCTGCCACAGTTATTCGGACTTTAGTACATATAATTATTCTTCTATGACAGCCAACACTTCTGCTTTTCACTTTGTTCCCGGTTGTGAAGGTAGAAACTTCCCTAAAAAGATGCGCTGCAAAAAAGAATCTAAAATAATTAAATCTATAATTGAGCAGGTAGTAAATATTGATGATCCAATTAAATTAGGAATAACTCTCCATGCTTATGCTGATACTTTTTCCCATCAGGGATTTTCTGGTATTGCAAGTAAGGTAAATGATGTAGAAGCTGTTAGAGAAAGTAATCAGATTTATATCAGTAACTTTCAATTATTGAAAGAAAAACGCTGGCAAGAAATTGGAACAAGAATTAGCACTTGTTTTTCCGAACTTATAAAAGATAGAATTGTGCCAGCATATGGCCACGGTCAGGTTTATTCATATCCGGATATCCCTTATTTAGAATGGCGATATGAATATGATAGAACTGATAATTTTTCCAGTCAATATCGGGTAAGTAGAGTTAAGAATAAGAAAAGGTTTATTGAGGCATTTAAAAAAATAAAGAAGATTTTACAAGAGTTTTTAGCAAATAATGAGCAGTATAGAGATAATTCAGTAAGTGTAGTAGATTATGAAGAATTTAATTTTATTCTTACGACTAAAAAAGTTGAGGAGGAGCGAATAGTTGCCTGGAAAGAGTTTATGCTTGCTAATCAATTCGTGTCTCCAGCAGATAAGGATATTCTCGAATATGATGAAGAGCTGTGGTTAAGGGAAGCTTTTAAAGATTTTATCAACTGTGATTTTGAGCAAAGAATAGTAAAGGATGTATATTTAGCTGATGACTTTCTGCAGAGTAACTGGTATAAATATTATCAGGGGATTCAGTGGTATAAAGATTTATTTTTTAAAGCAGCAGAGGCCAATGGCTTGAGTATTCCTAATAGTTATAGTTAGATTTATGTTAATGAAAATATGCGTAAAGATCTGCTATATGTTAAGTTCATTGCGTAAATGAAGGAGTTATCTGTAATTGGCCTAAAATAATTGGGGGTAATAACCAAATGAGGTTTACAAAAATTAATAAAAGCATCTTAAAGAAAACACATAATAATTATAATAATATATGTCCTGATGAATGGGTAGGGAAAATTATAATTACAGGTAATAAAGTTGACTGGCAAGAAAAATGGATTAAAAATAGGAATTCGAAAAAACCAGATATACGAAGAAACCTTAATCATAATAATCTGATTGGTATTATACTTGAAAGTCCGCATAATGATGAATTTGATAGATATGGAAAAGCATTAGGTCCAGCCAGAGGTAAAACAGGAATAAATTTGGAAGATTATTTAATTGACAAATTAGAACAATTTCAAATAAATAATAACGGGAAAATACCTTCTGGTATTTATAAAATAATTCTTATAAATTCGATTCAATATAAATGTAGTTTGGGATTCAAAACTTCTGTAATTAGAGATAGAGTTTGGCTAAACACTTGGTTAAATGGAGGAGCAAACTGTTTTTTAAAAAGAATATTAAATTATAAACCGAAAGTAGTTATTAACTTATGTACAATGGGGAATCATTCAATGGATCCATTGTATTGTCCAAATTACAAAATAGAAAACATTTCGATTCGGTATAATTTTTTAAAGAATATTAATAAAAAGTTTGTTCAGACTTCAGAAGGATCAATTATGCATAAAGGTAAGAGATATTATTATAAAAAATATACAGATATAGATAATAATTCAGGAATAAAATTAAATAAATTATGTTATCCATTAACTGGGTTTGTTCAAAGTCAATTATTTAAATATAAAAAATTCATTAATATTTATTACAATAAATTTCCAATATTTATTCGAAGTTACCATCCAAGTTCAGCCACTTTTATTAGTAATTCTTTTTCAAATATATAAAAAGGCCAACTGCAGATAACATTGGATTAAAGATTCCACTGAGCTCCATTGCAAATTTGTTCGGCAAGGGCAGTCGCCCTAAACCTCACGAACTTCTTAAATCCCAGTAACGTTAAAACGCCAGGAAGTTTAATACTTCTAGTAGAGTGAGATAAAATAATATTACAGCGAAAAAATCAGATGGTAATGATATAAATAAAAGCCAGACAGAAGGTCAACTATTGCTACCTCGCTGTCATTAGAAAAAGCATAGTCGTAATGTAGATATTAAATCTATCAAGTCTCTATCAGTCAAAGCCTAACCAGCAGACTGTATCGAGTGTTGCATCGAAATAGGTAACTATCAGATGAAGTGTACACAGAGAACTTTTTAGGCCAGAAGGAGTACCGTACTCCTGAAGCATATTCAGCCCCGTTAACTGGATGTCTGTAGCACAGGCAAAAGAGCAGATGACAACATGTTTAACGTCATGGAAGTCAGCACAAATGAGTTGTAATGGTAAGACTCATGAGGGTCTGTCGGGGTCAGAGCACCTGGCATGAAAAGAAAGAAGAATTAGGAACCTGGGAGGACTCCTGCAGTTCCAGCAATCAAACTGGTAGGTAAATCCAACCAAACAAGAAGGACAACCAGAAACTAGCAGGACTTCGGATTAACTCATAGTACTCTGAAGTCAAAAATGAGATTAAAACAGAGGAAGGGGTTAACAGTAATATGAAATCTTTAAAGGAAACACTAACTGGACGCGCAAGGCCAGAGCAATTAGTGCAAACCTCACTGAAGAATATAGCAAGAAAGGCAAAGAGAGAAAAGAAATATCGGTTTAGAGATTTATACAGACAGATAAACTATGGAGCTTTAAAGCTGGCATGGTTAGAAATCAACAAAAAAGCGGCTGCGGGAGTAGATAAAATAACAGCAGCTGAATTTGAGAAGAATTTGGAAGAAAACCTCCAGACCATACTAAAATCTTTAAAAGAAAAACGATATCATGCTAAACTGGTCAGAAGAAAATATATAGATAAAGGAAATAACAAGAAAAGACCACTGGGTATACCAGCACTGAAAGATAAAATAGTTCAAAGAGCAGTTACTGACATACTGGAAGCAATATTTGAACAGGATTTTATTGAAGATAGTTATGGATACAGACCGAATAAAAGTTCTAATTTCAAGATTTAAAAAACAGGGAAGCAAAAGGTTTGAATTCCTGGGATTTGAGTTTAGTTGGAGTACATCTCTTAGAGGAAAAGACATAATAAAAAGGAGGACCTCCAGAAAGAAACTCAGAAAATCAATAAAGAATTTCAAAGAATGGTGTAAAATGATGAGAAACCAAAAATTCAAAACGCTGTTTAAGAAATTAAATGCCAAGCTCAGGGGATACTATAATTATTATGGAATAATAGGTAATTATGACAGTCTGGAGGAATTCTTTAATATATCACTCAAAATATTATACAAATGGTTAAATAGAAGAAGCCAGAGAAAAAGCATAAACTGGGACAAATTTGAAGAAATTATAGGATGGTATAATGTCTGTAAGCCGAGAATAGTTGAGAAGATAAATAGACAGTTAAAATTTAACTTTGCCTGATAACGGATGTGAATATTACTGAAGATCTCAGTGCGGTAATTCTGCATGCTGAGATCTGTGCGGGGGTGAACAAGCAACTGCTAATCCTACCGTGACTCTGAAACACCACTTAGTTTTAATAAAAGACATTTTAATTCTTAAATTTATAATTTGAAAGCAAATAATTTTTATGGCAAGAATAAAATTAGAAAGTCTAGAAGTATGATCATATTTAAATACAATTGATAACCATGATTTAATTGAAGATTCATTAAAATACTAACAAAACAGTAAACTGTGACTCCTCTTTTTTAAAGATAAGTAGGGTTTTTAATATTTTTAAATTATTATTGTCGAATTCATTGATTAGGATTTAAATTGTAATTTAATATAATTAAATATTCATAGGGAGAAATTAAAATCGGTAGTTAAGTTTCAAATGATTGAGTGTCTATTAAAGTTATACAAAAAGGCCGAGGTTAATAATTGTTGATTTGCTTTTAATTAACCTGGCAGTATGTCAGAGCTTTATTCAATTTTTAAATCCGCTGCACTAATTAATATTTTATTTGTAATCCATATTTACTTTTTTAGAGTCGGCTTTTCCTACAGCATTATTTCCATAAATCTAATGACAGATATCTTTCTGCTCG
>Ga0208008_10026_pt1 | contig 40577 bp, 44 predicted proteins | sample Wag42014_11_19_FD_187355 | JGI IMG/M metagenome (GOLD analysis project Ga0208008, IMG submission 187355) | Deep subsurface shale carbon reservoir microbial communities from Ohio, USA - Utica-2 Time Series 2014_11_19 (SPAdes) (version 2) ...
ATACGAATGCGGTTAAGGTCATATATAGAGAAAAAGAAAGCAGTTATGAATCAAAACAAAAGAATCCCCAATTCCTTTTTCAGGAAGAAGGGACTCGTTTCACTACTTACTAGATTGTCCTAGAGGACTAAAATATACAGCTGTGGTAACACAGTGACGAAGACTTATTCCTTGAGACGGGGCAACGACTGACGGAAAGCTGTATACGGGAGAACCGTACGTGCAGTTTGACGAGGGGTCCCAGCTGAAAGGCTGGTCCTACTCTATAAGAAAGGGTGGAAACTATTATGAGAGCAGATAGTGTGGAATCTCTTTCCAACCGTCAGATTCATAATGATAAGAGCAGTAATCAAAGCACTGGAGTTAATAGCAATAATAGTAATAGTGATAACAAAACCCAATCTCTTCAGGAAAACAAAGAGTTCACTGAAAAAGAACTGGCAGAAGAGGTCAAAAAATCAGTAAAAGATGTAAACGAAATAGTAGAAAAAGTTAAAGAAGGACTTTCCTTTCAAATTCATGAAAAAACAGAAACTATGATGGTCCAGGTAGTTGATTTAAAAACAAAAGAAGTGATAAAAGAAATGCCGCCCAAAGAAATGCTGGATTTAAAGGCCAGGATTCATGATATGGTAGGAATTTTAATAGATGAGACGGTTTAGAAAGAAGGTGTTATAATGAGTGATTTAAGTCTTGGTGGATTAGCCACCGGTATGGACACTCAGGGAATTATTGATCAGCTGGTACAGCTAGAAAAAAAGCCGATTTATAATTATCAGCAGGAAATATCAGAAATGGAACAGACTAAGGGTGCCTGGCGTGATATTAACAGCAGGTTGGATAATTTAGAAAATACGATAACTGACCTTAAGTTATCTTCAACTTATAATTCCAGGACTACAACCTCTAGTAATCAAGATGTAGTTACTGCTACTGCTAGCAACTCTACTGCAGAAGCCAATTACGATATTAAGGTCAAAAGAACAGCCAAGGCACAGAGGATCTTTGGCGGTCAGATGGCAGATGCTTATACTGCTTCTGCTGATGATACGATTACAATTAAAGGGACAGATATTGCTGTAACGGCGGGAGATACTTTAACTGAGATAAGCAATAAGATCAATGAGGCAGAAGCTGGTGTTAGTGCTTCAATAGTTGATAACAGGCTTGTTTTAGAAGCCTCAGAAACTGGAGTAGATAATGCCTTAAAAGATACTTTAGATACTGGTGGTCCGACTATTTCTGATAATAATGGAATTTTAGCGGAAATAGGTGTTTTGAATACAGACGGAGAGATAATTAATGAACCACAGCAGGCATCAGATGCTGAAATAGCGATCAATGGAATAACAGGAATAACAAGCTCCTCTAATGAATTCAGTGATGCAGTTGAGGGAGTAACCTTTAAGATCAATCCAGAAGCTGCCGTAGATAGTACAGCTACTATTTCTGTTGCTAAAGATACTGCTAAAGCCACTGAAGCTGTGCAGGCTTTTGTTGACCAGTATAATAGTGTTATGGACTTTATTGACAGCAAAAGTAGTTATGATTCTGTGACTAAAGAAGGCGGAATACTTCAGGGTGATGGAACTATAATGAGGCTGCAGATGCGCCTGCGAGAACTTGCTACTGCAAAAGTAAAAGATGGTGGAAACTATCAGACTTTAAGTTCAGTTGGCATAGAAATTGATCGGGATGGAGTAATGAGTCTTGATAGTTCTAAACTAACTGAAGCTCTGGAGAATAATCCGGAAGAAATTATCAATCTTTTTCAGGCAGAGTCAAATGTTACCGGTTATGATGGTATGGCAGTTAGAATGGATAGCTATCTTGACCAGGTGCTTCAGAGTAATACCGGTTTGATACCCAGAAGACTGGATTTCTATGATACTCGGATAGAGAGCTTAAATGAAGATATAGCAGATGTAGAAAGACAGGTAGAAATGACCAGACAAAGATATATGGAGCAGTTTACCAATATGGAGTCAGCCATCTCTGAAATGAATCAGCAGATGAGCTGGATGCAGAGTCAGCTTTCAAGTCTTGCTGGATCCAGCAGTAGTGGTATGCAGTAATATGATAAGAAATAAGTTTTGTTGAGGAGATTGGTAAGCTGAATAAAATACCGATCTCCTTTAATTGTTTTTATTTTGGAGGGAATTAAATGTTACTTACAATAGGAATGATGGTAAAAAATGAAGGGAAGCATCTAGAGGAATGTTTAGAAGCATTAAGTCTAATTAGAGAAGCTTTAGATTCTGAATTAATAATTATTGATACTGGATCGGATGATAATACAGTAGAAATTGCAAAAAAATTCACTGAAAATGTATATTTTCATGAATGGAATGAACATTTTTCCGAGATGAGAAACAAGGTAATAAGTTACAGTAAGGGTGACTGGTATTTTTCTCTTGATGGGGATGAAATAGTTTCTAATCCAGAAACAATTATTAATTTTTTTAAATCAGGTAAATATAAGAAATATAAGACTGCTTTTGTTACCCAGAAAAATTATACTGATGAAAAAAATGAAAATTTTACTAAAATATTAGTTCCTCGTCTTTTTGAAAACGATGAAGATTTTCATTTTGAAGGGGCAGTTCATAATCAGCCTCAATTCAAAAAACCAATTTATGGATTAAGTACTGTTTTGGATCATTATGGTTATATTTCTTCAGATAAAGAATTAATGGAAAAAAAATTTCAAAGAACAGCTACTATTTTAAAAAGAGAATTAGAAAAAGATCCTGAAAATATTTATTATTGGTATCAACTTTCTAGAAGTTATGCCATGCATGGAGATAATGTGGAAGCTTTAGATGCTATTCTAAAGGCTTATAATATCATGAAAGATAAAAATAAAAATAGTAAATTGAAAAACTATATGAACATTTATACTCAACTAGCTAAAATATATATGAGGAATAATCGATATGGCAAAGCGGAAGAAATTAGTAAAGAGGCCTTAAATATAAGAAAAGGATATATTGATCTTAATTATTATTTGGCTGGTGCTAGACTTAATTTGAATAAAAACGAAAAATCTTTAGATAGTTTTAAGAAATATATAAAACTAGTGGAAAATTATGAACATACTGAGAGTAAAAAAGATATTAGAGTTGATGATGAAACAATTAGCAGTATAGAAATTGCTTATAAATATGTGTTAATTTTAGCTAATAACTTAAATAAGGATCAACAATATGCAATTAAGAAAGGATTCTTAATAGAGAAAGAAAAACATTTAGTTGAAATTTTGACTCCATTTATTGAAATATGTTTGAATAACAAAGAATATCTTTCTTTAAAAACTTTTTTTGAAAAAAAAGTTTCACATATATCTCATTTGAAATATAAGTTTATACAAATTCTAGAAAGTAAAAGAATGACTTTAGATACTGATGAGGAAAAAGAGTTAAGTGAGGTTTTATCTAATTTAAAAGATGATGTAGATTATTTCTTATTAAATAGAATTCGGTTAAGATTACTTCGAGAAGAGAAATTTGATTTATCGAGTAATATTTTTGATAATATAGATTTTAATAAAAAACCAAATTATTTTGGAGATATGATATATTATCTATTAATAAATAATAATCTTAATGATGAGGATAAATTTGAGATACTAACATCAATTAGCGAAAAAAATATTAATGGTTTTATAGAATTTTTAAATAAAAAATATGATAATTTAAAAGATGTATTATTAATTTTTATTAATAATAATATAGAGATGAAGGATATAGCAAAAATTAGGATTAAGAAAATGTTTGGAAGGTATCTAATTGCACTTACTGATATAACAAAAGATACCAATTATATTATTGACAAATATTTAGAAGTTGGGACAAGATATATTACTAGAGTATATAATAAAGAAATTATAGAAGATGAGCTAATTTATGAATTAAAAAGTAAGGAAGAAGCCTTTTTACTTTATATTTACAAAGCTTTTGCAGTTAAAGATAATAACTTGAAGGCCTATATAAAATACTTGCGGAAGGCTATTGACATTTATCCACTGATGAAAAAAGTAGTTGAAACTTTGCTGCTGGAGGTTAAAGAAGAACAAGATAAAGTCAATGAGGAGCTTGAAGCAGAGAAAGATAAGTTTAAAGCTAATATTGAAGAGTTGATAAATCAAGGCAAACTGAATGAGGCTGAAAATTTAATTGAGGAATATCAAAATATTTTTAAGTCTGATGATGAAATTTATTCAATGTTAGGTGTTATAGAAATAATTAAGGAAAATTTTGAGAGAGCAAGAAGTATTTTAGACAGGGGATTAAGAAAAACAGGTAATAATTTTGATTTGTTATTTAATTTAGGATATTCATATGAACAACTTAATGAATATCAAAAAGCAAATGAAACATATCTTAAAGCCAAAGAAATTGCAAAATTAGAAGAGCAAAAAAATGAAATTGAAGAAAGTTTAGCTAGGATAAAGAAATATGACAATAAAGATAATGATAGATCTGATGAAATTAATAAATTTATTTATAATAATAAACTCAAAAAGCCAAAAATATTTAAAAAAATTGAAAATGGTAATATTACTGAAGATGATATTATAAAAAATTGGGATGATGATTATCCTTTAGTTAGTATAAATTGTATTGCGTATAATCATGAAAATTTCATTAAAGATTCTCTTAATAGTTTTTTAATGCAAAAAACTAGTTTTCCTTTTGAAATTATTGTTCATGATGATGCTTCTAAAGATAATACAGCAGAAATAATAAAAGAATATGAAGAGAGATTTCCAAATATAATAAAAGGAATTTATCAGGAAGAAAATATATACTCTAAAAATCAGAAACCATTTAGAATTACTAATTCTATGAGTAATGGTAAATATATTGCATTATGTGACGGTGATGATTTTTGGTTAGATCAAAATAAACTAAAAAAACAAATTGGATTTTTAGAAAAAAATAATGATTATGCCCTTTCTGGACTTGATGCTGTAATAATTGATAGTAAATATAATATAATAAAAAACTCTAAATTAGATAATAAATTTAAAAGAAATTACAGTAAAGAAGAAATGAGAAATAATAATGGATATTCTTTAACTATGAATATGGTTTTCAGGAATATTTTAGATAAGTTACCTCAAGAATATGATTTGGTTCAAAATGAAGATAGATTTTTATTTTCTTTATTAGGAAATTATGGGAAATATAAATTCCATAAAAATATTATTCCATCTGTCTATATGGTTCATAATAAATCTGTATGGTCTAGTCAAAATCTTGAAAAAAAATCTATTTCGGAAATGAATACTTGGTTTCAGTTATATAAATATTACAAAAGAAAAGATAAATTAAAAATTTCTAATAATTACTGGAAAACATTTGTTAATGCTGTTTTAAAAATAAACAAAAGATTTTATTAATTATATTTTTGTTCAATAAAAATTATAATTTGGAGTGGTTTTTTTGAAAGGAATAATATTAGCTGGAGGCAGGGGTACTAGACTTTATCCAGCTACAAAATCAATTTCAAAACAGATATTGCCTATTTATGATAAACCAATGATTTATTATCCACTGTCAGTTCTAATGCTAGCTGGAATTAGAGAGATATTAATTATTTCTACAGCAAGAGATCTACCTTTGTTTGAAGAATTATTGGGTGGCGGAAGTCATTTAGGTTTAGAACTCTCTTATGAAGTTCAGGTTGAACCTAACGGACTAGCTGAAGCTTTTGTTGTCGGTGAAGATTTTATAGGTGATGACAATGTGTCTCTGATTTTAGGAGATAATGTATTTTTTGGTCAGGGTTTTAGTAATATTTTAAAAAAAAGTGCTAATTTAGATAATGGTGCTGTTATCTTTGGCTATTATGTAAATAATCCTGAATCATTTGGGGTTGTTGAATTTGATGAAGAACAAAAAGTTATTTCTTTAGAAGAAAAACCAGAAAAGCCTAAATCTAATTATGTTGTTCCAGGTTTGTATTTTTATGATAATTCTGTAGTTGAAAAAGCTAAGAATCTTGAACCATCTGCTCGTGGAGAACTAGAGATAACTGATTTGAATAAATTATATATAAAAGAAAACAACTTAAATGTGGAACTTTTAGGTAGAGGATTAGCCTGGTTAGATACAGGAACTCATGATGGCTTATTAAATGCAGCAAATTTTGTTGAAGCTATTCAAAAAAGACAAGGTTTATATATAGCTTGTTTAGAGGAAATTGCTTATAGAAATGGATGGATTGGCGATGAAGAATTATTAAATTTTGCTAATGATTTGATCAAGACTGATTATGGGAAGTATTTGAAAGAGTTAATATAATTGATTCATTTAGAGAGGAGAATTTTAGTAAAATGAACAGTTATTATACTAAGAATGAATTAGAGAATATCGGGTTTAATTCAATTGGTAATAATGTTTTAATTAGTAAAAAGTCAAGTATTTATTCTCCTGAAAAAATGAATATTGGAAGTAATGTTCGTATTGATGATTTTGCTATTTTAACTGGAGAAATTAATATCGGAAATTATGTTCATATTGCTTCTTTTACTGGTCTTTTTGGAAGTGCTGGTATAAAAATGGAAGATTTCACAGGTGTATCTTCGAGAGTATCTATTTATAGTTCTTCAGATGACTATTCTGGTTCTAGTTTAACAAACCCTATGGTTCCTGATAAGTATAAGTCAATAAATTGTGGGGAAGTTTGTTTAAAAAAGCATTCAATAGTTGGAGCTAGCAGTGTGATTCTTCCTGGAGTTGTTATTGGTAAAGGGAGTTCTATAGGAGCTATGACTTTAGTTACTAAATCTACTAAAGATTGGAAAATATATTTTGGTATTCCCGCTAAACCAATAAAAAATAGAAAAAAAGATCTTTTACGTTTAGAAAAAGAATTAAAAAAAGAAGTGATATTTGATGTATAAATTTGAAGAACCAGTATATGTTATAAGACCGTTATTACTATCAATAGAAAATCATTTAAGAAGTCAGAAGGAATTTAATGATTTCAGTCGATTATTAATATTTAATTAATAATGAGACTATAGATTTGCCGATATATCAAATTCTAGTTTCTGGAATGGTTTAAATTCTGTTTTTTTGATAGTGATATAGAAAAATTAAGACAAAGAGATATAGGGAGAGAATATGAAATTTAGTGATTATATAAAATTTTTAAATTCGGAATTGAATAGAAATAATATTGAAGATGATAGCCAAATATTAGAGTGGATTGAAAATAAAAATAAATCTATTAAAACCAACATAAAAAGAAGTAATTTATCTGAATTAAATAACTGGTTTTATGATGAAAGAATTGGTAATATAAAACATAGAAGTGGTAATTTTTTTTCAATACTTGGTATTGAAATAAGCTCTGATAATAAAATTCATGAACAACCTATAATAAAACAACCAGAGATAGGGTTTTTGGGTATAATCGTTAAAGAAATAGATAATATATTTTATTTTTTGATGCAAGCTAAAATAGAACCAGGAAATATAAACAAAGTTCAAATTTCTCCTACTTTGCAAGCTACTAAAAGTAATTTCCAGCAAATTCATAAGGGGAGTAAACCAAAATACTTTGAATATTTTAAAAATGCAAAACCCAAAAATATTTTATTTGATACACTACAATCTGAACAAGGGAATAAATTTTTAAAGAAAAGAAATCGGAATATAGTAGTGAAAGTTACTAATGATATAGAAGTTTTAGATAATTATAAGTGGATGTCATTAAGACAAATAAAACACCTTATGAAGTATGATAATTATGTAAATATGGATACAAGAACGGTTATTTCAAATATACAATACAATTTTTTTGAAAATAAATTCACACAATTAGAAAAAGAAACTATTAAAAATAAGGTTAGAGATAATAAGTTTGCAAAATCAATGATTGCAGAGAACGGTTTTTATATAGACTTAATTGAAGTAAAAAATGATATGAATAATATAAAGATGTTAGATAATACAAAAATAAGAAAAAAGAAATTGCATGAATTAAAAGCTTGGCAAATTTCAGATAATATAATTTATAATAAAATAAAAAAAGGTTTTCAAGTTATATTTTGTGATATTGAGATAGAAGGTAGAGAAGTTAATTCGTGGGGTCAACCTTTATTAAAGCCAGCAGGAATAGAGTTGATTGCTTTTCTGGTAAAAGATATTAATGGAATAAAACATTTTCTGTGTAAATATACTAAAGAACCAGGTATATTTGACACTGTTGAGATCGGCCCTACTTTACACGTTTTGGAAGAAGAACCTTCACTTACTGATTATGTTTCTAATTATACTTATAATAAGATTCATGAAGGTGAAAACATTATTAAATATGTACTACTTTCAGAAGAAGGTGGAAGATTTTATCATGAAGAAAATAGAAATATTATTTTAGAAGCAGATAATGAGCTAAAGATTAATAAAATATGTGAGAAATATAAATGGTTAACTTTAGGACAAATAAATTTTTTGATAAATAATGATAGTTATGTGAATATTCAAGCAAGAAATTTAACAGCTTTAATTAGTATGGGGGATTAAATTATGGAGAAAATAAGAATAGGAGTTTTAGGGTGCGCTAATATTGCTGAAAGATTAGTAATACCTACAATAAGAGAAATGGATGAGTTTGAACTAATAGCTGTATCCTCAAGAAAAACTAGCAAAGAAAAGTTAAAGAGATTTAGTTTAAAATTTGATTGTGAGGGGGTATTAGGGTATAAAAATTTATTAGAACGAAAAGATTTAGAAGCGGTTTATATACCTTTGCCACCAAGTTTACATGAAGAATGGACAATTAAAGCTTTTGAAGTTGGAAAACATGTTTTAGTTGAAAAACCTTCTAGTATTAATTTAGAGTCAACTAAGTTGATGTTAGAAAAGGCAAAAGAGAAAAACAAGGTATTAATGGAAAATTATATGTTTGAGTATCACAGTCAGTTTGAATATGTGAAGGAAATATTAAAGGAAGAAGTAGGCGACATAAGAAATTTAAGAGCAAGTTTTGGTATTCCCTTAATGAATAGAAATAACTTTAGATATAAAAAAGATCTTGGTGGAGGAGTTTTGCTTGATGCTGCTGGTTATCCTGTAAAAGCATGCCAAATGTTTTTAGGTAATGATATAGAAGTTAAGTCAGCTAATTTGAACTATATGGATGGGTTTGAAGTTGATATGTATGGGACAGCAAGTTTGAAATCTGTTATCGGAATAACAGGTCAAATATCATTTGGGTTTGATAATTATTATCAATGTAGTATTGAAATATGGGGTAATAAAGGGAAAATAACTTTTAAAAGAGCATTTACAGCACATCCTAATGTTAAACCGAAAATAATCATAGAAAAGCAAGACTTAAGAAAAGAGATTTTATTAGAAGTTGATAATCACTTCAAAGGTATATTAAAGCAATTTTATAATGTTATCTTGAATGATAATGGAAAAATTGAGTATGAAAAAATACTACGACAAGCTGAACTTATACAAGATATAAGGAGAATAGCTGAAAATGGATAAAAAAATATTTGTTACAAAGCCGTTCTTACCACCATTAGATGAATACAATGATTATTTAGAACAAATATGGGAAAGTGGAATTTTAACTCATAATGGTCCTATGGTTCAAGAATTAGAGAAAAATTTAAAAGAGAAGATGAATATTGATTATATATCTTGTCTATCAAATGGAACTATGGCTCTTCAGCTTGCAATAAAAGCCTTAGATCTAGAAGGAGAAATAATAACAACTCCTTTTACATTTGTAGCAACAACTAGTTCAATTATATGGGAGAAATGCACACCTGTGTTTGTTGATATAAATAAAGAAACTTTTAATATTGATGAAGAAAAAATAGAAGAAAAAATAACAGATAAAACTGTGGCTATATTAGGAGTTCATGTTTTCAGCAATCCATGCAATATAGAAAAAATAGATGAAATAGCTAAAAGATATAATCTTAAAGTGATATATGATGCAGCACATTCGGCGTTTGTGAATTATAAGGGAAAACCTTTAGTAGAAGCAGGAGATATATCAGCAACCAGTTTTCACGCAACAAAATTGTTTAATACAATAGAAGGTGGAGCATGTGTTACAAATGATAAGGAAATAGATGAAAAAATAAAAGAATTAAGATTTTTTGGATTTAATTCAAATAAAGAAATAATAAGAGAAGGTACTAATGCTAAAATGAATGAGATACAGGCGGCAATGGGCCTCTCAGTATTAAAATATATCGATATAATATTGCAAACACGACAAGAAAAGTACAAACGTTATGTAAAAAGGCTAAGTAACATTAATTGGATAACTTTTCAAAAGATAGATAATGAATCATATAATTATAGTTATATGCCTGTAGTTTTTGATACAGAAGAGAGATTGTTAAGAGTATTAGAAAAGTTAAATAATAACAATGTTTTTCCCAGGAGATATTTTTATCCATCATTAGATCAAGTTGAAGTGTTGAATAATGATATTAGTAATTGTAAAAATTCAAAAGAGTTAGCGAAAAAAATACTATGTCTTCCATTGTACCATGATTTAAAAAATATGGAAATAAATAAAATCTGTGAATTGATTGGAACTTTAGCTTAAAGCATCAAATTAAACTTGTCAAAGAAGAGCATATTTATATGCTGGTAAAATAACATTATTTAACACATAAAATTAAAGCTTGTCTAAGATTATAAAGATGGGCTCATGGAGGCTATATTATTTTATACATTAAGAATGAAAAGCTTGAACTAAAACTTAATAACAAAAAAGATATTTTAAATTTAATTGAGGCCAAACTTGATAATGAAATAATTAAAAATATTTATCTTGATGATGTAGAAGTTTCTATGAAATATTTTCAAGAAACTGAACTTGATTTAGAAAGGTTTGAAGAAATCAAATTTGAAACTCAAAAAATTAATAAGTTAATTAATGAAACTATCAAAGAAGCCGAAAGTTATTTACCTAAGTTAAAGGCTGGCTTAAATGAGAGTGCTAAGTTGTTTAGAAGAAAAGATTATAGTAAAGCTTCTAAATTGTTTAATCAAGTAGTTGATGGGATAGAATGGTATTTGAATATTTTAAAAAGTATTATTGATTTAAAAGAAAAAGATAATGTTATTGATAAGGTAAAAGAATTATTAAATAAATTTAATTTGGCTTTAAATAGAGCAATGATTTCATTAAATCAAGAAAAATTCAATGATTTTGCTGATTTATTAGAAGTTGAAATAATTGAGTATCTAGATAAACTTCAGAGTTGTCATCAAGAACTATTAGATTTGACGTAACGGAATAAACTAAAGAGGTGATAAACATGAAGACTTATTTAATTACCGGTGGAGCCGGTTTTATTGGTAGTAATTTTATTAAATATCTAATAGAAAAACATCAAAATATTAAAATTATTTGTCTTGATAAGTTAACTTATGCAGGTGATCTAGGAAATATAGAAGAGGAGATTAATAATAATCCTGAGAAGATTACCTTTATAAAAGGCGATATTAATAATCAAGAATTAATATCCTATATTTTTGACCAATGGGATATTAATTATATTGTGAATTTTGCTGCAGAATCTCATGTAGATCGTTCAATTGAAGATGCTGAGATTTTTTTAAAGACAAATGTTTTAGGGGTTCAGAATCTATTAAACATAGCAAAAAAGAAATGGGCGCTTAGAGAAAGAAAATATAAAGATGATGTTAAATTTATTCAGGTTTCAACTGATGAAGTTTACGGTTCTTTAGGTAAAAATGGATATTTTACTGAAAAGAGTAATATCCAGCCGAATAGTCCCTATTCAGCTTCTAAAGCCAGTGCAGATATGTTAGTTCGTTCTTATAATAAAACTCATGGTTTACCCACTTTAATTACTAGGTGCTCTAATAACTATGGCCCCTGTCAATTCCCTGAAAAACTTATTCCTTTAATGATAAAAAATATTTTAAATGGAGAAGAGTTACCCATTTATGGAAATGGACTAAATGTTAGAGATTGGTTATATGTAAAAGATCACTGTAAAGCTATAGATATGGTTTTAGAAAAAGGTGAAGTTGGAGAAGTTTATAATATTGGTGGAAATAATGAGACGACTAATATTAAGATTGTAAAAACTCTAATTAAAGAAATAAAACATTTATTAGCGGAAAATGATGAATATAAAGAAGTTGCTAATACCAGTCTTGATAATATAAAGGAAGATTTAATTACTTATGTTAAAGATAGACCAGGACATGACAAAAGATATGCTATTGACCCTAGTAAAATAAAAAGAGAAATAGGTTGGGAGCCTACTGTTAATTTTCAGGAAGGAATTAAGAAAACAATTAAATGGTATATCAGTAAATATTAATACTTTGAGTATTAATAGAAGAAACAATAACTCAGGTAGAAGAGTATATAACGAAGCTAAAAGATTCCCTAAATAATTTAGCAGAACTTTTTAAAAACGGCAAAGAAGCTGATGTCGTTGAACTATTTGACAAAACTCTGGAAGGAATCGAGTGGTATCTGGAGGTAATCAATGGTATAATTTCTCTAATAGATAAGCAGGAACTAAAGGATAAAGGTAATAAGATTTTACTCAGGCTTTAAACAGAGCAATGGCAGCTCTGCAGAATGAAGACTTTGACTATCTTGCTGATTTACTGGAAGTAGAGATGGTAGAATATCTGGATGAACTGAGTGACTTCAATCAGGAGTTACTGGAAGAAAACTAAGAGGGGTGACCAAAAATGTCTGCTGTAGATAATACTAATTCTATCCTAAATCAAATCAAAAATGTAATCGTCAATCAACTTAATCAGCCTGATCAGAGCAGTGAACAGAACAAACAGGATCTAAAAGGTGACAGGTTTACTAAATCACAGCCGACAGAAAAAGTCACCTATGACCTGGATGATTTTACAGCTAAAAATGGAATTAAAAGACCGATTAAAATCAACAATAGCAATAATATCTTTTTTATTAACCATAATAACCGCAATCGGGCTCTAAAAATTGATCCGGGAGAATATAACTTATCAGAGATCCAGGCTGCCATTCAGCATAAGGCCAATGAAGAATTTGGAATCGGTAAGGTTCAGCTTAAAATGACTGCCTCCGGTTCAGATCGCTTTATTTATGCTGAGGATAAGAAGGAAGAGCATGTATTAGATGAGCAGGGGTAAAATAATTAGGACTGATAAAATGCAAATTAAAATAGATAAGCTGCTTAAAATAATAAAGAAATTAAAAAAAGAAATAAACTTTAAACTAAAGACTGCGAAAAATAAAAGAGCAGAAGTAATACGAATGAGAAGAAAACTTGCTGAAATAGAAATGAACTTGAGAAGCATGAGGGCTACAGCAGTAAAAATAAGGGATGAAGATTTAACAACTTTAGAGAAAGAAGAACTGCAGAAATATTTTAACTATCTTAAGATGAAGCTAAGTAACCAATAATTTTCAATGCAAAATAATTTAATGAATTAATTTGATAGATAAAGGTAGATAGAAGAATAAGATAACTAATACAGCAGAGTTGCCTGATAATCAGGATCTACTCTGCTTTTTCTATGTTAAAAATAATCATTTCGGAAGTAAAAACTCTTTACTTCCAAAAAACTAAACACTAGTAATTTTTTTCTGCAATCAGCAAAAACTTCTTAATCCTTTTCAGCCATAATTCTTTCCTCAATCTCTACTAACAATAAAATAAAGTAAACGTAGACGTAAACTGTAGATGTAGACTGAATAAGGAAGAAATTGAAGGTCTACTGTAGACGTATACAGTCTACGTAGAGAGAGGAGGAAACTAAAGTGCCCAAACAGATAATCACTCCGAAGGTTAAAAATGATCTGCAGCCAAAAGCAATAAGTATCTCTAACCGAAAGGGAGGTGTCGGAAAGACAACTTTGACTACGGTCCTAGCTGAAGAACTGGCTAATGCCGGCTACTCAGTGGTCATGCTGGATCTGGACTCACAGACTGATCTGACTGACATCAACTTGAGCCAGAAGGATGACAGTAAGTTCTTCGATCTGCTAACAGGCCAGAAAACATTGAAAGATGTAATAGTGGAGCTGCCCGGCAAAGGAGATAAGAAAATCATACCCGGTTCAGCTGTAGTGGATGAAATCAAAACTGGAGTCACTACCAGTCTGGCAGAAATTGTAGAAGGACTGAAACAGGCTCATGATTTTGTTCTGCTGGACCATCCACCTAGCCTCACTGAAATTTCAAAAGCTGGCTACATTGCCAGTGATGAACTTTTGATTGTAGCAGAAGCACAGCAGCTTTCACTAAAGAACCTGGTAAGTTTCCTGTTGGAGATAAAAGAACTGCAACTGGAAACAGAAACTGAGCTAGAAGTGTTGGGAATCGTGGCTAATAAGGTGGATCTCAGAAGAAATATGACCGAAAGAATGCTAGCAGAGTACAAAAGAACCTATCCAGATCTTTTATTTAAGAACTACATCGGAGTAGATACAGCAATTCCAAATGTACAGCTCAGAGGGAAAAACATAAGGGATTTGGACTGGAGAGCAAGAACACTGAGCCAGTTTGAGAGAGTCATCGAAGAGATGCTGCAGCGGCTGTAGTAAATAGTAGTAGCATAAAATTCTAAGGGGGAATTTTTGATGCCTAAAAAAGTAACGGTAAAAAATTCTAAGTCGAAGAAGAAACCTAAAGCAAAGGACAAAGAGAAAGAGCCGGATCTGAAGGAAAAACTTAAAAAGCGGAGAAACAAGAAAAGTTTTGAGGAGGCCCACATTAGAGTTACTACTTACCTTGAAAAGTCAGTGAGGGAGAAGATGGAGCTCTTGAAGGATAAAGGTATGATAGACAGCTATACTCAACTCATCAATCTCTCAATAAAGCATTATATCGCAAAACATTTGGACTAAGGATAATGACCTATGCCTTTTTTAATGGGGGCATGGGTTTTTTTGATCGGAAAAAGAAAACCCAGGAGGCTGGCTAAAGAAGCAATGCAGGCTGAAAATATTTGAGGTTTTGCTGGAATTTCGAAAGTGGCGGGACTTTCAGAGTAAAAAATATGATTTTTGAAATAATTCAGAAGCACACTTGTATTTCTAATTATTTACATATAAAATAAATATAACATCAATAAAATATAAAAAAGGAAGTGAAAAGAAATGACTGAATCTGTTGCTAATGAATTAGAATTGACTGATATTTTACCAAATTTATTAAATCAAGAATTGTTTTCTGAAGTAAATATGGAAGAGATGAATGAGGAAGAAAGAAAATTGTCAAAAAAAATTGGAATGGAAACCAAATTAGATAAGGGTAATATCTATCAATGGCTCGAAGACGAGATTTTTGAAGGAAAACTTTATTTTGATGGATTCAATAACTTTCTTTATTACAATGATGATGAGTTTTATGAAAAGCTAGCCAGCTATTATAAGCAAGATAATTTATTTGGAATAGATTTAATTTTATTAAAAAAACAGATAGATATTTTTGAAAAAATTGATCAAAGCTTAGATTATTTTTGGAATATAGCCTACAATGTTTTACCTAAAGAAATATCTGGAGATGAACTTTCAGGGGATGAATGGTATTTTCTCAAAAATATCAGAAAAAAATACAGCAAAATTTATAAATATAAATCAAAAGTTGATACAATGACTTTATATTATAATTTAAATAAATTATCCAACATAAGTGATTTGAAATTAAATATTGATGAGCATTATTATCGTGAATTAATTGATAGTATAAAAAATAAAATAAGGAAACTGCTAGATAAAGAAAAAGATTTATTGAAAATTAAGAATGGTAAATTAGACTATTTTATTGAAAACACAGTAGTAAATCTACTTAAAGAAAATAAAACAGTTGAGGAAATTGCAGAATTAACTAATTATCCAGAGGTTCTTATAGAAAGGGAAAAAGAAAATTTAGAAATGGAAGAATAGCGTTTACCATTATAATAAAAGAAACCAGAACATCTTGAATAAATAGAACCACTAATAACCTATGCTTTTTTGATGAGGGCATGGGCCTTTTTTTGCTTTCAGAAAAGAGAGGCTAAAATGCCTGCAATGCAGGAAATATTTGCTAGAGTAGTGCTAGCTTTTTTGCAATGCTAGCATTTGAGGAATAAAAAAATCTGAATGAAGCGAATTAAAAAGAATAATAATTATATATCATTAAAATGAGAAGATATATTTTAGTTGAAAAATTATCTTAGTTAAAAGAAAAAGATAAGTGAGATCTACAACAAAAGAAGCAGGAGGGGGCAGAAAGTTTTTTGGAGTTGTATAGTTTAATCTATTCTGGGATTATTATCTTAATAACGTAGTCATGTTTTAGAGCAAAGATTTTTATAAAAAGAGGATTGAGTAGACATTTCAAGAAATATATTATTGATAGATAAAAAGTTAAGGATGGTGTTTTTATGAGTTTAAATTATGAAGTGGGTAATAAATATACTGCTAAGAATTATTTAGAAAGTGGATACAATTTTCCTGAAGGAAAATATAAACTTAAAATTATAAGAGAAGGATTCCCGGAAGCTCCTGTTAATAATGAAGATGAGCTAGTCATTGCAGAAGAACAGTGGTTGGAAGGGCTAGAGGGTAGCGAACAATATAAAACTGATTTAGAGGGCAACTGGTACTATTTCGAGTTTCCAATTAATGATGAAGGAATTGAATACATGTGGGTACCTGAGTCAGTGGTAGTGGAAATTTTTGAATAAATTTATTTAGTATTACACTATCTTGTTACTACTTCAAGTTAAAATATAATTAAGATTGAGATGTTATAAATTTTATTTTGATAGTAATAATATAAAATAACTTAAAACAATTGATTTTGGTCTATATGGTGTATATTATAATCTATAGGTGAGTCAAGGTAATAATTTAAACTGATAATTCAGTGATTAATAGAGGTGATTTCTCTAACAGGTTTTAAAATAAAGATTGATAGAAAATATAATTATGTTTATAATGGGAGGGAAAGAAGTGAGTAACGATAAATTATATTCATCAGATTTTAATACTGATCAAGATTTAAGTGAGGCAGACACTAGAGCTAAATTTATTGATCCAATGTTAAAAAAAGCTGGCTGGAAAGAAAATCAAATCAAAAGAGAATATCAGGTTTCTAAAGGCAAAATAATTAAAAAAAATGGGAAAGAAAAACGAAAAAAAGCTCAATATGCAGATTATTTGTTAGTATATAATGATTATCCTGTTGCAGTTATAGAAGCTAAAAAAGCAAAAAAGAGTAAAGATGCTGGATTAGATCAAGGAAAAAACTATGCAGAAAAACTTGGCATCCAAGTAGTTTATTCATCTAATGGATATGGAGTTGTTGAATATGATTTTTCTACTCATAAGCAAAAATTTTTAAACAAATTTCCTTCCCCAGAAGAGCTATGGGAAAGAATAGATTTGAATGATAATATAAAAAATCAGGAAAGTCCCTTATTAGTTCCGTATCATAAAGATCCAATTAAACAGATGACCCCACGATATTATCAAGAAATAGCCATCAATAAAACAATAGAAAATATTTTAAACGGTGAAAAATATATTTTACTTACTATGGCTACTGGTACTGGAAAAACTTATACCGCTTTTCAAATTGTTTGGAAGCTAGTTCAGTCAAAGTATTGTGATAAAGTATTATTTTTAGCAGATCGAAATGTCTTAAGAAATCAGGCATATAATTCATTTGATGCTTTTGATGAGGGAGCTAGATGTGTAATTAAAAATGGGAAGTCACCAAAAGCAGGAGAAGTCTTTTTTTCTACATATCAAGCACTTTATAGCGGTGAAGAAGATAAATTATATCAAGAATACGATGAAGATTTTTTTGATTTAATAATTATTGATGAGTGTCATAGATCTGGTTTTGGAACTTGGAACGAAATATTACAGCATTTTGATTCAGCAATTCAATTAGGCTTAACTGCAACACCTAAAAGAAGCGATAATATTGATACATATCAGTACTTTGGTAATCCTATTTATACTTATAGTATGAAACAGGGAATTGAAGATGGATATTTAGCTACATATAGTATTTTTAATATAAAGACCAATCTTGATGCAGAAGGTTTAGACTTAGATGACTTAGGAATTGAAGCTCCTGAAATAAGTAGACATTATTTAACAACTAAAGATTATGAAAGAATTGTAACCATTCCCCAAAGAACTGATGCGATGATTGACGATTTTTTAAACCGAGTAAAAAGTTTAGATAAATTCAATGTAATGGATAAAACTGTTATCTATTGTGTAAATATTGATCATGCTAGAGAGGTTACACGATTAATAAATAACAAAATGGCACATTTAGGAATTGATAATTATGCTGTTCCAATAGTATCTGAAGAGAATCGTGCCGAAGAACATTTAGAAGAGTTTCAAGATAAGAAATCTAAAACTCCAGTAATGGCGGTGAGTGTAGATATGCTCACAACTGGTTTTGATGCTCCTACTTTAAAAAATATTGTTTATTTTAAACCAATTGGTTCAGAAGTAGTTTATAAGCAAATTAAAGGAAGAGGGAGTAGATTAGCTGAAAGTCAGAATAAGTTATCTTTTAATATCTTTGATTATGTAGATTGTACAGATGTTTTTGAAGACCCTGATTTTGATGGAACTCCAGAAGAAATAGAAGAAGATGTAGAAGGAGAACTTGAAAATCAACAAAATAAAATTTGGAGTTACATTATTAAAAAATCAGGATTAGATTTTGAAGATTTGCCCAAAAAATTCAAAGAAGATAGCCAACTTCAGGGAGCAATCACCACTTATCAAGATGAAGCTTTGCCTAATTTAGAAAATAAGATGAGTGGCGAAGAAATTAAGCAAGTTAAAGATAATTTGAAATATTTATTAAATATTAATGAAAATGATTTAGAATGTTTAATATCTGAGTTTAATACTCAGAGTAAAAAAGATGATTCAATTATAAAAAGAGCATATACTTCATTAAAAGCTAATCATAAACCGGGCAGCAGTAATAAAAAAGGTGGTAAAGGAAAAGTTGAAAAACTAGAAATTAATAATGTAACAGTCTATATTAAAGAGAAAAAGTATTTAGAAATAGATGAAAATGGAAGACAGGTTACTTTTGAAGAATATATTGATGAAGTTAGAGAAAATGTAAGAAAACTAATACCAAACAAGGAAAAGCTTTATGAAATGTATTCTGATCCAGAGCGCCGAGAAGAGCTATTAAATAAATTAAAGAATTATTTTGTTGAGGAAGATAGATTAGAGATTGCTTTAGATAGATTTGATGCAGAATTTGTAGATATGATTAATCATGTTGCATTTAACGGAACATTAGTTTCTAGAGAAGAAAGAATAAATGCTTTTAAAAATAAACACCAAGATTTTTTAGAGCAATTTGATGATTTACAACAGAGAATAATATTTGATTTGTTAGATAAATTTAAAATAGGTGGAGTAGAGCAGATTGATGACCCACAGATTTTAACAGCTCCACCATTTAACGAATATACAAATGTAAGTAAAGTTGTAAAAGAATTTGGAGGTATTGATGAGTTAAGAGCTATATTATATGAATTAGAAGAAAAGCTTATTACAGTAGCTTAAAAACTATGATTAATTAAAATGAGATAATTATTGCAGGAGGAATAGTAATGAATAGATCAGATTTAAAGAATAAAATTAATAATGCATGTGACATTATGCGTCAAGATGGTTTAGGTATTATGGATTATATGGAGCAGTTATCCTGGTTATTTTTCTTGAAGGCAGTAAGTGAACAAGAAGAAGAATATAAGACCTTAGCCCAATTAAAAGGGAAGGAATACGAACGAATATTGCCAGAAAAATATATTTGGGATCAATGGGCTGAAGATGATAATTTAACAGGTGATGAACTAATTGATTTTGTAAATAATATGTTTCAAGAACTATCAATATTAGCTGGTACTGAAATGCAGGATATGATAGGGGTAATTTTTACTAATCTTCGTAATCATATGCGAAATGGATATTCTTTAAGAGAAGTAATTAATAAAGTTGATGAGGTAAAATTTGCTACTGATTCAGACGTTATAGTACTTTCGGAAATTTATGAAAGTTTGCTACAGGATTTGAATGAAGCAGGAGCAGGTGGAGAGTACTATACTCCTAGACATATTATACAAATGATGATTAAGATAGTAAAACCAGAAATCGGTGATAAAATTTATGATCCAGCTGCAGGTACTTGTGGATTTTTAACAGAAGCATTTACTTATTTTAAAGAACAGTCAGATAAAATAGATGCAGAAAAATGGGAACAGCTGCGTGAAAAAACTTTTTTTGCTCGAGAAAAAAGTCCTCGTACTTATATTTTTGGTATTATGAATATGATTATTCATGGAATAGATCATCCCCATGTTTCAAGGTCGAATACTCTATCTGATAATATAAGAAATGTATCAGAAACAGAAAAATATGATGCAATTATGACAAATCCTCCGTATGGTGGTAAAGAAGGAGAAATGATTCTACAAAACTTTCCTATAAAAATTAAAAAGACAGAAGCGCTATTCTTGCAGCATATTATGAGCTATTTAAAGAAAAATGGTAAAGCAGCTGTTATTATACCTGAAGGAGTATTATTTAGAGGCGGAAAAGAAGAGAGAATTAGAAAGAAAATTTTAGAAGAGTTTAATCTACATACAATGGTTAGTTTACCAGCAGGTGTATTTTTACCTTATACAGCAGTAAAAACTAATATTTTATTTTTTGATAATACTCATCCAACTAAAGATGTATGGTTTTATGAATTACATCATGATGGATATGAATTAAAACCAACAAGACAAGCAGATCCTGAAAATAATGATATTCCAGATCTTTTAGAAAAGATTAAAAATAGAGAAGAAAGTGAACAGTCCTGGTTAGTGAAAGTAGATGAAATTGCAGAAAATAACTATAATCTAACTGCTTCAAGATATAATCCTAATCCTGGAGACGGTGAAGAATTAGCTGATCCGGAAGAGTTATTAACTGAACTCTTATCTAAAGAGCAGATGATTACTGATGAATTAAATAATGTACTTGAGCAATTAGAGAGTGGTGTTGTTGATGAGTAGTGAATTAAAAGATCTACCATTAAATTGGGAATGGAAAAAAATTAAAGATGTATTATCTCTTAAAAATGGTAGATATTTGCCGAAGAAAAAACATATTAAAGATGGAGATTATAAAGTTTACGGAGCAAATGGTGTTATTGGTAGATATAATGAATTTTATATTAAAGAGAAAACATTATCTATTGGTAGAGTTGGAGCATGTGGCGAAATTAATAAAGTGGAATCAAATACTTGGGTTACAGATAATGCAATGTATGTAGAAAAATACAATGAAAAATTAGTGTTATTAGACTTTTTATATTATTTATTAGATAGCATGAATATCGGTCAATTTTCTAGTAAAAGTAGCCAGCCGTCTATTAATCAGAGTACAATTAAAAACTTAGATATACCTGTACCTCCATTAGAAGAACAGAAACAAATAGTAATCAAATTAGATGAATTATTTTCAAGCGTAGATTCTATTAATAAATTACAGAATGACGCAAATAAAATAGGGAAGAATATTATGAGTTCTTCTATTTCTAGTATATTAAAGCTTAATAAAATCTTTGAGAAGAATAATATTCCAAAAAAATGGAAAATAAAAACTATAAAAGATGTTGTTGAGTATTCATCTGACAGCTTAAAACCAATAGATTATCCTAATAAAGAATTTAATTACTTAGGATTGAAAAATATTGAATCAAATTCTGGACAAATAATTGATTTAGAAAAAACAAAGGGTAAAGATATCAAAAGTAGAAAAAGAGAATTTAATGGCACAAATATATTATATGGCAAACTCCGCCCATATTTAAATAAAGTAGCTGTTCCAGATTTTAATGGGGTTTGTTCTACAGACATACTTGTTTTAAAAGCAAAAAAAATTGTTTTAAAAGAATATGTATATTATTATTTGTTATCAAAATATGTTGTTGATAAAACTACAGAATTAATGTCTGGAACCAATTTGCCTAGAATAAGAAAGAATGATTTTATGAATCTTCAAATTCCAATACCACCACTGACAAAGCAAAAAGAAATAATAAATAAACTAAATCAAATAAATAATTCAGTTAATTTCATAATAAAACAGCAAGGAAATAGAGATTCATTATTGGGAAAATTACCTCAATCAATTTTAGAGAAAGCCTTTGCTGGTGAATTATAATTTCTAATAAAAAGCCCTATAGAAAAATTTTCTATAGGGCTTTTAAAATTATAGATATTAATAATTTTCTTAACTAAAATTTTTTTGAACAATGAAAGAGGTGAACAATGCAAAGGATAAAATTTTATTCTACTAATGATCTAACTCTTGGTTATAATCTGGAACACATTGAAAAACTTCTTAAAAAGTGTAGTAATAGAAGAAAAGAACTGAATATAAATGATATGATCGAACTATATAATGCTAGAAAATATTTTAATAAAGGCATTTATTTAAAAAAATGGTCAGCTGAAGATATTGATAAGTATAAAAGTGCTATAGATAGTTACTTTGGTATTACTGCTGGATTTTTTAAATCAATAAATGAAGATAATTTTGAATTTCTTTATAGTCAAACCAATAGAAATTATAAAGATGATTTCTGGGAACTAATTGATAAATTCAAAGCATATGAAAATATAAGTGTAGAAAAATTCAAAGAATTTATGATTAACTTAGAAATAAGGTTGCATGAAATTTTAAGGCACAAAAAAATAGTTAAATATTTTGGTGAAGAAATTAGAGAGATAATGATTAATAGTGATTCAGCCACTAAAATATTATTAGATAAATATGAAATAAAACATTTATCTAAAAAATCACCTTTGTATTTACCAGCAGAATTAACTGCTACAGATAAGAAAAATATTATTAGTAGTTATATAGAATCTCCAAATCCAAATTTGAATTATTTAAGATTGATTACTAACATTCAAAGTAATGAAGATCGGATTAAAATTTCTCCTAAAATGATAAAAAAAGCTAAAGAGAAAGTTAAAGAACAGGAAGAAAAATTATTTGATGATAATTCTGGTATACAAACAGAAATAGCTGTAGTTTTTTCTGAAAATCAAGATGGAGCAGTTGATGTAAATTTTGAAAATAATGGAATACATGCAGAATATAGTTTGCAATGGATCAAAGATAATTTAGATTATCCTACATTCTTAAATAATTTCATTTATTTATTTGATTATGTAGATTCACAGATGAGGTCTACATTGGTTAGTAAATTTTATCAGATGTCGGTTTTTGAACGATTTGGATTTATTTCTTCTAAAAATGCTTATAAAACAGGATTTGCATTTAATCAAAAAGATATTTTATCATTAATGCAATTAAAAGGGTATCATAATGAACTTTTAAGTTTAGGTATTAGATTAGAAGAGATTATCGAATGGTTTTTTGAGGAATATTTGTTCAATGAATTTAAAGCTAATAAATTTCAGTTAAATATGCCTTCGTTCAACTCTAATATATCTGAAAAATGCACCACTATTATGCCTGCTATGGAATCAGCTTTAAATCAATTTTCTTTATTTGTAGAAGAAGGAGAGATCGATTTAGAATTGCTATGGATTCGTTCTGAGCAATTAATATATGGCAATATTCCTTCTATGGTAAATAAAAAATATGTTTATGGAGTTGGAGATGAGTATAATAAAGCTACTAGTTTTCTCTTTTCAGATCAGGTTAGTTTGACTTATAGTGAGAAGACAGAACAGACCTATAAAAACTATTTTGAGTTATTATGTAATGAAAAAATCAAATTGGATGATTATCCCGAGTATTATACAAAAAAAGTTAATTGGCTGCTGGAGCAGGAATATTTGAAAGAAGATAAATCAGGGAATATTATTTTGAATAATAAATCATTGATTATGATTTTAAGGGATCTATATTTTAATGAAGTTATTAGTTATTGGAGACTTCCGAAAGCAGAGAGAGAAATCATTGATAAATTAAAGCAAAAAAATATTGTTGAATTTGAAAACACTTTATTTTCTAGACCAGAGCAGGAATATATTAATTATCTGCTTAATAAATCACAATTTAATAATGGTTTAGATTTAAGAAATGAATATGCACATGGTCAACCTAACCCAAATAATGAAAAAAAGCATAAGCAAAATTATTTTATTTTTTTGAGATTATTCATTTTAGTTGTAATAAAGATAAATGATGATTTTCAAATATCAGAAAAAATTTAGAAGTGTAAATATATTCACTGCATTAAAAAGACTAAATTCACTGCATTAAAATGTAGACGTATACTGTATTCATAAACTTGCTGCTAAAACAATAATTTCAGCACTTTTCACCATCTCTAACTAACTGCATTATTTATATTATGCAGTGAATATAAATAATTGGAATAAAATGGAAATAAAACTTGATTCAAATATATATGATTATAATGATAATAGGTTATCATTATAGCTTACAGCTCCCTTCGGGGAGCTTTTCTATTTTACTTTCAAAAAAAGGAGATGATGTGTGTGGAAAAAGTTTTAGAAGATTTTAAGCAATGGTTAAGATTGGATGGAAAAAGCAAAAAGACTATTGAAAATTACTCTTTGGATATAGGTCAGTTTTTAAGCTGGATCACAGAAAGAAATATTAATCTAGGTGAAATAAGTAGAGAACATATTTTAAATTACAAAGTGGAAATAATGAACTCTGGGCTAGCTGTTGTTACTGTGAATAAGAAAATCAATTCTCTAAGATCTTTTAATGATTTTTTGATTGAGAAAGAAATCAATCTTGAAAGAGTAATTAAGCCAGGAAAAGATAGGATTAAAATTGCTGGTGGTAGCGAAAATAATGTAGACGTATACAGCAATGAAGAGTTGGAGAAAATATTGTCTGCAGTTGATGAAGAAGAAGTTACTCTGCGCAATAAGCTGATTGTGTATTTACTATTATATACTGGGGTTAGAGTTAGTGAACTGGTAAATATTAGGATTCCTGATTTTGATTTACTAACTGGTGAGCTAAAAATTATTGGTAAGGGTAATAAATATCGAGAAATCCCTCTGAATCAAAAACTAAAAAAAGTATTAAAAAGTTATCTTAATAAAGAGAGGAAAGAAAATAAGCATGCTGAAGATAGTCAGTATTTGCTATTGACAGAAAGAAGTCCAAAAATGCATCGAGATACAGTAAATTATGTATTGAGAAAAATAGGAAAAGATCTTGATTTTAAGTTGAATCCACATAAATTTCGCCACACAACTTTTACTCTTTTGCTTGCCAAGGGAGTTGATATAACAACCATCTCAGCCCTGGCTGGCCATAACAGTATTGAAACGACTAATAAATATTATTTGAATACGAGCAAAGAAGAAAAAGCTGCAGCAGTCTCACTGTTGTAATAATTTTAATCCGGGGTACTTCCTTAATTGGGGGTACCTCTTTTTTGATTTCAAAAAACAACTTAGGAGGTAGAGAAAAATGAGAATAATTAAAACTAAAGAAGATATTGAACTTTTACGAAACACCTATGTACTGCCAGATGAGTATTTAGACTGGATTGATGATTATTTTGTGCAATTATATGAAGCTCTTGGTCGAGATGAAACTATGGATCAGTTCCGCTTAGATTGGCCAGGTGGATTTATAGCAGTACTAGAAGAAGGAGATAATTTACGTGATCTTTCAATATTAGGCTTAAATTATGAAAATGATGGGATATTTGGCTTTCCATTAGAGTATGTTGAAGAATACTCTCTAAATAGAATGGAATTTTACCGGATAGGTATACTTTTTGATAATGAGTCGATGCTTTCGATTTTCTCAGAAGTAGGCATTCACGATGATGAGATTGAAGACTACCTAGCTGCTGAAGCAATTAATATTGAAGAGTATGATCAAATGCCAGATGAAGAAGTACCATTTTAGGAGGTGGATTTAGTGGAAATTATAATTGGAATAATAATAAAATTGCTAAATCAATAATAAATGATGCTAATAAGCTGGCTTGCCAGTAAAGCCGGCTTTTGTGGAATAAAAAAGGAGGTAAACATTATGGTCAAAAACTACAAGAATAAGATTTTGAGAACTTACAGAAAAATCAACAGCACAGAAAGAGCAGTCCATCTTTTCTGCTCTGTAATTCACTTTGATAGAAGAGATAGTAAAATGCTAGCAGCTGCAGCTATAGATCCAGATAAAAAACTAACTACATTAAAAATTATAGATCAAAGTTTTGATGCTAAGAATGCTGCCCCGGGAGAAATATTCAGCAAAATCAATATAGATCCAGGCAGCAGGTTGATCTTTGCTCAAAACAAGTTTGATTTACCGGAACCATCACTTGCAGAAATTCGCTTTGCTAAAAATTTAAAAGAAGCAGCTGAATTAATGGGTATACAATTTATAGACTATTTAAGTATAGCAGAATATGATAATTATTTAAGCTTTAAGGATAGTAAATACATTAAATTTTGAAGGAGGTTATTTATAATGACTAAAGCTGAAGAACTGGCCAGTATATTCAGGAAGAGCAAAAAAATGATAATAGAAAAATTATCAGACGAAAGTGTAAATATTACTAATACATTTGTGATGATCAACCTAGAGGGAGAAGAATACATGAATTTCTTCGATAAATACAACAGTTACATTACTACAATGGATATTCCGCTGGAATTTGAGGGTGTAATTTCAATAGATAAAGATGATGATCAATTTAGTGAGGATAGTCTAGACACTAGAATTATAACTGATAAATTAGATGAGGCCAATTTAGAGGTGGAAAGTACCCCATTTTATTTAAACAGAGGTAAAAAAGAAGAAGTTAAGTTAATGAAACTGGAGAGCAAGAAATTGGCCATCTTCGACAGGGAATATGAATATTTATTGAGCTTAGGCAATGAATATAGAATCAAAAATACTGAGTCCCCATTATTTGTATTAAATAATGAAAAAATAAAAGCTGTGATTATGCCGGTAAAATATATTTGCGAAACTTCAATTAGAAATAAAGTGAAAAAATTAATCGCTTAATCAGAAGTTAGGAGTGAAAAAGATGTTCATAGATATGGATGAATATAACGACGGAAAGACGGCATTAGTTGATATTGAAATTGACCAGGGGAGCAAAATACATCGTTCATTTTTGAGCAATGATGGAAAGATTATTGCTTACGAAATGATTGCTGAGAATTATCCTGCCTGGGCTTTAATTGTATTTGAATCTATCTTTGAATATTATAACGAGATCAAAGAGGTAGACTGGATAATATCAGAAATTAAAATATCAATGTTGGATACTATTAAAGAATTATTAGTAAAGGGGCTGAATTAAAATGATAATGGATATAATATATGGCAATTGTGGTATCAATTTCGAAGAAGTTCCTGAAGGTAGTCAAATCGATAATAATAAAGTTATCGTTAGGCCAGAAATTGAAGAAAAAATAATAGCTAAAATTAGAGAGGAGTATCCTGATCTTACAAGATTGGAGATACTCCTCTTTTTATTGCAGTACGGTCCGATGACAGATGTGGATCAAAAAGAAGATGTAATTTTAGAAGAGGGATACATTACTAAAAATGGGAGGTCAGTAAAAAATGATAAACATTCAGAAGTATAACTTACAGGTGATAAAAGAATCTGGTGGTAGATATGATTTAAGTAGAACTATAAGAAGTGCAGCTGCAGCAAGAGATGTTTTCATAGAAGTTTTGAACCTAGATAAGAGGGCAGAAGAGGTTTTTGCGATGATAACTTTAGATGTTAAGTCTAAAATCACAGGTGTATTTGAAGTCTCGATCGGTTCACTTTCAGGAGCACTTGTAACTCCGAGGGAAGTATTTAAGAGAGCAATTCTGACAAACAGTAAGGCTCTAATTTTCGCTCATAACCACCCTTCTGGAGAGCCTGAACCTAGTGCTGACGATATCAGCATAACTAAAAAATTGGTAAAGTCTGGAAAAATAATTGGTATAGATGTATTTGACCATTTGATTTTGGGTAATGAAAATGATAATTATATTAGCTTAAAAAGTGAAGGGTATATAGATTAAGGAAGGGAGCTAAAAATGAAACTACTAACTAAAGAGATTGAGAAAAAGCTACCAGCAATTGAAGAGGCTAAAAATTCAGAAAATTGTATTGTACAGGTAAAGTATTTTCATCCTCTCAGCAGTTGGACTTGGTATGTAGCAGGCTACACTGATGATCATTTCTGGGGACTTGTAGATGGTGATTTTTTGGAGACTGGACTGATCTCACTGGAAGAACTAAAATCAGTAAAACTTTTGGGGTTGGGGGTCGAAAGAGATCTGCATTTTGAACCTAAGCCGATGTCAGAAGTGAGAAAAGAAATACAGAAAACGAGGAGGTGATCACAATTATTGTAGACCCTAAAATAGCAGCACTAATCATGAAACTCATTGTAATGAGTGGACTAACAATTCTGGAGGCTATAGACGAGGTGCATGATCGGACCGGAGTTTCTAAATCCATCCTAAAAAATTTCATAAGCCAGAGGAGGAGCTTTTTTAAATCCTAACAGTAAAAGATAAAAAGGACTGTAGAAGCCAAAGAGAGGTTGGAATTTTGAAAAATAGGGAGTTGGAAATATCATGTTTAAAAGAGAATGTGAAAACTGCGGTAAGAAATCATACTCAAGCTCAGAAAAGGGTAAATGGGAATGTCCTTACTGTGGTAAGGAGATAAAGCAAGAAAAAGAAAAGGAGAAATAGCTTAAGGAGAAAAAGAAGCTGAGTAAAATAAATACAGCTTCTTTTTTTTGCAACTTGAAATCCCTAAAATGCAAGCTATGCTAACAGTGCATTTTTTGAAAATTCAACCAGAGTGCATGCCATTGGTGCTTGGTTACAAAGCTAAGAGTGCTTGCATTTGTGGGAGAAAAGTTAGCTGATTTTGGTTGGAAAACTAGCTTTCTAAAAAGAGTAAGTTGAAAATATTGCAGTTAAAGTATATTTTAGATATAATTAAGTTAAATTAATTATAAAAAAAGAAAGGCTGATTATAATGGATGACGAGACTATTACTATTAGTGAAGTAATGGAGTTAATTAAAAATAATGCTCAAGAACCAGAAAAAAGCTTATTCATAAAACCAGATAGTTTACGTGATAAATTTACAACTCTTTTAGAAAAAATTGATAAAGATTTTTTTGAAAATTTATTCAAAGTTGATTATATAGAAAAAGAAAAAAATCGGTATTATATTACTGATGATCAATTTAACGTAATTTTTTTAATTTTATTATTAGAAACTCATAAAGATACTAAGGGATTATTACTAGAATTAAATTATAAAAAAAATAAGATAGAGAGTAAAAATAAAGCAATTAAAAAACTTTATGAAAGAAGTATGAAGCTGAAAAATAATAAAAATAATGAAGAAAAACATGCTAAGCAATTAGAAAAAATTAAAAAAGAAAGTTTTCAACTTCAAAAGCTAATAGATGAATATTCTGAAATCGTATCTGAGATTAAAAAATATGATTATGAAAGGTTAAAAAAATATGAAAGTGAATTAAAACGTATAAGGTCAGGAAGTATTATTAATCAGTATAAAGATTATATTGGATTTATGACAATTGGGAAAGAAGTAAAATCTTATTTATCACAGATATTTGAGCATATATCATCATATACTCCAGAAGTAGCTCAAGAAATTATCGAAGAATTAAAAGAAGAAGAATTAACTATAATTAATGTAAAGAAAAAATTAATGGAAATTAGAATGTCCCATTCAGATCAAATTGAAAAGGAGAATCATGAATTAATTAAATTAGTTGAAAGCTTAGAATTAAATGAGAAGCAATATAATGAGTAATTATAGTAGTTAACTTAAAATAGAATAGTTTAGAAATTCTCTTTAGAGTCAGATCATGTAATAGTGGTCTGGCTTTTTTTTGATTTTAGTACTATTTTAGCAGAAAAAAATAAAAAGTTTTTCCGGTCCGTTAAGATTATTTATCTTGAGATTTTTATTATATCAAGCTTTTGCCCTCAGTAAGATTAATAGTACCGGAAGTTAAAATTGGTTTCTTCCACTGATATATCTTAAAATGATTTATTTTTATATAATTTATTTATAGTCAAGAAAGAAAACAAATATCGACGGATTAATTTTAGGATGGTGATAAACTTCAACAAAAACTAAATATTTTAAATTATAAAGAATAAATGATTTTATTTTCAGTTTGAGCCATATTTTCAGCGGAAAAAAATAAAAAATTCTTCCGGTCATTTAAGACTATTTAGATCAAGATCACTATTATATCAACTTTTTGCTTTCAGTAAAGTTAATAGTACCGGAAGGTAAAATTGGCTTTTTCCTTTACTCTCGATTTTTAAGGGTTAAGTAGCTATACTATAAACAGACTTAATCAAACACAAATTATTACAAGATAAATTTAAAGGAAGGTGATGCCTACAATAAAAGTGAATATCGTAAATCTGCTTTTTAGCAGACGGCCATAGGAGGGATTCGAAAGGGTGCTGAGTCAGCGGGCCGTTATCGGGCTGACACAAAAAGACAATATTTATTAGGCATAGAAACATCAATTACCATCAAAATCTTAAGGAGGAATACTATTATGAGTGTTAAAGTCAATATGTCTGAAGAAAATGTTGAGCTTGAAAAAATTACGTTTAAAGAAGCAGCTAAGTTGCTGAGTGAGTTCAAAAAGGAAAAGTATTTCCAGAGATCTTATAAAGAACTCAGTAAATTCGAAAAAAATATTGTGGATTATCTTAAAGCAGATCTTAAATCAAGAGATAACGATTTATTAAGTTCAATTTATAAGTATGCTGAAGAAGAGATTGAGAGTATAGATTACCTATTAAATCTTGAGTTGTACTTTTTCAAAGTTGATTGTATGGAATTATTTTCTATTCGAAACGATTTTCAGCTTATAGATTTATATTTAACTTCTCGGGATGAAGAAACACTTAATTTAAAAGATTATGATATCCGACAAAAAACTATTAAGTTAAAAAGAGAGAAGGCTGATATTTTAGCAGATCGATTATTTGAAAACTTAAAGAATTTATTAAGTTTAATGGGACTTGAAGGCAATTATTATTATTTAGAGTTGGTTCAGGAAATTCAAAAACAGAAAGAAGTAGCTAATTCATTGGGTGAGCGAATAGAACGGGAAAAGCCGTATTTTTTTAAAGCAAATATTATTGATAAAAGTTACTGGAATAACTGGGATAATGGCAAAGATATTAGTTTAGAATATATTTAAATCTAGATAAATTAAGGCCCAGTTGAACAAGACTATCTTCTGGGCTTTTCCATCGATAGCAGTGATAATGGAGTATGATAGCATTAAATATTCAAATCAAAGTAAGAGCAATTTATAGCTGTTATTATGTAGACAAGCTAAAGAGTATTTAATAAAAAAATTAGGAGGTAAATATTATGCGAGAAGAAAAAAGAAGACTATTTGAAGTAGGAACCGAGAATATTCACTTGGAAGCTTTGCTGGAGCAGTATAAGGAGCTTGGACTTGAAATAGACGATCTAAAGCAGATTCAATGTATGATAGATAGGGGTCCTGTGCATCGTTTAGGTGCTGAGATAAAAGATTATAAAGGCCAGCCTCTTAAGTATTTCAGCAAACCGGGATTAGATGCGGCATATGATTCTATTAAAAATAAGTTAGAAAATCTGCCCATAGCTCCTGACAGAACATTTTTGTTTAACAATCTTAGTGAAAATGAACCGAAAATTACTGCAGATTGGAATCCACCTTTCTTGTTAAAATGTAGCAGTATACAGGAGATATTAGATATGTTAATTAAGTTCCAAAAATATCTGGATAGTGAAATTGAGTTTTGTGATGCCTCAATAGACCTGGGGTGCTTGCATGATGACCCAGCTATTGAAACTGAACGAAGCTTAAAATTCAAAGAGTTATTTTTAAACTAATTAATTTTTAAATTATTAAGATAAGAAATGAATAACCACTCCCTGGAACCACAAAAATATAATTAATAAAAAATAAGTGGTTTCAGGGAGTAAAATTAACAACAGTACGACACAAAAAATGAACATGAATAAGTTTTATCCAAAATTTAAAGGAGGAAACAGTATATGTGTGCTAAAAAAATAAAGATTTTAAGTAATGATGATGGAGACAAGAATGAAAGAAGTAAGTCTGAAGAAAGTAAAAATAATGATAAGTTAATTAAGCGAAAAAAAAGAAGTAATAAATATCCTGTGCTTAGTCCCGGTTGGTATGAGGGTGAGATAGTTGATGCCAGGCTAGAAGAATATCCCTCCGACTACAATAAATCAGGAATGCGAGAAGTAATAGTTATAGACATCTCAGTTCTAGATGACGATGGAACAGAGGTCATTGCAAAGCTGTTTAATAACCTGAATTTTCACAATATGTCCAATCTGTCAGCAACTCTAAGAGAACTGGGAATAGAGAAACCTGGGGTTGATGAGTATCTTGATCTAACAAAATTCGTTGATAAAAAAATAGAGGTAAGAGTTGGAAATAGACAAAAACAGGGCCGCACTTACAATACTGTTGAAACGATAAAAGGACTGTAAAAATAAATGGAGGAAGGGGTTAGCAGCCTCTTCCTTTATATAATAAATTTACTGAAAGGATGATATTTTTGAGTAATAGTAATTTAAATAAAATAGAAGAATTTATGGAGCTTATTAGAGCACCAGGTGAAGTAGCTGAAGTAAGAATTTTTTCAGATAGAAATGGAACAGTTTCTGGATACTTTGATAACTGGAAAGACATGAGAGAAGCAGTCAGCTTCTACGATGGTAAAAATTCAATTTTTGTGACGATCAATCCAGTAGATCCCAACCTTAAGGCCAGAGCTGATAATAGGCTCAAAACTTATGCTCAAACTACTACATCAGATAAAGATATAGTAAAAAGAACAACTCTGCTTGTAGACCTGGACCCAATTAGAGCTAGTGGTATTTCTGCAACAGAGGAAGAACATGAAAAGGCTATAGAACTAGCAGAAGAAATAAAAAAAGAGCTTACAAATTCGGGATGGTCAAACCCAATAGTAGCTTCATCTGGTAATGGGGCTCATCTGCTTTACAGAATCGATCTCCCAAATGATCGAGAAAGTCGGGAGTTGATTCAGAAAACTCTGGAAGCATTAGATTTCAAGTATAGCAGCGATAATGTAAAAGTAGATACCAGTAATTACAATGCAGCTCGAATTTCTAAGCTGATTGGTACTGTAACCACTAAAGGTGATGACACTGATGATCGTCCACACAGAAGATCAAAGATACTGTCAAAACCAAATAGTTGGGAAAAGGTCGAGGTGGAAAAGCTGGAAGAAGTAGCTCAGCAGCTGCCTCAAAAAAATAACCCTCAGAATGGCAGCCACGCTGGCTATGACGGCAATGCTGCTTCAGCCGGCAACTTCGTACTAAAAAAATTCATTGAAGAACACGATTTGGAGGTAGCCAGAAAGAGTAGATGGAACGGTAATTCTACTCGATACATCTTAGAAGAATGCCCTTGGAGAGATCATTCAGACAGGAGATCAGCCTACATCATCGAGTTTGACTCAGGTGCTCTTGCAGCCGGGTGTCATCATGACAGTTGCAGTCATGAGAATTGGTTTTCACTGAGAGAAAAACTGGATCCAGAATACAGCCAAGAAGATTCAGATGATGGTTTTGAATTTGATGGTGAACTGGAAGAAAACAGCCAAATTAATAAGCTGCTTAATATAATTGAAACTCTTGAATTTTTCTTGGATGAGCTAGAAGAACCACATATTGTTCTGCCCATCGAAAGCCATAAAGAGCTCTGGCATTATGAAAGTCACAAAGTGGAACAGTATCTTTATCAGGAATATTTGAAAAGACATAAGACAGTACCGAACACTGATAGTATGAACACGATTCTTAAGATTATAGCCACCAAAGCTCATATGAGTGGAAACAAAAAGAAGCTCTACCGGCGTGTTGGTAAAGATCAAAAAGATAATTTTTACTATGATCTCTGTGATGAAAATTGGAGAGCTATAAAAATAGAACCCGGAAATATTGAATTGGTGGACCAGCAGCCAATGATCTTTACCAGAAATAAGAATATGATGGAGCAGGGAACACCGAATTTTGATCTGGAATCACCGGCGGCTTCTTTGGCTAAAATACTAAAACATGTAACTCTTGAAGGCAGCGGAAATCAACTACTTTATCAAGTTTATCTTGTGGCAAGTCTAATTCCAGATATTTCTTCTCCAGTGCTGGTAATTTTTGGCCAGAAGGGGAGTGCTAAATCTACTTTTCTGAGAGTCACAAAACATTTCTTGGACCCAGCCAGAATGGACCTATTGACTATGCCAAATTCAAAAAAAGATATGATTATCAGCCTCCAAAATAATTATTTTACGTGCTATGACAACTTAAGTTCCCTAAGTAAAATGAAAAGTGATTTACTCTGTATAGCCTCAACTGGTGGGGCCTTCAGCACACGTACATTATACACGACTAAAGATGAAACTATAATGTCATTCAAAAGACCAGTGGCAATAAATGGAATCAACTTGGTGACAACAGAGCCAGATTTGATTGATCGTAGCATCATCTTCGAGCTTGAACGTATCAAAGAAAATAAATATACAGAAGACAGTAAAATATGGTCTGATTATCAATCCGATTTACCAGAAATATTAGGAGGAGCAATACTCATACTTTCGAAGGCGATGAAAATATACCCAGAAGTGAAGCCTGAGAAGCTGGGAAGAATGGCAGAATTTTCCAAATGGGGCTATTCGATTGCACAAGCTATGGGAATTGGAGGTCAAACTTTTCTTGATGCCTATTTTGCCAACCAGGACGGCAGTAATCTCGAAGTAGTAGAGAGCCATCCTCTAGCAGCAGCGATGGTTAAGTTGATGGAAAAGAGAAAAGAATTGAAGGGGACTGTAGCAGAAATACTAAATAAACTTATTTCTGTTGCCAGAAAGAATAGCATTAGTACAGATGCAGATCAATTTCCTGGATCAGCCAGTGCACTTTCTCGAAGGTTGAAAGAAGTAAAGAGCAACCTCGAGGATGTTGGCATTTACTACGAGAAGAAGAAAAAAAGCCGGGCTAAGATTTTAACAATAACTAATGAAAATACTGAACCAGTAGGGAAAGTAACAGAACTAAAAGTAGATCAATTTTCTGAGTTAAATAATGATAATAATGATGATAAGTCAGAGAGTATGTGTCTAGATATGGAATGATATATAGAACTTTTAGAGTCGCAGCAAAGTTGGCTATGCTGGCTGACAATGCTGCAATATTCATGAAAGAAAAAAGAGCCGCTAATCTCTGGTGAAGGGATTAGCGGTAACTACAAAATGAGGAGTGAAAATTAATATGACAACATTATATACTGAGAAACAGGCAACTATAGATATAATAGTTGAATACTTAGAAGACCTGGGAGATTATCTTACTGTTACGGAAATGGCACAGAATATTAAGTGTTACAATGAGCAGGATATAGAAGAGTTGATAAGTGATAATGAATTACCATCAGTAAAGAAAAATGGCAAAAATAAAGTCAGATTAGAAGACTATGCCGAGTGGTATGCAAGTGTGATGGATTCGATACCCAAAAATGGTGATGATCCAGACTTTTATGATGGAACAAATATTTTCATTTGATAGGTGCAGTAAATCACTTTTTTTGTAGACGTCAATATTTTTGTTTCTAGATTGGTGGCAAAGCTGACAATCCTAGCTTTTGGCTTTGCTAGCAATGCTGCTATTCTCAGACTTAAAAATATTGTAAGTTTAGATTTCATTGAGTCAAAAAAAGTCAAAATATAGAATAGAGGGATAGAAAATGTGTAGAGAAGGCTCAGTCAATGAAAGGTTGGAAAAGTTGGAGAAGAATGTGGACGTCAATGAAGCGGTCCGGGATTTTGCAGATGAAAAGATTCAGGAGCAGATGGACCTTTTGGAAGAGAGAATTGACAATCTGGAGGAACAACTGGTAGCTACAAATGACTTCCGGCACATTCCGCAAAAGAATCGCTTGAAGTTGGTTGCAGACCAACGGAAAGAACAGGAGTCAGCCAGTGGGGGAGGTGAATGGATTTCTGTTGAAGAGTGAGAGTCTCAAAAGTGGTCCGCAGAGGAGAAAGTTGACCAAGCTGCAGCAGTGGAGGATGGATTTTGCAGACAGGTGCTGCAGGTAGAAAAGAAGGTGACTTTTGACAGAGAGCAGTCAGAGCTTTAGGAAATGGCAGGTGATTGCTGCTTCTGCTGAGAAAGACACTGCAATTAAGCACATCTGCAAGAGCCAATCTCTTTTTTGCAGTTGTATTTTTTGCAATCAGAGTAGGAGAAGAAGCTGGGGAGAATTCTTTTGTCTTGAGAGTGCTGGCTGTTGCAGCATTCCTGGTCAAATTGAGATTTCGGCAAAGCTGTGAGTGTTGGCTTTCTCGGGTCAAAAAAGTTGATGGTGACTGCTGCAATGATTTCAGACCTGGTGCAACACCAACTTCAAATTCAATCCGCTTTCTGTTCTGTTCAATCAACAACTCTGAAGGTTACAGAATTCGACAAATTAACGCAGATGCTGATTCTATAATTATATATTATTACCTTGAAGGAGGTTAGCTTATGCTGATGAATGAATGCTTAGAAAAATTCGAGAAACATCTGAAGTTCAATGAAAAAAGTAAGTGGACAATCACAGGCTACTTAAATGAGATGGAGTATTTTAGTAAATATCTGGAGACAAAATATAATGGTCCGGTATATGTTGAGGACATTACGAAAGATGAGCTTAAAGGCTATCTTAATTATATTAGAGAAAATGGCTACAAAGCATCCTCACGGAACAGAGTTCTTTTTGTATTTCGCTCATTTTACAATTTCACTCAGGAAGAGCATATTACAGATGAACATTTAGCCAAAGATTTAAAGCCAATTAAGACCAGAAAAAAAGAGAGGGTTTACCTAACAGCAGAAGAAGTAGCAGAATTAGTAGATAAAATAGACCATCAGATTGTAAAAACTGCAGTTCAGACTATGTATTATTCCGGGTTACGTGTTTCAGAATGTACTAATTTAACCTTTGATGATCTGGATCTTAAAAATCAGGTTTTACACGTTCGCCAGGGCAAAGGCAATCGGGACAGAGATGTTCCAATCTGTGATGAACTGCTTGAGATATTAACTGATTATCTTAAAAATATACGGCCCAATATTTCTTCTAATTATGTTTTTGCTACAAAACGGTCTGGAGAATTGTCAGGAGCTTATATTAATCGGAAACTTAAAGAAGCAGTTGAAGAGCTAAATTGGAATAAAATGGTAACAGCACATGTGCTAAGGCACTCCTTTGCCTCTACACTAGTAAAAAATGACATTAATATATATAAAATCCAAAAACTATTAGGACACTCCAATATCTCTGTGACAAGTCTTTACGCTCATAGTAATATTGACGATTTAAGTGAAGCGGTTAATGTGCTTTGATACCAAAATCCCCTGCTATTATAGGCAGGGGAACCCTAATGAAAGGAGGTAATACATTTATGGCTGATACAAAAAAAGAACAGCCTATCTATGATGAAAAGGTCAACTATATTTTGACAGCTTTAAAGAACGGAAAGTCCAGAGAGGAGATAGCTGATGATTTGAATTATTCCTCATATAAGTCCATGGACATGTATATTAGAAGAAAAAACTTCCTCTGGGATGCTGATCGTGGTACTTATGTGCCAAAAGTAGATGACCCTGGATTTGAGAACAAAAAACTTACCGGTATTTCGTCAAAATCTGATCTGATTATTAGTTTGTTTGCTGATGATGGGAGTGATCCTAAGACGGTTGCAAAGAAAGTAGGCTTTAATGACCATAAAGATTTAGCAGATTTTATGAAGCGTCAAAATTATATTTGGTCATCAGATGAGCGGAATTATATTCATCAATCTGAAATGGAAGATGATGAGGAAGAAAAGAAGAAAGCTGCTCCAGAAACTAATGGGAAAGAACTTGCCGCAGAGATTAGAAAACAGGTTGAACGTCAGGTCAATGTTGCAGAAAGACTGGCTAAGTTTACCCCAGTGATGGAATTTTTAGAAGAAAATATGGATTCCTTAAGGGAACTATTAGCAGCTACAGAAGATGGAGAAGATAGTGGGGGAGAGATCCCACACTTCGCAGTGCCAGGTACAACCAAAACCAAAAGTGTTTATATGGCAGATAGATTAGCTGAATTAGTTACAGAATTCAGCAAGGTGAGGAATGTATCTCAGAGAGATATTTTCGAAGCTGCAGTTATTGAGTATTTACGAAAGTATGGTTACAGAGATGCAGTTGATTCTCTTCTTAGATGACAGAAAAGTTACAAAAACATTATTTCTTACAGCAATCGTTACTCTTTTTACAGAAGAGAGCGGTTGCTTTTTTGTTTTTAGCAACAGAATTTGGTCCAGATGGTTCCAAAACTAGAGGTTTACTATCATTAGTTTATGCTTAGGTTTCCAAATGGTAGCAACATTTATCTTTATTTTATCTTTAGAACAACAAATGGTATTTATTTTTCCTACTCCATGAACCCTTGTGTGACATGGGATTATAGCAATGGTTATTTCTTCAAAAAATGGAATATATTTAGTAATGGTTACTAAAACACCGTTGCTGGCAACACTATCGGCCGAAGTGTTGCTGCGTAGGTGCTCATATAACCAAAACAAATTAGAACAACTGGCAAGGATGCCAGGAAAAACACAAAATTTCAAGGAGGAATAAATTATGAGAATTAACACAAACGTTGCTGCGTTGAATTCATACAACCAGCTAAAAAACACACAGAATAACTTAAGTAAGTCTTTATCAAGGTTGTCTTCAGGTAAGAGAATTAATGGTGCTGCTGATGATGCTGCAGGTCTTGCAATTAGTGAGAAAATGAACTCTCAGACTAGAGGATTAGCAATGGCTCAGAGAAACGCCCAGGACGGTATTTCAATGATTCAAACAGCTGAAGGTGCTTTAAAAGAAACTCACTCAATCCTGCAGAGAATGAGAGAATTAGCTGTTCAGTCAGCTAATGATACTAATACAGATGCTGATAGAGCAGAAATTCAAAAAGAGGTTGATCAGTTAGCGACAGAAATCAACAGAATTGGTGAGACGACTGAATTTAATACTCAAAAGTTATTGGATGGAAGTTTAACGGATATTAAATTCCAAATTGGAGCTAATAAAGATCAAAATATGGAAGTCTCTATTAATAATATGCAATCTAAAGCTCTAGGAGTTGATTTAGGTGATATTAGTACATCAGGTACAGCAACAATTGATGGAGTATCTGGAACAACAGTTGCAACTGACTCTAATTTAGATAACATTGCTGTTCAAGTTAGCAGTAGCTGGTATTCAGTAGGAGATGTTGAGGCTAATAGTAGCGGAACTACTTTAGTTGCTAAAGCTGATGCTACTGCTTTGACTACTATTACCGATAGTGGTGGAACAGTTATTGGTTTTGAAGAAAAAGCTGGTATAAATGTATCTAGCCAAGGAGCTGCTAATAATGCAATATCTGCTCTTGATGATGCTATTGCTAGTGTATCTGCTGAACGTTCGAAACTAGGAGCAGTTCAAAACCGTTTAGATCACACAATCAATAACTTGAACACAGCTGAAGAAAATCTAACAGCTGCTGAATCCAGAATCTCTGATGTAGATATGGCTAAGGAAATGATGAGCTTTACCAAGAATCAGATCTTAAGTCAGGCTGGTACAGCAATGTTAGCTCAGGCTAACCAGCTGCCACAGGGCGTACTGCAGTTACTCGGTTAATTTCTTGAAGAGATAAATATACAATAACAATTAAGCCGGCCGGTTTTCCGGCTGGCTTAATTATTAAGAAAGGGTGAAAAGCTATTATGAAAGTAGATAAGATAGATTCTCTACCCAGTAAACAAGTAAACAGCATGCAGAAAGATCAAACAAATAAAAGTAGTAATAATAGCAGTAATAATAAACCCGACTCTCTTCAGGAAAAAAGAAAATATAATCAAAAGGAACTTGAAGAAGATGTCAAGGAATCAGTAAGTGATATCAATGAGATAGTAAAAAAAGTAAAAGAGGATTTAGCATTTAAAATACATGATGAAACTGATAAACTTATGGTGCAGATAGTTGATTTAAAAACTAAAGAAGTTATCAAAGAAATGCCGCCCGAAGAAATGCTTGATTTACAGGCAAGAATTCATAGGATGGTAGGACTTTTAATTGATGAGAAAGTTTAGAAAGAAGGTGTTAAAATGGCTGATCTTAGTTTAAGCGGTTTGGCCACCGGTATGGACACGCAGGGTATAATTGATCAATTAGTTGCCATAGAGCAGCGACCAATATTAAATTATCAGCAGGAAATATCAGAGCTTGAACAGACTAAAGGTGCCTGGAGAGATGTAAACAGCAGACTTGATAAGTTAGAGAATAAGATTACAGATTTAAAACTTTCTGCCACCTATAATTCTAGAACCGCTAATAGCAGCAATGAAGATGT
>Ga0208008_10029_pt1 | contig 37359 bp, 73 predicted proteins | sample Wag42014_11_19_FD_187355 | JGI IMG/M metagenome (GOLD analysis project Ga0208008, IMG submission 187355) | Deep subsurface shale carbon reservoir microbial communities from Ohio, USA - Utica-2 Time Series 2014_11_19 (SPAdes) (version 2) ...
ATACCTTTTTAAATACTAACTCCAACCCATCATTAACTGCCACTACATCAGTCAGAGTGCCTTCTGCAAAGTCTGCTGTTGTAGTTTCAATGTCAGTTACATCAGAGCCGGTTTTATCTAATCTCAAACTATCATTTTCAGCAACTACATTTGATAATGTGCCAGTTGAGAAATCTGCTGTTGTAGTTTCAACAAAATTTAAGTCTTTACTGTAATACACACCCTCCTCAACAAGTTTTTGGTCAACTATATCTTTGATTATATCTCCTGCTAACTTATTCCTTGCTGCATAGCTTATCCTTCTCTTATCAGCTAGATAATGCATATCAATGCAGACTATATCGTGCATGTAGCTGTTAATGTGTCCGAGAGGATATTTATCGCTAGTTTCAAGATAACCTGCGAATACTAGCTCATTGTTATTTTTATCATCCTCTACTCTAACAGGTTGTCCTTTCTGAAAAGTATATTCATTATTTTCATCAACAATGGAAAATGAGCAGGTGGCACGTTGTTCTATTTCATCTTCTGCTGAAAAAGTGTTAGTTTTTATGTTGTAAGTTGTTCCGCCTATAATTGCTTTCATTAGAATCTAGCACCACCTTTTATTCTTATACTGTCCACTAGAGGTTGTTTGACGGCTTGTGCTATTGTTCTTCCGTCTAAGTTAACACTTATATTAGCTGTGCTGTATCCTCCACCACTAGAGCCTGTGTTTGAGCCTATAGGGGATACTGTTTCGCCTGCTTGCGCTAAGATTAAGCGTTCTTGCCCGATTGGGCCGGGTACTGTACCACCGTTGTGGAAAATACCACCAAAGAAATCACCGATACCTCCTAGAAGTCCGCCTCCACCGCCACCTGTAATGAATCCGAATACTTTTGAGGCAGCCATTTCAGCTAACTTATCCATAACTTTGTTTAGCACATTTATCCACATATCATGAAATGCTTCGGTGACGCTTTTTGTACCCTGCAGAATTGAGGAAAAAGCATAAGCAAATCCAGTTTGGAGGAAACTTAATTCTTTTTCTGTGCGTTCCATTGATTTCTGATGATTTTCTTCCTCTAATTTGTCAATTTCATTTTGATAATACTGTTTAATAGCCCATTTAGCTTGTTCATTATTTTTATTTGCCTCTAATTCTCTATTCATTTTAAGAATTAACATTTCTTTTTCAGTCGCATTTTGTTCAATCAAGCGCGACATGTAATTTTTAGTTGCTTCATTACGTTGATTAATGGTTTGCTGTCGCATTTCTCTTATTTTTCTCTGTTTTTCTTGCTCAATTTTTACAAATTCATTCGCAAAATATTGTTCTACTGCTGTTGTATTTGCACCTATTTCATTAGCATATTGCAAGGCTAACTTTTTCTGCTTTTCTAGCTTTTCTCTAACAGTCGCAGTTTGACCAAAAAGTTTTTCTTCCCATTTAGATTCAAATTTTTCTGCTTTTTGCATGTTATTCCATAATTGTTCAAGTCCACTTACTGCTTTATCTGTATTATCTTCAATACCTTTTTCTACGCCTTCTACAATGTTTCGACCGTATCCCATGAAAACTCGAGAAGGTGAATGAGCATCAATTGCTTCACCAAATTTATTAATCAAACTTCCAGCAAAGCCAGTTACGGTATCTACTGCACCTTTTGCTTTGTCAGTTATTCCTTTTTTAACACCTTCAACTATATTTCCGCCAGCTTCTTTCATTTTTTCTGGCAATTCATTAAATCCTTGTATAATTTTTTCTACCAATTCTTCAATTGCGGGTTTGATTATATTCTTCCAAGAGTTTTCTATAACTTTGACTAATGTGGCAAACATTCTTGACCCAATGTTACCTAATTCTTCACCAAAACCTTCAAAGTCACCTTGCATTAACTTTACTATTCCTTGAAATAAATCTCTAATATTATCAAGTTGCATATTAAATATATTTTTAATATTTTGCCACATTGCTTTTGAAGCTGAAATTATATTTTCACCATAAGCTGACCAAAATTGTTTAGCCCAACCTACAAATATTGTTATAATTTGCTTAATGCTATCGAATATTTCTTGATAATCTGCCATTACAGCATTAAGACTTTCGGAATTTTCGCTCACAAAACCTTCTACAAATGATTTAATTTGCTTGTATGCATCTATGCCCCAATAAATTGCATCTGAAACTCCAGAGAATACCGTTTCTGCCGTTGCTTGTATCTTTGGCATATTAGCAATAACCCAATCAGTCAAATCCTTCATGATAGGCATTAGTTGCTCTCCAACAGTAAGCCAAACTTCATTCATTCCAACCTGTATTCTTTCAAAATTTCTAGTTAGACTTTCTTCCATTTTCTTATATGCTTTATCAGTTGCACCACTAGCGCTATTCATTTCTTCTAAATCGCCTTTAAACTTCTTGGCACCTTCACCTGTCAACGCAAGTGCTGCCTGCCCGGCTTCAATACTACCAAACATATTGCTAACTGTTGTTCCATTTTCTTTTGCAGCTTCTTCCATTAGTGACATTGCTTCCTGTAAATTTCCACCTTCGCTGATAAAGGTTTGGAAGTCAGTTCCAGCCACTTCGCTAAATGCTGTACCTGCTTTGCTACCTTCTTTTGATAATTCACTCATTGCTGATTTTAGCTGTGTTGTTGCTTTTGCTGTTGGTGTACCTTGCGAAGTCATTGTTGATAATGCTGCTGTTACATTACTAAATTCTATTCCCATGCTGGAAGCGATTGGTGCTACATCAGACATATTAGCTGATAATTCGCCAAAGGTTGTTTTACCTTGCTTGACAGCTGTGAACATCAAGTCACTTGCTTCTGCTGCTGATATATTTTCTTCACCGTAAGTGTTAACTACAGAAGATAGTACATCTACTGAAGTCTTAAGATCGGTCACACCTGCTGTTGCTGCTTTTTGTGCTTCTTCCATAAAAGTAAATACATTGTCTTTTGGCACGCCTGCTGAAATAGCTTGATACAGTGCTGGAGCTGCTTCATCAGTTGCTACGCCCATTTCATTAGAAAAAGCTCGCAAATCATCGGACATTTGTTGTTGTGCTTCCTCACTTGCTTTAGGCATTAATGTAAATACTTCATTCATCTGCTTATCAAAGTTAGCAAACTCTTTCACACCTTTAGCTGCTGCTCCTGCTAATGCTGCACCTGCTGCTGCTGCACCTGCTGCCGCTGCTGTACCTATACCACCAAGCATTTTTGAAAACTTGCCAGTATCTTTTTTAGCTGATGACATATCTTTTTTAAATTTTCTTGTATCTAGTTCTAACGTTTCATATAACTCTGCTACTTTTACAGCCATGTTTCACCTACTTTCTATTAAGCTGTTTATAACATACTTAACAATTTGCCTTCTTCATCTTCTACTGGTTTTTCCCCATCAGCTCTGATTGATCTCGCAAGAGCAGAATCTGCTGATAACGACTTGAGCAAAATATTAAACTTCCTCCAAGTTAAATTATCAGCTTCATCTATTAAATCTATTCTATACTCTCGCAAAAAATCAGCTTCTATGAATCCCCATTTTTCTGCGATGGAGAAGGTTGAGCGTTTTTTGTATCATCCTGTCCATCATCTTTGCCATTATATTTATTCCACAGTTCTGTAATTAGCCATTCTGACTCTTCTACTGTCATTCCTTTTTCTGTCAACTTGTCAAATTGTTCCTTGCCTATCATAGCTTCAAGACTATTTTTTACTTGTTTAGCCGGTAAACTTTCTGTACCTTTTTCCTGCATTTCTATAATGTTAAGCACACTAGAAAGGGGTGGGGAAGGAAGTAACTCAATATCCTCCCCAAATGCTTTAATTACAATCCCTTCTTTTTTACGTTCTGCTCTATACGCATCAAAATCTATTGTTTTGCTCATAATCTATCCCTCCATTAATTTTATAACTTTAAAGCTGCAACTGTAACACTTGTTACTGCGTCATAATCTACGCTTACATTTCCATCGGCATCATTAAACCAATCCTGCGAAAATGGGCCAATTATCTTTTCATCACTCGCTGGTACTGTAACAGTTGGATTACTTAATGTAATATCTATACCACCTATTGTTATTGTCTTTTGTATATTAAGTGTTACATCGTGTGAAGATGCATCTCCATTCTTTACATATAATAATGTTTTACCATTGTTAACAAAACTATCACCTGCAACATCTGCTGCTGAAAATGAAGGTGTTAACCCTGCTAAATCAAACTCCTGTAATGTTAAATCCGCCATTTAATTAACCTCCTTTTATACGTTAGGGTCAGTATCTAATGAAGCACCTGTTCTCTCAAACTCAAAACCCCAACTGGAAGGGTCATTGTTTCCTCCACCAATATCTGCCAAATTAAATGTACCATTAAGCCATTTTTCTCTGCCAGAATTGTCGTGCACTATGTGTAATGTGCTTTGCGCTGCTGTCCCTACTGCGTCTGATAGAGTTTCAACTTCTGCCTGCCCTGCATCTTGAGTAGCTCCGTCATAATACTCATAACCTTCTGCTGAAATTGTTTTAGCCCGCTGTGTTGCTAAGTGTTCAGCCATTCCATTGCTATCAAAAGTTGTAGTGTCTGAACTTTCCTTCTCTGTTGAAATTGTCAGCGTGTTAATACCTTTTATCGGCACATAAGCTGTTCCGTCATATACTTCAATAGTATAATTTCTTGCTAATACTTTGTTTGTAGCTGCCATTTTAATTAATCACTCCTTATATTTTTTTAACTTCCATTTCAAAATTAACTGAAAATCTGTGTCTGTTATTGTCATCTGGCCCGATATATATTCCCTGTGGCTGTATAGCCTGACACTTAATAACATACCAGTTACCAGATGTAATCCACTTTTCTTCTCCTAAAACCCCAATTTCTGCTATAATTTCATCAACCAAACTTCTTGCAACTCTTGGGTCACGTGTTCCTCTAACAATAATTTGCATAGTAGGCTCAAAATAATCTGTTAACCACATATCACGTGGAAAGCCGCCTGTACCTTGCACCATTACAGCAATATCTGGTTCAGCTGGCATATTATCTTGAAATATGTTACCACTTATGCCAGTTTCGTCATAAATTATGTCTGTTATATTATTTGCCAGTCTTTGCATTACTTCATCCAGCATATTATCCCTTCTTCATTTCTTCTTTTATCCAACCTTCTATCTTTCCACTCATTGCTTTTGATGTAGTTTCAAGCCACTTGCTTTCTCTACCATTTCTGTAGTTTTTTGATACTTCGTGAGTTTCAACTGCATAAGGCGTGTTATATGAGATGTAGAATATCGGCTTTTTGCGAAAATCAAACTTGAAATTATTTTTTGGCCATTGACCATTTTTAGCTTGATTATACACAGTTTTTGGCATACCACTTAATCCATCTTGAGTTACAACACCACTTCTCTCAAGCGTTCCTGTATCGTGTGGTACTTTCTTATTAGCTTCTGTTAATATAGATTCTGCCGCACGCCAAGTAGCTCTACCTGCTTTTTCTAATTGTTCATCGACTACATCATCAAACCAGTTGAACTTTGCCATATAATCACCTACCTCAGCATTATTTCTACATTTGACAAGTTGCCAGTTAATGCGTTATCATATCTATTAACAGCAATAACTTCTGTTGTTTCACCTTTAACTTGCACTTCCGACTGCTTTTTAGGTTTAATATCAGCAGAAGTGTGCAATTGTGAAGGTGATGTAATTTCATTTCCTTCCTCATCAAAGGTTATTTTTTTCTTATGCACAAAATAGCAGTCTATGTCATAAGTGTCACCCCAGACTGGGCCATAAGCACCCTCGCCAAGATAAGGCTTAATTGTAGCTGTATGTGGTTGTGCTGATTTAGGTAACTTCATTGTAGACTCACACCTCTATACAGGTAACCTTCTAACATTAATAATTGTCTTGCTCTGGGTGCTAACTCTGGAGGCCCACCACTGGGACTCTGTCCCCTGTTAGCTGCTGAAAAAGGACCAATACTTATTTCAGAGAAGAATTGTTGAGTGTTAAACTCATCAAATTGACTCCACCATTCATATTGCCTTACAGTAGCCTTAGACGCTATTTCTCCAGCAGTTATCCTACCTAATGTGTAATAGTCTATCAAGTCACTTGCTCTCTCTAATAACCTATTAGCATCGTCTGGTAAGTCTGCTTCTAACACACCTAGATAATCAGCTAATTCTGTTATACTTGCGTATGCCATATTATCTCACCTTCTTAATTTCAGCTATTAACTCATCCTTTTTCAGCGAATAATAACCAGTCAACTCTTTTTCTTTTGCAATTTCTCTTAATTCATCAACTGTTTTATCTGCCAATTCTTCTTTCTCTTCAACTTCCTCTACAATTTCATATCCTTGCTGCTTGAATTTGGTGTCAAAGGCACGCTCTGACACGTGCCGTGTAACACCGCCTCTTCTAATTTTCATTAATTATCACCCTTATACTATAGCTGTAGCTTTTGTATGAGCATAGATTCCAACAGTCTTATTATCTGGAATAAAGATGTCGTGATATACTCTAGACTGCATTAACCATCCATCTGTGCTCTGGTTAGTATCTGGGTCAAATACTTTAAGTTGTCTTTGTTTCACAATTGGAAGCACAGCTGCATCGTGCACTAACAGGAAGTTAAGTTCATAATCTGTTCCACCAGTAGTTGCAGAATATCCAAAAGTAGTACTACCATCGTTGAGTGTAATTCCAGTATAAAATCTACCTTGTGGGACTTTGACTACTGGGATATTATCATAAGTATCAAATGTTCTGTCACCAATATCCATTACATCTCTTTGGAATAAGTCAGAGTTGCGAACATTAGAATACATTTGTGGTGTCATGAATAGACGCATACCTTCTTTGTTAACTTCGCTATCTTCAAGGTTAACAATAGCTGCATCAATAGCTTCTACTGTGTTTGTGTTATCCAAGTCGGCATTAACAACTGTCCCTGCTTTAGAAGCAATTTGAGCATATCTGTAAGCGTCTAACTCTGGCACAACTTTTTGTTTAGAAAATTGACTAGCAGTAAATGTAAATACGCTATCTAATGCTTCTAAATTATCCTGTCTATCAATTGTGAACTGAACACCTCTGTCTTGTGTCAATGTGTGAGTTTCCCAATTAAAGTTAACAGAACCTGTAGGATAACCTGTTGCTCTATCATAGTCACCTAATCCGTCTAATGCAATTTTTGGAAGCAATACTTCACCTGCATTTTGCCCATCTCTAACTAATTCCTGTGGAATACTTAATACATCGGAAGTTAATCCTCTTTTGTAAACCTCGTCTAAATAAGTTGTATATTTTTTTGCTAGTGCAATACTATTAGCCATTTAAAATCTCTCCTTTATAATTTTTAATTAAAATGTAAATTTATCAGCCATTCTCTTGGCCCAATCTTCGTTGCTATCATTACCTGTGTCATCATCGCCTGTGTTAAAATCTCCAGCTGTTTTAGTAGGTTTGTTTTCTTCTTTTTCAAAGAAATAGTCTTTTTCTTCCTTCATATTTGCAATTAAATCATCAACTCCAACTACATTACCTTCATCATCAACTTCTAAGCTATCGATGTCTGCGACTTGCACAAAATCATTCAACGCTTTCTTGTTAACATTTTCAGCTAATGCAGCTTCTTTAACCGCAAATTCTTTCTGTTTTCTAACTGACTTTTGACTAATCTCATCAATTTTGCTCTCATATTCTTTTTTTAATTCTTCCGGGTCTTCCATTTCAGCCAGCTTATCCTTTAACTTTTCTAATTCATTTTTATACTCATTCTTTTCTTCGATAACCTGCTGAAATCTGTCATATGGAATTGTGTTATCCACTTCTTTTTGTTGAGTTTTATCTTCCTTTTCTGTTTTATCGACTTCTTCAGCTGTCGCATTCTCAACATTTTCTTTTTGCTCTACTTTTTCTTTTTCATCAGTCATTATAATTCCTCCTTATATTTTACATCTCTAACGCGGATGAAACGTAATTTTTATCTAGCAGTTTTAATCTGTTCTCGTTCATATTTTCTGTACCTTCCTGTTTCTTCGATAAATTCTTTTTGTTTGTCCTGCCATTTTTTGCGATAATTTTTAGCCTTTCTAGCTTCATCTTTTGTCATAGCGCCTGCTTCTCTGCGTTTCCATTTTCTGATTTGTCGCTCGTTATAACGCTGCTGTTGTCTTTCCTGATAATTATCAGCACTATCAACAGGCTCAGGTTTAGTTGTTAACCCTTCTACCCAAAGCGTTGCGTTGTGAGTACAATTTGCGTGCCAAAGCCCGTCTGCTTCCGCTTCAGCCACAGAAGGATATTCTTCACTTCTGCCACTTATACTTAAAATTTCACCTTCCCACGGGTCGCATATCGGACAACTTTCAGCGTGTGCTGAAACAACTACCAAATCTTCACCATTCTGCTGAAATCTATTTAATGAGCCATCTATTCTTGCTCTAGCAGCTGTAGTTCTAGTTGCCATTTCCGCATAAGTTTTAAGATTCCAACTCCTGCCAGATTTATCAACAAATCCGCTAACTCCTCTGTTAGCAAACTCGTTCAGTACTCTCTGTGCACCCTCAACTCTTGTTCCGCTGCCAGTTAGGACAGTGTTAACTCCTCTGCTGACAGCTTGTCTATACACATCATCAGCCTGTCTAACCATTCGTAAGTGTGTACCCTGCAAATTACCTTTGAGTGCTTTTGTATAATTAGCAACTGTGGCTTCATCAATCTTGCCAAAATCAGTTGTTATTTCATTGATATTATATACTTTTCTCAATTCGGCTGTAGCATCTTTTGAACCTTGATTATATAATTCCTGTATAATAGGCTGTAATTCTTTTTCTGTGTAATTGTCCAGCTTAGCTTTAATCTGCTTTTCAATACCACTTCTCAGAGTTTGCAATTCTCTTAACTTTCTTAATTCCCATTGTTCAATGGTAAGTGATTTGTCTTTTTTGAGCCTATTGGCTATCCTCTGGATAATATCTCTTTCAGCTTGAGCATATACACGGCCTACTTCTAGTGTTAAGTCATCAATTTTAGCCATTTATACCACTCACTATTTTATTATAACCGCATTTTACACAAGCTATTACTATTTTATTTTCATATATATACCAATACCTTTTATTAGCTGGATGCTCACATTTTTCCCTTAACTTTTCCAACTCTTTTTCATATTCACAATTCCTCTTGTATTCTTCTTTTGTAATTTTCATATTATCACACCAAATCGTCTGGCTCATTGACTGCCATTCCATTTTCCTGCATTATGCGATTAACTTCATTCTCAACTTGCTTTTCATTCCATTCTGGATGTAGTTGCCTAACAGTAGTGTCAATACTCATTGCTTTAGCTTGTACTAATTTGTTAATACTATCAGCTTTCTGCATTGGATCAGTTTGCACACTATCCTGAATATTAACCTGTACTTTGTAATCACCATTATTGCTGCCAAACACATAATTGTCAACTTGTAGCATCCAATAGAACATATCCTCTAATGTTGAAGTCCAGTATTTAGCTTTTTTAGCAGATGTTTTAAATGATTTACTCTGCTGTTGTTTAATTTCGGTAGCCGTTGCATTGCTGGTCGAATCTCCTAATCCAAAACTTGCGGGAGAATAACCAGCTCCACTATATGCTTGCTTCATCAATTCCATTGCTGTATCATAATGCTGTTGTGCTCTAATATCAAATTGCACTGCAGTAACATCACCTTGTTCAGCGGCATCTGCTATCCCACCAACTTTTACAAAAACTTCTTTGTCAATATCATGATACAAGTTACCATCGTTGTCAGTTTCTAACATATATTCTGGCACAATAATTCTTCCTCTTGCTATGCGTAAATCTCTCACCCAATTAGTATATGTTGCATCAATAGCATCCATTAATCCAACTATGCCTTGTAAATCACTCTCACCTAGAGCAGAGCCACGCCATAGTCTATTAGGATGCTTATTAGGAACATACCAGGCAAGTATGCTGTCTAAACCATGCTCAATAACTTCTTCCATTCCTGCTGTACTCTCGTGACTCTCAAGTGATACCTTTTTCCCTAGCTTATTAGTTGTACCTTTATATAACTCATTGAATATAATGCCTTTTCTGCGTGTTTCAACTAGACGATAATATAGATTAGTGTCGGGGTGGTCAACAACTTTGAAAAATTTCACTTCTTGCAGAAATCCCCACTTAAACGTCCACATTGCATTATCAGGCTGTACCATTATTGGGATAGGAAAGTCTTTTACCTCTCTATCCCAGTCTAGCTTAACAAATACACCACCCATTGCAGAAGTAGTTTCTGCACCTTCTAATAGTCTGCTATACACATCGCCCTCGTCTATCATAGTATTAAGCCTATTTTGAGCATCCGTTGCATCACTTGGAGCTGTTTCCTCATGTGCTTCTGGTATTTTCACATCTGGCATTTCTGAAAATAAGAAGTCAGCTGAAGTAGAGGCAATATCACCTGCTATTGGAACGTGTAACATTGTTGCTCTATTGTTATAAATATCCTTCTCCCAAAACATTCCTTGCTTTTCTAAATTGTAATCATTGACAGTTTTCATCTCATAACTTTTTACGCCTAAGTAATAATCTAATAATTCTTCACTGCTTCCAGAGTACCACGCAGCATACTCCTGCATTTTATCGTGATATTTATTATATTTATCATCTATCCAATTTGCCATTTAATCACCACCTTTCTAATTGTGTATCATCCTCTTATATATTCTCGGTGTGCTGTTAACTACATATCTGATTAAGTCCATAATATGGTCGTTTTCCTTAATTGGTTTATCCTCGCCTCTATTGCTAGCTTTCTCATCCCAACGATATGAATGGAACTCCTCTTTAGCTTTCTCATTATGATTTAACACTACAAATTTGTTGAGTGTAATCAAGTTGCTAACTTTTTCTATACCTTCATTGACTGAATTATTAGCTTTAGCGATTCGCTTAAATGCTGGAAACTCGTGCCTGTGCTGATATAACTCAACTCGGAAACTTTTAGCACTGGGGTCAATAAATATCCACTTAGGATTGATATCATGCTTAGTTATAAAGTTTTGCAAGTCTTTTCTATATTGGCTGTTAGCCTTGTCAGTTCCCTCTCTACCGCTGTGATAGTAAGTGTTAAGTAAATACATCCTATTGTCACTCCCTATTCCTATATGCCCAAACGCTGTCGGATTAGCCGCACCATAATCAACGCCGATGAATTCTTGTACAATATCTACATTATTTGGTACTTTGTCAATTATATTATCATCATTGAAAGAAGGATAAACCAATCCCTCTGCAACTACCCATAATCCTCTAATATATCTATCATAATAAACACCAGAATACATACGCTTGTATCTGTCAATAATTTTTTGCGATAATGTTAAGTTATCAGCCATTGTAAAGTGTAAATGGTATATTCTTTTTTCTTCTTTCTTGTCAATCCACTCTTTCTTAAGAAAATGATAAGGTGAATCCGGATTACTATTAAACCAATGACGGCTTCCTTCTACTGAACATCTAGCAACCATCTCATTCACAAAGTTTTCAGGAAACAATTCTACCTGGTCCGCAAAACTTCCAGCAGCTGTTAATCCCTGTAATGTATCTTTGCTGCTAACATTATTAGCTCCATATAAATAGTAATAATTTGTGCCAATTTCAATGCGTGGCTCTTCGGTTGATCGAATGTGATTAAACTTCAAACCTTTAGCATTTAATATTTTCTTCATAGGATTGAGCACATTTTTTGTTAAAGCTCCCATTGACTTACCTGCTATGATAAAGTTTTGATTATCAAAGTTAGCAATGGACCAGTCAATAAATCCGCAAATCATCGCAACTGTCTTACCTGCTCTAATACTACCATCAGCTATTACTATATCCTTATCAGAATGCGGTGAATTATTCATCCACCAACTAAGTAGCTTAACCTGCTTATCTGAAAAAGGTTGAAACTTAAATTGTGCTTTGTTATTCCTCATATTTTAGCCTACTTTTTTCTTTTAATTACATCTCTTATAGAATTTAAATTTGTTGCCTCTAATTTAGCTTCATACCATTCATCAGTTTCATAATATTTAATAACAGTTTGTTTAACATCACCAATTTCAGTTATAATTTCTTTTTTGACTAATTTAATCTTCATCATCCTCCCATACTTCCTCACTTCTACCTCTAATCGCATCGATGTAAACATCTACATCTACACTATCTGGAGCTTCATCATTCTCAACTTGATATTTTAGCTTAAGTAATTGAGTCTTCTTACCTTGCACTCTAGTTAAAGCCTCTTCAATATTAGAAGTGTTTTCAGCTTCAACAGATTGATTAATCCTCTGCATCATTCGCCTAATTCTAATCTCAATCAACTTAATATCATCATCAATTAAATCTATAACTTCATGCTTAACTTTAGGTAATAGTTGTTGTTCTTCATCTGTTAAAGTATCCATCCATATAGTTTCATATTCGCCTGTGGAAACAGCGTTTTTATTTTGCTTCATATTTTCTGGTTTCGGCCCAGTTGATTTGCCACCGTGATATTTACATCTACCTTCGCCTAAGTGAGAAGTTCCATATCCGGCAACTAACTTACATTCTTCACCTGTGCTTTTAGCTTTAGCACCACAAATCTTTCTATGAGCTTTGTTTCCCATATCACCACCTCAATTCTAAACTTTTATTAAATAAATTATATCTAATTCAGCAACATAACTATCTATTTTGTATTTGCAATCTTCTTTTAAACTATTAAATCCACCATCATTTCTAATAAAAACTTGGCTGCTGGAAGGTTTATCATCTAAAATTTCTTTTTTTGTGTATAATTCCATATCGCCACCTCTTTTCTAAAAAATTATCGCATTAAAATTATAATTAAATATAAATTCCAAGCAGAAGTACTTATTATCGGAATAATCCCTAAAATTTTAAGTAACCAATTATAATGATACCAGTTTTCTTTTAAATCAATTATTGTTTTTATCATTAAAGAATTGTTAATTACAAGTAATGATATTAACATAAGTAACAATAAATAATACATTCTATCCCTCCTATTATCGCATAGAATATTAACTATAAATTTAAAAATATCCAATAAAATAATACAATATCTGATACTGCAACCAACCATATTATACACAATCCCACTAATTTTATACTAAAATCAACACTTTTAAAATCCTTTAAAACTAAATATAATAAATGATTAGCTAAAATAAATATCATCAAATATATAGAATTAATAATCATATTAATTAAATTTTCCATTTTATCCCTCCTGTTTATTTATACAATTCTCCACTACATTTTCCGCAATAAATTTTCCCACTTCTGTTATCATTTCCACAATCTCGGCAAATCATTGTACCATCTCCTTATATTAATTATTTATAATTTTTATCTTTATTCAGCCTAATGGCTTTAGCTATCTTTTCACCATTAATAGTTACTGAAATATTTAAATCTTTTTATTCTTGTTTTGCTTTGTATTTCCCAGCAAATTCAGCTATAATTTCAACTACATTTTCTTTTTCTCTAAAAGCTATAATTTGATATAAATATTTATTGCTTATATTTACCGCTTCACCAAGATTATAATTGCCTTTATCAGTATAAATTTTAATTTTATTCGGGCAATTAACATAATCTAAATTTGCAATATCATCTCTAATTATTTTTTGCATCTAATTCACCTCACTATAATGTGCCAATCCTAAATCAACTATCTGATGCTTGATTATGTTGCTATGGCAAATCTGCATAATAATCAGCTTCTTCAAATTGTTGCACACCACTTTTGTAATTTAAATATTCTTCTATTGTGTCAAGTGTCATCATTTTATTAAACTTTAAATGGAACTTGTTATCTGGGTTATCTCCCATCATAAATTTATGGTTAGTTGCATTATTAATGGATTTTTTAATATCATTTAATGTGAAATACTTAAACAACTTCTTAATTTTATACTTCCTTTTATCAGTCAACACTTGTGGATTATAGTCAGCATCTTTAACTACCTGCTTGTAATGTTCCCAAACTTCTTCAACATCTCCTATATTATCTTTGTTGTTAGTCTTTGTAGTAATCTCTGTTAAAGAATTGTGATATTTACTGTTTCCATTTGTGCTATTTATATTTTCCTTTTGTGTTATATCATCTTTCCCGTCATTTCGCTTATCTTCTAAAAACTCAATAAATTCTTCAACAAACTTATCTTGATTTAATTTGTAATGGATAGTGGGCGAACCATTAGCTTTTTTTAATTTAGTTTTAATTAAACCTCTATCTTCTAAATTATTTTTAGCTTTTCTAGCATAATATTTAGGAATTCCCAACTCTTCTTCCCACTCTTTATAAGTTTTATAAATATAACCATCTTTCCGCTTTTCTCTGCCAGTCCAATAAACTAATTGAGATAACATTATTCCAGTTGACGGATCACCAGCAAATTTCATAAATTCTTTGGGAACAGCTAAAACATTATCGTTACCAGTTAAATTATGAATTAAATTAAACATTTGATTTTGGAAGTCGCTACGCATCTATATCATCATCCTCAATGGATTTGATATACTCAACATCTTCTGGTTCTAACTCAAACCACTCACCTTTTATTCTTTTATCAGAAAATCTTTCATGTAATTCTTTTTCTAAATCATAAATGTTAAAACTTTTAATTAAATTTATTGTCTTTAATTCAAAAGGCATCTTTGGTGAAATTTCATTATATCTTCTTTTAAAATTGTTGCTAACTCCTATTTTATATTGTTTTTTATCTTTAATTTTCAATAAATAAACTACACCTGGTTTGAGGTTGTTTTTGTTGTTTTCATTTAAGTTGGCTAATTTAGCCTCCCATTCTAACTTTTCTCTTTCTATTTTTGCCTCTTTATATTTTTCGTTCGGGTTATCTACATTATCTAAAAAATATTTAGTTGGGTCAACAAAAACTTTTTTAACAACAGGGAAATTTTCATAAATTGTACTTAAAATTAACTCCCAAGTGTATGGTGGTTTTCTGTCTGGAAAATCAAAATAATATTTCATATCAGGGTCTCCATTGGAGAATGAAAATTTAGCTAATATTTCTGGGTCGTTATAAATTGTAATAGCTTGTCCCATAATTCTAGAAGCATTCAAATAATCAGCCAATGAGTAGTTTGGAATTCCATTTTCTTCTACAAAATCACTCCACCATTTAAAATCTTCTTCACTAAAACAAGAATCACCTTCATATCCAGTTATTCCTTCAGCCATATAAGTTGTATAACCCATACCTAAACTATCAATAACATCTTTACAATTATACATTTAACAACATCCCTTTTATTATTCCTCTTATTATTAGAGGCAGGAAGTTGGAAGAGGAATGTTTGCAACCAACAATTCGGGAGCTACCCTATCCTGCCAATATGTACTAACTTTAACCTTACACTATAATTATACCACCCAACCAACAATAAGTCAAGGGTATTTTGAAAACTTTTTAAATTAATTTTGGAGGTGGCAACCAGAATTGAACTGGTATCCCTAGATTACAAAACTAGTATTCTACCTTTAAACTATGCCACCATATAGCTGATAGTTTTACTTCCGTCAGCTGCAGAAGATAACGGATAAAGACACCCGGCAGATACTGAGTGCTACCTTTTATCCTCCCACTTAATCTATTAAGCAACACCATCTGCCATAGCATTGCACAAGTGGTAACATATATATTATAAGTTCCTTATTACAATATACAAATTGCTATTTATCTCTTGCAGCTTTACAAATTCTTTTTTATTTAATTTTCTCAATGTATAATTGATAGCATTTGTTGTCGTTAACATATTTCCATTCTCATCTTCATAATTAATTGGAACAAATTCTATTTCTTCACAAATCATCTAATCCCCAACTTCTTATCAAGCAATAATTGGTCAATTTCTTCTACTTTTATATCCTTATCTAACATTTCAGCATATAATATCTCATCAGACTGCCCACTGCTTAAAAAGCCGTCATATTGGATAAATACGCAAGTATCAGCTCTATCTATCATGTGATAGCACTCATTCGTTATAGCCTCTCTCATATCGTCTGTATCAAAGTATGAGAAGCTGTGTAAAGGTGATAAGATTAATGCTTCTGGATTAGCTTCTCTAATCTCTTTGGCTATAAAATCAACTCTCAACTTATTAATTTTTGGATCATCAGCAAAAGGATGAGATAAGAAAATTAATTCATAACCTCTCATTTCTTTTTTAATGTCATCATAATCTATCATTTCCAACATTGTATCATTATTAATATCTAGATCATCATTTTGATGAATATCATCTAGGTTTTTCATTTTCCTTGATTGCAGCTCTGGCATTTCTAAAATTTCTTCTACTTTTAAACATTCTCCATTGCAATGGTCACACATTTTAATCTCCCCTTATAATAATTACAAATTATTTATTTTATTTTCAATTTCCTTTTTAGTTTTTTTGTCAAACTTTTCGGATTGACCACAATTAGTGCAATTTAAATGCTCAACAAATCCATTTTCTAAGTCAATTTTATCATAAAAATTATAAGATTCAATGCCACAGACCTTACATTTGTAAGCTGCCTTAACAACCGTTTCAATATGCCTGATTTTAATCTTTTCCACTTCATCATCCCCTAATAGTTTTCTACTTTATATTCTCTGCTAGAGTTATAATCATATTTACCATTTTTGAAGTTAACTATTCCATAACCATACTCCCACTTGTTACCCTTAGCATCTTTATTTCTAAACTCTACATCTTTATCTTCTATACAGCCAAACTCATAGCCATATCTGCCAAATGCTTCAGCATTACCCAGCCTGTGAGTGTGTCCTATGCCAACAGCTTCAAAGTTAGCAAACTCTTTCTCGTGTCTGCGTTTAATTAGATGCTTAATAACATTCTCGACCGATCTCATAGTTACTTTGGAATATCTGGAAGGATGAGCAAATACAAAATCTCCTAGCTGCATAAACCAATGATTAACATATTCTACATTATCAAAGTATCTAACTATTTCAGTAAGCGGTTTGTGCTTCTCCATTAAGAATCCGTTAAATCCAGTTACAATTTTATTCTTAAAGTATCTAGTCAATCTGTATTCGTGATTTCCGTTAATGATGTAAATTTTTTCAAATATACTTGCTAACTTATTCATTATCTTATATCCCATTTTATATTCATCACTCACATCAATATTTTTAGATTGACCGTAGAATGAAATGGAATCATAATCTAAATAATCGCCAGCAATAACTAATATATCTGCATCTTGATGCTGGTGGATAATTGCTTCTAATACATTAACATTAGTCTTAGGAATGTGCAAGTCATTGATAACCAACACTTTAACATCTTTGTTGCCATATTCCTCTTTAAATTGGCTCATAACCTGCTTAATATGTTCTTTTTCCTCTTTATAAGTAGAGTCTAAGTCCTCATCATATAAGTCTGCAAATATACCCTTGCCTCGCTTGTTAGGAATATAATCTATAATTGGACTTCTTCTAATTCTATTTCTAGTGGAATCCAAAGTAAATTCTTTAACTTCACCATATTCTTTATTTAAGACTTCATTAATCGCTGAATAATTATTGCCATACTTATCATATAAATCTGCTAATTTCTTTTCTATTTTAGGATGGTCATCCCATCTAAACATATTTACCCCTCTCTATAAAACTGTGCCTATAATCTGCCAACTGTCATTAACTTTTGTATAAATGTGAATTGCACCATAACTCTCAATTTGTTCAATTTTGAGCCAACCCCGGCGATAACCCTCTAGATGCTGTGGAAAGTTTTTCTTAATATATTGAATAACATTATAATCATCTCGTTGATAATCATACATATTGTAGACTCCTTTGAAGTGTATTATTGGTACTCCCCGTGGGATTCGAACCCACACTTTACTGGGCTTAAACCAGTTATCTCTGCCGTTGGATTAGAGGAGTATGGTGGAGGTGGTTGGAATCGAACCAACGCAATGGCCATCCCGGCTGACGGATTTACAGTCCGTTGCTTTTCCTACTTAGCTACACCTCCATAATGGTACCCGCTGTGAGATTCGAACTCACACTAAATTGCTTCTAAGGCAATTAACTCTGCCGATTGGTATAAGCGGGTATTGTTAGCAGGAGCGATCAATTTACCACTCCTGCTGAAAGGGGGATAAAACGAAAAGCTCTTTACATAGCTATTCACTCTATACCTACATTATATCATACTTTGCTAATTTAAGTGAAATATATTGCATATTTGTTGCATTAATCATATAATATTTCATCAACTCCAAATTCATCAACTAAATAAATATTTCCGCTTGCAACTGACTTTGCTAAATAAAACATTGCTTCATCATTCTCACTATACTCCTTTCCACAAACTACATGCTCAATACCGTCTACGCTAATGAAATTATCCCCAACTTCTAACTCATCTTTCTTTTTAAGTGGCGATAAACTTTTTTCACTTACTATACAATTAAAATATTCTTCATCATATAAATATTGACCTTCAATAGCATAATTTAATTTTCCTTTATTTTTACTTATTCCAAAAATTTTAACTTTGTATTTGTTTCCAAGTACATTTTCAAATAAAACCTCATCGCCGACTTCAAATTTATTAGCCGGTTCAAAATCTTTTGGTCGCCAACCATATTCTATTCCTTCTAACAAAATACAACCACTTTTTATTATTTTCTTAATAGTAAATATTTCTCCTTTTTTTATTGGAGAGCCAAATATTTCTGTTCCATCTGGCATATTTGTGTTAAGTCTAACTTTCATTCCAACTTCACAATCTTCAATTTTCATTTTTTACCCCTCCATCATATTAAATAATTTTGATAATTTTTCAAAGCAATTGCTTTTCACATCAAAATACTTTCTTTGTTGATACCTAAAACTATCATCGCCCCACACTTCTTCATCTGGCACACTTCCTGGTGTCCACTTCCTCAAATAAGGTTCTAACTCTAAATTATACAACTGTGTGATAATAAACAACTCATCATCATTAAGTGTTATTAACATCTTATCAACAGTATCCACAAAGTTTTTCTTCTGCTGCAAGTTGACTTCTTTATCTTTGAAAATATCATCAAACTTTTCATAAATTGTAATGTAATCGCAATAATTAATATATTGCTTTAATACTTTATCGACCAATTCCTTATCCATCATTTTCACCTTCAATCTTGCTATATAAATAATGATGTAAATCATAGAATTTAGCTGCTAAATAAATTATTGGAGAAAGCAAACTAAAAACTATAAAAATAAATACATCTTGAAAAATAGATAACCATTCTTCTTTTATTGATTGAAATAATTCTGGTGTCATAAGCACTAACGAAATTCCAAAAAATAAATATACCAACATAAAAACACCCATCATAATCCCTTCTTCCACATTTTTTCGCACAACTTTATGTTCTCTATCGGATCAAGTCTTTCCTCACACTTCTCGCAGTCTAAACTATCAACTCTATCATCCTTAACATTGCACCACTCCACCTGATACTTATAGTGAATATTAGCACACCTTTTGTGGCTTGTAATTGATTTGTGGAAGTGGCACAAACCTTTATTAGTAGTGAGGTTTGTACAACTATCAGCTGTGCATTCTGTATAATTATTCATAGATTATTTCTTCAATGTCTTCTGGAAACATTGTTTGTATAAGACCTTTACTCCCAGTATCATTTATTTTGCAAATATATTTCTTTTTATTATAAAAATCATCATAAGCAACAAATATTATTCTAAACTCATAAAATTTATTTCTAAATTTATCCCCAACTTCTAACTGATCTTTCTTTTTAAGAGGCAATAAATCATGTTCAGCAACTATTTTATTCACTCTTTTCTTTTTACCATAAGGCCCTTCATGGATGTAGCTAATAGCATATTCTTTTTTAAATTTATCCCTTTTTGGTGCAATTCCAAATATTACAGCTTTTTCTCTTGATTTAATAGTTTCACTGTCAAATGATTTATATATAACTTCATCATCAATATTGAATCTGTCAGAGGCACTAAAATTACTTGGGTCAAATTGTTTTCTCCAAACCACAATATAATTGTCTTTTTTATTAATTTCTTCTATAGTACCTTTATCACCTTCTTCAATATCTAAATACATATCAGTATAATTATGCTTAACTGTTTGACCTACATAGCAATCTTCTATTTTCATTATTTATCCTCCTTAATTTTAATATCAGAAGCTATATCCCAAGCTGATAATCCACCTATAATAAATAGCAACTCTCTAAACACATCATAACTGAATAAATTCCACACTCCATAACTAAATAATCCTATACCTGTTAAAAAGAATAACCAAAATAGTAATATGTTAAATATCTGCTTTACTTTCATGCTTATCCTCCTTAGCTGCATAAGCTATAATTGAATAACCAGCAATATCTTTGTTAGGGTCTTCATCCATCAAATCACCTTTAGGATTGCTAAATATCCTCGCTTGCTTATCTATTACCCTTGCCTGCCTTGCTATAACATCAATCATTTCTTCTGGTATAGTGTATGTTCCATCGTCATTGCTGTAAGGCTCTAAAAACACCTTTAATATGCGTTTTGTGTTGTTTATGCTATTTCCATATGCTTGATTTTTGCGGTCCACTAAAGCACCTATTCGCTGACCGATAGTTTCATATTTGATGTGGTTATTCATTTCTATATTCCTCCAATTTAGCTTTTAGTTCTCCGATTAATTTATCAGCTTCTTCAATGTTTTTTTGGCCTTCAATTGTTGGATTAAGACTTTTGATTATTCCAAAAACACCTTGTAATAATAATATCCACACTTTGAGTTTAAGTTTTGTCATTAAAATCAACTCTATCGTTTAAATATTCTAATATTTTATTTTCCATTAATCTTTCGTCATAACAACTAATTGTATCATCTAACACGACTTCTTCCACAAATAATTGTATAGCAAAATATAATTTATTTTTATTGACTTTAACACATCTTTCAGCTAATATTTTAGATACTTCTTCATTTCTCATTATCTTCCCTCCAATGATGTAAACAAGTATAAGCTATTGCTATTGCATCGGCTTCATCTTTTTGCACATCCTCAATACCATACTTGCTGCACACTAATTTGTTAATATCATCTTTGCTGGCCCTACCATCACCCGTAAATACTTTCTTAATATGTGCAGGTGTATAACCTCCTACTTCAATTTTACCATTCATTAACATTATTGCTCTGTATATTCCCAAAAAATTAGATGTACTTCTCAAAGTTTTTCTATTCGGACCATAAGGTTTTTCAAATCCAAAGTAATCAAAATCCTTTTCACGTAACTCATCAAAAAAATTGATAACATTTAAATCCCTATCTGTGCCAGTTTTCTTAAATGTAAAATTACCACTCTCTATTAACTCATCATTTTCTGATATTATTGCCCATCCACAATGATTTGAGCGTGTGATACCGGGGTCAATTGCTAGTATATTCAGAAGCTTTTTCCTCCCATCTTAATTTAATTATTCCTTTATATTTTTTATTTTTATTTAACTTATTCTTAACTTTAATTGACTGCCTGCCGACTTTTGAAGCTGTCTGTATAATCATATAATTAAGTGTGAATACTTCTTTTGCTAATTCTTCTTCACCATCATTCATTAATTCATCTGCCAGCTTACTAAGTCTATTAACCTCCTCTTTATCAAAGAAATAATATACATTATCAGCTTTAAATTTCATATAACCACCCCTTATAATTGAGAAGCAAGGCAATGTCTAACTGCTAGCCTCACAGTACCTCAACTTCTCAGTCGGCTAAAAATATAATAAAAGTTAATTGTTGGCACTTATTCTAATGTCGGTGTTTAATCTAATTAGAAACTATCATCGAAATCATCAAAGCCATCAACTACATCATTTGAGTTTTGTTGAGTATTATTTGGCTTCTGTGAAAAGTTAACTACTTTATCGGCGTTGATTTTCAGCTTGCTTCTTTTCTCGCCGTCACCATTTTCCCATCTATCCTGTCTTAATTCACCTTTAACCAATACTAAATCACCTTTTTTAGCATCCTTGTTATATTCAGCTTGCTTGTAATTACCTCTATCCCAAATAGTTACATCAATGAAATCTGTTTCATCACCATAACTTCTATTAACTGCCACTGTAACATTAGCAACACCACTTCCATTATTAGCATATCTCATTTCTGCATCTCTAACAAGATGACCTAAAATAAATACTTTGTTCATATTTGGCATTTTACCCCTCCATTTTTTTACTAATCTTATTTCCAAATTTAGTATTTTTGCAAATAACTATCTCACTGGACAACTTCCACCGCTTTCACAACTGCTTCCAACATCTCTTTCATCAACACTTAGCTTAATATCAACTTCTTCTTCAAGATTAGCATCACAATGCAAACAATAACCTCTGTGATTAGATGTTAACTTACCACATTTAGGGCAGTTAACCATTTCAATTTCTTTGGACATATTCCACCTCCTTACTAATATTATTTTCATTTTTAGTATATTTGAAAATAACTATAAATCACGCCCCATATTATTTTCCCAAGCTGAGTCTAAAATTTTCTGCATTTCTATTACATCTTTTTTAATTTCAATTAACAATTCCCTTTCTTCTGCATTTGGATGTTTTCCTAATAATTCGTCTATTTTACCTAACGTGTCATATTTTTCTGGTAAACTCATATGTTTTCCTCCCTCTCTGCCCTCTTATCTACCCACATAAAACACATTTCATGCATACCGTCAATTTCTTTTTCATCAGGCTTAATTTCTTGCTTACACTTTTTACATATTTTCATAGCTTCCTCCTTTTCTATTTAATTTTATATTTATCTAAAAAATCAAATATTATAAAACCCGCTTGGATTATAAAAACTATTGCATATATTGAAGTTATTGTCATAATTCCGCCAAATAATAAATCGAACGCCCACTCGTCTAACTTATGTGCATACTTGTTAAAAAATATCCATAAAACAATTAAGCTAATAGTTAGTGAAATCATATTATAACCCCTTTCTAATTTTAAGCAACCATTCAGCAGGTTTGTCAGTTAACTTTTCCATTGTGTCAAAAAACTTAATTATAATTTTAGGTAGATTTTTAGGATACTTTTTATTTTTAATAGCTGCGTATTGGTCTGGATGATCAACTTTTAATTCTTCTTCAATGGAAACTTTAAGCAATTTAATCGCCCCCCTAATTATCTGACATCATTTTTAATTCGCATTGGCCTTCAGCAGTCTTTTCTTTGCGCCCTCCATTTATCCACCATTCCATTACTTCTTCACCGGTTTTCCATTGTGTTTCTTTACCTCTGCGATTTCTTTCTTCTAACATTCTCTCAAATGTTCTAATATAATTTTGATAAAACTTAGGGTATTTGTGTGCTTCAAATTTCATTTGTCGCTTATTGGCAAGCGGGCACATTATACAACCTAATCTATCAAATCCTTCATCATATAATTTACAGTAGTTTAAGTTTTGTTCTTCAATGAAATCCCAAACATCTTTATCCGACCAGTTGATAATCGGGTTAAGATAAAACTTATCACTTTTTCTAGTATCTTGCTCAAAAACACACCTATTTGCTCTATTATTACTTTCGGCTCGTCTGACGCCTGTGACAACTATTTTTCTACCATTGCCGCCTTGTTCTTTTAGCACATCACAACAATATCTAACCATTCTAGTAGGAGGCATTAATTTTCTAGGTATAAGTTCCCACATGGTTTCTTCTGGATGGTGCATTTCTACATCTGGATGTTCATTTCTAATATAATTAACTAACTCTGGAGGATCAACAGTAGTCATATTATAATGAGCATCATATTTAACCTCTGCCATATCGGCAAGCGTTTTTATAACAAGACTATCCTTCCCACCACTAAAAGCTAAATAATAACCTTCATCTATTTGGTGCATTTGCAAAGCAATTACTGATTGTTTAACTTTATCCTCAAATTCCATTCCATCTTCACCAATTTTAGCTCTTTGTAACATTTTAATTCACTTCCCAAGCATCTAATACTTCTTTATTAGAATGATCAAGCTCAAATTTATTTATTCCTTTTTCAAAACTTTCAGCTTTAATTGAAGATTGTCCTTGATATTTACTTTCTTTATCAACATAATAAATTAATATTTCTTTCATTTTCATCACCTCTTACTTAATATTATACAGCACATATTCCAAAAAGTCAAGCTATTTTAATAATTATTTTCTTAAAATTTCAATTTTATTTTTCATTCCCATATCCAGCTCATAACCATCCTCCCAACGAACAATATCTTTGTAGAAATACATCTTGCAGACACCTGTCCCCGATGTTCTTCCTTTCTCCTGTATCATCTCGCCTAATACTCTATTCCCTCTAGTTTTGTTCTGTTTTTCAATAGACTTTTCTTCTAAATAATCCGGTCTGTGCAACAACCATATTTCATCAGCTGTTTCCTCAATTTCACCGCCACCTCTCATATCGCTCATTTGTGGTCGCTTGCCTTCTTTGTGATTACTTCTTGTCAACTGCGAAACTAGAATAATCGGCACATTAAGCTGTAATGCAAGACTTCTAAGGCTTCGACATATACCACCTATTTCTCGCACCATATTAGCTCTCTTGTCATATCCTATATTTTGCAGATAATCTACAACTATCACATCGAGTTGGCCCATATCCTTGTTAATTTTTCTGCAAACAGCTGCGATGTCATCAACATTCATATTTCTTTTTTCGCTGATGAATAAGTTTTTCTCATACTTATCTAATATATTATAAGCATTAGCAATAGCATTTTGTTGAACCTCTGATAACTTTTGAGCCTTGTCATAATCATTAGCAGGCACACAACTTTCGCTAACTATTAAGCGATCAACCACTTCTTTTGCGTCCATTTCAAGCGATATCATAGCTGCTTTGCCACCATTGAATAATATATTTCTCATCACCTTAATCGCAAAAGCTGTCTTACCTACCGACGAGTTAGCTCCTAATACCGTAAGGTGTTTTCGCTTAAGTCCGCCCCACTTGTTGTCTATCTGATACAATCCAGTCTTAACGCTATCATCACCTTCACCTTCTAATCGCTCCACATAGTTGCCATACGCCTTGATTAGAGCATCGCCAAGCAGGTAGTTAGTTTCGTCATTATCCAGCTCTGAAGTAACTTTAAATATCATTTCTTGCGATTTGTGTAGATACTCGTCAATATCTAAATCTTTCTTTTTTGCTAAGTTATAAATATCTTTGCTGACGCTTTTTAGATTGTGTCTAATATAATTTTTGTGCAGCAAATCTAAACTATCATCAAACTCGTGAAATAAGTCTTTTTCTGGCAGTTCGTCAGCAGCAACTTCTACTTCAGTCGCTAGCTTAACTATGCTTAACTGTTCGTTATTATTCCTTTTTTTAACTATCCAATTATATATTTTCTTCATCTTATTATCAGTAAAATAATTAGGTTTACATTTTTGTATTAAATCATCAGCTAACTCTGGATCGGCAAGTGTTGCAGCTATCACATTTTTTTCTAACTCAATTTGGTTCAAACTTATTCCCCCTCATAATATTCGCACTCATCTAGATTATAATCAAATCTGCATCTACCTACACTACATATTCTACAAAATTCATCTCTAACATTTTTAGGTTCTTCACCGGTGAATTTTGACCTGTATTCTGTAAATGTTCCAAACTCTTTTTTGAAAAAATATAGTGATGGATATTCTATCATTTTTTCTTTAGCAAAATAAACTATACCTTTATAATCTAATATCCCATTTTTAATACACTTTAAAGTTACATAATTTATCTCATCAATATCAAATTTATCATGAAAATTGGTTGATTGTTTTTTAAGTTTATCTTCTCCAAAAACTTCAATTATCATATTATTCCAACTATCATATACTTTGTAGATAGTATGCAGGCTTGGATATTTATCATTATGTGCTGAAAAATCTTGAAATTTTACACTTGAAAAACTATTCATTTCCTTTTTAGCTTTTATAATGACTTTTGGAATATTATCCTTATTCCATTGCAAGTTATCACCTCCTTTCTAAGTATAGCATAAATTATTTATTTTGTCTAATTGTAAATTCTAATGCTTCTTTAGCGATTAAGTTATAATTATCAGTTATAAATTTATTAATAACTTCTTCATCAACGCCACAATCTTTCAACTTATTAGCCGTTCTTATAATATCTAATTTATAATCATCCCACCACTTATAAAACTCAACATGTACTTCTGGTAATTCCATTTTTATATCCCCCTTTAATTTTCAACTGGATTAATAACTTTATCATTATCAATAATAAATGGCTCACCCTGCTTATAATTGCTATATGTGCCGTGTATTACAAAACCCGCCATATAATTAGCGCCTTTACTTGCATCACTCTGACATATCTTTTTGGCCTTCTCCAGTGATATATTCTCATTACATAATCGCTTTGAACCTCTAGCACCACGTTTGCTGAAAATAAATACATCATAAGTCTGCTGATTAAGGTATTTATTAATTATTTGCTTATCAAAGTTTCCCCTAACATTTGCAATATCTATTTCATCATCAATGTTAATGTAATTATTATCAATTGCCCATTTAATCAAAAATCTATCTGGATCATTATAAGTTTCGGCTTCTTTGAGATAAGTTTCAACTTTAACTTTCGCTAACATTTAATCACTCTTTTCCTCAAATTTAATCCAATTAGCATATTTATTTTCAATGTAACCTACATTTGTTTCATTTAATATTTCACCTTCATCATTAATTTGCTGCAAAACTATGTGTTTGAGAGTGGCTGATGGAGTTTCATGATTTTTAAGTTTTAATTTAAATTTCATGCTATATCAACTCTTTTTTAATTCTATTTTCAATAATTTTTTCTGCTTCTGCAAATGATAATTCGTTCATCGATAATTTTATTTTGCCTTTAATTTTTCCATAGTTCCCTAATGCAATATATTCTACATTATACTCGTTAACCATCAAATCATACTTTTCAACAGAGCTAACATCAATTATGTCAGCTTCTACACTTTTAATTAATACTTTCATTTTATTCCTCCCTCAAATCTGCATAATAGTCTATTTCTTCTTCGGGCTGGTTAAGTGTGTAACCTTTATCTTCTTTCATTCTAGTTTCCAACTTAACTGCCTGTTTCCGCAACTTACTTGCTGATAATATATTCTTATACCAGAAATCATCCTCCTGACACCAATCAATTATCTCCTTAATTTCATCCCAACTATATCCACTATCCCCACCAACTGTGCCTAATCTATGAAGACGGTCCATTGCTAACGACCAACTTTGCATAGCTTTTGCAGAATCTTTAGGAACGGGCTGGTTAGGTATGTTAGACTTAATTTTCTTTTTGAGATACATTGCTAACTGATAAGGTTTGCTGTTTTTATCAAATTTAACTTTATCGTTCTGACTTTTAGAGTCGGAACAAGAAGTATTACTTTGTTTATTAGTTCTTTGTTCAATGTGTTCTTTATTTATATCCCCCTTTTCCACCTTTGGATTATCCACACTTGGTTTTTCTAAGTCTGGATTTTCTAACTGTGGAGTTTCATAAACTTCATACTCATGAACAAACTTTCCTTCATCATTTTTATACTTTCTATAAACTATATAACCAGCTTCTTTTAATTCTTTAATGCCGCTTCTAAGTGATGTTATACCATCGCTGGCGTGTCTTTTGATCTCGCTAGTCTTAACCTCCCAGTCTGGTGGCAATGATAATAAATAGACAAGTATTCCTCTAGCTTTCCAACTAAGACCATCGTCTTGCAATGTATTATTATCTAATACTGTAAAATTATCTTCTTTTTTGTTGCGATATACGCCCATTAAATCACTTCCTCATGTTCAGCTTCATTTTTAATATAATTTACATCATTTTTATCTAATCTAAACCACTCACCATTAACTCTTTTATTTTCGAATTTATTATGAAGAAATTTTTCTAACTTATAAATAGCTTTGTGTTTTATTTTATTTTCAACAGTTATATTAAATGGAAGTTTTGGAGTTAATTGATTAAGCCTTTTATCCATATTAGTGGTAACTCCGATTTTATAAATATTATCTTCTTTAGATTTCAACAAATAAACTATTCCCTCTTTATATTTTGTTTTATTTTTATTTCTATTGACAGCGTCTTCATATGTTTTATTGACAAACTCTCTAGCTTCATTATTTTCGTTTTTAATATAATCTTCATCAGCTAATTCTAAATATTTCTGCATTTCTTTAATCATTTCTTTTACCTCTGTTTTTGGTGGCATCTCTAAACCACCATTGATAAATACTTTAACTTTTTCACCTTCGATTGAAATTTCTTTAACCATAAACGGCATATGCTCTCTAAAATATTTCACACTTATCACTCCATTTTTTAATATTTTATTTCTTCTAAATATTCGTCTAGATCGTCTTCTTTAATTCTAAATCCTTTACCAACTTTGTAAGCATCAATCTTTCTTTCTCTAATGTATCTTCTAACTGTATCTGGATGCAAATCTAATATTTTTGCAACTTCCTCAACTTTATAAAACATCTCTTTCCCTCCCCTCTACTTTATATTATATCATATAATCTTATATTATCAAGTGATAAGTGCATGAATAATGCAATTTATTTTAATAGTTTTCTATCCAACTCATTACAACACTTTCTAACCAACTTTTTAATCTGCTTGTAATCCTCTCTACCACCCTTAAAATCCTTAGCTAACTCTATACATTTATCCTCTAATTCATCTGGATATTCAAAGTAAAACTTTAACTCTCTTTGCTGTTGTCTATTTAAGTTATCTAATAGCCTCTTAATAGCCTTTTTAGCTTTCAGTAGGTGTTTATACCTTCTTTCAGCATGAAGGCGTAAATCAGCTATTTGTATGGCTCTAGCACCTACTGCGTCATAGTTGCTGTTCTGCTGTACATAAATCTTATCATAGTCAATACCTTTCATAATGTCATAATCATCATCAGTGTATTTTTCTTTCCACTTATACTTGTAGTCAACTATTACATTATCAAGTTTGTTGCGATAATATAATTTTAGTATTTCTTCTGGATAAAATTCATCAACTACATTCAATGAGATCACCATCTTCATATTTATTGCCAATAACAATACAATAACTCAATTCCCCAAATTTTTCATCAAAATTAGCAACATATTGAGAAACCATTTCTCCCATTCTACCTTTAGTCTCTACTTCTGTAAAGTACCACCAGCCGTCCCAATATCTTTTTACAACAGCTTTCAATCCATTGCATTCATCACAGTGCTGCATTTCTATTATATCCCCTTCATATATTTCTTTTCCATTTTTATCTTTTAAGCCCGTGTACTGCATTAATTCTACATTTTTGCTAATACCTAATTCTTTTATATAATCATTATCAATATAAATTTGACCATATTTCATACAAAAGTTTAAATCTATTCTGTCCCACATTTTTTGATTATCTTTATCCCAAACTCTAAACTTAATTTCTCTCATACTTTAACACTCCTTATTTGTTCATAATAATCGTAAAACTTAGATTCTGTTTCTTCTACTCTTTCCTGATCATTGACTATGTTAACTACAAATTTGCGTGGTTTGTTGAGTAAATTGCAAGTTTGCTGGATAGAAAGGTGAGCCATTAACTCACCTCCTTATTTAACTTTTTAATTAATTCTTCAATTTGTGATTTGTCTGTTGATGCTATATGTTTCATACCTTTATAGCCTTCCTGCTTAAGCATTTTCTTAACCTTATCAGCATCATCACTTTCTAACCACTCATTAATAATTGCTATCTGCTTCTTAGTAGCTGTTTTAACCTGCTTATTACTTCGGGATGAGTTATTATTGGCACTTTTCCGACTACCTCTGCTGTTGCTTCCATCTACATCTTCTTCACTTGCTAATCCAGTTGCAGCAGCTAATGAATATCGTCTAGCATATGTTATACTACTTCCTGCACCTTGCACATCGCTCATAGACTTGCCAGTATCTTTAGGTAATCCTACTGGGCCAAAAGATAACCATTGACCGCTTTCATGAAAGATATTAGTTGTTACCAGTATATTACCTCTTTCATCATAGCCAACCTCTTGGTTGAATGATAAACCTTTACCACTCATAGCTTCCTTAACTACATCTACAACACTATCTAATTTAGCATATTTGTAGCCATAACCTTTGGTGTCTTTGACTGGATTTACAACTTCCTGCTGAAACTCCATAAATGCTTTCATAACCTCATTAACTTCATTGCTCATTTTCATATTAATTATCCCCTTTCAATTTCATATTAATTGATGTTCTTAGATGATACCTTAATAACTCATCTTCTTCTAACAATAAATAAATTAAATTTTCAACTTGCCGCTCATTCATTCCATAATCATAAGCTAACTCTGATAAGATTAATTCTTTGTTAGTCATATTTAGCATCCTCCATTTTCAAACTCATTTCATTATACAAAAACTCTAATCCTTGAACAGTTGCTAAACTATCCCATATCATTGCTTCTGCTACTTCTTCACATACATGATACCTTTTCATTAATGCGTCAACAACACCTTCTTTATTAACTTCCTTGTCAGCTATTTCTAATTCAAACTTTTCTACACCTTTCATTTGCTCACCTCCTATTAACCATTATATCAACCTAACTGTTATCTGTCAAATAATTTTGATGCCAATTACAATATTCAGCTACATCACAGTAATTTTGACACTTAGTTGGTTCAGCTACTCTGTGTTCAATGTAATCGCCTTTACCTTTTTCCTCCATCCACTTTTCAGCAGCTTCTCTACTATCTAACACTCTGTGCGCTCTCTTTCTACCTTTAGACTTAACAGCAAATGTATCATCATCCTGCCATCTTTGTTTTTTGCTGCAAGGTTCTATCTGATCATCATCTAATAATTCATCTAACCTTAAACTTTCAAACTTATTTTTTATAAATTTGTCAATTTCAATAAAATCTTTCATATTAAACTCAAACTCAACAGTTTGTACAGCGTGTGGTGGATAATCTTTCTTGCGATCAACTTGCGATTTCTTCCAATCCTTGAGAAACATTACAATTTGTCCTCTTTTGCAGTTAAATCCTATTTGATTAAGCATCCAAGCATATATCAATAATTGCTTTCTGTAATCATCATAATCGCCGTATATAGCCTTCCAGACTGATGTAGTCTTATAATCTATCACTGTGTTAGTTTCTCCATTGTATAAGTCAAATAAGCCACTTAATTTGTATCCATCAAATATATCTATTTTAATATATTCCTCTTTCAACTCAATGTCCCGCTCAACCTGTTCCTCTAATATTTTGTGAGTTGCTGTACCAAAAAGCAACCAAACCATATCTGCTACATCTTTCTCAATTTCATCATGGTATCTACGCTTTAATATAGCTTCCTTATTGCCTTTCAACATACTTGTAACACTATATTGCTTATCTTTATATTGGTAGTCTGATTGAGCCATTTCAAGAAATGCTTTAGGTAGATTATATTTGTTAGTTATTTTCAATTTTATCAACCTCCTGTATTTTTAGTCCTGTCCATTCATCTGGCAAATAATTTTTAGCTATCTCAAATGGATTTTCATTAGTTTGGAAATAAAACACTTCCTGCTTAAAGCTACTTGTGTATATTGCCCTGTAAAGCTTTCTATTAGCCTTGTATTCAGTTTTAAATTGTTCAGTAGCTTCTTGTACCTTTAAATTAACTTCTGCCTGTATTTGAGCGTTTATATTAGTCTGCAACTTGTTATATAATTCTACACCTGTGCCAATTGATAATCCCATCATTAAAAATATTAGTAATAAACTAATCAGATTTCTTTTCATTTTTATTCTCCTTTAAACTATCTTTCCATGCTTTCCATTGACGCCACATTTCATAGTCTTTCTTTTGTTCTCTTAATTCTTTATCATGTAACCAATCTAAGTTGCTGTGTGGTATCATAATTAACCTCCTAATGCTATTATAATTAATGATAATGTTATCCATATCCCAACAACTGTTAATCCTGCTTTGAGCAATAATTTAATATTTAATAATTCTTTTAACATTTCTTCCACTTCCTTTCTATATAATTCTTTTTCTAATAATTCAGCAACTAATTTATTTCTGCTAATATTCTTCTCATCTACATAATCCTCTAATCGCTTAACTAAGTCATTTGGTAAAGTTATGTTAATCTGAAACATTACATCACCTCCTTTAATTTATAATTGATAGCATCTACACTTTTATATTTAGCCAAAATGTTTTCTATATCTTTATTGTTAATATCCCAGTTAATTGCTGACCAACCTTCATTTAGATATGTTGCTATTCTGTATGCTAAAACCATTGGTGTAACATTAAAATTAAAATGAGTGTGTGGAATTGAAATACTTTTACCATTCATTAAGCTTACATTAGTTTCGCCACCATTGTCGCTTAACATATACCACTTATCGTTAACTTTAATTAAGTGTGATCCATCTACCGTTTCTTTACTTTCTTGCACCTTTGTAAAATATCTTAAGTCTTTAGCAACTGCTGAATAATTATTAATTTTAATCATTTTATCTAGCCCCTTTCGTTATCTTGTACCACCATTATATATGATAATATTACACTTGTCAAGTAAATATGTAAATAAAAATAAAAATCCCTACCAGCTATTAACCAGTAGGGAGGAGGGATAACTATTTATTTTTGTTCATTTTTGCTTTGCAGTTCTTTTCCTAATTGTTCTAATATTGTTCCAATCACAGGCTCAAATTCTTCACCTGGTATTTGCTTTTTAACCTCATCAGCGATTCTTACCCAAAATTTATCATCAATGTCTGTGTCCTCAATAATAGTCTTAACCACCTGTAAAATAATTTCATTCATAAAATTTTCATCTCCTTTTTGAAATATGCTTATAATAATATTTGTCAACCACATTGGTATTTCATCCCTATCCAACTCATCACCATACTTATCCAACATCTCATTAGCCTTTGCAATATTTTCATCAATTGTAGGCTGTTCTGGGGTTAGGTCATCACCTCTGCTTATAGACAGCCCATTCATTTTCCCAACTTTTTCACAGCATCACCACCGATAATTACCACCGCCAGCATTTCAAAAGTTTCAACAGGAATAACATTAAATATTAATAATATAGTTATATAAATTAAAAATGTTAATGCTTCCTGTATTTTATTGCTTTCAAAAAATGCTAACCAATCATTGAAATGTTTTTTAATCCACATCATGTCCTGTTATCCCAATCTGCCTGCCTGTGTCTCACATCAAGATGAATAAATGTGTTATATAATCCAACACCTGTAAAGCCTATTTGCCTTGCTATACGCTTAATCTCATCAATTTGAAGCGGTATCGTGTGTAATGATATATCTACTGCCTTGCCATATAAATGCTGACTGTTATCAGCACCTCCTACTTGTTTATTTCTTTCTGGACATCGATAAGCTGAATTAATTATAAGTGGCACATTAAGTCTATCTCGCAACAATTGCAACTTTTCAACTAACTCATCATCAACTCTAACGTGTCTGTGATTAGGATGAGTGCACTCAAATTCACTCAAATTAAAGTTTTTGCTTATTTGGAAATTATTGATTGACATTCAATCACCCTCTTTCATCCTCAGCTAATTTTTCCAATGCATCAAGCCTATCGTGTGCTTTATCAGCACTGTTTTCTACATGATACATTCGTTCAATTAATCTATTGTGCTTGTCCTGCTTATCTTCTATATAACTTAATTTTGTCCATACTATCCCTGCAAAAAATGCTAATGTTACTAGATTAATGCCTATTTGTAACCAAAACTCTGTTGAGAAGTCCAAATTTATCACCTTTCCACTACGATTTTATATTTACGCTGTTCTTACCCACATATAAACTGTGATGTATGGTTGAAGGTTGTTATGGGGAGAATCGCCGCCAGCTAGACTAGTAGGTACTGTACTTGTGCTGCCTCTTGCACTATAATCAAAACCACCACTGCCTCCAGAACCAAGAGCTCTTGTATAATTATGATCATGTGAGGGCATTTCGTTAACTGTTAATTGGTGTTCTTTTTCTCCACCAGTTTCGCCAATTGCATCAAAATCCGCATCTGTGCTATCTTGGCTGACTAATACTCTACCTTCACCAAATCTTTCCCAAGTTCCAAAACCTAGCAATGTAGCAGGATTTGTGCCGTTACTTGCATTTATATATATACTGCCAACTGGATACACAGCATTAATTGCATTTTCTTTACCTTTTTCATTTAAATTTACCGCTGAAACATCATCACTTTCTACCCATGCTCCTGCCATTAACCACTCACCTCAAATTCATTCTTCAAAGTTTGATACATTGCTTGTCTTATTTTAACTTCATCAGGAAAATTAAATTTCCATCTTATTTCAGCATTTTCAAATACTATTTCTGTACCTGCATCAACCTCCATTAGTATCATTGGGGTTGTATCAGTTGTTGCATCAGCGTTGTATTCTGTTACATACTGGCTAACCTCTGTGCCATCAATTGTTATACTTTTTGTTGCTCCACCATCTTGTATTCTAACAGTTGCCATTTAATCACCTTCCTTGTTTAATAATTGCAAAATACTTGCATTAGTAATTGCAAACGCTTGCTCTAATAGTTCCAGCTATAATCCAAGCGTGATATTTGCAGTGCTTCAGTTTCCTTTTTAATTAAATCATACGGTTGTTTGTCAATTAATACACCTGTGCCTATTTGCTCTGTTGCTCTAAATCCACCTATCCAGCCAAAGTGTGTTATATTTTCATTAGCACTATTAGGACCAAGATAAGTTAGTGTATCAACTCTATCAGCTGTGTTAACATCCTGTTGTGTCCTCTCTTGCCTACCCAGTTCTGTATCGCCATTAAACCAAGCTATATGTGTTACTCTATCGTTAGGCTCAAAATTAGGCGTATATGTGCCATCAGCCTGCCATGTGCCGTCAGCTTTCAACTTTCTAAATATATTAGGATTTTCAGCGAATGTCCAAGTTTTGCTGAAGTCTATAGGGATAATTAATATTTCACTTTCGCCTATTCCTTCGCTGACTACTAATTCAGCACGCTTAGTTAATTCCATGAAGAATTCTTCCCAAGTTTTGTGCTTAGGTCCTTTGACAGCTTCGATGTCATAAAATATCTGACCATTTTCATCAAAAGTGTTGGTGCGTGTTATTAGTAGTTTTTCACCTTGATTAATTCCCATTGATGTGAGATTGTTAACTGTGATAAGTTGCCCAGCTTTGAGCCCACTTCTTCTAGTCTGAAATTTAAGTCGCTTGCTGTCAACTCCATATTTTTCAATCCTGCTGTTGCCTATTTCAATTGCAGCTTCTCTACCTTCAACATTCCCAACTGTTATAGCGTCCTCAACTATTCCACTTGTGCCATCAATGTCAGCTTGTTTGCTTATCAGATTAGAGTCATAAGTTTGTGCTACAATCTTAAACTGCCCAATAAATGTACATCTAACTCTATCATTGCTGGTTAATCTACTTTCAGCGTTATCGTGTGTGATAATATCAGACTCTTTCTCCCAATACCATTGGAAACCATCATCAACACCTTTTCTACCAACAGTTTGAGTCTGCCAAGCACCACCATTAATTGATATTTCAATAGTCGGCTCCTCTGCTATTGGAAAACTAACAGGGAAAGCTTTTTTATCACCATCTCCACGCTCAACATCAACCTGCTCCTCTGTGATACCAATTGGGCCTTTGACAAGTTGTTGATTGCGATAGAGTGGATTGCCCGTCTTAGCAGTCGGCAGCCCTCTAATATATTGTGGCTCTAACTGCCAATCCGCAGGCTCGCTATCTCTACTTTTGAAATGCAACACTTTATCAGAGTCTATTTTCCACCAAAAGTTCATCTTATCTGCTACAGATGAAATTAATTGTTCTGTTGGCACAAAGTTAGCTCTAGTTTCAAGTATTTCTGTGCCGTCTTCAATAGAAGCATTATCTGTTAATACATCAATATTAATTTCATCAAAAGTAGGTGTTATACTTGTATCTGATGTGTTAAGTGTAGTTTTATACTTTAATTCTACACCCTGTAAATCAGTCGGCAAATTAGGTATTGGCTGTCCATTTGTTGCTGTATCCCAAGTTGCACCATCATCTGTGCTAGTTTCAACTGTGATAGAAGTGTTAGTTGGTTTAGTTTCCTGCCAAGTTATTGTGCTACCTCCATCTTCAACAGCAGGTGATAAGTCAAAAGGCTTACTTATGCGATAACCAGTTGTTTCGTAAGCTGATACTACCTCTACTTCTAAACTCTCTAATCTAGGTGTGACAGTTGTATCAGTAGTTGACAGCACCTGTCTCACATCAAGAATAGTTGGATTAGCAGGCAAATTAGGTATTGAGCCACCATTAGTTGCCGTCTGCCAAGTTGAGCCACCGTCAACGCTAGTTTCAATAGTTATACTCTGTGCGTTAAGTGTTTCCTGCCAACTAATCTGACTACTTGCTACTGTATCTATTGGTGATAAGTCTAGTTGTGGTGATTGGCGAGTGCCTGTTGGCTCATAATCCTGATTTCTTTGAAAAACATCATCAACATATATATTAGCTTCATTTCTTAAAAACACACCAGTATAGCCATGAGTAAATGTTGTATCATAAGTTCGCACTCCTGCAATTTCGTTCCCATTGCTATCACACAATCTTGCATTAAAGTAATCACTATCAGTACTGACTATAAACATATAAGTAGTTCCTGCTGTTATATCTTGTGTGTTTGATGTTAAAACTGTTCTAGTTCCACCATTAGTAACAGCAAATTCTAAAGCACTATTTCCTCCCCATCTAATATCATAATAGTTATTATCATCTTGATATCTAATGAGCATTTTTATTTCTTGTCCCACACCAGCACCATCTACACAATGAAAATACATTTCGTTATAACTTTCTTCTAAATCTTCTCCGTTCCAAATGATGGCATCAGAACTATCTGAAACTATAGAATAAGTTCCATTAACTTTTGAAGTATCATCAATTAATACATTAACTGTATCACCATTCCAACCATTTATATTGCCATTTTCAAAATCATCATCTAAATATACCTTTTTAAATACTAACTCCAACCCATCATTAACTGCCACTACATCAGTCAGAGTGCCTTCTGCAAAGTCTGCTGTTGTAGTTTCAATGTCAGTTACATCAGAGCCGGTTTTATCTAATCTCAA
>Ga0208008_10059_pt1 | contig 22522 bp, 19 predicted proteins | sample Wag42014_11_19_FD_187355 | JGI IMG/M metagenome (GOLD analysis project Ga0208008, IMG submission 187355) | Deep subsurface shale carbon reservoir microbial communities from Ohio, USA - Utica-2 Time Series 2014_11_19 (SPAdes) (version 2) ...
AAATAGAAAGAATGGAAAAAGAAATTGAAGAAATGGACTTTGAGATTAAAAGAGCCGAAGGTAAATTAAGTAACAAAGGCTTTGTTAATAACGCACCTCAAGATTTAGTAGAAGGAGAAAAACAGAAGCTCAAAGAATACAGAGAAAAGAAAGAAAAGCTAATTGAACGCAAAAAAGAATTAGCTGAATAATTTGGTACCAATAATTTGGTACCAGGTACAAAACCTCCGTTTTGTACCTGGTTTAAAAGAAATCATTCACAAAGGCTGGTTAGCTCCAGCCTTTTATTTTTCTGAATCAACTTTAAATATCGCTTTTATCTAATATTTAAAAAAGGATTTGCAGCTGATATCTAGAATATATTTTATAGCAGAAAAAACTTAATTTTCTAATATATCTAACTTTATTTTACTAGGAGTGGAGCAGTTGAAAAAATATAAAAAAGAAATAATTTTTAGCTTAGGAATATTAATTGCTGTGATAATTTGGAATTTAAATCTGCCAAATTTGCCAGCTGCTGGGCAAAAAACCCTTGCTTTAAGCTTAATGACAGTTGTTTTTTGGGCTGCTAAGGTGGCACATCCTGGTTATGTATCAGCTCTTTTTTTATCACTTTTATTAATCTTTAAAATAGCTGCTCCAGAAGAAGTTTTTTCACTTTGGTCTTCTTCGCTAATCTATATTATTATAGGTGCTTATTTAATTGCAGCTGCTGTAAAGTCTTCTGGTTTGGGAGAAAGAATTGCATACAATTTTATTATTAAATACGTAGATTCTTATAAAAGTATAATTTTTTCTATTTTCTTTTTAACAATACTTTTAAGTTTATTGATTCCACACCCCTGGCCCAGATCTTTTTTAATAATGTCTGTCATGGCTGTAGTAATTGATAGTGCTTCAATTTCTGAAAATGATGGCAAAAAAATTGGTTTTGCTGTTTTTGCATTTTCAGTACCTATTTCAATGATTTTCATGACAGGAGATAGTACTATTAATATTTTAGCTGTGGAAATGTCAGGTCAAAGTTTGAGCTGGCTGGAGTGGCTTTATCAGATGGGTGTACCAGCACTTTTTGCTTCAATTTTAACTTTAATTTTATTTTTGAAAATTTTTCAACCTGAGAAGAAGGTTGTTGTCAATAAAGAAGAGATTTCTAAAAAATTAGAGGATTTAGGAAGTTTTTCAACTAAAGAAAAGAGAATGATTTTTTGGATTGCTTTAGCGATAATTTTATGGACAACTGATTCACTGCATGGTATCGATTTAGGTTGGGTAACGCTTGTAATTGCTGCGCTGATGGGAATGCCTTTAGTGGGAAATGTTTTAGAAGCTAAAGACTGGTCAAATGTACCTCTTGGAATTTTATTTTTTCTGACAGCAGCTGTAGCAATTGGAAGAATTGGAGGGAGTACAGGTATGAATGCCTGGATTGCTTCTGTAATCTTACCTGCAGAACTTCCAGCAAATATATTTGTTTTTGCACTAATGATAGTTATAATATCGATGATAATGCATATGTTTTTGGGGAGCGTTATTGCTGTTATGGGAATTGCAATACCAGCTTTTATTATTTTTGCTGAAGGTCAAGGCATCAACCCATTAGTACCTGCTTTAATGACATATTCATCGATAGCACTTCATTACGTATTTCCATTTCATCACTTAAATATTTTAGTTGGAATAGGAGAAAATAATGGTATGTATGATAATAAAACAGTGATTAAATTTGGTCTGCCGCTGACAATAATTATAATAATAGTTGTTTTATTTCAGGCGCTTTGGTGGCAGTCGACTTCTTTAATTTAAAAAACCATAACTTAGTTAAATATAATTTTATATTATTGAATTTTTATTGGAAGTATTGTATAATAAGTTGTGTAAATTAAATTTAACGATTTTTTTAAAATAAAAAAGAGGAATCCTTCTTTAAGTGGTTGAATTATTTATTAGCGAAATAAAAACCAAACCACTAGGAGGACTCCTCATGAAAAGTATAACTGATAACCCCAATAATGGTCAAGTAAATTTTGACGATATGATCAATGATTTGATCAAAAATTTTATCGAAAAGCTTCTTAAAGGTGAATTGACTGAATTTCTTAATTACGATAAATATGATTCTGCTGGCAAGAACTCTGGCAACAGCCGCAATGGAAATTACTCTCGTAACTTCCAGACTAAATACGGTGTCATTGAAAATCTAGAAGTCCCAAGAGATAGAAACAATGACTTTCAAACTGCTCTATTTGAGCCATATAAACGCCGTGATGACTGGCTGGAACAGACTGTAATCCAGATGTATGCCCGAGGTCTATCCACTCGTGATATTGCCAATTTGATTGAGCAAATGTATGGTCAAAAATACAGTGCTACCAGTGTCAGTAATCTGACAGATATAGCAGTTAAAGAAATTGAACAGTGGAAAAACAGGCCCTTAGAAAAACGCTACAGTGTGCTCTTCATTGATGCTCTAAGCATTAAGATTCGCCGAGAGCATGTTGGTAATGAATCAGCATATATAATCATTGGAATCAATGAAGAAGGCTACAGAGAGATTCTAGACTTCTACATTGGCGTAACAGAGTCAGCTACACTCTGGGAAGAAGTACTGATGAACCTTAAATCCAGAGGCGTAGAACAGGTGCTTTTAGGTGTTATGGATGGCCTACCAGGTTTAACTGACGCATTTCTTAAAGTATATCCAAAAGCTGATGTTCAACGCTGTGTAGTTCACAAAGTCCGTAATACACTTCATAAAGTTAAGAAAAAACATACAGATGAAATTGTTACTGATCTTAAGAAAATTTACAAAGCTCCCAGCAGAGAGTATGCAGAGCAGGCCTTAAATGATCTCAGCTTAAAGTGGGATAAAATCTATCCTCACTTAGCTCAAAGCTGGTTTGAAGATAAAGATGAATTATTTGCTTTCTATAAATATCCAGATAGTATTCAAAAATCAATTTATACAACTAACTGGATTGAAAGAGCCAATAAAGAAATCAGAAAAAGACTTAAAACAATGAACAGTTTACCAAATGAAAAAGCAGCAGAAAAAATATTATATCTTAAGATCTTAGACTATAATTCTAAGTGGTCAGAACGAAGATTAAAAGGATTTTTAGCTGCTAGAGATAAGCTAATTCAACTATTTGAAGAAAGATATTAATTTATTTACACAAAATACTTGACGTTACCTTATTGGAAGGAATGAAATTTATATATGAGAGAATTTTTAGAATTGAATCCATTAGAAAAATTTTGGCAGCAATTAGAATCTTGCTTAGAAAAAAAGAAGCTGCAGGTTGAAAAAATTAAACTAAATAATGCTGCAGGTAGAATTTTGGCTGAAGATATTTTATCTCCAGTTGATTTACCGCCTTTTAGTCGTTCAACAGTTGATGGTTATGCTGTTAAAGCTGCTGATACAGCAGGGGCTTCAGCATCAATGCCGACCTATTTAGATATAATTGGCAGTGTTCAGATGGGCCAAAAGACAGAAATTGAATTAAAAAGTGGTCAGGTAGCAGCTGTTCCAACTGGGGGAATGATTCCCCAAAATGCAGATGCAGTTTTAATGATTGAAGACACTGAAAAAATAGAATCTAAGATGATTGAAAGTTTTAAAGCACTTGCTGTTGGAGAAAACATTGTCCAAAAAGCTGAAGATATTGGTGCAGGAGAATTGTTATTTAAAAAAGGTCATAAAATTATGGCCCGAGATATTGGAGCCTTAGCTGGTCTAGGAATAACAGAATTTGATGTTTTTCAAAAAGCAGCTGTTTCTATAATTTCAACTGGTGATGAACTAATTCCCGCAGAAGCAAAAGCCAAAGCAGGACAGATTCGAGATATCAATAGTTATTCTATTGCTGCTTATTTAGATAAAATAGGTGCAGAAACAAAAAAAGTTGGTATTATTAAAGATAAATTTGATAACTTAAAAAGTGCTTTACAAAAAGAATTAGGACAAGATTTGGTTTTAATTTCAGGTGGTAGTTCGGTTGGAATCAAAGATATGACAATCGATTTACTTAATTCTCTAGGAGAGCCAGGTGTATTGTTACACGGTCTGGCCATTAAACCAGGGAAACCAACTATTTTAGCTGATATTGAGGGGACTATTGTTGTCGGTCTGCCCGGTCATCCTGCTTCAGCCTGGACTGTAAATACTGTCCTATCAGCTGAAATTGTACGGGTTTTAAATGGCGAAAAAAAGCCTTCAGAAATGGGCAGTGAAAATAATAAGTATTTTATTGAAGCAGAATTGACAAGAAATTTAGTCTCAGATAAAGGCCGTGAAGAATATATTCCGGTAAAAATAATTGAGAAAAATGAAAAATTATTTGCAGAGCCATTACTTGCAAAATCCAGCCTGATCACCAATTTAGCCTATGGTGATGCAGTGCTAAAAATCCCTCAAAATAAAGAGGGAATTGATAAAGGGGAATTAGTTAGATTAAAATTAATTGAATAATAAATAGAAAAGAGGTATTTAATTTAAAATGGTTAAAAAATATTTAAATAAAATCTCATTAGCAGATGCCCTAGCTAAATTAGAAAATAGATTTAAAAATTTAAGAACTGAGACCGAAAAAATTCAAACCGTAGATGCAGAAGGAAGAATTACTGCTAGACCTTTTTATGCAGAACGTTCAGCTCCCGATTTTTATGCATCTGCAATGGATGGAATTGCAGTTCAAGCTCAAAAAACTGCTGGAGCCAGTGAAAGATCGCCAATTAAACTGAAAATTGGTAAAGAAGCTCAGCCTGTAGATACTGGTGATCCCATACCAGAAAGATTTAATGCAGTTATAAAAATCGAAGAAGTAAACCAAGTTGAAAAAAAATATTATGTGATTGAAAAAGGAGTTCCACCCTGGAATCATATCCGTTCTATTGGCGAGAGTACTGTCAAAGGTAATTTATTGGTTACTACAAATCATAAGCTTAGTGATTATGATCTAGCAGCTCTTTTAGAAGCGGGAGTCACTGAAGTTGAAGTCTATAAAAAACCATTAGTATCAATAATTCCAACCGGTGATGAACTAGTCAGCGCCGAAAAAAAGCCTAAAGTTGGTGAATTAGTAGAATTTAATTCAAAAATGGTTAAAGCAGCTTTAAACAAGTGGGGAGCCAAAGTTAAAATAACAGAAATTTTAGCAGATCAAAAAGAAATTATTAAAAGCAAAATGCTGCAGGCAGTTGAGGCAAGTGATCTTGTAATTGTTTTATCCGGATCTTCTGCCGGCAGAGGTGACTTTACAATAGATATTTTACAAAATGAAGGAGAAATCTTATTTCATGGTGTAAATATTATGCCTGGGAAACCTCTGATTGCAGCTCAAGTAAAAGATACACCTGTATTTGGCTTACCAGGTTATCCACTTTCTGCCTGGCTGGATAATCAGCTTTTTATTAGAGAAATAGTTTATTTACTTCAGGGAGACCAGGCTCCAAAATTTAATCAGATCAAAGCAGTTGTAAACCGTAAAGTTCCATCGGAAATAGGTTTAGAAGAGTTTTTAAGAGTTAATTTAATTAGTAATAGTGAAAATGAGTTCACTGCAGTTCCTTTAAAAAGGGGATCTTCAGCTATGGAATCAATGCTGAAAGCAGATGGAATTATGAAAATAGGTGAAAACAAAGAAGGCCTTCATCCTGGAGATCAAGCTCCAGTTATTCTTTTAAAAGAAAAAAGTAAAATAGAAAATGATCTGCTTTTAATTGGAAGCCATGATTTAAGTTTAGATTTAATTAGAAATGAAATCAGAGAAAGAAACTATAATTTTGACTTAAAACTGCAGACTGTAGGATCAATGGCAGGTCTAACAGCTCTAAAAAGAGAAGAATCTCATTTAGCGGGTGCCCATCTTTTAGATCCTGTAACAGGTGAGTACAATATTTCTTACTTAAAAAGATTTTTTAAAGGAGAAAAAATATTTTTAGTCAATTTAGTTCAGAGAGAACAGGGTTTATATCTTAAAAAGGGAAACCCTAAAAATATAGAAGACATTAATGATTTAAAAGGAGAAAATATTAATTATATTAACAGACAGCGTGGTGCAGGTACTAGGGTCTTATTTGATTATCTTTTAAAACAGAATAAGATTCAGCCGGCAGAAATTTCTGGTTATGAAAAAGAAGAGTTTACACACATTGCAGCTGCAGCCGCTGTAGGACGGGGTTCAGCAGATGCAGCTTTAGGTATTAGAGCAGCAGCTGAAGTTATGGATGTTGATTTCTTGGCTTTAGCTGAAGAAAAATATGATTTAATAATACGAGAGAAATATATAGATGATCCCCGGGTCAAAAAATTAATAGAACTCTTAAATCAAGATAAAATAAAAGCTAAAATAGAAAAACTTGGGGGCTATAACTGCCAGGAAAGTGGAAAAATTAAAAGCTTAGAACTTTAAAATGGAGGCAATTAAATGCAGAAATTAATTGATCAATTTGGAAGAAAAATAGATTATTTAAGAATCTCAATAACTGACCGCTGCAATCTTCGCTGCCGTTACTGCATGCCTGCAGAAGGAGTCAGAGAAAAAGATCACTCGGAGATTTTAAGCTATGAAGAAATAATAAAAATAGCCAAAACTGCTGTTAAAATGGGCATTAAAAAGATTCGTCTAACTGGTGGTGAACCATTAGTTAGAAAAAATGTGGAAGCTTTAATTAAAGAACTTAACAAATTGGATTTAGAGGATATTTCAATGACCTCTAATGCTGTGGCTCTGGCAGATAAAGCATCTTCATTAAAAAAAGCTGGTTTAGATAGGATTAATATCAGCTTAGACAGTTTGAGTTCCGAAAAATTTGAGAAGATCACACGGCGTCGGGCTTTAAGCTATGTTTTAGCTGGAATTGAAGCTGCACTTGAAGCAGATCTCAAACCTGTTAAAATTAATATGGTAGTGATGAAAGGGATTAATGATAACGAGATATTAGATTTTGTGGAATTAAGTCGAAATAAAGAACTAAATATTAGATTTATAGAATATATGCCTCTGGGAGGCGAAGCAGAAGCTGAGAAATTTATCAGCAGTAAAGAAATTAAAAAAATAATTGCAGACAAATATAAATTGCTGCCTGCAGTAACTAAGGGCAGTGGGCCTGCCAATTATTTTAAAGTCGAAGGTGCTTCAGGTACAATTGGCTTTATTTCTGCCCTTAGCGAACATTTCTGCAGCAGTTGTAATCGACTGCGTTTAACTGCTGATGCCAAAATAAAGCCCTGCCTGGCAGGTAATCAAGAAGTTAAGATTAAAGAAATAAATAGTTCAGAAATTGAATCAGCATTTATAGAAGCACTAAAATTAAAACCGGCCTGTCACCATCTTGATTTTGCAGAACAGGCTTATAATCGAAATATGTCACAAATTGGAGGCTGAAAATGAATAAAGAATTGTCACATGTTGACCAGAACGGGAAAGTACAGATGGTAGATGTTTCAGAAAAGAAAACAACCAAAAGAACCGCCAGAGCTGTAGGAGAAATTAAAATGCAGCCTGAAACTTTAAAAAAAATAAAAGCAGGTAATATAAAAAAGGGAGCTGTAATTGAGACTGCAAGAATTGCAGGAATCACAGGTGCTAAAAAAACCTCGGATTTAATACCTATGTGTCACCCTTTACTTTTAAGCAGTATCAAAGTTGATTTTGACCTAAACTTTGAAAATAAAATAAAAATATTTTCAGAAGTTAAAAATAGCGGTCAAACTGGAGTCGAAATGGAAGCTCTGACTGCTGTTAATCTAGCTGCCCTTACAATTTACGATATGATTAAAGCAGTTGATAAATCAATGGAGATCGGATCAATCAAATTAATGTACAAAGCAGGAGGAAAGAGTGGGATTTATGAGCGAGAAGAAAAATAAATTTAAAATAAGAACAGCAGTTTTAACAATTAGCGATAAAGGCTCACGTGGAGAAAGAAAAGATCTGAGTGGCCCAATTATTAAAGAAATGATGGAAAAAATTGGAGCCGTAATTGTGTATGAAGATATCATTGCTGATGAAAAGGCCGAAATAAAAAAAGCTTTAATTGAGATTTCAGATCAGAAGCAAGCGGATTTGATTTTAACCACAGGTGGCACAGGTTTTGCCAAACGTGATATTACTCCTGAAGCAACATTAGAAGTAATAGAAAAAGAAGTGCCGGGAATTCCAGAAAAAATAAGAGCTGATACCCTTGCCAGAACACCTCAGGCTGCATTATCAAGAGCCAGAGCTGGTATTAGAAAAGAAAGCTTAATTATCAATTTTCCAGGAAGTCCCAAAGCAGTTAGAGAATGCTTGGATGCAGTAATAGAAATTATTCCCCATGGAGTAAAGATTTTAAAAGGGGAAATTACAGAACACCGTCACAGCAATGACAACAGTCATCAACATGATCATAATCATTAACTAGTTTTTTAGAGATTCGGCTATTTTTTTCTTAAGAATTAAATAAATAAAGATTATTTAAGAAATAAAAATTACAGAGGTGGAATAGATGGAAGCTAAAATCAAAGCAGTTTGCTTGAGTGAAGAAAAAGGAACAACCAAAAAAGTAATAGAGGAAGGGATTTTAATTGAAAATTTTGGTTTAAAAGGGGATGCTCATGCCGGCAAATGGCACCGTCAGTTGAGCCTTTTAGATGAAAGTAGTATTGACAAAATGCGAAACCAGGGTTATGAATTAAAATTTGGAGATTTTGCTGAAAATATTACAACAGAAGGCTTAGATAAACTCTATGAACTTCCAGTTGGACAAAAAATAAAAATTGACGAAAAAGTTATTATAGAAGTCACTCAAATCGGAAAAAAATGTCATCATGATTGTGAAATTATGCAAAAAATAGGTGATTGTGTAATGCCGAAAGAAGGAATCTTTGCCAAAGTAATTAAAGGTGGCTTAATAAAAGCTGGAGCTAAATTAGAACTTATTTGAATATAATTTGATTTTTAAGAGCAGATGTTTTAATATTTAATTGTAGATATTTAAAATTTAAAGAAATTACATAATTATCAAAAATAATTTCTTTTTTAAGGAGGAATAACAATGGAAATGATAGGGGTCAGCGCTTCTTCAAGTAAGGCTGGCAAGACTACTTTAATTTCCTTAATGTTAAAGGATAGCTGTGCTAAAACTGCAGTTATTAAAACATCAGTTAATAATGATCTTGACCAATATAAGGTGATTAATGATCCTAGAATAATTAATCAAACAGGTACAGATACCGCCAGGGTTGTAGAACACGGAGCAGATAAGGTGCTGCTTTTAGAAAGCCCTGCTTCAGAACTTCCAACAGCTTATCAGCTAGCTCGCAATCTTTTAGATGATGATATAGAAAGATTATTTATCGAAGGTAATACAATAATTAATTTTTTAAACCCTGATTTGTTATTTTATTTAGAAAATCAAGATAAAGCTGAAAAAGAATCAGCAAAGATGGTAAAAAATAGAGCTAATGTCAAGATTAATACAAACACATTATTATCAGCTGGTAAATTGGGTGATTTACCATTTACAATCCAGTCAGACAAAATGACATGTTATCAGTCACATCTTTTGGCTGAACTTTTAAAAATGTCAGTTCCTAGAGTTGGTAAGGTAGTAAAAGAACAGAAGGTTAAAATAGTAAAATGTCAGCTTGGACTCTTTTAGTTGTATTGGCAGCAGCCTGGTAAATATTAGCAAATTAAGCTTAACTTTAAGTAATTTGCAAAATTTATCAGCTTCCTGCCATTATTTTTTTGCTAAACTTGACTAAGAGTCGAAAAAGTGATATAAATTTATATAGACCAACTAAGGAAGGTGAATATTTTGCGAAAAGCAACAATTACAGGTCTGGGTAAATATCTTCCAGATAGAATAATGACAAATCATGATTTAGAAAAAATTGTGGATACTAGCGATGAATGGATAAAAACAAGAACAGGTATAGAAAAAAGAAGAATTGCAGCTGAAGATCAGGCAACATCAGATTTAGCATTTGAAGCTGCCAAAGAAGCTTTAGCAGATGCAGAACTTGCAGCTGAAGATCTTGATCTAATTATTGTAGCAACTATCACACCGGATATGATGTTTCCAGCAACTTCCTGTATTGTTCAGGAAAAATTGGGAGCAAAAAATGCAGCAGCTTTTGATTTAGGTGCTGGTTGTTCCGGTTTTGTTTATGGCTTAAGTACAGCAGTAAATTACATTGAGTCTGGAATGTATGATAATGTTTTAGTTATTGGAGCCGAGGTCTTATCAAAAATTTTAGATTGGGAAGATCGAGGAACCTGTGTTTTATTTGGTGATGGAGCTGGTGCAGCTGTAGTTTCTGCTGCTGACAAAGGTGGATTCCTAGCAACTGATTTAGGAGCAGATGGTACTGGTGCAGATACCCTTTATCAACCAGCTGGTGGATCAAGAACTCCTGCCTCACATGAGAGTATTGATAACCGGGGCCATTTTCTGAAAATGGAAGGTACTCCAGTCTTTAAATTTGCAGTTAAAACAATGGGTAAAGCTTCACTTAAAGTACTTAAAAAAGCTGGAGTAAAAAAAGAAGATGTCAATCTATTAGTTCCTCATCAGGCAAATACCAGAATTATTGATGCAGCAGCTAAAAGGTTAAAATTAAATGATGATCAGGTTTATGTTAATCTACCCGAGTATGGGAATACATCTGCAGCTTCAGTTCCGATTGCTTTAGCAGAGGCCAAAGAAAAAGGATTAGTCAATAATGGTGATAAGATTGTCTTGGTTGCTTTTGGAGCAGGTTTGACCTGGGCTTCGGCAGTAATTGAATGGAATGATCTTAAATAATATTGAAATAAAACTTTAAAGAAATAAAACTGTAAAAATGATTTTAAAATAAAATTGGCTTAAATTAATTGAAAAATCACAGTAAAAAAATATATAATAAAAGATGAATTGAAAGATAAGTGAAAAAAATATTAAACTGGAGGCTTTCAAATGAGCAGTAATTTAGTTTTTATGTTCTCAGGACAGGGTTCACAGTATGTTGGAATGGGAAAAGAATTATATGAGAATTATGAAGCTGCAAAAAGTATTTTAGATAAAGCAGAAGAAATAGTAGATTTTGACTTAAAAGATATGATTTTTAATGGTCCAGAAGCAGATTTAAATAATACAAAAAATACACAACCTGCTATTTACACTGTAAGTGCAATGATCAAAGCAGTTCTAGCTGAACATGGATTAGACGCAGCAGCAGCAGCCGGACACAGTTTAGGAGAATATTCCGCTCTTTATGCAGCCGGTGTTCTTTCTTTTGCAGATGGTCTGAAATTAGTGCGCCGCCGTGGTGAACTAATGGACCAGGCTGATCCCGAAGGGAAAGGAACAATGGCAGCTATAATTGGCCTGGCTGATAAAGAAGTAGAATCAGTTTTAAAAGAAATAGATGGTATTGTTACTGTGGCTAATTATAATTCTCCTGGTCAGGTAGTTATTTCCGGAGAAGTTACAGCAGTTGAAGCTGCAGGTGAATTGCTGTCAGAAAAAGGAGCCAAAAGAGTAATCCCCTTAACTGTAAGTGGAGCTTTTCACTCACCACTTATGGAGCCAGCTAAAGAAGAACTAAAAAACACTATAGAATCTGTGGAATTTAAAGATGCTCAGATTCCTTTAATCGCTAATGTCACAGCTGATTATGTTAAGGAAAGCAGTGAAATCAAGTCGGCTTTAATTAAACAGTTAAATAATAGTGTCCGCTGGGTAGAGACAATTGAGAGATTTAAAGAAGATGGTTATGAAGATTATGTTGAAGTTGGCCCAGGCCGAGTGCTAAAAGGTTTAATGAGAAGAATTGACCGTTCACTTAATGCATATAATGTTGAAGATGAAAAAAGCTTAAAGAAAACATTAAAAAAATTAAAATAGAACTTATTTCGACTTAGGAGGAGAATATTTAATGGATAAAAGAGTTGTAATTACAGGTGCAGGTGTTGTACATTCACTGGGCTTAGAATTAGACGAATTTTGGGAAAATATTAAAGCAGGTAAATCAGGTATATCTAAAATCGAAAATTTTGACGCTTCAGATTATCCGAGTCAAATTGGAGCAGAGCTAAAGGATTTCGATCCAGGAGAATACATAGATCGTAAGGAAGCTAAGCGTTTAGCCTTATACAGTCAGTACGCTATCGTAGCAGCAATGAAAGCAGTAAAAAATTCCGGTTTAGAAATCAATGAAGAAAATGCTGATCGTGCTGGAGTAATGGTTGGTTCAGGTATTGGTGGAATAGAAGTTTTCGAAGAACAGGTAGCAAAGCTTAATAAAAGAGGACCTAGAAGAGTAAGTCCTTTCTTTATTCCGATGATGATTTCTAATATGGCAGCTGGTAATGTAGCAATTTATACTGGTGCAAAAGGACCTAATGTTAACCCAGTAACTGCTTGTGCATCTGCTACAACAGCGATTGGAGAAGCTTTTGAAACAATAAAAAGAGGTGCTGCTGACATTATGATTGCTGGAGGTACAGAGGCTTCGATTACACCATCTGCAGTGGCCGGATTCGGTAATATGAAAGCTTTATCAAGTAGAAATGATGAACCGGAAAAAGCAAGTCGTCCTTTTGATAAAGATAGAGATGGTTTTGTAATTGGAGAGGGTGCAGGAATAGTAATTTTAGAAACTCTGGAAAGCGCTAAAAAAAGAGGTGCTGATATTATAGCTGAGGTAGTTGGCTATGGTGCATCTGGAGATGCTTATCATATTACCTCTCCAGCTCCAGAAGGAGAAGGTGCAGTTAGAGCTATGAAAGCTGCTATAGAAAGAGCTGGAATGCAGCCAGAGGAAATTAATTATATTAATGCTCATGGTACCTCAACACCATTAAATGACCAATATGAATCAACAGCAATTAAAAAATTATTTGGAGACCATGCTTATAAGCTAAAGGTATCTTCTTCCAAATCAATGACAGGCCATTTATTAGGTGCTGCTGGTGGGGTTGAAGCAATAATTTCTGCTATGGCAGTCAAAGAAAATATCGTGCCTCCAACAATGAATTTTGAAGAAGGTGGAGAAGGCTGTGACCTAGACTATCAACCAAATCAAGCTGGAGAAGCAGAATTAAATGCAGCTTTAAGTAACTCCTTCGGTTTTGGTGGTCAAAACGCCTGTATCATTGTTAAAAAATATCAAAATTAATAACTAAAACTAAAATAAAATACTTTAATAGCTGTTTAACTAGTTAAAATTAACTTTGGATAAATTTGCTATTAAAAATAGAGATAAAGATCTGCTCAAGAAAAAATCGGGCAGGTCTTTTATTTTATTGTCCTAAATAATTGAAATAAGGCTGGAAAAAATATATAATCAAGCTGTTAAGTGATAATTTCAAAAAAATATTTTAGAAATAATAAGTTAAAAATAAGCACTAGAAAATGATTATTACAAGTTGATCACAGTTCTAAGATTCTATTATATTTTAGGAAAGAAGGTATTTTTTAATATGAAAGTATATGCTCTTGTTGGGCCCAGTGGAACAGGTAAAAGCCACCGTGCGGTACTTTTAGCAAATAAATATCAGATACCCCTGATAGTTGACGATGGTCTGCTGATCTATGCCGGTAAAATAATGGCAGGCAGCTCTGCTAAAAGAGAAGAAAGTAAAATGGGAGCAATTCGAAGGGCTCTTTTTTATGATGAAAAACAAACAGAAGAAGTAAAAAAATGTCTTAAAGAAATAGATGAAGATAAAATATTGATTTTAGGCACTTCTACGGGAATGGTTGAGCGAATTGATGAGCGATTGGAACTTCATGGAATTGACCAGTATATTAATATTGAAGAAATTTCTTCAGCAGAGGAGATAGAAAAAGCACTTTCAGTCAGAAATAATGAAGGCAAACATGTCATTCCGGTGCCAACTATTGAAGTAGAGCAAGATTTCTCAGGTTATCTGCTGCATTCACTAGAACTATTTTTCAAAAAAGATGATGAGACAGTCCGCCATGAAAAAAGTATAGTTCGGCCGCGTTTTAGCTTTTATGGAAACTTGAGCATCAGTAATCGAGTACTGGTAAGTTTTATAGAGTATTTGATTAAGGATTTTGAGGAGATTACTGCTTTCAAAAAAGTAAAAGTTGAAGAAATAAACAGCCAGCTTATTGTTGATCTATCTTTAGAAATTAGATATGGTTTAATTATCACAAATTTTGTTAATGAATTCAGGTCAGCACTAAAAGTACATTTAGAAAATAATACAGGAATCAATGTTAAAGAAATTGATATTGAAATTTATTCTTTAAGTGTTGATTAAGATATTTCATTAAGTTATTGAGGGGGTAAATAAATTGAGAAATTATCATGCCAAAAAAATGGATAAAGATTCAATATATCCATATCAAGACTGGAAAATCACCGAAGAGGAATTTTTATTAGAAAATAATCATCACAATGAAGCTATTTTTTCTCTTGGTAATGGCTATCTTGGTTTAAGAGGAACTTTAGAAGAAGATTATCCAGGTAGTGAAGAAACAACAACTCCTGGTTTTTATATTAACGGAGTCTATGCTTCAGAAGAAATTATTTATGGGGAAGAAGCACCTAATTTACCCAAAAAAGGTCAGACAATGATTAACTTAGCTGACTGGAGTGAAATTAATTTATATATTAACGAGGAAAAACTAAATTTACTTAAAGGCAAGGTTTTAGATTATAATCGGGAACTAGATTTAAAACAGGGAGTACTTAAAAGATATATTATCTGGGAAGATCGCCAGGGAAGAAAAATTGAAATTAAAATTACCCGCTTGATTTCATTAAGCAGAGAACATATTGGTGCAATTAGGTATCAATTTAAAGCAATCAATTTTTCCGGTAAAATTAGTCTTAACTCAGCCATTAATGGTGATGTAAGCAATCATCATCACTTAAGAGATAAAAAAGCTTTAGAGGTAATAGAAAGCGAAGTTGACAGTAAAAGCGGCCATCTACTGCACGATGTTAAAAGTACTAATTTTAAAATAGCATATGTTGTGGAACATTCGATCAAAGGTCATACTCAAGATAATTGTAAAGTAAAAAAGAGATCTTCAGATAATAGAATTGATTGGATTTTTGAAATCAGCGCCAGCCAGGGTGAAGAATATACAATTGACAAAATTGTAGGTGTCAACCACAGTCAGGAAGCTGGAGAAAACCCCCTTAGTGATGCCAGAGCCTCAGCGGCAAGAGCTTCAATTTCTGGTTTTGAAAATCTTCTCGAAGAACAGGCAGAATTTATGACAGGTTACTGGCAGGATGTAGATGTTAAAATAGATGGAGACGATGCTTTACAGCAGGCATTTAGATTTAATGCCTTTCATATACTACAGGCTGCTGGAAAAGATGGTCAGACTAGTGTTGCTGCCAAAGGAATCAGTGGAGAATATTATGAAGGCCATTATTTTTGGGATACAGAAAGCTATGTTCTTCCTTTTTATGCTTTTCAGCGTCCAGAAGTAGCACGCAATCTGCTGCTTTTTAGATATAATACACTTGATCAGGCAAGAAAGAATGCTGAAAGAATAAAACTGGATGGAGCCTTATTTCCCTGGAGGACAATTAATGGGGAAGAGGCCTCAGGATTTTTTATGGGGTCTACAGTCCAGTATCATATCAATGCTGATATTGCTTATGCCTTAAATTTATATTATCAGGTTAGCAATGACCAGGAGTTTATGGAAAACTTTGGTCTTGAAATTTTAGTTGAAACAGCTAGAATGTGGATCAGCCTGGGTAGCTATATTCCAATGAAAGATAATAAGTTTTGTTTTAATACAGTCTGTGGACCTGATGAGTATAAGCCTGGTGTCAATAATAATGCTTATACAAATTATATGGCTAAGTTTAACCTGGATACTGCAGTTAAAATGGCAGCGATTATCAAAAAAGAAGCACCTGAGAAATATAAGCGTCTGGCGGAAAGAATCGGCCTGACTGAAAAAGAAATATCTGAGATGAAAAAAATAAAAGAAGATATCTATCTTCCGTACAATAAAGATTTAGAAATCACCCCTCAGGATGATTCCTTTCTTTATAAAAACCCAATAGAAGTGGATAATATTCCAGAAGAAGAATTGCCGCTGGTTAAAAATTGGCATCCATTAATCATCTGGCGTTATCAAGTAATTAAGCAGGCAGATGTAATGCTGCTGATGCTGCAGCTTGGAGACCAGTTTAGCCAGGACTTGAAGCTTAGAAACTATGATTACTATGAACCTAAAACAACCCATGATTCTTCACTATCACCGGCAATTTACAGTATAATTGCCTCGGAAATAGGTTATAAAAATCAGGCCTATAATTATTTTATGCAGACTGCCCGACTTGACCTTGATGATTATAACGAAAATGCCTATCAGGGGATACATACAGCCTGTATGGGCGGAACCTGGCTTTCACTAGTACAGGGCTTTGCCGGCATGAGAATGTTTAATGGAAAGCTATATTTCCATCCCCATTTACCTGATGGTTGGAATAGTTATCAGTTTAGACTGCGTTTTAAAGGTAGTCAAATAGAGGTGACAGTTAAAGAAAACACTGTTAAATACATGCTGATTTCAGGTGATAAGGTAGAATTTAAACATTTTGAGCAGTTAATTTCATTAGAAGAAAGTAATTTAGCAGAAAAAGTAAAATTATAAAAAAAGTACAATAAAAAAAGAAAGACAGAAGATCAAAAATAATCAAAGCAGGTGTAAAAATGGATTATAAGAAAAAAATATATATATTACTTGCGGTAGGTATTTTCTTTTTGTCTACCTCAGGTGTTTTAATAAAAGTAGCTACTGCACCACCATTAATAACTGCTTTTTATAGAATGTTTTTTACAGTGCTAATTTTAACTCCATATTTTTTAATTAAACACAGAGCTGATGCGCGTTATTTTTTAGATTACCGGCCATTATTGGTCGGTTTTCTCTTGGCTGTACATTTTATTTTATGGATCAGTTCTATCCAGTATACAGATATTTCTAATTCAGTTATTTTTGTGGCACTTCAGCCTCTATTCACAATAATTCTAGAATATTTGTTTGCCAGAGAAGATTTAAAAGAAGGTGCTGTTATTGGAATTGTAATGGCGGTAATTGGGAGTTCAATTATTAGCATTGGAGATTTTTATCAGCTGGGAGATAAATTATTTGGTAATTTTCTAGCCTTATCAGCAGCTTTATTTGCATCATCTTATCTTTTTATAGGAAGAGGGGTTAGAAAAAAACTCAACTATTTTCCCTACCTATATATTCTTTATACATATGCTGCTATCTTTTTAGCTGCCGGAGTCTATATTTTTGAGATACCATTTGCTGGCTATGGCTCCACTAATTATTTAATATTTTTAGCTTTGGCCCTAGGACCAACAATTGTCGGCCATTCAATACTTAATCTAGCAGTTCGTTATCTACCAACATCAATAGTTTCTCTGTCAATTTTGGGAGAGCCAATACTAACAACATTTTTAGCCTGGCTGCTGTTGAACGAAGAAGTAAGAATGACAACAATGTTTGGAGGTGCCTTTATTTTAGGTGGTATTTATCTAGCATCTGTCTATAATAATCATCAAAACAGAAAAAAAGAGCGTCTGCAGTAGAATGAAAGCTAAAATTATTCATGAGCTGACTGGACATTTAGAGCCTTAAAGTATAAAATAATAATTGAAAGATTTCATTTAATTTCGGGAGGGATAAATTTTGTTAAAAGAAGTTGCTAATATAGTAAGAGGTTTATCAGCAGACATTGTAGAAAAAGCAAATTCAGGACATCCAGGAATGCCGATCGGCTGTGCTGACATTGGGGCATTATTATTTGGAGAGGTAATGAACATCGATGCTTCTAAATCAGATTGGGCAGATAGAGATCGTTTTGTGCTCTCAGCTGGACATGGATCAGCATTTTTATATTCATTTTTGCACCTGACAGGTTATGATATTTCAATGGACGATTTAAAAGAATTTAGACAGCTTCATTCTAAAACACCAGGCCATCCAGAATATGGAGAAACTGATGGAGTAGAAACAACAACAGGACCATTAGGGCAGGGTTTCTCTAATGCAGTAGGAATGGCTTTAGCAGAAAAAATGTTGGCCACAAAATATAATACAGACAGCCATACAATTGTAGACCACTATACCTATACAATTATGGGAGATGGCTGTATGATGGAAGGTATCACTTCTGAAGCAGCATCACTTGCAGGTCATTTAGGACTTGATAAGTTAATTGCTATTTATGATGATAATGATATTTCAATTGCTGGAAGTACCAATTTAGCTTTTACAGAATCTGTAGCTGATCGTTTTAAAGCTTTTGGCTGGCAGGTAATAGAAAATGTTGACGGTCACAATCTTGATCAGCTTCGGGAAGCAATTAACCAGGCTAAGTCTGATAAAGAAAGACCAACAGTAATTATGGCTAAAACACATATTGCCTTAGGTGCACCAAATAAGCAGGATACAGCTGATGCTCACGGAGCACCATTAGGAGAAGAAGAAATTAAAGGTCTAAAAGAAGAGTTTGGTCTGCCGGTAGATAAAAAGTTCTATGTCTCAGATGAGGTAAAGGAATTTTTCCGAGCTCATGCTGCCAAGATGCAGGATCAAAGATTAGCTTGGGAAAAAGAATTTGACGAATGGGCAGCAGCCAATCCTGAGCTTAAAAACGAATGGGATCAAGCATTAGAGCTAAAACTCCCTGTTGATTTAAAAGAAGAAATTATGAATCTCGAGATAGAAGCTCCAATTGCAACCAGAAAATCAGCTGGAGCAGCTTTAACAAAAGCATTTGAATTAATTCCTTATTTAGTTGGTGGCTCAGCAGATTTAGCACCATCAAATAAAACCTATAATGCAGAATACGGTGAAGTACAAAAAGGTGATTACAGCGGCAGAAACTTCCGTTTTGGAGTTAGAGAACATGCAATGGGAGCAATTACAAATGGTATAGCACTACATGCAGGCTTACGTCCATTTGCTGCAACCTTCTTAGTTTTCTCAGATTATATGCGTCCAGCAGTTAGACTGGCTGCTTTAATGAAGCTGCCGGTAACCTATGTCTTTACTCATGATTCTGTTTTCGTTGGTGAAGATGGTCCTACCCATCAGCCAATAGAACATGTTGAAGCATTAAGAATTATCCCCGGACTTAAAGTTTTAAGACCCGGTGATGAAGAAGAAGCAAAAGCTGCCTGGGTTGAAGCATTAGAAACTACAGATCAGCCAACTGCTTTAATCTTAACCAGACAGAATTTAAAGCACATTAAAAAATATCAGGGGCTTAATAACTTTAAAAATGGTGGTTATTTTGTTAGTGATCCCAAAGATGCTGATACAATTATTTTTGCCAGTGGTAGTGAAGTTAATTTAGCTGAAGAAAGTGCAGAGCTTTTAACAGCTAAGGGAATCAAAGCTGCAGTAATGTCAGTACCGGAAAGAGAAAAACTGGAGCAGTATGCTGCTGAACATCCTCTACCTGATGCAAAATTAAAAGTAGCTATCGAAGCTGGAGTGACAAGTGGCTGGTATAAACTAGTTGGTAGTGATGGTTTAGTAATTGGACTTGACCGTTTTGGTTTAAGTGGTAAAGGACAAGAAGTTGGAGAAGAACTAGGGTTTAAAGCAGAAAAAGTAGCTGCAAAAATTGAATCTGCTTTAAATAACTAGGCTATCAAAAAATCCTAAAGAAGCAGAAGTGGATTATTTAATTAAAATAAAGTAAAGCATTAAAAAAATAAAAAAATCCGTCCACTTGCGGACATAGTTCTGCCCGGTGGACGGATTTTTATATCATGATTTGTTAAACTTTAACTATTTTTTAGTTTTTAGCCAATTTATTAAATAAGTAAATACCAGTTAATTACTGCAATTAATGCACCCAAGAGCACACCTGCAAAGACCTCAAAAGGAGTGTGGCCGATCAATTCTTTTAAATCTTCTTTGATTAACTGTTTATCATTAGCAAAACTTTTATCTTCAAGGTGTTTTATCAGATTATTTAAGACATTAGCCTGAAGACCAACAGCTCTTCTTACTCCACTGGCATCGTAAGTAACAATCAAAGCAAATACTGTCACTATAGCAAAAAGATCAGAGCTAAAGCCATATTTGAGACCAACCGTCACTGCCAGCGAAGAGACAAAAGATGAATGTGAGCTGGGCATTCCACCAGAGGTAAAAACAGTATAAAAATTAATTGGCCTTATAAAAAATATTTTCAAAAATTGTGCTGCAAAAAGTGAAAATATTGAAATTTGCAGTAATGTCATATAATCTCCCCCGAAAATTTGAGTTTATTAATTTTGTTCTTTTCTTAAAAGTTGTGTATAATATTATTAGTGCCATAATACATTTTAACTTATTTATACTCTTGATTGCAAATTAGAATTGGAGGAGAAAATGGATCCTTTTAGTTATATTAATTCTTTATCACTTTTTGGAAACAAATCAGGTTACAATCCAGGCTTAGATAGAATTAAAAATTTAGTTGATCAATTAGGAAATCCACAGCAAAAATTAAATGTAATCCACCTTGCTGGGACTAATGGTAAGGGGTCAACTGCTGCTATTTTAGAAAGAATTTACCGAGAGGCAGGTTATAAAACAGCTCTCTACAGCTCACCTCATTATTATCATTTCAACGAAAGAATCAAAATTAACGGTCAGGCTTGTCCAACCATAGAATTAGCTGAAATTCTAGCAGAGCTTAAAAGTGCAGCGGCTTCATTAAAATCCAGGAACCACTTAGAGCCGAGTTTTTTTGAAATTGTAACTGCAGCAGCTTTTAAATTTTTTCAAAGACATGAAGCTGAGATAGTTATTCTAGAAAGCGGGCTTGGAGGTCGGCTGGATGCTACAAACATAATTGAAAAGCCATTACTTTCGATAATAACTAATATAACTTTAGAACATCAAAATATTTTAGGAGATAATGCAGCCCAAATTGCTTTCGAAAAAGCTGGGATTATTAAAGAAAACTCGAAAGTAATTACTGGAGTTGACCAGGAAGATGCTTTAAAAGTAATAAAAGATAAAGCTGCAAAAGTTAAGGCAAAATTTATTGATATCAATGAGGAATACGATTTAATTAAAAGTGATTGTAATTTAAGAAAAAACTTAATTTGTCTAAAAAGGACAGAAAAAAAAGAAGAAAGTTATCAGCTGTCACTTTTAGGAGAACATCAAGCTTTAAACTCTGCTTTAGCTTTAAGAGCAGTTGAAGAACTAAATTCAGATTTTCCTGTTAGGAAATCTGAGATCAAACAGGCCTTAAAAAACATATACTGGCCGAGCAGAATGGAAAAAATATCAGAAAAACCACTTGTGATTTTAGATGCTGCTCATAATCAAGCTGCTTTTAGAGAACTTGTCAAAAATATTAATAATTCAAGTACAGAATTCAAGCAATTACATCTGATTTTTTCAATTTTAAAAGATAAGGATTTAGATTCTGTTTTAGCTGAACTTTCGCAATTGAAATTAAAGACAGTAGTCTATCTTGCCGAAAATCATTCATTTAGAACTATAAAAATAGATGATCTCAGCAGCAAATTTAAAGGATATGATTTTAAATTTAAAAGTTTTAATAATTTAGCTGAAGCCAGCAGTCTAGCTTTGCAAAATGCAGCTTCAAATGATCTGATAGTTGCAGCTGGTTCTTTTAATACAACTTTTGAAGCTGGGATAGAGATCATGACAAAAGTGAGGGGTGAAAATAATGAATAAAAATGAAAAAGGCTTTTCTTTAATAGTAGTAGTTATTTTTATGTCAATTGCAGCTTTGTTTGTCGGTTACTTAATGGGCAGCTGGTTAATTTCATTTTTAGTAGAGGATGACACTGAAATGGCTGGAGAACAGATGAATGATCAAAATGTTAATCAGCAAATTGCTTCAGAAGATCAAAAAAAATCGGAAGAAGTTAATAATCAAGAAAATAATTTAACTGCACCCACTCCAGAAGAAAAAAATATTGCCTCACAAGCTGCAGAAACTAATAATTCAGCAGCTGTCAATAATTCAAGCGCTAACACAGCTCAGAACAACCAGCCTGCTAATCAAAGTTCTGTATCTGAGGCAGAAGAAATTGAAGGAAAATATGCAGTTCAAATTGGAGCTTTCTCAAATTATAATAATGCTCTGGCCGAAAAAAACAAAGTTGAAGAATTGGGATATCAAATTTTTATTACTGATTCAAATCCCCATCAAGTGCAGGTAGTTGCTTTTTCTACAAGAGATGAGGCAGAATCAGTGCTTGAAGAATTAAAGTCAGAAGGATATAATGGATTCATAGTGGCTCGTGAATAAAATCTTTTTTTGATTTACTGTTGTTCTTGTTTAACAATTAGTATATAATAAAATTATGGTTTACATTCTAATATCTAAATTTATAGCAAAATTTTCAATTTATAAATTTTTCTTAGAAAAAAAGAGGATTCTCGGCTAAAGCCAGAAAGTAACAGTCTAAAAAAGTAATAATTGTAATAAATAACTAAAATATTGAACTTTGAAAACTCCATACTGAAACTAACTATTTCTATAAGA
>Ga0208008_10086_pt1 | contig 16721 bp, 19 predicted proteins | sample Wag42014_11_19_FD_187355 | JGI IMG/M metagenome (GOLD analysis project Ga0208008, IMG submission 187355) | Deep subsurface shale carbon reservoir microbial communities from Ohio, USA - Utica-2 Time Series 2014_11_19 (SPAdes) (version 2) ...
TCACTGAAGGTATTACTGATGCTATAACCACCATATCAAAAGGATTATCGTGTATTTCCCCGGTCACTGTACAGTTTAGAGAGAAAGATTACCCAAAGTTGAATAGCCTTGCTGAAAAAGCTGATGTGATTTTCCTTGTTAATGATAATGAAGAAAGCGGTGCTGGTAAGAAGGGAGCGGAGAAAACAGCTAGGTTTTTGCATGAAAATGGTCACAATGTAAGACTGGTTAATTTACCCAGACCAGATGGTGTACCTAAAGTAGACTTGGCTGATTATTGGAAAAAACATGACGAAAATGACTTTATAGAACTGCTTTCGGAATCCAAAACTCCTTTAGATATAGCGATTGAAAAAGTTGCCACAGCTGAAGATAGAGATAAAAAAATAAAGTTGGCTAAAGAAGTGTATCCTTTATTTTTGAATCTTGATTCCATTAAGAGAGAATTATATGAAAAAAGATTACAGGATGCTTTTGGTGAGTCAAGTAAAATTAGAATATCAACTATTCGAGAAATTATAGATAATAATTTGAGTAAACTGAGAAAAGAGAAAAAACAGAAAAAGACAAGAGAAAAAAATGAAAGTGAAAGGTCAATGATAGCGCCATTGTTAGAATCAAAAATGGGGTATTATTATGAGAAAGTCAAAAATGTTAATGGTGCAGAGGTAATAGATGATATTTATATTTCAAATTTCCTTTTAAATATTTTAGAGATATCTAAAAGAACTTCTGACGGAACTGAAATACTATCTGGAAAAATAATTTTTCATGATGGAAAGAAAGCGAAGATTGAATTAGATTATAAGGCCTTTTCTTCTATTCGAAACTTTATTGAGGCTCTTCCTGTAAAGGCCGTCTGGAAGGGAAGTAATCACCATCTGCAGGAATTAAAAGTTAATATTGATAAAAATGATCCTGTAAAAAAGAAACTCTATAGTATAGCTGGAAGGCATAATAAAGAAGTTTTAATGCCGGGGATTACAATTAATGAAGAAGGTCCAGTTGAAAATGCTGAGAATGTAGTAAAAAATTTAAATAATAATCAATTTTTATCTAGCATGCCTTCTGAATGGCCTTCAAAAGAGGAGCATATTAAGGCAGCTAAAGCAATATTCAATCACCTACCTAAGATTAATGAACCAGCTATCGCTGGATCACTAATAGGGTGGAATTTTGCTCTTCCCTGGTGTGATTTAATTCGTTCACAAAAAACATGGGGTGGTTTCCCGCACCTTATAGCTTATGGTGAAGCAGGTAGTGGTAAAACACAGACAGCTAAAATCGCTTGGGCATTAAACGGAGTAAATTCAAATCATGAGCCCTTTTCACTGCCAAATACTAGATTTACTAGATTAAATAATTATTCTTCAACAAATCTTATCCCAATGGTTATGGATGAATATAGACCCGAGGCATGGTCTGGATATCATTCGCGTCAGATTCACGAAGAGCTTCGTAATGTTTATAATAAAAACTCTTCCGAAAGGGGGAGAGCTAATTTGACAACTAAAGTATATTCACTATCCGCTCCTATAGTACTTTGCGGAGAAGATCGCCCCCGTGACACGACTGGTCTTGAAGAAAGAATGATTATTTTAAACACCAATAAGGACATAGTTGATGGAAATAGTGAGTACGGTGATACCTGCAAACTCAACTTTTTAGAACTGCAGAAAGCTCCTCTGGAAAGTTTTGCTCTGCCCTACTATTCATGGTGTTTAAAGAAGAATAACTGGTTAGCTGAGTTAAACGAATCAAGAGAGTATATTAAGAAATTTGGTAATGATGAACAGCTTAATTTTCCGGAAAGAATTATTAACAACTTGGCTATCCTTCAATTTGGGTGGACTAAGTATCATCAGTATGCTGAAGCACTAGGAATTGAAATTGAATCTACATTATTAAATGATACTGATTTTGATGAAGTCATAAAAACAGTATTTTACAATGTAATGCCTGGTGGGAAACATTTCAATGAATTTGACCAGCTGATGTTTTTTGTCAGCGTTATGTCTAATAACTTTATTATACGTAATCGTGTGCAGTATTCTATCAAAAACGGTGATGCATTAATTTTACGACTTCCAGATGTATTGGCTAAAGCAGGAGAGTATGCTAATAAAACAAAAAGAAACAAAGAACTGTTAGGTGAAGATGCCTATCGGTCGATAATTCGCCGACTGGAAAAAGATGATGATTCTTATGTCATTTCAAGCAGCAGCCGAGGGACATTTGGTCATGGTGATAACAGACGTGAATTAAGAGGTGTAGAAATTGATCTAGTTAAACTGGAAGAAAAACTAGGAATAGAAAAAGATCTCTGGATATAAATAATGCTGACGGCTGGATCCTCTCTGGTGAAAGCCGTTATTTATATTTGAATTAATACTATGTCGTTGATACCGGTAATCGACACAGTTTTCGACATCTCATAATAGCTGTTATATCAACTGTTACAGCACTTATTTTATAATATCGACATTATTTTAAAGGTAGGTATATAAGAAAAATAATCAATATCTGTAATATAAAACACTACCTATCTGTAATATTATTTATATATACTGCTCTCCCTTATTTACAGGTGTCGATACAGATATTTAAGGTAGAAGGTCCAAACGGGTTCTTAAATCAAAATTTAGTGGTGTCGCTTTCGACACTACTAAAGAAATTATCTTCAACTTTTGTTATATAAGTACAGTGAAAGGAGACTTTTAACTATATTTTCTTGAAAGGGAGTGGTTCATTGAAGCAGAAATTGGAATCTATAATTAAGAATTTAGCTGATAAAATAAACTGTTCTGATATGAAATCAGCTAAAGATGGTGCTGATATTTGGAGAGACAAAAATAAGGGCAAAAACATAATATCAGCTCTTTTCTTCTATTTTGAGTTCTTTTATGATATTTTAGCTGACTTTCTAAAGAAAAAAGAGTATGTTAATTGGAAAGCAGCAGCCATTAGTGCTGCTGTTTTAATTTACATTATTAATCCAATGGATGTGATTCCAGATTACGTTGCAATTATAGGTTTTAGTGATGATATGGCCGTGGTCTTAATCTTCTATCCTTTCCTTAAAAATGAAGGAACCTAATACTTATTAAAAGGAGTTGAAATAATTTGTGTCGAGTAACAGAAACAGCCCGAAATTTCGGATTTTACCTATTTGGTGGTGACCTGGATTTCCCAGAAAAATATACTTTATCGATACCTAATAAAATAAAAGGTTATTTTGATAGCTTAGATATTGATGAGGAAGACATTGAAAGTCTTTTATGGAAGATGGGTGCAGATGCTATTTCAGCAAAAAATAAGTTTGCTGTTTACAGTCAAAAAACGAAAGATCTTCTACTCTTTAATATTGATTTAAATGATTTATATGATGGCTTCTATATTAGACTGAAGAGCTGTCTGAAGGTCGAGAAAATATACTTCAAAAGAAATGACTTTCCAGTACTATTAATAAATAAAATTTAGGAGTGATACTAATGATTGACGGTAAAGAAATAGCAAAGCTTATTAGAACCAGAAATAATGTAATAATTGAGCGTTTTGAGGAAGGCACCTATCACGTTACTGATACCTATATCATGGTAAAGCTTAACGAGGCTGAATTTGGTAAGTTTTTTGCTAAATTTAATAGCTACAAGTCAACTGCAGATATACCCTTTAACTTCGAAGGAACCATATCTTCTGCTGGTGGTAATGTATTTGCAGAAAATAAGCTGAACACTAAAACAGTTACCAGTCAAATTGGAAATGCTAAGTATGAGGCAGTAATTACTGATTTCTACAAGAAAAATGATTCAGGTGACGAGGTTCGACTCTTTAAGGCAGGTAATGAAATTGGAATGTTCAACCGAGATTATGAATTCTTGCTTCAATATGGGGTTAAATATAAAACCAAAGACAACAAGAATCCTCTATTCATTTTAGATAATCAGGATGATGTTAAAGCTGTTATTATGCCGGTGCTTGATAAGGGTGAGAAGCCGATTAAAGAGATGCTCAAAGATTTGACTAATGATAACTATCTAAAGACTAAAACAGCGTAGGAGGGTTAAGTAGATGTATGTAAAAACGTGTCCGAAGTGCAAAGGTAAAAGTTACAGTGCTGGTAAAAAGAATTGGATCTGTCCCTACTGTGGTGAAGATTTAAATGATGTTGAAGCAAAACAACCGGAAAATTAAGGAGGTAGTTATGGAAGCCATTAAATTAAAACCAAAGATAAAAACTCAGAAAAAGCAAGATGATTATTTTATAATTGATAATGATCAAAAAGCTAACTGGGCGTTGAGAAAAATCAGACACTTAAAGAATAAAAAAAATAAAAATGAGGAGTTTGCTAAAACAGAGATTAAAGCTATTCAAAAAGAAATCGATGCAGTGAACAGCTGGCTGGAATCTGAAAATGGCACATTAAATAATGATATAGAGTATTTAGAGATGAAGCTTAAATATTATGCTCTGGATTTAAGAGATGATGATCCGGAACTAAAGACTCATAAACTACCCTTCGGCCAGCTGCAGTTTAGAAAGCAGAGAAAGAAGTGGAAATATGAAGATGATAAGCTACTGGAATTTGCAGAAAAGAATATCAAAGATACTGTGAAGATTAAAAAGCAAGTTGATAAAAGAAAGTTGAAGCAGAAAATTAAAGTAGTTGGTGATAAAGCAGTAGTTGCTGATACTGGTGAGGTTATTGAAGGGATCAAAGTCATAGAGAGAGGTGAGAAGTTTAAAGTAAAAACTGATGTTTAAGCTGATCAATTATAAAAAAATGAATAAACAAACTTAAAGCTCAGCCTTAATCTGCTGGGCTTTTTTAGGGGGTATTTAGATGAGTAAAAGTAAAACTAAAATGCTATTAGAGCTGCTCAATAACAGGATTGATTCAGTCAGAGAGTCAGAGGAGTTTAGGAAGATGCTCCAGTTTTTAGGTAAGTTTCACAACTACAGCTATCAAAACTCTATTTTAATCCAGATGCAGAAACCTGATGCGAGTTACGTTGCCGGATATAAACAGTGGCAGAAGAAATTTAACCGTCATGTCAAAAAAGGTGAAAAAGCTATCTCCATTCTAGCACCCTTCACTTACAAGAAGAAAGTTACAGTGGAGAAAAAAGTTGGTGCTCAGCTGAAAGAAGTCGAAAAAGAAGTTAAGAGAATCTATTTTAGGCCGGTTAATGTCTTTGATGTCAGCCAGACTGAAGGTGATCCACTGCCTAATCTAGATATATCAGTTGCTGATGATTACAGCAGATTATACAAACCACTGGCTCAATTTACTAAATTTAAGGATATAACTCTGACTCTAAAAGTGCTTTCAGAATCTCTAAAAGGCTATTCTAGAGGTGGAAAAATTGTAATCAATAAAATACTCAACCAGACCGAAAGATCCGGAGTGTTAGTCCATGAATTAGGACACGAACTGCTCCATCAGAAGTGTGGGTCTGAACTGAGTAAAGAGGTTAAAGAAATGGAAGCTGAAGCTGCTGCATTTGTGGTAATGGATCACTACGGTGTAGATATTAAATCAGATAAATATCTTGCTTTATATAAGGAATCCTATGATTTAAAGCAGAGCTTAAAAAGAATCGACAATTTAGCTTCAGAGATTATTAATTACTGTGATGATTATCTAATTAAGAACAAAGAAAACGATAAAAAACTGAAGGAGGTTATTTAAATGGGGGCTCAAAATAAAGTTGTCGATATTGAAAGCAGAAATAAAGAACTGATCAGCTTTAGTCAGAAAGAAATTGAAACCATTAAAAGAACGGTGGCCAGTGATGCTAATACAGATGAACTGAGAATGTTTCTGCATATAGCTAAGACTTATGGCCTGGATCCGTTCAATAAAGAGATATTCTTCTGGAAGATAAAAGGGAAGCCGACAATTATGACTTCCAGAGATGGTTATCTAAAAATAGCTGATAGACATGAAGAATACAATGGCCTGGTATCAGATGTGGTTAGAGAAAATGATAAATTTAGAAGAAAAGCTCAGGGTATAGATCATGAGTACGGCACCAATCGTGGTGATATTATTGGGGCCTATGCTTTGGTTTACAGAAAAGATAGAGAATATCCAGTCTATGTCTTTGCTCCTTTTCAAGAATATTTTGCCGGCACCAGGGTCTGGAGTCAATATCCATCAGCTATGATATTGAAGGTAGCTGAATCAATGGCTTTAAAGAGAGCTTTTACTGTATCGGGGCTGGTAACCGCTGAAGAAATGGATGTTCAGCGTTTAAATGAGAAGGATAAGAAGAATCCTAGACGGCCTTATTCCAAAAAAAAAAAGAAAAATGAGGATAAAGATGAGCCAATAGAAATAGAAGCTGAACTGTCTGAGAGAGAAAAAGAGATTAAGGAAATAGTCGGTAGTGATAAAAATTTAAGAAAAGATCTATTTACCTACTTAAGAGAAGTAAAAGAAAAAGAAGGCCTGGATAAGGAGAAGCATCTGTCAATAGATGACTTAAGTGATGGCCAGTTTAAGCAGCTAAAAAATATATTAAATACCTTCAAGAAGATGGCCTAAAGGGAAAGGATGATAATAGATGCCTAAATTAAAAGTTAAATGCAGCTGGAGAGAATATCACAGCGGTGAATTAATTGTTGAAGCTCAAGATAAAGAAAAAGCCGTTGAATTATTAAAATCAGATCAAAATAGATTATTAGAATTATTGATTGATAAATATGCTAATGAAACTTTTGAGGGCTTAAGTGATATAGAGGTGTTTCCGGGAGCAGGTGATGCTCGAGAAGAATTGGACTTAATTATTAATAATGGAGAAATAGAAGTTTGTGAAAGCTGAATGAGGTGGTAAAGATGCCAGTTAACGGAGTACCCAGTGATCAATGGAGGGTCAAAAGAGCTTTAGGACCTTATGCTGAGCCGATGGGTGAATTGGAATTACTGGAAGAACAGAGATTAATTCGACTAAAAAGAATGAAATACAAAGGAGTAGATAATAATGGTCAATATCCAAAAATTTTCACTGAGAGTGGTTAAAGAAAATGGTGGCCGATATGATATTGATAAGACTATTAATAACCCTATAGCTGCAAGGAACTTGTTTATTGAAGTAGCAGAGCTGGATAAAAGAACAGAAGAAGTCTTTGTGATGGCGACTATAGATGTGAGGAATAAGGTGACTGGATTATTTGAAGTTTCAACCGGGACATTAAATTCAAGTCTTGTTACACCGCGAGAGGTATTTAAAAGAGCAATTCTGCAGAATGCAGCAGGTATAGTCTTAGCTCATAACCATCCGAGTGGTAATATAGATGCAAGCAGTGATGATATTAATATTACTAAGAAGCTAGTTAAGTCAGGTAAGATACTGGGAGTCAATGTAGTGGATCATATTATAATTGGTAATGAAGGTGATTACAGCAGTATGAAAGAGGAAAATCAGATTTAAAACATGAAATTAATTTCTAGTTTTAAGAAAATAATTATAATATAAAGGATTCAACATTTATTACTAGAATAATTAATTTAGATTAGAGTTTATATTTCAAGGAGGTAAAAAAATGTATAGCAAACTAGAAGTTGGCAAATATTATAAAATTAAGTCATACAAAAAAAGTGGGTATAATTTTCCTGAAGGAAGATACAAATTAAAGATTATTAAAGAAGGGTTTCCAGAAAAGCCAATTAATAATACTAATGAGTTAAAAATTGCAGAAGAACAATGGCTAGAAGGTCTTGAAGAAACTAACCAGTATGAGATTGACTTAAAAAGCAATTGGTATTATTTTAAATTTCCAATTAACAATGAAGATATTGATTTTATGTGGCTTCCAGAATCAGTTGTTATTGATATTTTTTGATAGATTTGATATTATAAATAATATTGGGAGGGGTTTTTTTGCTTACTAAACGAAAGGTCACTATTTTATTAAAAAAAGTAAATTTAACTGATTTAGAAAAAGCAATATTTAAATCATATATAATAAGGAAAAATATAGATATTAGTAAGAGTTTATTATTAAAAGACTATTTTGACGGGTTTGAATTAAATGATTATTTAAAAAATGAGATGAACAAACTTAAATTAGGTACTATAAAAGAGCTTGAAAAAAATCTGGAAATATTAATTCCAAAAGAAGATAGAAAAGTAAATGGAGCTTTTTTCACTCCAGACTATATTGTTGATTTTATCATTGAGAGATTAAAACCTGAATTTAATGATGCTAATATAGATCCTAGTTGTGGATGTGGTGCTTTTCTAATAGGTTTAATTAAATATTATAAAGATAATTTTAATAAAAACATAAAAGATATAATAAAAGAAAATATCTATGGCATAGATATTTTAAAGTATAATATTAGAAGAGTTAAAATATTATTATCTATATTTGCAATGGAGCATAATGAGGTATTAAATGAAAACGATTTTAATATTTTACAAAGAGATAGCTTGAAAGTGAATTGGATTGATCTTTTTGAAAGAAATTCAAAAGGCTTATTTGATAATGTTATTGGAAATCCTCCATATGTTAAACTTCAAGATCTTCCTGAAGAATTAAGACAAAATTTATTTAATAATTGGGAAGCAGTAAATAATGGAAATTTTAATTTGTATTTCGCCTTTTTTGAATTAGGATACAATTTATTAGAGAATAACGGAAAATTAGGTTATATTACACCTAATCATTATTTCACTTCTTTATCTGGGATTTCTTTAAGAGATTTTTTTGCTGAAAAGAAATGTATTAAAGAAATATATGATTTTCGTGATAAAAGAGTTTTTGATGTCCAAACTTATACAGCTATTACTATTCTTAAAAAAGAAAAAAATGATAAAATAATGTATGATAGAATAAAAAAAGATCAAAAACCCATAGATTTTTTAAGAAATACTAATACAGGTATTAACCTTCTAAAAGATTTAGATAATAAAAAATGGCGTCTATTAAAACCTAAAGAACGAGGAAACATAAATAAAATTGAAAACATCGGCACTCCAATAACTAAAATATTAGATATTAAAGCAAGTGTAGCAACTTTAAAAGATAAATTATATTTTTTGAATACAAAAAATATAAAAGACAACTATTATATAAAAAAGTATAATAATAAAGAATTTAAAATCGAAAAAGAAATAACTAGAAAATTATTTAAAGTCTCCGATTTTAAAAACCAAAAACAATGCAATAATAATAAGAGAAGAATTATATTCCCTTATGAATTTGATCATAACAATGATATAAAACCAATTCCAGAAGATAAATTAAAGAATAAGTATCCTAATTGTTATTCATACTTTATAGCTATACGGGATGAACTATCTAAAAGAGATAAAGGAACAATTAATAAAAAAATTGATTTTTGGTACCTATATGGCCGAAAACAGGGGTTAGATTTAAAAGGGAAAAAATTAATAACCCCAACATACAGTAAAAAACCAAGATTCATGTTAGTTAATGATGAAGAAGCGCTATATACAAATGGCTATGGAATATTTTTGAAAAGAGAAAAAAGTTTATTTGATAACCCTCTTGAATCAGAAGAAAATATTGAAGTAATACAAAAAATTCTCAATTCTAAAGTAATGGAATATTTCATTTCTAAGACAAGTGCAGTTATTTCTGGAGGGTATTTTAGTTTTCAAAAAAATTATTTAGCAAGGTTTAGTATTCCTAAATTTTGTAATGATGAAATTAATAAATTAAAAATGACTAATGATAAAACTGAAATAGATAAATTGTTAATAGATAAATATAATTTAGAAATTTAAATTAATTAAAGAGTGTGAATAGATATTCACACTCTTTAATCTTAGAAAGTTATATTTAAATAATTTTATGCCTAAATCTCTTATTATAAGTAGAAATCAAATCATCTAAAAAGTCATTGTAATTTAACCCTTCCAATGTTAAATTGGTGTCTTTTGGTAAAAAACCATCATTAATTAATTCTTTTACACTATTATATATTTTGGGTTGATGTTTTGAAAAATCAGCAATTAATAAACAAATTCTTTCATATTTAAAATTAGAATTTCCTTCTTCGCTGTTCCTTTTATTTAAAGAACTAAATCCACTAATATATTTTTTTAAATATTCTTCAGAAAGTTGTTTAAACCCAAGTTTATTTTCTTTAAATTTTTTATCATCATATTCATTTATTGATATTAAATATACTTCTCCTAATACCATTTTTGGACATCTCAAATGCAAATTTAATGGTTCTGCAAATATCCTTTCGTACATTGTATCGAAGTTCTTCCCAGTACTGCTAAGTTGACTTCTAATATTAATGGTTATTATTTTTTCAGTAAATTCTGTTCCTAATAAATCTTCTATATTTACTAAAGAATAGCTATTTAACACTTCTCTTTTAGGGTTATTATTTGGTGGGAAAATTGTAATATCTTGTTTTTTAGTTTTTAATTTACCACAAATTTTAACTTCACTAAAATATGGATCTAATTTATTAGAAATTTTACCCAAAGTATCAGCACTATATTTTTTATTTAATAACTTTTTTATTTTTGATTTTTTTATATTACAAATAGATTCTTTATTAATTCTTTTTAAAACATTTTTCTTCTTTTTATTTATTTTATTTTTGATTTTCTTGTATAAATTATTTTTTCTTTCTTTTTGTGTCTGTAAATCTTCTAAATTTATTTCATCTAAATTGTAATCTATATTTAATAAATCCTTAATCAATCTTTCTATGTATATCTTTTCAAAAGGTATTGGTCTAATTAAAGAATAATCAATATTCCGGTAATCATTAATGATATCCATTTTAATTTTGTCATGTAAAATTTTAATAATTTTTTGTGTCCGTATAGTATTTTTAGTGTTTTCACCATCTGTTGTAATACTTTTTTCATAATTATATTTAATTTTTTTTAAAGTATTTTGCATAAAATATCTATCCAACTCCTTCTTTGTTTTTTATTTAAAATACAAACGAGTTATAGTCGATATAATATTAAAATCTATTTTCATATTCTTTTAGTAAAGAAGGTATTAATTTATCAAAACTTAAATCTTCAATAGAAGCACTTGAATTTTCAGATAAAAACCCATCTTTAATTAATTCTTCATCATTGTCATAAATTTTAGGTTTTTCTTTTGTAAAATCTACAACTAACAAACAAACTTTTTCATATTTAAACTCATCTTTAGAGGTCTTTCTTCTGTTGTTAATGGCTTGAAAAGATTTTAAATATTTAGCAACACTAGAAGTACTTTTAACAAACCCAATTTCTTTTTTCTTGGCTTTTTTAGTATCATACTCATAAGCAGGAATCATATACACTTCTCCAAGAACCATTTTAGGACATCTTAAATGTAAATTTAAGGATTCTGCAAAGGTACGTTCATATAAAGTATCAAAATTTTTAGCTAAGCTACTTAATTGACTCCGAACATTTATTGATAAGATCTTTTCAGTAAAATCTTTCCCATATTTGTCTCTTTTCCCATATAAAGGACCGAAATCTAATTCTTCTTTTTGGGGACTAATATCTTCAGGTATTACACAAATATCTTGATTTTTTTGTTTCATAAATCCAGCTAATTTCAATTCCCCTTTACTTTGGTCTAATGGTGGTTTAATATTATCAGGGTTCACTCCATTTTTAACAAGTTCATATTTAACTGTGTTATGTATTAAATTTATGGGCCTTTGCGATCTAATTAAATTTATTTTTGCTTGCTGCCCACCTTCGATAATAGATTTTTCTAATAGATTTTTTATTTCTTGAACTGCAATATTAATATTCATATAATAACAACTCCTTATTTAATTAGACTACAATAATTGAATTATAATAATTACTTTTGTTTATTTAATATATAATTATAGTCTTTTTTATTGATTTTTTTGACAGATTGTCTTAAAAATAACCCGTAATTTGTTTTATCAGTTATAAATTCTAAATTTTCTTTAATATCTTTTATTTTAACATTGTTTTTAAAATCATGAATTTCTTTAATTGGAACATAATAATAGAAAAACTTTAATATTTCTTTATCTATTTTTTCAACTAAATTAGAATTTTCTATTTTTTTTATCTCCCCATTAATAATAAAGCTATTTTGAAAAATTTTTCTTTGAGAACCTGCTAAATATAAAATAAATTGATCATTTTTATTTATTTTTTTCATGAAAGGAGCATTTTTAGTAAATAACCAAATGTTATTTTCAAACAATGTCCTATAAATTTTTGAAGCATCAATGACTTTATTCCCTATTTGCAGATCATTTATTATACTTAAATAATGCATACCTTCCTCCTTATTATTTCATAAAACATAGATTTAATAATTTTTCTATTAGATGCAAAACTTTTTATTTTTAAAATATCACCTCATATTTTCACCGAATTTGTTATATTTATATGCTTATTTATATAATTCTTTAAAAAGAAAACTAATCCTTTTTACTGTTTAAACTTTTTATAAATTATTTTAATTAATATTTATCGTTTTATAATGGATTAATTTGATAGATAACACAATAAAACTCAAATGGCAGGATTATGGCAGGATTTCCCCATAAAACACAAAAAACCCGCCAAGAGGCAGGTTTCTAAAATGGGCATCAGCCCTTAATATTCAATGGCGGAGAGACAGGGACTCGAACCCTGACACCTTTCGGCTTCACCGGATTTCAAGTCCGGCTCCTTAGCCAATTCGGACATCTCTCCACTTATGTCACGAATAATATTGTACTATAGATATCTATTTCTGTCAAGAGATATTTAGATATAATTTTCCTTAATTTCATCCTGATTATCAAAATTTTTTAAATTTCTTGACAGGCGATCAATAGTCTTTTTTAACGAAATTTTTTCTTTTAAAGCTCTGGAAACCTCACTTAATAAAACAGTCTGTTTTTCCTGCTTTTTATCACCTAAAAGAACAGTTGAAGCATCAATGATATTTAGCTGACCAAGATTATTTCTATAGAAATTAGAATCTCTTTTGGCCAGAGCCTCAAGCTTAATCTGATTAAATATTTTTATGCAATGCTAGTGATTTATTTTATCTATAATGTCTTTTTAAGAAATCTTCTGCTACATCTGGGAATAAAATATAAGAGAGAACATCTTCCTCTTTAGTTATAAAGTCTTTTATTTTATTCAGAGTTGATTCATATTCATCATCAAGTAACTCAGCGGGACGACAATTTATTTGTTTCTCTCCAGCTAGAATTTTTTCTATTACTTCTGGGTCAATTTCTCCAGGTGGGCGACCATACATTCCTTTTACATATTTTTTTGTTTCTCTTGAAACTAATTTATATCTTTCTCCTTGGGCAACATTAAATACTGCCTGAGTTCCAATAATTTGACTTGTTGGAGTTACTAATGGAGGATATCCAAGTTCTTTACGAACTTTTGGTATTTCTTTCAAAACTTCTTCATAATATTGACTCATATTATTATCTTTTAATTGCTGTCGTAAGTTAGATAACATACCCCCAGGTATTTGATTTTTTATAACTCGTGGGTCAATAGCAAATGATTTCTCATAATCTTCATGACTATTTCTTACATTTCTAAAATAATTAGCTATATCTATCACTTCATCTAAGTTTAAATTGGTATCATACTTAGTTCCTTCTAGCGTTACAATTAAAGACTCTGTAGGTGGCTGAGAATTTCCAGAAGCTAAAGAAGAAACTGCAGTATCTATAACATCAACATTAGCTTCTATCGCCTTCAAATAACTCATAGCTCCCAACCCAGCTGTATTATGAGTATGTAGTTGTATTAATAAATCAGTTTCTTCTTTTAGTCTCTCTATAATTTCATATGCTTTATATGGTGTCAAAAGACCAGCCATATCTTTTAAACATAATGAATCAACCTCAAGGTCTTCTAATTTTTTTGCAGTCTCTATATAATTATCAATATCATGAATAGGACTTGTTGTATAAACTATTGTTCCTTGAGCGTGTCCACCATATTTTTTTGTATACTCAATGGCTTTCTCTAAATTTCTAACATCATTTAATGCATCAAAAATTCTTATTATATCAATACCATTACTTATTGCTTTTTCAATGAACTTTTCTAATACATCATCTGGATAATGTTTATAACCTAAAATATTTTGTCCTCTTAATAACATCTGAAGTTTTGTGTTTTTAGTTCTTAATTTAATTTTTTCTAATCTCTCCCAGGGATCTTCATCTAAATAACGCATAGCAGTATCAAAAGTAGCACCACCCCATACTTCAAGAGAATGATAACCTACTTTATCCATATCTTCGATAATATCTAACATATTATTTGTTTTCATTCTAGTAGCTAAAACTGATTGTTGAGCATCTCTAAGTACTGTTTCAGTTATTTTAACGGACATTTTGTTCCTCCTTTTTAACATATAAATTGGTTAATTTAAATAAAAATATTTTATCCTAAAATTGATAGTAAAGTACCAGCTGCAATTGCTGATCCAATAACTCCAGCAAAATTTGGCCCCATAGCATGCATTAAAAGGTGGTTGGATGGATTTTCTTCCTGACCAACTTTTTGCACAACTCTAGCTGCCATTGGTACTGCAGAAACTCCTGCAGCTCCAATAAGCGGGTTGACTTTACCCCCACTAAATTCATACATCAATTTCCCAAATAAAACTCCAACGGCTGTACCAAAACTAAAAGCAATTAAACCTAAAACTAAAATACCAATAGTTTCGGTATTTAAAAATGCTTCTGCACTTGCTGTAGCTCCAACAGTTAAACCCAAAAATAAGGTTACTATGTTCATTAAAGCATTTTGAGTTGTTTTAAGTAAACGATCAACTACTCCTACTTCTCTCATTAAATTACCAAACATTAAACTTCCTAAAAGAGGTAAAGCTGAAGGTACTAATAAACCTCCAAGCAGGGTAACAGCTATTGGGAAAATAATCTTTTCTTTTTTTGTTACATGTCTCAGCTGTTCCATTTTTACCTGACGCTCTTTTTTAGTAGTAAGAGCCTTCATAATTGGCGGCTGGATAATTGGTACCAAAGCCATGTATGAATAAGCAGCTACCGCAATTGGCCCCAATAAATGTGGAGCTAACTGGCTGGCTGCAAAAATTGCTGTTGGTCCATCTGCTCCACCAATAATTCCAACTGCTCCAGCTTCTACAGGTGAAAATCCTAAGGCAATTGCACCAAAAATAGTAGCAAAAATACCAAACTGTGCTGCTGCACCTAAAAGTACTGTTTTGGGCTGAGCAATCATTGGGCCAAAATCAGTCCAGGCTCCAACTCCCATGAAAATAATTGGAGGATAAATTCCTAATTTAACTCCTTGATAGAGATAGTATAACAAACCTCCAACCTGACCATCTTTTCCAGCAGCCATTAATCCACCTAAAGGAAGGTTAACTAAAAGCATTCCGAAACTAATTGGTACCAGCAGCAGAGGCTCGTATTCTTTGACCACTGCCAGATATAAAAGTATAGAGGCAATGATAATCATTATAAATTGTCCTAATCCCAGATTCAAATAACCTGTCGACTGAACAAAAAGTGAGATCTTATCTAACATTAATTTAACCCCCTACTCAATTACCAGCAATACATCTTCTGCATCAACACTGTCTCCAACTTTTACTTTAATTTCTTTCACAGTCCCCGCCTGAACTGCGGTTATTTCATTTTCCATTTTCATTGCTTCTAATACAATTAACATGTCTCCTTTGCTGACATTATCACCCTTTTTAACATTAATTTCTAAAATACTACCCGGCATTGGAGCCACAACATCACATTCGCCAATATTATCCGGTGCTGACATTTCTTTTTGAGGTTTAGTTTTAGGTTTTGGAGCAGCTTTTTTTGGTGCTGATTTCTCTGCAGTTTTAGAACTTCTACTGCCAACACTACCATCACTACTTTGAGATTTCATACTGCTCTCTTCACTTCCAATTTCTTCAACATTTACTATGAATTCTTCACCATCTACCTCAACTCTAAATTTTTTCACTCTATATTCAGCTCCTATTTTTTCTAGTTTTGATTACTTTTTTGAATAGAGATTATCCGATAATTTTTCTGATTATTTAAAATTTCATAGATTGCTGCAGTAACTGCTGCAGCTTTTTTAGCAGAAACTTTCTTTTCTGCTCCAGTTAAATTTACTTCTCTTTTATCTGCTTCAATTTTCCCAGTTTTAGCTGTTTTTTGGGCCTTCTTTTTGTATTCACTTTCCGGTCCTAATAGCTTTCCGCTAAAATGAAGAAAAACTGAAAGCAAATAAAGGGAAAGGAAAACTGTCCCCATTCCAATTATTAGTAATTCCAGACCAAGAATATAATTATCCATACTTTCACCTACTTATTAGTATATTTTATAATTAAGTAATGTTGTTATTTGCTTGTAATTAATATGAAAATCTAAAGTATCAGAAGCTGAAAAGTAATGTACAATAATTTGTTTAATAAAATTTGATACTTTTTAAAATAAAAAAGAGGAATCCTTCTTTGAGTGGTTGAATTATTTATTAGCAAAATAAAAACCAAACCACTAGGAGGACTCCTCATGAAAAGTATACCGAAAAAAACCCAACAATGGTCAAGTGACTTTTGACGATATGATTAATAATTTGAACAAAAATTTTATCGAAAAAATGCTTAAAGGTGAATTAACTGAATTTCTAAATTACGATAAATATGATTCTGCTGGTAAGAACTCTGGCAACAGCCGCAATGGTAATTATTCTCGTAATTTACAGAC
>Ga0208008_10121_pt1 | contig 12591 bp, 18 predicted proteins | sample Wag42014_11_19_FD_187355 | JGI IMG/M metagenome (GOLD analysis project Ga0208008, IMG submission 187355) | Deep subsurface shale carbon reservoir microbial communities from Ohio, USA - Utica-2 Time Series 2014_11_19 (SPAdes) (version 2) ...
TTTCTCTTTTTCATATTTTTAAAACTTCCCTTTTCCATATTGCTCACTCATTTCTTTGTTAATTAAATAAATTAACTAAGTTAATTATAACATTTTATAATTTTTAAGTAAAGTCATAATAAGTTTCCTGATTTTTTAAAATAGTAAAAGCTATCTCTACTGTCATAATGGTAAAGAAAACCTTAAATACAGCTATGATTGTTGGTTTTTATAATAACTCTTTAAAATGGTTATTAATAAAATTAAGTCAAGACTTCTAATTCTTTTTATTGATCTAACTCTGAAATTTTCCAGATCAAATTTTTGCTTTTTGAATCTAGAGTATTCTTCTATTCTCCATCTTCTAATATGATATTTATAATTGCCAGTGTAAACTTTTTAGCATCAGGCTTTAAATTACTAATTAAAAGTGTCGGTTTTTTACCCATTCCTCTAATGATTACCAGAGTTAGTTTTTTATCTTTTAAGGCTGGCAATTCAATCGGAGCATAGCTGAATTTTAAGTATCTTTCTTTATTCTTTTTATTTTTATAATGATAGGCATGTTTATCCTTCTAAAAAGTAGCGTAGTCTTTTTCTGTTTCACCAGTGCTGCCATTTCTAACTCTATCAAGCAATTACAATTCACAGGTGTGCAGCTTAACTAAATCTGATTTGTCACAACAAAAAACAGTATTGTCATTAATATGAGGTTTTATTTTGTTTATGTATTCTTCTATCAAATCTTTTTGATCATCAAAATTCTTAAGATTTCTGGATAATCTTTCAATAGTTTTTTTAAAAAGTATATTTTCTTCTAAAGAACGAGAAATCTCACTTAAAAGAACTGATTGAGAGTTGAGAAATCTATAAATCATTTGAGCAATGAATTTAGATTTATTTTTTAATAATGTTTTAATAATCTTTTAGAAATATTTTTAGAGAAATTACTTACTTTTCGTTTAATTTCATAGATAAATCTGGTATAATTAGTCACGGTGAAACAACTCCTTTTTGGTGTTTTTTGTGTGCAAACTAATTATACCAAAAGAAGGAGCTTGTTTCACTTTTTTTACGTAATCTGTGGATAATCCATTTTAAGGAGTTCTAAGAACAATTTATCCACAATTTTGCTTGTTGATAACTTTTTATTTTTTCTTATTTTAAAAAATAGGAAACACTTATAAAACATATTTAACTTAAAATCATGAATAGTTTTTATTGTTAGTGTAAAATAAAAGAAGGTTTAAGAATGTAATTGAGTAGCGGGGACAGAAGTTCAAAAAAAGGGTTAAGGCTCCTTAAAACTTTATTTAAAAATATTAGTTGTATAATTAATCTTGTGAAGAAAAAAATGTAAATCTAAATAAAAAAGGCATTTGCCTGGCTCCGTTGAATTAATTAGTTACAGACCAAAAATTCAATAAAGAAGTCAAGCAAATGCATAGTAATTTTATCACAGATTTAATAAATTTACCAGACCTGGTTGCAACAGATTTAATCCAAACTGAAGAATATTTATTTTTTGTGGCAATACCTAAAGTTGACCATGTTAAATGTCCTGTCTGCGGTAAAAAAGTAGATAAATTACATGATAGGCGTGTTCAGTTAATTCAAGATGTTCCTTATCATAATAGAAAAGTAACTATTAGACTTGAAAAGAAACGCTACAGCTGTAGTCGCTGCGGTAAAAGATCACCGCCAAAAAAGCTTAATAGTATTTCAAAGTATTTAAGAAAAATAGAGCGTTTTAAATTCTATTTTTTAAAACAGACTGATGGCCGTGATTATTTAAGAATAGCAAGAGAAAATGATCTCACTTATACAAGTATTAAAAACTCAGTTAACACTCAAATAGATACTATTATAGAAAAAGTTCAGCTAGATGTATATGATAATTTAAAAGTGACCCAGGATAATAATTTAAAATTGAAGCTATCAGTATTGATGAACTCGCAATAAAGAAAAAACATAAATATCAGTTGCTCTAACTGATCAAATTAATGTTAAGCTAATTGAAGTCCTATCTTCTCGTAAAAAGAAGACCCTTATCGAGTACTTTAATAGTTAGCCTAAAAAGCTCAGAGAAAAGATCAAATACTTCTCTATGGATATGTGGAGCATATATAAAACGGTTGCAGAAACTGTATTTTCTTATACTAAGATAGTGGTTGATAAGTTTCATCTGGTCACAGCTATCAATAAAGCCCTAGATAAGCTCAGAATCAAAGAACAGAAGAAACAGGGTGCTGCCAATAAAAATAAATTCTACAAATAAAGACTCAGTCTTTTAATGACTGGTGAAAAACTTGATGATGGACATCAACGGCTGATAGAAATCTTCTAACTATCTCCTGCTTTAGAAAAAGTATGGGATCTAAAAGAAGAATTCCGTGATTTACTACAAAATCCTGATGTTAAAGAATCTATTCAAGCTTTAAATCACTGGTATGAAAATGTTAGCCAGGCCAAATTAAATCTTTTCTATAGAGCTAAAGGAACAGTAAAACGCTGGGAACAGCACATTATTAACTATTTTAAAACTAGAATAACCAACGGATTTGCTGAAGGATTAAACAACAAAATCAAACTAATTAAAAGAATTGGCTACGGTGTTCCCAAAGTTGAAAACTTAAAACGCCGAGTATATTTATCATTGCTAAGTATTTAAGAGCAATTCAAAAAATAAAAGAGATAACATGATTCAAACGGTGCTATTTAGATTTCACAACATTTGTTAAAGAACCATCATATATTATAAAATTTGCTTAATGACAATGATTGAGGGGTGAGATTAGTGGAAAAAGGTGATAAATTATTTGTAAGAATAGATTATAGAAATAATAATAAAAAATTTGAAACTAATGATTTTGATGATCATATAGATTACCTGGAAAAAATTGCAGCGGAGAGATTTTTTATTGGTGGCGGATTTGAGAATAAAAAAGGCGGAATGATAATTTTTAAAGCTAAAAATTTGAAAGAAGCAAAAAAAATTGCAAAAAAGGATCCCCTTATCAAAAAAGCTTTATATACTTATAAGATATATGAATGGAACTTAGTATTATTATCAGAGAAAATAGAAGGTTATTAATATAATTTGTTCTGCTAATCCAAAGGAGGTAAATAAAATGATTGATAAAAGTAAAGAAGTAATGAAGTTCTGGTTTGAGGAATTAACTCCAAAGCAGTGGTTTAATTCATCTGATGAGCTTGATGCCAAAATTTGTGATCGATTTGGTATGATTCATGATGCCGCAGCAAAGGGAGAACTTGAATCCTGGCGGGTGACACCGGAAGGAAGCCTTGCAGAAATAATAGTCCTGGATCAATTTTCTCGAAACATTTACCGTGGAAAACCGGGTGCTTTTGCAAACAATCTTGGCGCTTTAGTTCTGGCACAGGAAGCTATTCGAAAGGGTTTTCACATCAAGGTTGAAACTTTCAAGCGCAGTTTCTTCTATATGCCATTTATGCACAGTGAATCTCTAAAGGTACACAAAAAGGCAGTGAGACTTTTTAATGAACCTGGCATGGAAGATTCTTTTGATTATGAAATCAAGCACAAAAATATAATAGAGCGATTTGGAAGATTCCCTCACCGCAATGAAATACTCGGACGAAAATCTACTGCTGAAGAAATTGAATTCCTTACTCAGCCAGGTTCGTCCTTCTGAATTCATCAATAAAAAAACTGCTGAGTTCATTGCCAGGATCACAAGTGATGATGATTATGGTACAGGAGTCCACCGCGGAGAAGACCTATATGAGGTAGGTGGGTTTATTGTTCATTTCTTTAGTGAGGAAAAAGTAAAACATTTAGCAAAAGGATTTAATATGGTTGAAATTAATGAATTTGAAGAAGGAGGACTTCCGAGAAAATTATTTCAGGTAACACTCAAAAAAATAGATAATAACTGAAATTATGATTATTAATTTAATTATGGTTAGCAGAGAATCAGGGGGATAAATAAAATGAATCTTTTAACGCTATTTTATATTCTCAATGCAACTTTATTAATACTTCACGAGATTGAGTCAGGGTATGAAAGGGAGTGGAAAATACTAAAATTACCGGGTGAAATAACTAGTTTTCTTATCCTGCATGTTCCCATAATTTTTGTTTTATTCTATGGTTTATTAGAAGTTGATCAGCTATCAAATTTTAGATTTATTATGGGACTATTAACAGGTTTAGGAGGAATTATCCCCTTTTTAGTACACAAAATATTTGTTAAGAGAGAAGAAAGATTCAATTTGTTAATTTCAAATATTATTATTTATTCTAATATCTTAACTGGAATTATATTATTTATATCCTCCTTATATTTTTTGATATGAAAAAATTGATTTTAAAAGGAGACTAAAATGACAAAAGAAAAGATAAAAGGACTATTTAAATTATTGCGGCCAGAATTACCTTTTGCTGCAGGAGTTTCTGTGATTTTAGGTGAAATAATTTCACTTGGAAATTTACCCTCATTCTCAGAATTGTTTTTGGGCTTTATGTGGGGTTTTCTTCTATCAGGATCAGCAATGATTTTAAATGATTTTTTTGATATTGAAGTTGATAAAGTAAATGCACCAGAACGTCCTTTAGCATCAGGCTTGATTTCTTCAACTACAGCTATAGTTTTTACTATTATTATATCATTATTAGGTTTGGCGGTATCATTTTTTATTAACAGAACTGCTGTTTTGTTATACATTGTTTTTTGGATTGTTGGTTTTTTATATAATTGGAAGTTTAAAGAAAAAGGTTTAGTGGGTAATTTATTTGTCAGTTCTTCAGTTGCAATTACAATCATTCTTGGAGGAATAGTGGTTGGTAACCCCTGGAATACAGCGGCTGTGATTTTTAGTATGATGCTTTTTGTTTTTGATCTTGGGGAAGAAATTGCAGCAGATGCAATGGACGTTGAGGGAGATAAAAAGAGGAATATTAAATCGATTGCTATACTAATGGGAAGAAATAAAGCTCTTTATATTTCATTTTTATTATTTTTAATTTTTATGGTATTAAGTTTTCTCCCAGTTATTTTAGGAATATTTGGTAACTTTTATTTGATTATTATTTCTGTGACAAATATTTTAATTTTATATTGGGGTATAAAACTTATAAAAACTCAAACTATAAAAGAAGGTCGCCTTTATGTCCGCAGATTATATCTTAGTGGTCTGTTGGGATTGCTTTTAATTATCATGAGTATGATTGATATTTAATTTAGAAATTAATATTAGGAGGTTCTTTAGCATGCCTGAAATAAGAGCTATGAAAAAAAACGAAGCAGAGCAGGTTAGAAGACTTGGGAAAAAGACCTTTGAATGGTTTGAGAGCCTTTTTATACCAAAACCAAAAGATTGTTATGTTGCTCTTGAAGACAATAAAATTATAGGTGCAGTATTATATAAATATTTAACTATAGCTGATAAAAAGATTGGTTATGTTGATTATATTTTTGTGGATAAGGCTTTCCATGGAAAAGGTATTGGTAGCAAACTGGTTGATCACTGTTTAGATACAATGAAAAAAGAAGAATGTGATGGTTATAGTGCCGTAGTAAGAGATGATAATGTTGGATCCTGGAAGATGTTTATTAATAAAAATTTAAAAAGAGTTGGATTAAATGATCTAATTAGACAATTTGGAGTTCTGGGTATGCTTAATCTGACATTTAAAACTCCTTTCAATTTTGCAACAGGTATGGACTATTATCTAAAGTTAGAGGATAATGCCATCTCTCAGAGTGGAGAAAAATCAATTTTTCAGATTTTTAAATATTTAATTTTTACCGCTTTATTATTACTACCACTATTTATTTATGGTTTTAAAAATGCTTTTTATATTATTGGAGCGGTAGTATCAATTTTAGCTATTAGATTAGTTTTTGGCTATCTTGGGACATTATTTTCAAATGAAAATTGGTATTTTAGAGTCTGTGATGGTGGTTATCTAATACCTTTTATAGCTGCTCTTTTGGGAGGAATATTTTTTATTTCAGGGAACTGGTATCCAAAAGTTTACAGACAGCAGAAAGACTTTAAACGCTCTCTGGGTTTAACAGCTTTGACCCAATTGATTTCTTTATTCTTGATAGTATTTCTAACAAGAACACTTCTAAGCGAATTTAGTTTTTTTAAAACTATGTCATCTATCTCTGCTACTTTTATGATAATTAATGTTGTTCCTTTTTATCCCCTGGCTAGCTTTGGCGGGAAGAGATTATTTGAATGGAATAAATGGCTTTATGCTATTGTTTTATTAATTTCTATTTATATAATATTTTTGTATTAGTTAAAAGGTTGATTTTGCAAATTTTAAAAATTATTATTTAAAGATCAATAATTTATTTATCCTTTCTAAACCATTAATTTCTTGCTATAATGATTACAGTAATTTAAATTTTATATTAGTTTAGAAAGGTGATCAAATGAGTTTATCAATAATTGCAGCAATGGATCAAAATCAGTTAATTGGTGAGCAGGGAAAAATCCCCTGGAAATTACCGGCTGATTTAAAATATTTTAAAGAAATAACTATGGGAGCACCGGTCATCATGGGAAGAAAGACTTTTAAATCAATTGGTTTTCCCTTGCCCGGCAGGAAAAACATTATTCTAACAAGAAATAAAGATTATACAGCTGAAGGCTGTGAAGTAGTTCATTCAAAAAAAGAAATATTGAATGAATTTTTGAAGAAAAAAGAAGAGGCTTTTATCATCGGTGGTGCAGAAATTTATAAACAGTTTTTAAAATATAGTGATAAATTATATCTAACAATCATTGAACATCAGTTTTCTGGAGATACATATTTCCCGGAGGTAGACTGGCAGAAGTGGTATAAAGTATCAGAAAAGAAGGGAACTACTGAAAGCGATAATCCATATTCATATTCTTATCATATTTTTCAGCGAAAAAATCAAAAATCTAGGAGTGATTTTTAATGAAACAGTATCTTGAGATGTGTCAGCAAATTTTAGACAGTGGAGTTGATCGCGAGGATAGAACAGGTACAGGTACCAGGAGTATTTTTGGTCATCAGCTGAGATTTGATCTGCAGAAAGGTTTTCCTCTAATGACCACTAAAAAGGTTTACTGGAAAGGAGTTGCCCATGAGCTGCTCTGGTTTTTAAAGGGAGATACAAACATAAAGTATTTAAATGATAATGATGTACATATCTGGGATGAATGGGCAGATGAAAATGGAGATTTAGGCAATGTTTACGGTCATCAGTGGAGAAGTTGGGAAGGCAGAGAGGGTACAATAGATCAAATTTCTGAGGTAATTGAACAGATTAAGGAAAATCCATATTCCAGAAGATTAATTGTGAATGCCTGGAATGTTGGAGATTTAGATAAGATGGCCCTCCCCCCCTGTCACCTACTTTTTCAGTTCTATGTGGCCGATGGTAAACTTTCCTGTCAGCTATATCAGCGCTCCTGTGATACTTTCTTAGGCGTTCCCTTCAATATTGCAAGCTACAGTTTATTAATTCATATGATAGCCCATGTAGTTGGACTTGAAGTTGGAGAATTTGTCTGGACCGGTGGAGATGTACATATATATCACAATCATTTTGATCAGATAAAGGAACAGTTAAGCAGAGAGCCGAGACCTTTACCTCAGCTAAAAATAAATAAAGAAACTGATAATATTTTTGACATTAAATTTGAAGATATAGAACTGATCGGATATGACCCACATCCTACTATTAAAGGAGAAGTTTCTGTTTAATATATTCATTTATATTCAAAACAAATATCTACAGCCTGGCTGTTGAAAATACTGTCAGGCTTTTTATACAAAAATAGTCAATAAATTTTTTTAAGATAAACTTGACAGCATATATCGCAAATGATATAGTTTGATTATATTAATTAGATTGTACTAACTAAAATTAATATAAGGAGGGAAAAACTAATGGAACCACGCAAAGCACTAGTAGATGTAGTTGAAAAGATATCTTCCATGATGGGAGAATTTGAAGATAAAGCCCTAAATAGTGATGAATTATCAGATTTGACAGTTAGGCAATTGTATTATCTTGACATAGTAAAAAAATTAAGCTATCCAACCTTTACAGACTTAAGTGAAGAGATAGGTGTAACCAAACCCACAATCACTACAGCAGTTAATAAATTAATAAAACAGGGTTACTTAAAAAAAGTACACTCTATCGAAGATAGAAGAGTTTATAATTTACTTTTAACAGAGGCAGGAAAAAGAGTTGTAGATATTCATGATAAAGCCCATAACGATTTTGCTCTGATGATATCTAACTGTTTAAATGATCAGGAATTAAACAAAGTGGTTGAAATATTTACAAAGGTGATCGACTGTCAATAGAAATTTTTTTAAATAATTAATTAGATAAATCAAACTAACTATTTATTTTATATAATGTTTAGAAATCAAATTAATTTAAAGGGGTGAATATTTTGTTTGAAGAAAAAAGGTATAAGATTGGAAAAAAGGTGAGTATTATAGGTTTGATAGTAAATATATTATTATCAATTATTAAAATTATAGTAGGTATAACTTTTTCAAGTATGGCTTTAATTGCTGATGGGCTCCATACTGTTTCTGACATAGCCTCTACTATAGTTATTCTGATAAGTATTAGGTTTTCACAGACTCCAGCGGATAGAAATCATCCTTATGGGCATGGGAAAGCAGAAGCTATAGGAACTGCATTACTTGGACTTATTTTACTAACTACTGGTTTTTTATTAATCAAAAATACTTATTCTAGTATTTTTGATGAGAATATAATTCAACCTGGTTTTATAGCTTTGTGGATTGCATTTTTTTCAATAATTATAAAAGAAGCTTTATATCAGTATACAGTGAAAATGGGGAGAAAAATTAATAGCAAGGGTTTAATAGCGGATGCACATCATCATCGTTCAGATGCATTTTCTTCAATTGCTGCTTTAATAGGGGTAACTGGATCTAGACTCGGGTTTTCTTATCTCGATCCTCTTGCTGGTCTAATAGTTGCAATTTTTATAGCCAAAATAGGATTTGATATTTTAAAAGACGCCGTTAATGAATTAATGGATTGTATACCCGACCTAAGTCAAGTCAAGGAGTTTAAGCAGATTGCAAACGCAGTTAACAGGGTAAATAATGTTGGTGATATCAAACTTAGATCATATGGTCCAAGTATTTTTGTTGAAATATCAATTGCAGTAGATAATAATTTGACTGTTGGAGAAGGACACAATGTTGCAAAAGATGTAGAGAAGCGACTTAAAGATAGTGATGAAAGTATTCAGGATGTGTTAGTCCATGTAGATCCCTGGTAAAAAATTAATTACTTGCAGGAATTATTTTATTTAGCGCTAAATTTATTATATAACTTTTTTTAAAATGAAAAAATAATCTCTATCTACCGCACTGATCCACAAAAAGACAGTAAGACTTTTCAACGAACCTGGGGGGATTATTGGTGGAGGTTTGTTAGAGGAAACTGGTTGGACTGGTTTTGCAGTATTATATTTACGGAAAAAATACAGTATATTATCTATCGGTTTTATAATTGGTTTATTATCATGATTATGCTGAGAAATGAATAAATAAATGATCAATTTAGGAGTAGGCTGCAGTTTAGAAGATTTCAAAGATAAAAAATTTCCTAAAGATTTTTCTCTTATAAATATAGAAAATCCTTTATATCCAGGCTATTTAGAAAAATATAATGACAAAGATCTTTTATTTATAAAAAAATTAAAAGAATTTAGATATATTGTTGATGGTGCCTATATTGATTTAAATCCAGGGACTAATGAACCAAAAATTAGAAAAATAACAAAAGAGAAAGTTATAGAATCAATAGAATTTGCCAAAAAAATAGAGGCTGAAGAAATTATTTTTTTATCAACTTTTATCCCTTTTATTAATGTTGAATTTTATGAGCAGGGTTGGTTAGATGAATCAAAGAAATTTTGGGATGAAATACTTGAAGAAGAAAAGAAAATAAGGATTTCGCTCTGCTTTTATCAAAATCTTAAGGAGGAAAATATGCATATTCCAGAAGAAATAAAAAACTTACTTGAAAATAAAAATTTATGCACAATGGCTACCACATGGGAAGATAAACCCTATTTATCACTAATGAATTTTACCTACTTGGAGTCAGAAAACAAAATCATTTTAAGCAGCAGAAAAAACAGCAGGAAATATTATAACATTCAAAAAAACAAAAACATATCACTACTTGTATTCTCCAGTTCAGATAAACTGAGTGCTACTTTATTAGGAACTGCTGAGACTATTGAATCAGGAAATGCAAAAGAAGAGCAATATAGAAAAACACATCTAAAAAAGAACAATATGCCTCAATTCATTTTAGGAGATAACATAGGTTTAATTGTTTTCAGCATTAAAGAAATTATTATTTCAAACAGCCAGGATCAGGTCAGATATATTAGTGACTTCTCAGAATAATTTTTAATAACGAAAAATATTTTTTGATTAATAAATATAAAATTTACTAATGGGGGAAATTACAATGAATAAATCAATAAGAAAAGATATTACAATCCGTCCAGAAACTCACAAAGATTATAAAGATATTGTATCTCTCGTCTTACGTTCTTTTAAGGAGGGAACCCCATATTCAGATGGCACTGATATTATTGCATTAATTGAAGAGATTAGAGATTCTAAATATTATATTCCTCAATTGTCATTTGTAGCTGAACTAAATGATAAAATTGTCGGTCATTTTCTATTTTCACACTTCCCCTTGTCTCCAACCAAAGAAGGGGGACATAAAGATAAAGCTGAAAGTGAAATAGTTATGCTTGCACCGGTAGCAGTACATGCAGATTACTTTAAAATGGGAATAGGTACAGCTATGCTGACTCAGGGAATTGAAAAAGTAAAAAAATTAGCATATAGAGGGATAACAGTTGAAGGAGATTTCAATTTTTACAACAGAGTTGGTTTTGAAACTTCGAGCAAGTATGGCATCTATCCAACAAGCGGCTACCCTATGGAAGAACCAAGATGTATGATGTGTCAGGAAACATTTCCGGGCTCCCTTGCTGAAATTGATGGCTATGTTGTTTACGATATGTATTATAATGCTTAGATATTGCTGAAAAAGTATTTATATTCTTTTATATTAAGCATATTTTTTGAGGAGATAAAGATGAGTGAATTAAAAATTTCAACTGAAAGACTATTTTTAAGAGGAACAAGTATGTCTGATGCAGAATCAATGTTTAAATATCGATCCAATCCAAAAATATATGAATACCAAGTGAGATAGGATATTCACTATCTTTGAAATATCAAGGAAAAGGACTTGCTACCGAAGCTGTAACAGCTGTACTAAATTATTTATTTTTTGATTTAAACAAACATAGAGTAACTGCTTCTGTTGATCCGGATAACTTAAAATCTATTAATCTTTTAGAAAGACTTGGAATGAGAAAAGAGGCACATTTTAAGAAAAGTGTTTTCATTAATGGAAAATGGAAAGACGATATTATTTATGCGGTATTAAAAGAGGAATGGATTCCCTATATGTTAGACTAGTTGTCGTGAGGGACAAAATCTGTGTATAATAGAGTAACGACAATAAATCTTAAGGAGAATTACTATGCCCAAAACTGTTTATTCTAAAGAATTGAAAGAATCCATGTTTAAAAGACTGGCTCCACCTAATGCTGAAAAAGCACCTGATATAGCTAGAGAAACTAATATACCCGTTAATACACTTTACACCTGGAGAGCTAAGGTTATGAAAAATAATCCAACCAGCAATAAAAAGGCAAAGAATTGGTCTTCAAATGATAAATTCCAGGCTGTTTTAGAAACAGCAAGCCTCTCAGAACTTGAAACAGCTAAATACTGCCGTGAAAAAGGCATCCATGTTGAAGAACTAAAAAGCTGGATTAAGCAGTGTCAGAACGCCAACGAAAATAAATTTGAAGATCCTAAAGAACTTAAAGATAATCTAAAAAAAGAACAAAAGAAAGCTAAAGAATTAGAAAAAGAACTTCGTGAAAAGGAAAAAGCTCTTGCTGAAACTGCAGCATTACTGGTGCTCAGAAAAAAGGCCCGAGCGATCTGGGGGGACCCAGAGGACGATTAATAGAAATTTCAGATCGCAAAAAAGCAGTAGAACTAATTGATGAAGCACATGCAAACGGCTGTAGAAAATTTAAAGCATGTGAGGAACTTAATATATCACAGAGAACCTACCAACGATGGTCAAAAGGTGGTACTGTTAAAGAAGACCAGCGGCCTCTGGTAGAAAGACCAGAACCCAAAAATAAATTAACTGAGGCTGAAAGAAAAGAAATAATTGAAGTTTCAAACAGCAAAGAATTTGCAGACTTACCAGTTTCTCAAATTGTTCCTAAACTTGCCAGTCAGGGTAAATATATAGCTTCAGAATCCACCTTTTATCGAGTCTTAGATGAGGAAAAAATGAATACTCATCGAGCTAAAAGTAAAGAACCTGTCAAACGAGAAACTCCTACTCATATTGCTACTGCTCCCAATCAGGTCTGGACCTGGGATATCACCTGGCTGAATGCGATGATTAAAGGCAGCTTCTTTAAGCTCTATTTAATCGTTGATATGTTCAGCAGAAT
>Ga0208008_10145_pt1 | contig 10456 bp, 10 predicted proteins | sample Wag42014_11_19_FD_187355 | JGI IMG/M metagenome (GOLD analysis project Ga0208008, IMG submission 187355) | Deep subsurface shale carbon reservoir microbial communities from Ohio, USA - Utica-2 Time Series 2014_11_19 (SPAdes) (version 2) ...
TATCACTTTTTCACTTTAATTGATAATCAATAAAATTTAAAGTATAATTAATTTAACTTGGAGGTGGATTTATGCAAAATATTGGAATTGATCTTGCCGATTTTGAATATATTAGAAAAAACAATCTTATTTATGTAGATAAAACTGAATTTTTATATAAAATAGTATCTGAAAATAAATATTATTTCCTATCACGCCCTCGACGTTTTGGTAAAACACTTTTTGTTGACACTCTAGAAAAATTCTATCAAGGTAAAAAAGAACTTTTTGAAGGTCTTTATATCTTTAATCAAGATTGGAATTGGGAAGAACATCCGATTATTAGACTGGATTTTAATATGATACCTTCAGAAAACAGAGAAGTTTTAAATAAAAGTTTACAAAAGATTTTTAGTAAAATTGCTGCCAGATATAATATCGACCTAATAGTTGAAGAAGCATACTATATGTTTCCAGAGTTAATAGAAAAGCTTTATAATAAATTTGATCAGGATGTTGTCATTTTAATAGATGAATATGATAAACCTATAATCTCTAACCTTAAATCTACTTTAGAAGAAAATAGCGCTAACCTTAAAACTATAGACAAAAATCAGGATTATCTTAAAATGCTTTATGACTATCTAAAACCACTTGAAGGATATTTAGAAAAAGTTTTTATTACTGGTGTATCTAAATTTAGTAAGTTATCGATATTTTCGACCTTAAATAATCTAATTGAACTTGATCAAAATGAAGAATTTGCTGAAATAATGGGTTACACAGAAAAAGAATTAGATGAATATTTTAGTCCCTATTTTTCTAAACTTGCAGAAAAAAATAATTTAACTATCCCTGAATTCAGAAAAAAATTTAAGCAAATGTATAATGGCTTCCGTTTTACAGAAAAAGACAGTCGAGTTTATAATCCTTTTTCAGTTGGCTCCGCTTTAAAAAATACTAGATTTGATAATTACTGGTTTAAAAGTGGGACCCCTACTTTCCTAATAGAATTAATTAAGAAAGAAAATTTTCAGATTACTAATTTAAACAATCTGGAAGTTAATAAAAATAAGTTAGATGCGACTGATATTAAAAAACTTAAACTTATTCCCTTATTATTCCAAACTGGATATTTAACAATTAAAAAAATTAAAAACAAAGAAATTTATAAACTTGGTTATCCTAATCTAGAAGTTGAAAAAAGTTTAACTCAAAATATTTTAGATGAATTTACTAATGAAAAAATTGAATTACCCCTTATCTACTATATTAAAAAATCACTTATAAATAAAAATCTAGAAAAATTTATAGAACAGATGAAATCAATATTTGCAGGCCTGGTTAATATTAATATTCCAAAATCGCTTCAGGATAGAGAAGCTTATTACAACAGCCTCTTTTATCTGATAACTACTTTATTAACAGATAACAATTTAAATGTTTACTCAGAAGTCCTAACATCTGAAGGAAGAATTGATAGCATAGTTGAAACTGACACTAATATTTATATTATAGAATTCAAGGCAAATCAGGGTGCTGAGATAGCTTTACAGCAGATAAAAGATAAAAATTATGCTGAGAGGTTTAAAATTAAAGACAAAGGAATAATTTTAATAGGCATCAATTTTGACACTGAAAAAAGAAATATAAAAGATATCAAAATTGAAGAAATAGATTAAATTAGAGCAGACTTTTCTGCTCTTTCTTTTTTTATTATTCTTCATCGACATCTACCTCTGCTAAAAAAGATAGATCCTTATTGATTTTTTCTTCTGCAGTTTAATTGATAATCATTGAATTTTAAAGTATAATTAATTTAAGCTGGAGGTGTCAAAGATGAAGGATATTACTGTTTCAAAAGCCAATTTTGAAGAAATAATAAAAGATGATTTTATTTATGTAGATAAAACCGAGTTTTTATATAAAATTATAAGTAGTAGAGAACCATATTTTTTTCTCTCTCGACCGCGACGCTTTGGCAAAACTCTTTTTGTAGATACTCTAGAAAAATTCTATCAGGGTAAAAAAGAACTTTTTGAAGGGCTTTATATCTTTAATCAAGATTGGAATTGGGAAGAACATCCGATTATTAGACTGGATTTTAATATGATACCTTCAGAAAACAGAGAAGTTTTAAATAAAAGTTTACAAAAGATTTTTAGTAAAATTGCTGCCAGATATAATATCGACCTAATAGTTGAAGAAGCATACTATATGTTTCCAGAGTTAATAGAAAAGCTTTATAATAAATTTGATCAGGATGTTGTCATTTTAATAGATGAATATGATAAACCTATAATCTCTAACCTTAAATCTACTTTAGAAGAAAATAGCGCTAACCTTAAAACTATAGACAAAAATCAGGATTATCTTAAAATGCTTTATGACTATCTAAAACCACTTGAAGGATATTTAGAAAAAGTTTTTATTACTGGTGTATCTAAATTTAGTAAGTTATCGATATTTTCGACCTTAAATAATCTAATTGAACTTGATCAAAATGAAGAATTTGCTGAAATAATGGGTTACACAGAAAAAGAATTAGATGAATATTTTAGTCCCTATTTTTCTAAACTTGCAGAAAAAAATAATTTAACTATCCCTGAATTCAGAAAAAAATTTAAGCAAATGTATAATGGCTTCCGTTTTACAGAAAAAGACAGTCGAGTTTATAATCCTTTTTCAGTTGGCTCCGCTTTAAAAAATACTAGATTTGATAATTACTGGTTTAAAAGTGGGACCCCTACTTTCCTAATAGAATTAATTAAGAAAGAAAATTTTCAGATTACTAATTTAAACAATCTGGAAGTTAATAAAAATAAGTTAGATGCGACTGATATTAAAAAACTTAAACTTATTCCCTTATTATTCCAAACTGGATATTTAACAATTAAAAAAATTAAAAACAAAGAAATTTATAAACTTGGTTATCCTAATCTAGAAGTTGAAAAAAGTTTAACTCAAAATATTTTAGATGAATTTACTAATGAAAAAATTGAATTACCCCTTATCTACTATATTAAAAAATCACTTATAAATAAAAATCTAGAAAAATTTATAGAACAGATGAAATCAATATTTGCAGGCCTGGTTAATATTAATATTCCAAAATCGCTTCAGGATAGAGAAGCTTATTACAACAGCCTCTTTTATCTGATAACTACTTTATTAACAGATAACAATTTAAATGTTTACTCAGAAGTCCTAACATCTGAAGGAAGAATTGATAGCATAATTGAAACTGACACTAATATTTATATTATAGAATTTAAGGCAAATCAAGATGCTGAGATAGCTTTACAGCAAATAAAAGATAAAAATTATGCTGAGAGATTTAAAATTAAAGACAAAGGAATAATTTTAATAGGCACCAATTTTGACACTGAAAAAAGAAATATAAAAGATATTAAAATTGAAGAAATAGATTAAATTAGAGCAGACTTTTCTGCTCTTTTTTAATTATTCCGCATCGACATCTACCCAGCCAAAAAAGACAGATCCTTATTGATTTTTTCTTCTGGTAAAAGCTCCATTTCATCATTATCAATTATTAGAGCTTTTAAATTACTTAATTTAACATGCTTTGTTCTTTTCTGCCATCTCTCTCCAATTTTGTGTTTCTTTATTTGATATAGAATTCCTTTTTCTGGATTATGAGCAGCAATATCAAGCCAATCTCTTGTTTCTTTTTCAGTTAATAATTCAATCTTAATTGTTTTATCTAAAATAATTATTTCATCCACCTACTCATCTAGTATATTGTTGAATTTTTCCTGGATTTGACCCTTCTCGGGGCAAGCCCACGAGGTTTGCAAGCAGACTTTCACTCTATCACGATGAAATATTATTAAATTCATTATAATCTATAATTTTATATTCATACTCAATAATCTTTTGGTATTTCTATAGATTAAAACAAAAAGAGAGCAGTATATTTCTTATAATAACCGCTCTCAGTCATATGTCATATTAAATTACTAAGCCACTAAATCAAAATAATTAATAATTATTACTTCCGCAGCATTTTCTCTATAACTATCAATAATCTTTTCAATTTCTAAAGCAACTTTATGCTCTAAATAATATTCGCCACATTGTTTACAAACATTAGCAGGAACATTTTTAATAATAATAATAAAATTATCAAGATCAACAATATGATTTACATTTCCTTTTTCTAAATCACCTTTGCACATCAAACATTTTTCCATATTGCTTCACCTCCGATTCTTAAAATCATCTTCCCAAATTTCTTCATCAGGGTAATAAGTGGTAATCATCCATAATTTATTATTTCCTACAGCACACACTATGTGAATTGGTTTTTTCTCTTTATTGTAGCCTAAAACAAGACAACTTGGATAGGGATAATCATCAGGATAATTTTCAATAATTTCTCCATTCTTTATTGAAAACATAATATCATTAATTTTTATTCTTCTTTTCTGCATTTTCTTTAAAATATGCTGACTCCAGTTGATCTTTTCAGATTCTAATAATTGAATTATTCTGTTCAAATCCATATCTATCAAACTCCAATTTGGGAATTTAATTCTTATATATATTATACCATTAACAATAAATTTTATAAAGAAATCTCCAGATATCTTCTGAGAATTGTTTTAATCCGTAATTTTTTTGAATAATCGAGAAGTTTAGGAATGTTTTTGCCTTTGCTTGTTAAATAATTTCTAATGGCAGTATTTAAAAGTGAAGGATCCATATTATTTCTATTTTTTAAAATATCACAAATAGTTCTTTCTTTATTATAGACTTTAATCATCCGGCCAAAATTTGTTTCTTTTTCAATAACTCCAATAGAGTGAAATTATTTTTGATAATCCATATTTACACCTCTTTTACTGTTGCGCTATAATTATATTTTAGCGCATTAGTAAAATTATTTTTTGGTGTATTTAGTTAAAATCTGTAATCTGTATCTGAAATTAAATCTGTTAATGTTGAACATAAGTTTTGACTAATGGTATAAATAGTAATATAATATAATTAGTAAGATAATTCTTTAATCATTTTGAAAAATCAAATGTGAGGAATGATATTAATGAAAAAAATGAGCAGCAAAGAAATCGACGAGATTATAGAGAATGTTAAAGCATCATTAGCAGTAGAAAATATTAAAGTTGATAATATTAGTGTCATTACTGGAAAAAAATATTTAAATGGTGAAATTTCAAGCAAAGAAGCAATTGATAGTATTACTGAATATATAAGAAACAAACAACTGAGACAATGAATTTTTCTACTAAATATGGGTCAGGATCTATATTATTTCGCTGGAAAATTAAGAGAAGAAGACATTATTAAAGGAAATACACATTTTGCAAAATATCAATATATAGAAACAAGTGCTATAAAGCTATTTGAAGAACTAAAAGAGGAAAATTATTTAATAGGCACCTCATTTAATCAATTTTCTGAAAAAGCCTCCTATTATATGGCAGAATTAAATATTATTCACCCATTCCGAGAGGGTAATGGTAGAACTATAAGAGAGTTTATTAAAATTTTAGCTTTAAAAAATGGTTATCAAATTAAGTGGAATTCTATAAATCAAAAAACACTTTTTAAAGCCTCAGTAGAATCTGTACTAAACTTAGACCCTTTAATAAAATGCATTAAAGGGGCAATTAAATCTTGATTTTTAAACTTCTGAGCAGTATATTCTGCTCTTTTTTTATGTTTTAAAAAATTGACAATCCAGGTTCTATAACTGAATTAATTTTCAGCAAAAGTTCCTCTCCTACGCATTCCCCAAATCCTTTTTCAGTTCATCCAGATCATAAATATTAAAAACTGATATTATATCATTCTAAATATAATTAATAAAGAAAGGATAATCTCAAATGAAAAGAATGAGCAGCAAAGAAATTAAAGAGGCAATAGAAAATGTCAGGGCATCATTGGCTGTAGAAAATATTGAAGTGGATGAACTCAGTGTGATCATCGGAACTGATGCCAGAAACATATAATTCAACTCCTAAAAAAAAAATCCTCCTTAATGGAGGAATACAATTGAGTAGTATTCTCTCTTTTAAAGTTTTCCGCTGCTCTCGGGAAACTAACTTATATACTAATTATATACCTTAAATTTGACTATGTCATATGTTATTTATTAAGACAGCATTTTTTATATTTTTTACCACTGCCGCAGGGACAGGGATCATTGCGGCCTACTTTATTTTTACTAACAATCTGCCCTGATGCCAGCTCTTTGTAATCAGAATCCTGATCTACTTTTCTCTGCTTTTCAAATAAAGAAAGCTGCCTATTATTAAGCTGTTCCCGGCAGTTAGCAGCAATTTTATCCCACTCATTTCTAAAAGTATCATACATTCTTGGATACTTCTTTTTCAATCTTTTTACTGCCTGTAAATTTGCTGAGTATTCTTCTTTAAAGTTCTGCATAGCATATTTGTCTGGAAAATCTACAAAAGTTTCCGGATCCAGCTCTTCATAGGCCCAGTTAAAAAATAATCTGCTGCCCGTATAGAAAATATAGGGGGATAACTTAGGATCTGCAGACATTCTGTCAACTTCATTTAAAATCTTTTCTGTCAGCTGTAATTTTTTATATTCAAGCTCAAGATTGGGATCATCTTCAAATAACATAAGCAGTTCTGTAATATATAATTGAGCCTTAATATCACCATGTTCTTCTGCTTCAAAGTAATTTTCATCAAGAACATAAATAATATAATCTCTTAATTCCTGATCTTCATTTATCTTTGCTATAAAAGATTCTGTTAAAGCAATCAGGCTGTCTTTTTTCTCCCATTTTTCGTATTTATTTATCAGAGCAATTGCTGTTAAAAAATGTCGGATATTATCTTCATCAGGCTCCGTAAAAGTTTTTAATTCATTTGATAAAACATTCCAGATTTTATTAAACTTTCCCTGCTGATCATAAACACCAATATAGACATCTGTCATTTCTGATTTTTTATCTGGAAATTTCTTTTCCATTTCTTTTAGAACTCTATTAGCATATTTGGTGTATTGTTCTGATTCCAGAAGCAGAACAATTTTATTCAACAGCAGTAAATACTCCTGCTTTTTAGGAAAAAGTTCTTCCAGCTGTTCAAAAATATCATTAAAAAGATTTATATCTCCTTTCATTACAGCCACTTCTGCCTTAAGCCTTAAAATATATAAATTATCAGCGGCAAGTTCAGCTGCTTTGTTTAAAAGAAATTCTGCCTCTTCAATCTTTCCCCAATCCATATAATCTACTGCTTCCTGCAAAAATTTTGACGCCTGACCCTGATATTTAGTTTCTAAATCATAGCCACTTCTTTTAAAAGGATCTTTTAGAGTATCATAGGCCTCTCTAATTACTTTAAACTCTTCCGGGTTTTCTTCCGGTGGAAATTCTCGAACCTTTTCCAGGTATCTCTGCTTAATTAATTCCTCCCCCGCATTGGAATTTGTACCCAGAATACGGTAGAGATTTGAACTCTTAAAAACACTATTTTTTAATTTCATAAAAGATTATTCCTCCATTTCCAGATCCAGAATTTCTTCAAAAACTTCTTCCAGGGCCTGCCGCAACTTATCTTTTTCCCCGCTCTCAAGAGCCTGATCAAGTCTCTTAACCATGGACTTAAATTCTGAGCGGCTGATATTTTCATTTTCTACAAATAATTCTCCGGCTCGCTCTTTTAAATTTTCTGCTTCTAAAGCCAGTCCTTTAAAATCCGCAAACTCTGCTGCAAAATCATCAAGTTCTGACTCCTCAATATCTTCAGATAGATCCGGGTTATATTCAATTTTTTGCAGGTTATTTTCGGCATTCTCTGCCATCCCTGCAAGCTCTTTGTGAAAGTTTTCCAGCCTCTCCAGGCTTTCCTGATATGATTCTTCTGATTTTCGGTCAACTGCATCCTGGACAGTAAGCTGCATTTCTTTATCTGTAGAAAGTGATCTGGCAGTTACATCAAGAATCCCGTTAATATTATAATTTAAGCTAACTGCAATTTTTTCTTCGCCGGCTCTTTTAGCTGGAATTCCGTCCAGAATAAATTCTCCCAGATAATGATTTTCTTCTACCCAGTCACCTTCACCCTGGTAAATTTTAATTTTAACCTGCTCCTGATTGTCAAAAGTTGTAGTAAATACTTTTGTTTTACTGGTTGGAATCGTTGTATTTCTGTCAATAATACTTTCAAAACCGCCCGGTTTAAAGCCCAAAACTCCCTGGTCTTTAAGCACCTCTATCCCCAGTGAATAGGGAGCAACATCTGTAACTATCATCCCACTATCGGAAAGCAGACCTGCTTTTATACCTGCCTGAACAGCTGCTCCTTTTGCTACCGCCTGATCGGGGTCTATCTCATTCTGGGGTTCCTGATCAAAAAAATCACGCAGAAGTTCTCTGACCCTCGGGATTCTGGTTGAACCACCAACTAAAATCACCTGCTCAATCTCGTCTGGAAGCAGTTCCGCATCTTCCAGTACATTCTTAACACTATTTAAAGTCTCCTTCAGCAAATTATCAATTAAGTCAATAAATTCTTTTCTGCTTATTTCCATCTCAAAGGCCACCGGCTGGTTATTTTTTACCATCAGAGCCGGTATAGAAACCTGAACCTGTTTTTGATCTGATAATTTTATTTTTGTTTTTTCTGCTTCTTCTTTTAGGCGGGCACAGGCGCTTAAGTCTTCTCTTGGATCCAGACCACTTTCTTCTATAATTTTTTCAGCAAAATAATCTAAAAGTATCCTGTCGAAATCGGATCCACCCAGTTCTTTATTACCTGCCGAAGCTTTTACTTCCAGGATTCCGCCCATTAATTCCAGAACAGAGACATCAAAGGTACCTCCCCCCAGATCATAGACCAGAAACTGGTGGTCATCATCAAGTTTATCGAGACCATAGGCCATAGCAGCTGCTGTTGGTTCATTGATTATTCTTTCAACTACAAAACCTGCCAGTTCACCAGCTTTTTTAGTAGCCTGTCTCTGCTGATCGGTAAAATAGGCGGGAACTGTAATCACCGCTTCTTTTTCAACTTCATCACCATAAATCTGATCAACATATTTTTTTAGTTCTTTTAATATTAAGGCTGATATCTCCTCCGGCAGCAGCTTCTGATCAGCAATTTTAAGCATTTCATTTTCGCCCATTTTTCTTTTAACCTCTGCTATTGTTCTCTCAGGCACCGCCACCAGAGCTGATTTAGCATCACTACCGACAATAACCTCACCCTTCTGATCAATGTGAACTACTGAAGGTAATAAGGGGCTGTTTTCTTCCATGAGAGTTACAACCTCTGCTTTACCTTCAATAACAGCTGCCAGGGAAGAATTTGTGGTACCCAGATCAATCCCCACAACCGGTCTAAAACGATCTTTACTCATTATTTGGCCTCCTTATAGACAACTACCTGTGATTTGCGTAATATATTATCTTCCTGATCCTGATAACCCCGTTTGATAACTTCAACAATCTGATTGTTATTATAATTTGAAACCGGCTGCTGCAGATATTCTATTTGAGTTTCCGAATTTACAGTGGTTAAGGCTTCCGCCCGGCGGGGATCAAATTCTTTTTCTTTTAAATTCAGCTGATAGATATCATTTTGCTCCAGGAGTTTAAGCAGTCTCTGACTCCAATTTTCCAGTAAACTGCTCCAGCTGTTTTCATCACTGTCCAGTCCTCTTTTAAGCAGGTCAAACTCATCAATTAGCTCAATTATTTTTTTACTGCTGTTTTCGACATTTAAGCTGTAACTATCAACTCTGCTTTTTAATTTAGAGATTAATTCCTGATCAAGTCTCTGTTGATTAACCAATTGTGAAAGCTCATCAATTTTTTTGAAAAGATCCTGATTCTGTTTATACTGTAAGCGGTTCATTTTTTTCTCTGACTTATCTAAATCATTAATTTTTTCTTCCATGGAATTTACTTTTTCAGTTAATTTCTCTATTTTCTCTAAAAGTTTTTGCTGGTCATCATTCTGCCAGAATTTCCAATTCATATCTCAGCCTCCAACTTAATTATTCATTACGTCAAATCTAATAGTTTTTTCAAAAATATTAACAGTTATCATAATTTTCAGGTTGGAAATCTCCATAAAATGCAGGAATCCCTTCCCCTGAGCTCTTAAATATTAATTGAGAGATCACAACCTACTACACCCAGAAAGGAAGGGATCCTAAGCTATAAATTCTCGAAATTTCCCTAATTTCCTGCTTAAACCTCTTATAAATTTTGTCCTTTTTGATTATCTCTTTTTCTCCAGACTCTTTCACGTGGACTTTGAAGCTAAAGAAAACGGTGAACCGATTAAAGCTGTTAATCGTTGTAAACCTCTAACTGTAGATGTAGAGGGTGCTCCAAATGTAGAGCTCCTAAAAAAATCCTCCTTAATGGAGGAATACAATTGAGTAGTATTCTCTGTTTTAAAGTTTTCCGCTGCTCTCGGGAAACTACCTTATATAATAATTATATATC
>Ga0208008_10171_pt1 | contig 9008 bp, 7 predicted proteins | sample Wag42014_11_19_FD_187355 | JGI IMG/M metagenome (GOLD analysis project Ga0208008, IMG submission 187355) | Deep subsurface shale carbon reservoir microbial communities from Ohio, USA - Utica-2 Time Series 2014_11_19 (SPAdes) (version 2) ...
TTGTGAGTTATTTGATATAATATTCATGGCGGTTTATTCCTTTCATATTTGTTGTAGGTAACAAATATTATATCAAAAGAAGGAATAAGTCGCCAATTTTTTATCTAATTTTTTTGTAAAGTGGTGTCATATAAAAAAAGTTATTGAGAACAATAAAGAACGATTTTGTCCTGAGTGTCTAAAATTATTTCCAGAACTAATAGAAAATGAAGCATTTTGCCTGGATATAATTTCTGAGAAAGTGATAAGTAAGGAGCTGGATAACTTTTTCGAAGATATTGACTGGAAGATGGATCTGGATGAATTAATTAATGTATCCAAATTAATCAGTCATATTACAGATTTTCGCAGTCCTTTTACTGCTGCTCATTCTCAGGGACTTGCTGCAGTAGCACCTGCTTTAGCAGAAAAGTATAATTACAGTAAAAGAGAATGTAAAGAAATTAAGGCTGCAGCTTACCTACATGATATTGGAAAATTAATGGTACCAACTGAAATCTTGAATAAAAAGGGAAAGCCTACAAAGAAAGAATGGAACATTTTAAGGAGTCATACATATTATACTTACCAGGCACTATCTACCAGTCCCAAATTAGATAAAATTAGAAATATGGCAGCTTATCACCATGAAAAGTTAGATGGTACTGGGTATCCATTTCAACTTGATAAAAAGGATTTAAATTTAAGTGAAAGAATTATGGCAGTGGCAGATATTTTTACTGCAATTACTGAAGATAGGCCTTACAGAAAGGGCATGAAAAAAAATAAAGTTGAAAAGATTTTGACAGAAATGAGTCTCAGTAATAAAATTGATAAAGATATCGTAGCAACCCTTTTAGAAAATTATAATGAGATTAACCAATTACGAATAGAGAAACAGAAGAATGCCAGTGATTATTATCAAGATTTTAGAGAAAAAATTAATGAGAAAAGGTTGTTTTATTTATTAAAAGAAACATCCAATGAATTATATAAATAGGAATCGTTATTTTAAAAAGCAGAGTAAATTATAAATTATATTTAAAATTTTGATGTAATTTAAGGATATAGGATTGCCAAAAAAGGGGGAAAGTTATGAAAAAAATAAATTTATCATTAAGGAATTTACTACTTTTAACTATCAGTCTTAGTATGATAATCATAATTTCGGTTTTAAGCTATTTTATTTATTCTAACATGTCAGCAGTGATTAAAGAACAGGAAAAAGAAAAAATTAATGCAATTTCAACAACAATGAAGATAAAATTAAACGACATGCAGGAAGAGGGAGAAATTGCAATCAGTTTGGTTGCTAAAAATACTGCAGTTCAAAAGGCATTTGCTGAGAGAAATAGGGAACTGCTTAAAGAAATGCTTTTAGAATCTTACCAGGACATAAATGAAGAAATGGCTCAATTTCATTTTCACCTACCTGACTCAACTTCTTTTTTAAGGTTACATAATCTAGAAAAATATGGAGATAATCTTTCATCTTTCCGTTTTACAGTCAATCAGGCAAATGAAAATAAAAAATTAGTTTCTGGAATTGAAGAAGGGAGAGGAGGATATGGTTTACGGGTAGTTTCTCCTATAGAATATCAGGGGGAACATTTGGGAACTGTTGAATTAGGGTCAAGTCTGGGCTCAGGTTTTTTAGAAGAAATCAAAACACAATTTAATGGTGATTATTATCTTTACTCCCTTACAGATAAGGAGAATATAAGCTGGGAAGAAGATAGCAGCAGCTGGATAGCAAGTACAGAAGATAATGATCCTTATGAAGTTAGTGGACAGCTAATTTCCCGTTTAGAAGAAGGGGAAACTATTATTGAAAGTCGAGGTAAAAGTAATCTTCTTTTACTACCGTTTAAAGATTATCAGGGAAAAGTGAGCGGATATTTCAAAGCTGCTTTTGATCGCAGTCAGTTAGTAAATAGCTTAAATACACTGGCCAGAAATGTTATTATTTTTGCTCTGATTGGAATTTTAATTACTTTAATTATTACTTTCTATATTTCAAAGAAGATCTTTGATCCCTTAGAAGATTTTGAAGGTATGTTTGCTGCTTTAGCACTTGGTAATTTAAATGTTTCATATCCAATTAAAACAGTAAAGTGCTCAGAAATTATGGATTGTGGTGAAGAAAGCTGTCCTGATTTTGATAGAGATGGTGTAACCTGCTGGTTTGATGTAGGATCTTATGCACCTGAGTTTGGTAAAGAAGTACACTGTCCTAAAATAACAACTGGAGAATATGAAGACTGTACTGAATGTAAAGTCTATAAAGAAGTAAATAAAAATGAAATAGAAAAATTGGGTGCCTGGTTTAATAAATTTGCAGATGTACTACGCGACTTGATTAGAGATATGATGGATATGTCAAATAATCTATCTGCTTCCAGCCAGGAATTAACCGCAACTGGAGAAGAATTGTCAGCATCTGCTGAAGAAATTGGTGATGCAATGCAGACTGTGGCTTCTGGAGCGGAGGAACAGTCAGCTCAGGTTGAAGAAACATCTGCTACTATTGCAGAACTAAGAGAACAGATTAAGTCCGTTAATCAAAATTCTGATAATATGACAGAAAGATCTGAAAATGTAATGAATAATATTGAATCGGGTAATCAGGCTCTAAATAGTTCTGAAGAAAGTATTTCTCGGGTTAAAAATAATACTAAAACAACTGCAGAAGCTATTGATTCATTAGGTCAGTCTTCAGAAAAAATAGGTGAAATAGTTAATTTAATCAATGGAATTTCTGAACAGACAAATCTTTTAGCCTTAAATGCTGCTATTGAAGCTGCCAGAGCAGGAGAAGCTGGAAGAGGTTTTTCAGTAGTGGCAGAAGAAATTAGAGAGCTGGCAGAACAGTCGTCTAATGCAACTGATGATATAGCTAAATTAATTAAATCAATTCAAAAAGATGTTGAAAAAGCGGTAGAAAATATGGATGAAAATGAAGAAGCCGTAGAGGAAAGTGTGGAGGCAATAAATGTAACAGCTTCCTCTTTTGGAAAAATAACAAATGAAGCTGAAGATTTAGAGACTTTAATTATTAATATAAGAAATGAAGTCGAAAAAATGAATCAAAATAGTGTTCATGTGAAAAATTCAGTGGATGAGATTGCTGATGTCAGTGAACAGGCAGCTGCTAATGCAGAAGAAGTAGCTGCTTCCAGTGAAGAACAGGCTGCTTCAACTCAAACAGTTGTAAATGCTTCAGAAGAATTGGTTGATATGGTTGAAAAATTAAATAATATTGTTTCCAGATTTAATTTTGAGGATAAAGAATAAATTATCATTTAAAACCAAAGTTAAAATTAAGCTCGGTACTAATAAAGGAGTTTTCCTCTTTTCATTAACCATAATATCTGCAGGGAAACTCCTTTATTATATGATATGCTCACAAATACTTTTTTGTGGTAAAAAATTATATAGGTTAGTTGATAATTTCTACTTAATCCAGGTTACAACTTCAGATAGGTCCTTTCTTTTGGGAGAATTCACTTCTTCAGCCGGAACACCAAGAGGTGTAATTAAGGCTAGATAATATTTATCTTTATCTATACCCAGATATGATTGAATCTCCAAAGCTGCATAATTCTGACTTGTCATCCAGCAGGTTCCATAACCCATATCTGCTGCTTTTAACATAAAGTTTTCTGCAGCGGCTCCTATATTCTGAATTCCTGGATCTGCTTTAAGCAGAGTTTTTATTTCAGATTCAGAAGAACCGGCTCTTTCCATAATATCCTGTCCTGTTACCGGATAATCTGAAGCAAAAATCAGTACAAGCACGGGTGCTTCTTTAAAATGAGTACTGAATTTTAAATATCTTTTAAAATTCTTTTTTAAATCTTCATCTTTTATCAAAGCTCTTAATTTATTATTTTTAACTGAAATAATTTCAGCTATATCATTTATCTTTTCACTATTTTTAACAATTACAAAATGCCAGTTCTGAATATTTTTGCCGGAAGGTGCTTTTACTGCTGCCTTCAGCATTTCTTCGATATCTTTATCAGGAACGTCATCATCTGTAAATTTTCTCACACTACAGCGCTTGTCGAAAATATCATTTTTTTCCATAATTAAACCAACCTCCATTATTATTGTTTAAATTAAATATATCAAAAATATTTTTGCAAGTCCAAGGAAAATTAAAAAGCCAAAAACATCGGTAACGGTTGTTAAAAATATGGGAGAAGCTAAAAACGGGTCAATTCCAATCGATTTTAAACCAATGGATCGGGTATAATTAATTAAACAGTATTTTTCACCCTAAAATCACCTCAAACATTGGGCTAGCCCTCTAATTCGATAACGTCAAATAAAATAGGATAGTTACCATAAAATGTAAGTAAATAGTAATCGATTACTACTAATTTTAATTACTCAAACTTCGCATATAATTAAAGCTTCTGCAAATGCGAAGTTTGAATTAATTTTCTTAATCGTTATGATGCGAGTCTGCTTGCAATTAGGCACGGGAAAAAAATTGCTCATATGAGGGAAGGGGTTGTTCTTCTATTACTGGCTGCTGAAAATACTACAGAAAGGCTAAAAAAAATTAAAACTTTATAATAAGAGAAAGGGATGAAACAGAAACTATTGATTATAAGCCTTCAGATATTATTTTATCAGTAGGAATTGCTTTTTCGATAATTATTTTGGCATCACTTAAAATATTGCCGATTCCGATAGGTTACCAAACAAATCTAATAATTCTGCGTTAAGTTATTATGCACTTGCGTTGACTTCCTTTTTTAATTAATTGTTGTCTTAAATAATAAAGACCTTTACCATTTTTAAAATTATGTTACAAAAAGGGGAGATATAGGAATATTGAAATTTTTAATGTATGAATTTTAACGAAAAGGAGTAAGAAATAGGGTCGAACTACAGGCTGTAGTCCTCATATTAGCTGCATCCTATAGACTTCGGGACAACTAGCACATCTTTATCTTTGTGCGTCGTCGGAATCATGAGTTAAAAAATTATTTGATTAATGTACCCTATTTCATACCATAATTGAGTTTAGATGAATCTAAAAATTTCATTTATAACTATAACAGAATCTCTTTTTTGTAACTCTAAAAATAATTTTTTGGAAACCCCTTCTTAAATAATTAAATCAAGGTTATAATAATTTTCATCTCATAGGAATAATCATTAGATGTTTAAAATGTTATAACCTTATTATTACTTTTTAGATAATCAGTTAAAGGTTCTCCCATATATTTAACATCAATACCCAGTTCTGCTAAATCAGCGGCAACACCATACTGATCAGCACATGCCTGACAGGCTTCAACTTCAATTCCTTCTTTGATAAATTCTTTAATCTGCTCCTGCAGTTCCTGATCCTTACTTAACAGTTTTGAGGAGGGTCCCCAAACTATAAATTTAATATCCTGCCACCATCCTCTTGTTTTAGCATTAAGCGTGTACATAAAAACCATTTTTTTAGCTACTTCTTTATCTCCACTTGTCCATAAAACAACTAAACTATTTTTATCTGCCATTTTATTCAACTCCTCTTATTTGTTTAATTTACAAATTATTAATTATTGTCTGGGGGTCTGTGCGAACAGTATAATCTATATTCAGATCGACAAATTATATTTTCCCTTCCTGATTTATAATATAGACTGCAGGCACAGGTAAAATCCACTCATCAAGTCCATTATACTCTGCAATATCAAGCCCAAAGCCCTGGTACACTTCTTTAACAGCAGCTGGAACTTCAAATAACACTTCATAATCAGCTGCAGTTTCTCCTCTTTGATCACTTAAGAGTTCAAAATCCAGTTCTTCCTTTTCTTTCTGGCTGAGAGTATTAGTCGGAGTCTGAGGACTAACAGCAATTAACTGTTAACTGTGCACCTTTTTGTTTAATTTCAGGCAGTGCCTGGTCTCCAAGCTCCAGATCATCAACTTCACCTGATTCTTCTGGTTTCTTATTGGCTTCTGTAATCTTTTGTTGAATTTCTGTTTATTGAAGTTGTTTATTTATAGGCCTTCTGATAAATATCTACAGTGTCTTCTAAACTTAATTCGCTTCTATCACACTGAAAAAGTTCTCCCATAGTTTCTCTCGCATTTTCTGCCATTGCCTCAAATTCATCTTCTTTAATTCCATAATTAGACATCTTAAGCTCTGCTACCCCACATTTTTGCTGCAGCTGTTCGAGAGCTGTAAGGAAATCTTCTGCTTTTTCGGCATCATCTTTTCCCAGAGCTTTTGCCAGTTCAATAAATCTCTCTTCAGCAGCTCCTCTTTCTATCATTTTGCCAAAATATGCCCTGCTAAGCATAATTAAACCAGAACCATGCGGAAGCTCCTGGTGAAAAGCAGACATTGCGTGTTCTAAAGAGTGCTGACTTGTTAATGCACCTACTTCCATTACTAAACCGGATAAAGTGTTAGCAAAGGCTACTTTTTCTCTTGCTTTTAGATTATCTCCATTTTCTACAGCTTTTGGTAGTCCTTCAGCTATATTTTTAACAGCGGTAATTGCATACATATCGCTCATTTTATTGGTAAATTTAGACAGATATCCTTCTATACTGTGAAATAGGGCATCAAAACCCTGAAATGCAGTATATTTTGGCGGAACTGTGGTCATTAGTTCTGGATCAACAACTGCTATTTCAGGCAGAAGTTCCATTTGAAATCACAATTAAAGCTTTCTTACCAGGTAATTCCTCTTGATGCAGATTATTTAGCTGTCCAGATCCAAACAATAATTTTGTCGCTATATCTATTTTAAAACTCATCATTATAACCTCCGAATTTAATTTTTTCTTTTCTATCTTCTTGTTTAATAGCTTATCATCTCGAGTTAACTCCAGGTCAAGTTTTTTAAAAAATAATTATAGATAAGGTTGTTAATATCTCAGAAAGTTCAATAATTAGAACGTTTATACGATCATTATCTGTTAAATGCTCAATGCTGTCATCAATGATTCTACCAGTTGGAAGGATAATAAATATTTTGGAAATAATGGTGCTAACTTTAAAATAGAAAAATAAAGGAAAAATAAAAGAAGTCGAGAATTATAATAATGTAATAATTCAGACAATTTATCCATCTCTATAATCTGCAGTATATAATATATTCCAATTGACCATATCTTATTAATTGGTAGATAAAAGGAGGAATATATAATGAGAACATTAGCATTAATTCTGGCAGGTGGAAGAGGAAGCAGGCTTGATATTTTATCAGCTCACAGGGCAAAACCTGGAGTTCCTTTTGCAGGTAAATTCAGATTGATTGATTTTGCTCTCAGTAACTGCGTTAACTCGGGTATCTACAATGTTGGTGTTTTGACTCAATATTTACCTCATTCGCTTAATAGACATATCGGAATTGGTAAACCCTGGGATCTGGATCGAAAAAAAGGCGGAGTCACTATTTTACAGCCTTTTAGAGGAAAGCCAGGAGATACAGATTGGTATGAGGGAACTGCTCATGCAATTTATAAAAATATTAGTTTTATTAAAAGCAATGGCCCAGAAGAGGTGATTATTCTTTCAGGTGATCATGTCTATGAGATGGATTACAGTAAGATGGTAAATTACCATCGCGAAAAAGGAGCAGATTTAACTGTTGCTGCTCAACCTGTAGATTATAAAGATGCCAGTCGTTTTGGAATTTTAGATCATGCACCTGACTTCGAGGTAACTGATTTTGTAGAAAAACCTGCAGATCCTCCCAGCAATCTTGCTTCAATGGGAATCTATGTTTTTAAAACAGATGTACTGTTAGATCTTTTAAAGCAGAATTGCAATCAGCAAAATTCAGATTTTGGACATCATATTATTCCACCGATGATTGAAAATCAAGATCAAAAAGTATATCTATATAAATACGATGATTACTGGAGAGATGTAGGGACTCTTGAGTCGTACTGGGAAACTAGCCTGGAACTGGCAAAATCAATACCAGAATTAAATCTTTATGATGAAAGTTGGAAACTGCATACACGAAGCGAAGAAAAACCTCCTGCTAAATTTGGGAAATATGGAGGAGCTTCCTGCAGCCTAATTTCAAATGGGGCGATTATTAATGGTATTGTAGAAAATTCCATTATAAGTCCAGGTGTTTATATTGAAAAAGGAGCAGTTGTCCGCAATTCAATTGTTTTTAATGACAGCGTTATTCGAAGTAATTCAATTGTTGATAAAGCAATTATTGATAAGGAAGTAGAAATAAAAGCAAACTGTAAGATTGGGGATGGAGATGACCATACTCCCAATAGAGATAAACCTGATCTGTTGGCTAGTGGTTTAAATATTATAGCAAAAAGAGCTACTATTCCAGAAGGTACAGTAATGGGCAGAAATTGCAGAGTTTTCTCTTATGTCGGTGAAGAAAACTTCCCTAATAAACATATTTCTAGCGGCAGTACAATTACATCCGAACAGGGCAAAAAAATTACTGCAGGAGATGAAGATAAAATAGAAGAATTAAGTATTTCATAATTAAATACTATAGGAATTTCCTTTTTTGAGATACCAAATTAAAAATTGTTGATTTTAATGATTTGCCATAGGTTTACTGTTAAATTTAGACGCACTTAAATTGGGTAGCTTAAAATAATGTTTTAAAAACACTGAAAAATTAGCTGGACGTTAATTCTTCAAAATTAGCTGGTTAAATTAAAAATATATATTATTCACCAAATAATTTTGTTTTCTTATGCTGAGGGGATATCGTAGTTTCCTGGAGGATAACCATAACCTCGTTATTTAGCGTGATACCCCTCGCTTCCATAAATGTGGATTAAATACGTTAAACTTTAAAGTTAGTATTTAACGGTAGGTTGTTGCTATAATTTTACATTAAGGTAAAATGAGTATCTCTATGCATTTTTTCTAAAAAGCTATTGATAAATAGAGTTTCCCCATTTTTTATTTAGAAACAAATCAAAAGTTATCAACAGGCAAATTTGTGGATAATTCTCCTTCAAAACTGATGAGAATTAGTTATCAACAGATTACGCAAAAAAGGTGAAACAAG
>Ga0208008_10177_pt1 | contig 8644 bp, 13 predicted proteins | sample Wag42014_11_19_FD_187355 | JGI IMG/M metagenome (GOLD analysis project Ga0208008, IMG submission 187355) | Deep subsurface shale carbon reservoir microbial communities from Ohio, USA - Utica-2 Time Series 2014_11_19 (SPAdes) (version 2) ...
CCCTTATTGTTGTCAAATTGTTGTCATTATTTATTAGCTGTAACTTTATACATCATCTCAATATTTTTAGCTGCATTATCTAGCATTTCTGATGTTACATGCGAATAAGTATCCATTGTTTGAGATATACTTGCATGCCCTAATATCTGCTGTAATGTTTTTATATTACCTCCATTTTCCAAGAATAAAGTTGAGAATGTGTGCCGCAAATCATGAAATCTTATTTCAGGAAGGTTAGCTGCCCTACTTACTTTTTTGTATTCTGTGTAAATACTACCTGGATTAATTGGATCTCCTATTTCATTATCATTAACTAAATCATGGTCCTTATAATTATTTCCTAAAGCTAATCGTTTTTCACTCTGCCGGATCTTATGCTTTTTCAATTCTTTGCTAATATAATCAGTAATAGGTATAATTCTTTTTCCAGAACTACTTTTAGGGCTTATAAATACTATCCCTTCATCTGTCCTCTGGGCCTGCCTTTTAACTTCAAATCTCATTTTATTAAAATCTATATCCTCCCATTTTAATCCAAGTATTTCGCCTCTTCTCATGCCTGTATTAACTGCTAAAAAGAAAATCATATAATATTTATGTCCTCTGGCCTGATCTAAAAATTTATTAACCTGGTCCTTATTCCATGTGTGCATTTTTTCTTCTTTTTTACTTTTAGGTAATTCTACTGCTTCTGTTGGACTTTTAATAATTAGCTTTTCTTTTACTGCCTGCTTTAAACCAGCATTAAGTACCCGATATATCCCCTTAACAGAATGAATTGATAAACCTCCTTCACCAACTACCTTTCCATCCTTAAACTTGTCATTTAATAAGTTCTGTATCTGTCTGGCTTGAAGTTTTTTTAATTTAACTTCTCCTAACTCTGGCTTAATATGCAATCTAATTGCTTTCTCATAAGTTTTATAAGTATTATATGAAATACTATTTTTTCTTCCTTCATTCCATTGCGTTAACCATTCACCTAATTTAATTTCTGACTGCTTAATGTATGAACCATCAAATAACTTTTGTTTTAATTCTGTCATCTTGCGAGCGACTTCTTTTCTCTTGCTTCCATAAATATATTTCCTTTTTAAATCACCTGTTTTTGGATCTGCTCCTATTGTAACTGCACCCATCCAGCGACCATCTTTTCTTTTAACTATTGTTCCTTCACCATTACCCCGGGCCATCTTTAAAACCTCCTACTCTTTGCATATTTTCAAGCCATCTTCATAACCTTTTTGATAAGCAATTTCTTTAATTGTATCTTCAATTTTAACAACTTTTCTTACAAATTCATTAACAGCCCTTTGTTTTAAATACAATTGCACTAAATATTGTTCTAATTCAGTGAATTCTTCGTCATTTTCTAATGCTTTTCTTATTCTTTCTTCAATCTGTTTATCCATTTGTTTATTCCGCCTTTATTAGTATTTGCTTTTAAAATATTTCTAATTACTCTGGACCTACTGCCTTCTTCTAACGAATTAATCCAACCAATTAAATCCTGATCCTTATTTTCCCTTAACCTGATTGTAATTTTCAAAAAATCACCTCCAATTAGAATAATTCAGTAATAAGATCTTTTGCTTTACTGATTCTAAACTCTATAGCTTCCATTTGCACTTTTCTAACTTCTGGGCAAATTGTCATTTCCATATCTGCTGCTGTATTTCTTATATCATCAATGTAATTCAATAATTCTTTCTGCTTTGCAATTCTAACTTTTTCAGATAACATTATACTTCCCCCTTTGTCGGATTTTGTCATACTAGATAATTAAAAAAATATGCCTTTGAAGCTGGCCAACCTTTATAATCTTTTCTAATTTTTTTTATTTCTTAATTATATTATATACTTTTATGTATATACTTTCAAGTATATGTTTAAAATTATATTTCTAAACTTACATATATTCGATATAATGTCATTAAAGGAAGTGATCTTGTGATTAAATTAAAAATAAAAGATATACTAGAAGAAAAAGAGAAAACCATGTACTGGCTGGCTAAACAAACTGATTTAACATATCCTACAATTTATAGAATGATAAAAGAAGAAACAGAAGGTATCCAATTTCATACTTTAGAAGAAATAATGCTGGCCCTGGGCATTACTGATTTTAATGAAATATTTAAGTTTATAGATGATAAGGACCAGCAATAAACAGCTTATAAGCCTAAAATTAATAGATATACTGGCTTTTTATGGACTTAATTTAATTTAAGGGTATAAGATATCTTTTAATGCGACTAAATAACATTATTTAATAAATACATGGATAAAATTTATTTTTGCGATTTAATGTATTCATCATATTTTTTAGAAAATTGTTCTTTTTCAGCTGTTGTAATATCTTCTGGATTTTCTAGACTCTCATACCAATCTACAAGTGCAGCTAATTCTTGAATTTCTTCGTCACTCAAAGCGTCAAGTTTCTCTATTTGCATTTGAAAATCATCTTTTTTGTTATCCAATTTATCTGCTATTTCATTTAATATATGCTTACTTGCTGTACTCATTAATATTTCACCCCTTTAAGCCTGCCTGCTATCCTTTTAACAGTAGAATCATCTCTTATTTCTTCATTAACTATTGTTACTACCTGATTAACTATATTTTTTACCTCGGTAACCTCTAAAATATACTTTTCTCCCTCTTCAACTTTCTGCCTCCTCTCAATATTCCTGCCTAATTTATCAGCTAAAGTATTAAGGGTTTTAGCCAAACTCTGGTTAAATTCCAGTTTTCCCTGTTCTAACTTTTCTAAAATAGATAAAATAATGGACTGCTGCAGGGCTATAGTTTTCCTTAAATCAAGTAATTCTTCATCATCGGCTAATTTATCAACCATTTCTCCTAATCTATGACTGGTATATTTACTGTACATACCATGTTTTATTGGACTGGCCCCTCCATGCAACTTGCATTTACCTACACCTTGATGATCAGTACCCCAACCTGCCGGCTTTTGACAGGGAGAGCCATCTTTTTTAGTTTTAGCCCCGCATATTTCAAAGTTTTTTTCTTTTATTTCTTTCATAAGCTATCACCCTTTCTTTAATCTTTCATGGACTATAAAAAGTAATTCTTTGTTGTTAATATATGGTAATTTAAATAATCTTAAATAGCTTAAAATTTATATCATATTTTCGGGAGGGCATATATATATTATAGATACCGGACCACCGACACCCCTGCCCCCCTCTATATCATTAAAATTACTTAATATTTTCTCTTAGCCAATAATAGAAACATTGATATAAATAACCGGCTGTTAATTCAGGGCTAATGAAAACTATACTCAAATTATATCTGTGCTGAAAAGTATGCAGCGTTGCCAGAAATGATTTAGGATTATATCGGGTTCTATAATTATGTTGAATCATATCTTCATAGCCGCTGCTGTTTTCTATTAATAAGATTAGCTTTCCCTTATTCGATCTAATTAATTCGTTTTCAAATTGAGTTCTGTCATGAGTAAAATTATTGCTTAACTCATTCAGACTGGCTTTCCTCTCAACTGCTAACTGAGCATTAAAGTAAATATCCCTGATTATTCCTAGTTCTTCATTTTTCGGTAACATGAAAGAATAATCTCCAAAATCTAACTTTTTAGTTTTATATTTAATTTTCTTTTTATCTAAATAAGATGTGATGTGCTGGTTCTTTTGTTCTCTAGTATCTACCAGAATTATTAAACTTCTTAATAACTTTTTTTGCTCTGCTGCTGTATATCTATATTTTAACGCTTGCATTATCTGTTATAACCTCCAGAAATATATTTAATTCTTGATAGCTTGTAAGTGTTCAACCTTCCATTTAAGCAAAAAACTATAATGTTTATGGCCTAATTTATAAGCTTTTACCATTAATTGATCTAAATTATTTATTTGATTTTCATGATAACTATCTGATAAACTATACATGAGATAAGTACCTCTCTTTCCATTGATTTAAGTCCAGCCTCTAACTGGACTTTTTTTATTTTCAGATGTAAAATTACGGTCTATATATCCTATTAATACTTTTTATTACCTTTCTTACTTTAATTAATAGTATTTATAGTATTAATAGTACCCAATTGTGGATTTAATTTTATAATTGGTGCCGGTGGTCTTCCTGGTCCTTCATGATTTTGTTTTACTACTTTTATATAATTTAATTCTTCTAATGTCCTTAAGGGCTTATCTAAATCTTTGGGCCTTGTAATAGCTTTCTTTTTCCTTGTCAATTGGTATAATACAGACTTATCAAGTTTTTCTTTTTCTTTTGGTAACTCATTATCCTGCTGCATTTGATATCCTTTTTTAATTCTTTTCAGTACATATTTTATTAACTCTAACTCTGGATTAACATCTAATAATTCAAATGTTTTTAAAGCGTGGTCTATTAATGCATGCCCTAATTTAACAGCCCCTTCCATGCTTGCAGCTGCAATCTTTTTATTGGTCCAAATGCCTGGGTCATCTATCTGGCTTGCTATATGAAGCAAACCTGCAATTCTGACTGTATTTCCAACGAGCTTTCCTCCCCAGTCTGCTATATGGTGCAACTTTCCTTCCGCCCCTAACATCTTTTCTACATCTGCTTCAAACTTATTTCTAATCTGCAATGCTTCTGCTGATAACCTTAATATGTGTGGCTTCCAATACTGGCTCTCTTTATCTGCTGGCCTGGTCCTTAAAAGTATGTGCATATTATTTATATATTCATTCTCTGCTCTCTTATCTAATGATGGTACATCTGCCCCAGTTAACCGTCTACCTACTGGGCTTTCAGGTATTGCATACATAAACCTGCCTAATATCCCTTCTCCTCTAAAACTGTTCTTATCTGTCAATTCTTCTATTACTGCCGGCTGCGCACAAATTCCCAGCGATAATGCCGGTTTATCAACTGATGTTCCTTGTCTTCCTATCCTGTCATCTACTATTTTTTCTGATCCGGTCCATGCCTTCTTAAACACGCTAAAATTAGCACTTTTAGAATATCTGCCGGCCATTAACTGAAATATATCTCCTTCTGCTGATAGTACAGCTGCCCTGCCCTGATTTTCTTCCATGACCTGGGCCAGCTTTTCGCTAGTTATATCATCTACGAGGATCCGAGGAAGTGCCGGAATTTTTTCTTCTAATATGTCTAAATCATCACCTAATTCGTTAATGCGTGCTATTGTATTATCTCTTTTGCTTGCTTCTTCTTGCTTACTTGCAACTTTTTTCTTTTGTTCTATTACATTTTCTAATATTTCTTTTTCTTGCAGCAGATGTCGTCTTTCCGGTTTTATTTCTTCCCTGATCTGGCTTTCATAATCCCAGATGGGCTTACTTATCTTTTTAACTACTGGACTTTTCCTGTTTGCCGGTGGCAATATGCTGCATGTCCATATATGGACCGGCTCTGTATATCCTTGTTTAATTTCTATTTCTGCCTTATTTGCTAAAGCTGTTGATAATGCAGATAAAACAATTAATAAAACCATGTCTGATGGTGCCTGTAAAAACATACTGATATTATTAACATACTTACTCAACCAATCCGGCAATATATCCACCGGCAATGGAACTGCTTCTATCTCTTGCAATTCTATTGGTTCTTCCCAGTCTTTTAACTTCAAATCCTTAACTAACTTCAATAAATCATTTTTAGTATTACCCTTATCTAACCAATCTGTTACATCTTCTTTTTCTTCCAATCCGGGCAACTCTAAAATATTAGCCTCAACCCCATAGTTATTTAAATTGACAGCAACTTTATTACTATATTCAATACCCGGGCCATCCTGATCGGGTATAATTATTACATCTGCACCGATTAAACTTTTCGTGTAATTAGCTTTCCAATTACCGGCACCCATTGCAGCTGTTGTGGCAGTTAATCCCATCTTTATTAAATTATCTGCGTCTTTTTCTCCTTCTACTAAAAATATTAACTCGTTGTTTTTGGCTGCTTCTAATATTGCCGGCAGATTATATAATATTCTTTCTACATCACCTAAACCCCAATTCCAATTATTCGGGCCGGCTGGCCTTCTCTGCCTAAATGTTTTTGGTTTAAATCTTACTACTTGGTATAGCAAATTCCCTTCCTTGTCCTTATAATCATAAGTGTTAACTATTTTTCTTTTCTTTTTCTTCCGGCTGCTCTTTCCCGGCTGGCCCTCTTGACTGTCCAAATATACATCCTTCCAGCTTAAACCCATTGCAGATAATATAGTTTCACTACTGCAACCTGCGTGGCAGTGAAAATTAATCTTATCATTCTTCTTTTCAACTGAAAATGAATTATGTTTATCGGTGTGCACCGGGCAACTGGCCTGGTACTGGCCCGGTTTTTTCTGTTCAACATTTTCTAACCTACTTAAAAACTTATCTAATTTATTATCTATGCCTGTAACCATATAATCACCCTTTCAACTATCACCGCCTTTTATTTTTGGCTTTGTTCATTTATCCATCTTAAAAACTCTTTTTTAGTAACCATATATCTGCCGCCTAGTTTAATTGAATTGAAATCATCCCTCTTGAAAATTTCGTAACCTTTATTGACATTAATACCCATATAGGAACTTACATCTTTAACACGTAGCATCCCGGGAAGATCATGAGGCCCTTTAAATTCATGGTATCGTTCTGCTGTTTTCATTACTCTGCCTCCTCAAGTAAAATATCCATGTTCATTCCAAAAAAATCTTCTAATTTCTTTTTTGAAGGCTCATAAGGTTCAGCTTTTCCGCTCTCTATCTTTCCAATTCTAGCTGGATGAATTCTCAATTCAAATCCCAGTTCTGTTTTAGTCAGATTTCTTTTTTGCCTTTCTTTAGTTATTCTTTTCATTTTATTCCTCCTTGATTTTGCATTTCGCTTATCTCAATATTATAATAGCACTAGAGATATTATTAAGCGTAAAAGTGTAATAATAACTTATTTTTACATAACTTAGGGAGGGTACTAATGAGTAAAATTAATGAGATGATTAGAAAAGAAATAAAAAGTTGGGTTAAGGGCCATGGATGGGCTCCTTATAAATTTTCAATAAATAATAAAGGAGATCTAATTACAGGGAGGGCAATATTTATTCATCATATAAACAATGAAATTCCTTCGTTTGTTGAAGAGTTATATAATATATATTTAATTTTTGAAGAAATGATAGATGAATATTATGATTGGCATAGTAAAACTTTGCCTCTTCGCTATTTAGTGTGGGTTTTCATTGTTCTTTTATTTAATATAGCTGAATTTATTCATTTTCATATCCAATTATGGTATACTTTACCTATACTATAACAGGAGATGATTTTAATGTTTAATAATATAAATTTATTCACCCAGGCTTTAGGAATAGAAGACCCATGGAAACTTGATAAAATAGATTTTAATAAAGATGATGGTCGATTGGATATTTACATTTCTCACAAAAGAGGCAGTAAATTTCCCTGTCCTGAGTGCGGTGAAAAATCACCAATCCATGATACTAAAAAAAGAACCTGGAGACATCTTAATTTCTTTCAGTACAGAGCCTACATACATGCTAAAATGCCGAGAACAAAATGCACAGACCATGGAGTGCTGCAGGTTAAAGCACCATGGGCTGAACCAGGTTCAGGATTTACAATGCTTTTTGAAGCTTTCATTATGCAATTAGCTACAGCTATGACTGTCAATGAAATAGCTGAATTAGTTGGCGAACATGATACAAGACTCTGGAGAATACTGAACCGTTATGTAGAAGAAACCCGTGCTAAAGAAGATTACAGCAGCACCGATAAAATCGGTATTGATGAAACTTCAAGTAAGAAGGGACATAACTACATAACAATATTTGTGGATCTTGATAAATCAAAAATAATCTATATTACCGAAGGCAAAGATGCTTCAACTGTTGATTCTTTTGCTTTAGATTTAAAATTACATAATGGTGATCCTAAAAATATTAAAAAAATCTGCTGTGATATGTCACCAGCCTTTATTAAAGGCACTGCTGATAACTTCTCTCAGGCTAAGGTTACATTTGATAAATTTCATGTAATGAAAGCTGTAAATAAAGCTGTAGACCAGGTAAGACGCAATGAACAATCTGATAACAAAGAACTTAAAAAGACAAGATATATCTGGCTTAAAAACAAGAATAATCTAACTAAAAAGCAGAAAGAAAAACTAAAATCACTATCTGAAATGAATTTAAAAACAATGAGAGCCTATAATCTTAGATTATCCCTGCAGGAATTCTGGAATATAGATGATCTCACAGCTGCAGCAAGTTATCTGCAGAAATGGTATCTCTGGGCGATTCGCAGTCAACTGGAGCCAATGGTTAAGATAGGCCAATTTATTAACAGACACTGGCAGGGCATAATGAACTATATTGAAAGTCGAATCAATAATGGTATATTAGAGGGCTTAAACAGTATTGTTCAGACCATAAAGAGAAAAGCCAGAGGGTTCAGGAATTTAAATAATTTCATGACAGCTATATATTTACAGTGTGGTAAACTTGAATTTGATTTACCTAAAGCATTTATTTAATATTAAAATTCATGCTAATTTAAAGCTATATTTAAATTCCACGTTACCATTAATGTTAATATATGTCATTTGGATTACCCACACTAAATAGCGAAGAGCCAATCTATTAA
>Ga0208008_10190_pt1 | contig 7986 bp, 5 predicted proteins | sample Wag42014_11_19_FD_187355 | JGI IMG/M metagenome (GOLD analysis project Ga0208008, IMG submission 187355) | Deep subsurface shale carbon reservoir microbial communities from Ohio, USA - Utica-2 Time Series 2014_11_19 (SPAdes) (version 2) ...
ATAAGTGATTTAATTCCTGATATGTTAGCTGAATCAAAAAAGTTATTAGGTCAACAAAATATTATCAACAAAGTAAGATTAAACCAGGCTGAAAAACTTGCCGAACTAAGAATTAAAGAAGTGATCCCGCCCAATGAATTTGATAATACTGCTGCTGATCCAATTGCAATTATGAATTCTGGCTGGTATACCAAACTTCTCTACAAAAGTTCATTGAAAAAAAAGAGTTGGAAAAACAGCTTAACTATTACTCCTATTCTTGATAATGAAAAGCAAATTGGCGAAAGCACAATTGATTTAAGGCTGGGAACTAAATTTGAAGTAGATATGAGGACAAGAAAACCATTTTTTGATCCTTTAAGTGATAAACGTCCAATTGAGACATTTTTTCAGGATACTTATCGTAATTTTGGCGAAAAATTTATATTATATCCTCAACAGTTGGTACTTGCTTCTACTTTTGAATATGTTAAATTGCCTAATGATTTATTTGGAATTGTTTTTACGCGTTCTTCCTGGAACAGGCTGGGCTTAAATATTTCTTCTGTTTTGCAATCCGGTTATGCTGGAGTAATTAATTTAGAGTTGATTAATAATTCTTCAAACCCAATAGCCCTATATCCAGGTTTGAGAATTGTGCAATTGATTCTATTTTCTGTAGATGGTGAAGAAAGAGAGGCTTACTATAGGGATTTTATTTCTAAATACGTTGCTAACGCTGATCCTGATTTATCCAGCATTTCTGAAGACGAAGATCTTCAAGTGTTAAAAGATAAGTTTCCAATTAATTCTTAATGGACTTGATTTAAGGCACTTTCATTTAGCCTCATCAGGTATTTTTAGCATTTCTCTCTCTTAACAATTTCTCCAGGAGTAGGAGGGCCGTTTTTTTGTGAGCTTAGGTGATAATAAAACTTGCAATTTACAAATAATTACAGTATAATATTGGTAATGTAATAATCGGGTTTCGAATCAAATTAATTTCAGATAACGGAGGTTAAAAAATGCTCTTCAATGGAGTTTTCGTTAGAATAGAAGAATTTTCAGAAGCATATGAATCCAGAATTGAAGATTTTGTATTAGTTGCTAAAGAAAATCGAAGAAAAACCCTGTCAATGTATCTTGGTGGAGTAGTAATTGAGTGTTTTTTAAAAAAGTTACTGGTTCAAAAGTATAATATTGCGGGAAGAAAAGGAATTAAATATTGGTATGATCTAAACATAATTGAAGAGCTATCTGAAAAAGCTAATGTTCTTAAAGAAGAGTATAAAGAAAAAAGGATAATGGATAACCCCTATCATGACTATTCGAAAGCTTTAGAATTACTTGGTCTGTCAGATAATTTACCAGAAAATATTGAGAATAAGATTAAATTAGTATATAATCCACTTAAGCAGGAAAAAACTGATTTTACTGATCTAAGGTATCGAGCAGAGAAGGATATTGAAACTGAGGAATTTGAAGAGTGGCTTGCTAGTTTTAGAGAAGTTCATAATTGGATTAATGATCAAAAACAAAGGATCGAGGATTGATTTTATGAAAACAAATCTTAGCACAAGACTTGACAGTCTAAAAAAATTTAAAACAAAATTGAATGAGCATTTTATTGCAGATGATTCTGAATGGCTTGATATAAATGTAACCCCTCTGGGGAGAGTTGATTTGACAATTGTCAGTAATAAATTTGATAAAGGGACAGAAGCTATAGAATATATTGACCAGCTTTTTGAAGATCTTGATAATTTTTATCATAAGGGATTTACTACCTTTTATACTGTTGAAGATGCTGAATTTTCTGGGATCCAAAAGCCTTCTCCTAAAACAGATAAAAGCGCGGGCTGGGAGTCTATGCTTAAGGGGCTGGAAAATGACAAAAAGATTTTTGATTTGGATGAAAAATCGGAACTTCCTCGTTTAATATCATTTTATTCCTATAAAGGTGGAGTTGGAAGAACACTTGCTTTAGTTCAAACTGCATATCTTTTGGCTAAAAAAGGGAAAAATGTATTGATGCTTGATTTAGATATCGAAGCTCCAAGTTTGCATGATATTTTTTCGGATAAAATCAATTTAGATAAAGGAATAGTTGATTACTTATATGAGCAGGAATTTTCTGGTGGGAAAACGGAAATTGAGCTCGATAATATTGTAAGTAGTATTAAAGTTGATGAGACTTTAGAAGGTAATTTATATATAATTCCCGCTGGAGTATTATCGGCAGAATATATATATAAACTGACTCAATTAAAGCCTAAGTTTCTTTCCCAAAAAGAATATCTTAGTGTTTTATTAAAAAGAGTAAAAGAAAAATTAGATATAGATCTGGTACTTATTGATTCCCGAACAGGTATCAATGATTGGGGTGCTTTTTCTATCCTGGATATGGCAGATGAAGTGTTCTTTTTTGCCTATCCAAATGAGGAAAACTTTAATGGAACTAAAGTTATAGTAGATTTATTAAAAAATCTGCAGCTAAAGAAATTCACTATAATTTTTTCGCGAGTTGAAAGTGACGGAGGGCTTGATTATGCTCAACAGTTATTTGATGATTTGGCACTTGAGCAGGAGTTTATGTCTATTCTTTATAATCCACGTCTGGCTCTTGTTAAGGAATTTCCTAATGAAAAGTATCTGGATGAATACCAGGAAATCGCAGATTTTATCTTAGAAAGAGATCAAATAGAAATTAATGAATTTTACATTTCTAATTATGTGAATAAAAAAGAAATTTTAGAGAAATTATTAAATAAGATTAATAATGATTTTTATATAACAGAAGCAGAAAAAAAGTTGATGCAGGATAGATATAATTATATTATTGCTGATTCTAAAATTATAGAAAATAGGTTTGCTAGACTAACAGAAAAGTTTAGTAGAATTTCTCCACTTGAACTGGAAAATGGGTCAAAATTAGTGGGTTTTGTTAAAAATAAACTTGCTTTTATTGAAGATGAAAACTTTCTTTCTAGCAATTATTTTGAAGATTTAACTGATATATTAAGTTACTTTTATTATATAATTTTGGTTACTGTAAATAATTCAGGTTTTAAAACAAATTTTTCAACCAAGCAATTTGATGAACAAGAATATTATAATAAAAAAGAAGAATTTTTAGAATTAAATTTTGATCAGCGGATTCAGAAATTTAAAGATTTAGTTTTTGTTGAAAAAGAATCAGATTCAATTTTATATTTAAAAGAAAATCGAGAGGGTATTAATGAGGTTGAACGAGATATTAATCTGGTCATAAACTTAGATGTTTTTGCTAATAATTTGACTGAAGCACAAATCAAACTATTAAATTCTGCTGTCGAATTTATCAAAGAACATCTGCCTAAGATTAAAGTTAAAATTGTTTTAGCAAGGGATTTTTATGATAATAATTCTGAATTATTTACTGATTTGTTGGAATTATATCAACTTGAATGGAAAAAAGATGATTTGAAAAAGCTGATTATAGACTACTTATTTTCAATTTCAGATCAAATTAAGGATTATTTAAATGTTATTAATGACGCAAATGATCGAGCTTCATTTATTGAAAAACTTGCTGAATATAAAAGAAAAGAAGATAAAACTGATGATTTAGAACATGATGGCAGATTTATTAATAATGGTGTAAAAATAAAAACAAATAATTTACTCAATCTATTCTGGGGAATTAGAATTAAACCTGAAATATATTCGAAAAAAGTAATAGATTATTTTTATGATCAATTGGAAGTAAAAGGTTTAATGAATCCCATTGCTATTGCTGATATTTTAAAGAAAGCTATAAACTTTGAGATTGAAAATGATTTAAATAATAATACATCGCTCATTAGTAAAGGGAGTTTAATGGAAATAATCGATAAAAAATAAAATAGTACTAAATTTATTACTCTTGCCGGAACTTTAAAATTCTGGCGGGAGTTTTCTGTTAGATAAGGGATTTAGCATTTATATAAGCAGGAAAAATTATACTGGCAAAGAACTATTATAATAGTTGCTATAATTCTTCTGTAATCAAATTTATTGATTTATTTACTTTTTGTTGAGGAAAGAAAAATGGGGTTATTTCGCCAAATGCTTTAAATAATACTGATTTTTAAAAGAGATTAAAAAGATACTCTGACTGGGGGTAATAATTATTTTATCATCATTCTTAAGAGAGCTGCTGCAAAATACGGAACTTCAAAATAATATTATAAAGAAAATATTTATTAAACGATTTTCAGACCTGTTAACAGTTGAAGAGGATAACAAAGTTAGTAAGATAATGCAGAGTGAAATAGAAAAATATTTGGATGACGAAAAATATCTGCAAGATGTTGGGACCTTACATAAAAAAGAAGCTGCAGAAAATGTTGATTTCATTAAAAATCTAAAAATTAAATGGATTGATATTTCTGGCATTAAGGGTATAGCAGATATACCTTTCTGTAAAGATAAGAATAAAAGCTGTGAATATGGTAATAAGCCATATTTAAATATTGATAAACAAACTAAAATCATTTCATTATTTGGTTTTAATGGTGATGGCAAAAGTAGTTTTACCGAGGCTTTAGAATTTTCCTTAACTGGGCATGTAATAGAAGCTGAGAGAAGACAATATAAAAAGAGTGATATTTTTAATTACATAAAAAATATTAATTCTGCAAAAGGAAAAGTCGATGTTAAATTAGTGGACTATGCTACTAATAATAAAATAAATCTTAATAGAGATACTAATGGGACAATTGAATTAACTCAAAATGATTTTGAACCAGAAGACGAAATTATCATAAATGAAATTAATGAAGAAATGAATAAAGTGTTTATAGAAAAAAATAGAATTGATTCTTTTGTTCTCTCAAAAGGAAAGAAACAAATTGAACTATATGGAGAGCTGCTTGGTTTTTCTGAAATAAATAGATTTATTAAAAAATACTGGCGTGATTATTCAACTGAGAGAGGTAAAGAATTATATAAAAAAGAAAGTATAGCAAAAGAAAAACTGCAAGATTTAAAGGAGCGGGAAGTAACTGAGCCAGAAATAAAACTTACTGAATTTGAAAGTGAAATTTTAAAAAGAATTTCCTCTGAAGAATCTCTTGACGATATTAATTCTTTTGTTGATAATCTTAGTTTTGATGATTTTAAAAGAGTTAAAAATGAAAGACTAACAAAATTAAAGAATGAAAAAAATATTCTTTTAAATTTAAATAAAGGACTAGAATTAATAAGAATATGGAAGAAATTAAAAAAAGAAATTAAGGAATTAAAGAAAGAATTATTAGAACTTGCTTTAAAAGAAGATATTGATGAGAATATTTTAGATTTATATCGAAAAGCTAAAGAAATTTTTAAAGAAAATAATCCAGACGATTGTCCTTTGTGCGGCGACAGTAATAAAGCTATTACTGAAATTAAAAATGAGGTAAACGCTTATTTAAAAACAGCTCAAAAATTATCTGAGGTCAGGGAAAAGATTAAAAAAGAGGAGACCGCAAAAAAAGAAGAAGAGGTGAAATTAAAAGAATTATTTAAAGAATTAGATTTAGATTACAGTACAGAAAATCTAAATGAAAAATATATAACCAAACAAAAAGAAAAATTATTATATATTGAAAGTGATAATTATAATCAAGAAGTAAATACTCTTGCTAAAATTGAGGAAAAATTACGAGATTATAAAAAGAAGCAAGAACAAATATCTAAATATAATGAGGATATAGAAAAAGCGAAAAAGGCTCTTAAAAAAGAAACAGCTAAAAATAAAAAAATAGACGAAATTCTTCAGCAGATTAAAGAATTTGAAGATATTATGAATAATCACAGGAATGACTTTATAAAAAATCTTTTATCTCAAATATCAGAATTAATAAAAATATATTATAACGATATAGTTATTGATAATAAAATTGAAGATATAAACTTTAAAAGTGATAAAGATATTGGTCTTTATATTAACTTTAAGGGATATAAGAGAGAAAGTAATGATCCCAGAAAGATATTAAGTGAAGGACAATTGAAATGCTTTGGGCTTGCTATTTTGTTAGCTCTTCATAAAAAATCTGGTCTCTCTTTATTAGTTTTAGATGATATAATTAATGCTGTAGACATTGATCACCGGAAAAATATGATTGAATTAATTATAGCAGAATCAAAAAAAGACAGACAGATTATTATAACTACCTATGATAAATTGTTTCAGGAAAAATTAATTAATCTGGCTGAAGATAATACTGCTGTCAGTTATTACTTTAGTGATGAATTGTTGTTAGAAGAAGCTAATAATAATTTTACAGATATTATTAAACGCTCAACAAATAAAAATGACTGTAGAAATGCGTTATTATATATGCGGATTGCATTAGAAAATGCTGTTTATAATATAGCTGAAGAGAAAAAGATAAATGTACCATTTAAAGATGAAATGAGGAAATATGGGTTATCTCAGTTATTGAAGTCTGTAATTAATTCTACAAAAATAATTCAGCCTTTAAAAGAATTGTTATCTGATATAAAAGAAAATTATAATTATAGTATGTTAAATCAAGAAGCACATTTTTGGACTGAAACTGCTCATCGGGTTGATCATCAAACACTTGAGGAATTACGGGATAAAATAATTGCTATTTATAAAATGAAAGGCTTAAATAATGATTGTTTGCCAGATTTAAAAAAGTTAAAAGAAAATGGGATTGAATCAGTGGATGAGGAATTAAATAAAAAATTAGTTTCAGCCGGTATTTTAGTTAAAGATGGAGCTGAATATGATTTCACTGGTAAATGGGATGATATAAAAGCATATATTAACCCAAATTAAATTAATTTACAGGAATTTCTATATTAAAAAAAGAAAAACATATTGTTGATGATGTTATATTGGAAAAGAGGGAAAACTGTGGCAGAGAATACAGATCTACTATTTAACCAGATAGAAAAATCAGAAATATCTTTGATAAACTCTAATACCTCACTTTTTATTATAGGTAATGGATTTGACTTGATACATGAAGTTCCATCAAGTTATTATAAATTTAGAGATTTTCTGGAAGGGAATAATAGGCTTAGAAATGCTCTGGAGAATTACATTAAAAGAGATGATTTGTGGGCGGATTTTGAAGATAGTCTTGCTCATTTAGATGATAATGCTATGCTGAGGACAACTAATGATATGGTTGATATTTATGATGTTAAGCCTCAATTTGATGAAGATTCTTTAGCAGCAAATTTTTTTATGGCAGCTGAGGCTGCTATTGGTCCTGCTCAAACAATTATGAGAGAACTGTCAGGAGAATTTAAAAACTGGGTATCTACTTTAAAAATATCCAATTCTACAAAACCTCTTGCCGATATTTTAAGCAATAAATCAAAATTTATAAATTTCAATTACACTGATTTTTAGAGACAATATATGGAATACCCAAAAAGAATATCTGGTATATTCATGGAGATAGAAGAGATAAAAACAAAAAACTGATTCTAGGACATGAACCTGAATCTGAATTTCAAAGAAAAGATAATACAGGGAAATTTGGTAGAAAGTCTTCAAAAATAAAAAATCAAACAGAATATGATTTACGTGAAACGGCAGGTTATGGTTTGATTGAATATTATGATGCTACCACCAAGAAATCAGATGATGTGATTAAAGACAATAAAGATAAATTTGAGAATTTCAGGCACATCGAAGATGTAGTTGTTATAGGTCATTCTCTTTCACAGGTGGATTATCCCTACTTTAAAGAAATAATTAAGCATAATCAGAATGCTGCAGATATGAACTGGCATATCAGCTGGTATAGTTCTGGAGATTTAAAACGAATAAAGCAATTTGTGTCAGAGATGAATATTTCAAATTCTAAGGTAAAGATTTTTAGGACATAATTAAAACCTGAATTATTCATAGCAACCACGAAATATTTTTTTCTTTTATTTAACTCTAAAATTATCTGATTTAAAATTTTAAAAGAGATTTTTGAGTTAAATTTTTAAAAAAATCTATTTTTTATTATTATG
>Ga0208008_10191_pt1 | contig 7973 bp, 8 predicted proteins | sample Wag42014_11_19_FD_187355 | JGI IMG/M metagenome (GOLD analysis project Ga0208008, IMG submission 187355) | Deep subsurface shale carbon reservoir microbial communities from Ohio, USA - Utica-2 Time Series 2014_11_19 (SPAdes) (version 2) ...
TTGATAATTTAGATGGAAGTGTTAAACCAAGACTTAAAAGTACGCTTAATAAAATTAAAAAATCTCCTGAATTGGGAAAACCACTTGGAAATAAAAGTGGAATTGATCTATCAGGTTGTTTAAAAATTTACTTTTATCGGAAAAAATATAGAGTTGTTTATCAAAATATTGAACTAGGAAGAAGTCATGGTTTGGTCTGTCGGTAAAAGAGAAGATCAAGTTGTTTATATAAGTGCATATAAAAGAATACTGGAAAAGGGAAGATAAACCCCCTTTTTTATTTATAATAATTTCTAAATTTTATCAAAAGAGCAAACCAGCTTCATCGTATAACATGTGATTGGCGTCATGACTTCTGTCATAAAGCTTGCAGGTTAACCAATCACGGATACGAAAAAGCAAGCTTTACGCCAGTTCCTGTGGAAACAGGCACGAGCGCAAATCCCAGTAACGTTATACGACATTTTGCTAGACTGTTTACTATGTGTGAGAAAGAAAACCATAATATTGACAATTTGCATATAATGTAATACAATATGTATTACGGAGGTGTTAATATGATTAGTGTAAGATTATCAAAAGAATTAGAGGATAAAATAGACCAATTATCAAAACAAGAAAGTGTAACTAAATCTGATATTATTAAAGAAGCTTTAGAAAAATACATTACTGAGCAAGAGAAAAAAATGAAACCATATGAACTTGGGGAAGAATTTTTTGGTAGAAATGGAAGTGGGAAAGGAAATTTATCTAAAACATATAAGAAGAAAGTGAGAGATAAAATAAATGAAAAGATGTCTCATTGATGCTGGCCCTTTAATTGCTTTGTTTGATAAGGATGATAAATTTCATATACCTGTAAAAGACTTCCTAAAAAAGCATGAAGGACGTTTGTACACTACATGGCCTGTTATTACAGAAGTTTTGCATATGTTAGATTTTAGTGTAGATACTCAGATTGATTTTTTAAAGTGGATTAGTTTAGGTGCAATAGAAGTAAAACAAATTGATATGGCTGATATTTCGAGAATCATTGATCTTTCTGAGAAATATTCAGATGTTCCTATGGATTTTGCTGACGCTAGTTTGATAATTATATCTGAAACAGAGGGTATAAAAGAAATCATATCAATTGACTCCGATTTTTATATATATAGAAATATAAGAAATGAGTATGTTAAAAATATTTTTAGTTATCATTAGTAAAAACCGAGCAAAATGTCGTATAACATGGGATTGAAGGTTCCGCTGCGCTCCACACAAATTCATTCGGCAAGGGCAAGTGTGAATGTCAAATAAGATTTTACACTTTTCGTTAAATAAGATTTTACACCTAAGATTTTCCAAAAATGGTTTCTCTGTGAGTCAATCTGTAGCTGTCGCCATCTAAATTGATGATTTCGCACTTATGAATTATGCGATCCAAGATTGCAGCTGTAATTGCCTGATCACCTAATAATTCACCCCAGTCTGTTGGTCCTTTATTCGAGGTGATAATAATTGAAGTCTGACCATACAGTTTGTTTATCAGTTGGAAAAAGAGGTTAGATTCCTGTTTTTCCATGGCCATAAACATAATGTCATCGATAATTAGAAGATCACACTTTAAAACTCTATTGAGTTTAGTCTTAGAAGTTCTAATCATCTCAGCAGTTTTAAGCCAGTAGATTAAATCACTAATGTTTGCAAAAATAACTTTGTAGCCTTCGTTAATGGCATGAATACCTAATCCTATGCTTAAAGAAGTTTTACCAACTCCTGTGGGGCCAAGCAGGACTATATTGTAGCCCCGCTCAAGCCAGGATAGTTCTTTAAGCTGGTTAAACTGTTTTTTAGATAGAGTCTGCTGTTCTTCAAGATTAAACTCAGACAGAGGTTTATACTCTGGGAATGCAACCTGTTTTAGGTATTTTTCCAGTCTAGCTACTTCTCGTCCTTCAATTTCCTGATCTAGTATATACTCAATCAGTTTCTCACTGGAGAAGTCGTTTTCAACAGCATGCGATATGATTTCTGATATATTTTCAGAGGCGTTTTTTAACTTTAAAACTTTAAATTTATCTTTTAGATTTTCAATTGTGGTTGTCATTGATACCTCCAGTTTTAAGAGTCAAATATCTTTTGATACACATCAAGGTCTCTTACTGCTGGTTTAGCAGCAAGTTTAGCTTTATCTTTTTCATTTAAGGCTATATTATCAGCTACCAGTAAAATGTCATCATCTTCAATTTTGATCTGCTCTTTTTCATAAAAGTTGATAACATCTCTAAAATCACTGGCACTGTAGAGTTTATTACCGATACAGTATTCTAGTGATTTAGCAATAGTTTCAGGCTCTTTGTTTTCTAAAGCTTTATCGATTACCTGCAGTTGATCTCTGATATATCTTGGTTTTTCTTTTCTAATTCGATTTAAGAATTTATTGGCTTTATCACTATCAGGAAAAAGAGAAACAATTTTTTCTATTAGTTTATCAATATTATCATTTTTCTTTCTGCTGTGATCACTATTTTTAGAAAGATTACCCTTAGTTTTAAATATCTTATGTTCTGCCAGTTTAACTGTACTTTCAAAATCATATATCAGGTATTTATCATTGTCCTCAAGCACTTTAACATAGCTTTCAGGTCCCTGATAGGTACCTAAGGGAACAGAATATCTGTTACCTTTTATCGGAATGGTATTGTCTTTTCTCACCTGATAGGTTATACTTAAGTCAGAAGAATTAGTTTTAATTTTTTCTGATACTGGCTTCAGGTATTTCTTTTCTACGGAGAATACCTGGGCTGGTATTTTTTTCGTTGTGCCGTGTTTTTTACCATTGGCACGAATTTCAAGCCACCTACGACAATCCTCATTCCACTTCTCTAAATTGGTAAAGGTTCTGTGAGCTGCAAAGTTGTTTTTAGCATAACCGACTAAATTTTCAATACGGCCTTTTTTATGTAAAGCTTTACATAAAAAAGGTTATGTAAAGTATATGATTATGTAAAGTAAATTCTTAGACTATAATGATAACAGGATAGTTTCCAAATTTACTTTACATAATTCCATTAAATACTATTGATTAAATTGGTTTAACCATAATAATAAATCATTATTCTCCTGCCATTGAGGCTTTCCTGTCGGAGAAACATCAGTATATGCTTTTTCAATAGCTTCTCGTTTCTGTCTGGAATCAGCTCTGGCATAGACTTCAGTTACCTGAACCGAGCTATGACCAAGAATATCTCTGATATAAACCAGATTTACACCCGCCTGCAGAAGATGCATGGCTTTTGAGTGTCTAAGTGAATGACAGGAAATCTGTTCAGGTATTAAAGCAGGTATTTTTTCTCTAGCTATTTTGCTGTATTTTTTTAAAATATAATTTACTCCAGCTCTTGTAAGTTTTTCTTTGCGACTATTGAAAAATAATGGATACTCATTTGCATAATCTTTCAGTAGACCATTTGCTTCCATATATCTTTTTAAAATTTCAGCTGTTGGTTCCATTAAGGGGACTATTCTTGCTTTTTTCCCTTTGCCAATCAGTTTAACTGTATATGGTTTATCAAAACGAATATTTGATGGTGTTAAATCAATAATCTCCTGCACTCTAGCTGCTGTATCATACATTAAACTCAGTATTGCTAAATTGCGTTGTCCTGATTTCAAACTTTGATCAGGCATTTCTAATAATAATTTAATTCCATCTAATGATAGATAATTCATTGTTGCCTTTTCTGTTTTTTTGACTGGTATTGATAATATTCTCTGCCATTCCTGCAGGTTTTCAGGACTCTGATATTGAAGATATCTAAAAAAAGAGTGCATAGCTGCCAGCCGAATATTTCTGGTAGTTATGCTGCAATGACGCTGAACTTCTATCCAGCCTAAAAAATCAACAATAATATCTTTTGTGATAATTTCTAGGGTGATATTTTCGGCAGAGATATTTTTTCTATCTTTAAAAAATTTGAGTAAAAGAATAAAGGTATCTCTGTAAGATAAAATAGTATTTTCGCTAACCCCTTTTTCACCAGGCAAATAATTTTTTAAGAAAGTAGTTAAATAATAAGAGAAATCAGTATTTTTCATGGGAGTTTCACCTCTGGAAAAATATATGAGCAGAGATTATTAATTTCTTTAATTAATTCTGGATACATATCAGAAGTCAGCCTGACATATTTATCTGTTGCTTCCAGTGATTGATGACCTAAGTATTGAGACAGGATAGGTAAAGAGTAATATAGATCAAGATCAGATTCCGACATTTTAATCAGTGAATGAACACTAAAGGTATGTCGAAAATCATGGACTCGTGGACCTTTTCCTTTACCGCCATGAGATATATTGGCTTCCCACAAAATTTTTCTAAACCATTTGTAAATAGTATCGCTTGCATATCTTTCACCATTATACTGACTAAAAAAATATTTTTCTATTAAATTTTTTGATAAACATTTTTCTTTGTATAATAGGCAGATATCAGTTAATGACTCCGACAAAGGTAAAATTCTATCTCTATCATTTTTAGCATTTCTAATAATAATATATTTTTCGGTCAAATTCACATCTTCAGTTTTTAAAGAGAGAGCTTCATTAACTCTTAAGCCGCAGCCGTAAATCATACGGAATACAACTGGCATAACATATCTTGTATTTGATTTTTCTTTAAATTTAAAATTATCACAGGCCTCAAAAAATGCTTTTATCTCGTGATTAGAAAAAATATGGGGTGTGAAAGTTGTTTTTTTAAATTTAATCTGTTCTGGAATAAATGATTGGTAGCCAAGTTTGTTTAAATAAATAGAAAAATTCTTAATAACATTAACTCTTTTGTATCTTGTAGTATCAGCTTCATTTTCCCTTTTTTTAGACCATTCATCAGTAATATCCTTAGTTAAACCTATCTCGGTTACTTCATATTGAAGTATAAAACGGTCAAATATTTTAAAAGTTGCAATATCTTTGTAGTCATAACCAATATTTCTTTTAAACTCTATATACTGTTTTAAAAGCACTGCATATATGCTCTTGAATTCCATTTTAGTTCACCTCCTGAATATAATAAGGTGAATTTAGATCTGGAACTTCAAGAGAACACTGTCTTAGAGAATTAAGATCTATTCTTAGATATGTTTTTGTACTTTCTGTACTGCTATGACCAAGCACTTCTGAAATAACTGGCAGTGGAGTTTTTTGCTCCAATAAAGTGCAGGCAAGGCTGTGCCGCAGGGCATGGGGCCCATGTTTTTTCTTATCCAGATTATCAATTTTTGCTCTTTTTAAATAAAATGTTACTATACTGTGTAGTGTAGGTTCTTTGAGCTTACCATAAGGTTGACCAATACAAATGAAAATATAGGGTAAATCTGTCTTTGGACGACCATATTTTAAATAATCAATAATTGCATTACCGACTTCTGTTAAAAGTGGCAATTCAATTACCTTGGCGGTTTTAGTTTGTTTAATTCTAATATTATTCTGTTTCCAGTTGATATTTTCAAACTTCATTCTACAAATATCAGAAGCTCTTAAACCAAGCCTTGCTGCAAGCAGTATCATCGCAAAATCTCGTTTACCTTTGGGATTTGCTCTATCTACTGATTTAAGGAGTTTTTCAACTTCTTCTTTGGTATAAGTTGTTGGCAATTTGCTCTCTTTTTTGTAACCGATTTTTGGAATAATATAAGAAAAATCAGTCAGAAGAATTTCCTTCTGATATAAATATTTTAAAAAACCTTTTAAAGTACCAACCACATGATGAATTGAGGCATTAGAATATATTCCCAGATCATTAATAAACTGAAGAATATGCTGATTTTCCAAAGTTTTTAGCGAAAATATATTACTAGCTTTCAAATAATCTAAAAATCTTAATAAATGAATTTTCTTGCCTTCTATTGTTCTTAATGCATTTCCTTTAAGCTTAAGGTATTCGAGATAGTTTAAAATTATTTTACCAATTTCGCCACTAAAATCATATTTTTTAGAAACGGATCTAAATCTGATTACACCTGTAACTTGAAACTCACTGGTTACATTTGCAACTCGAAGAAGATCTTTTTCTTTTCTGCTTAAGCTTTCATAAGGACGATTTTTCATTATACTGAATATAAATTTTTCTCCCACTTGAGAATTATAAAATTCAATAGAATTTTTACTCATAAAATCATTTAAATGCTTCCAACCCCTTTGATATTTTAGTTGAGTAGCCCTGTTATAGGATAAACTTTTAATATACACCTCCAGTTCTGAAACTAGTTCTTGAAGTTTTTGCTGTTTTTTCATTTTCATTTTCCTCTCTATAATAATTAATCTTTTAGCTTTAATTAATTATAGAGTAATTATGTAAAGTAAACCAGCAAAAATTTCTAGTATATCAACATTATTTTAATGTACTTTACATAATCATATACTTTGCATAACCTTTTGATTCAGGGTCGGTGGCCCTACACATATGGATTCTAAACTTTCTTTTATGCCTGTAGGACGCAAACTGGTGAGTATAGATTAAATCACCATAGTTTTCTTTATACAGTATCAATTTATCCTGGTCATAGACTGCCTCCTCTGGTATTCCTTCAAAGTATTGAAAAGCATTTTCATGGGCTGCTATTACATCAGCTGTGGTTAATGGTCTATCAAACCATTCTACATATTTGTAGCGAGAATGGGAGAGGACAAATGCAATCAGATAAAGTTTGATTTCTCTTATTTTATCTGCTTTAAACACCCATTTTTCACCCATATCTACCTGCATCTGCTGACCCATTGGTGGATCTTCAATAGCCTCATAAAGTCTGGGACTTTTTGTTTTAGGAATGTTATATTCTTTTCTTAATTCCCTGATGTAGTTTCTAAGAGTGCCTTCAGAAAAACCAGGATCACCATTAGTTTTTTCTTGAATCCAGTAATATATTTCAGATGCTTTTATGTCGGGATATTCTCTGAGATAGTTTAAAATCCAATCATGATATTCATCTGCCTTTTTAGCTCTTGTGGTCATTGACTGCAGCAGTTGCTCGTATTCATCAATATTTAAATCATAGTATCTATTGAGAGTTGGCCTGCTTATTTCAAGTTGCCTTGCAATCTGGGATTTGCTGAACCCCATTTCTTTTAATTGCTGGAGTTGTATATACACTTTATATCCATCTACTTTACTCAATATTTCTGCCTCCTTTTAGGATTGTTTAAAGAATATTATATCCTAAAAGAGCAGATTATGGTACTGGATTAATTTAACATATTTACCAACACAAAATCTGTGTTTTTACATTATCTAGCAATATCCGTAAAATCTTATTTATCGTTTTCTGTAAAATCTATTTTATCATCTACATAGATGAATATGTAAAAGAAAGTAATGAAGTTGATTATATAAAAATAGGAGATTTGCTAGAAGAAACTTTTGATAAATCTTGGAGTGATGCAAGTAAAAAGAGATATGGAGGGGCATTATATAGATGGTATAAATGGTTAAAAGAACAAGAAAAAATAGTTGAATAAATAATATTTTTTGGAACGTTAAAATGACGCACTTCGCATAACAATGAGTTTACGGTTTCGCTACGCTGCACCTAAATTCATTAACCTAAGCCAAGTCTGGCTAAGGTTAATGAATTTCGTAAACTCGAAGACGTTAGACGAAATCCTAATCTATATTATTATTGGTGAAACAAATGTATAATATCAATACTTTATTTTGTTATTCAACAATATAATTGATATAATAACATTAATAGGTAATAACACTATAAGAGGATTCTCGGCTAAAGCCAGAAAGTAATAGTCTAAAAAAGTAATAATTGTAATAAATAACTAAAATATTGAACTTTGAAAACTCCATACTGAAACTAACTATTTCTATAAGAAATTAAGCTAAAAATGGGCGCACTTCTCCCCGGGACCTGTAAGCTATTTTTTAAATAGCTTTAAAATAATTCAGTATAATGGATTTATTTATGCTGCTCTGTAATTAAACC
>Ga0208008_10201_pt1 | contig 7556 bp, 9 predicted proteins | sample Wag42014_11_19_FD_187355 | JGI IMG/M metagenome (GOLD analysis project Ga0208008, IMG submission 187355) | Deep subsurface shale carbon reservoir microbial communities from Ohio, USA - Utica-2 Time Series 2014_11_19 (SPAdes) (version 2) ...
TTTTAACACTATTTACATCTTAAAACTTTTGACATTCTGAATATTTTTATTATAATTAAAATTAGTGGTGATCTATTACTATTTACTTACATTTTATGGTAACTATCATATTTTATTTGACGTTATCACTTGAAAATTTGGATGCGTTCAATATCAAAAAATTGACCAATTTCTTCTAATGCCTGATCTATTTTTTGATCAAAATTATCCGAACTTAAATTTACTAAGATTGAAGACACATTTGCCAGTGATTTTTGGAACTGATGCTGTGTTTCTAATTCATCTTTTTCATTTTTTCTCTCAGTAATATCCTTGACATATCCATGCCATAAAACTTCACCATCATCTAATTTTTCTGGTTGAGCACTGCCTTCAAGCCATTTTAATTTTTGCTGAGGTAATTTAACTCTGAATATTTTATCCCAGGTAGTTAAATTCTTCTTTGATTTTTCTATTGAATTAATTAAATCCTCATAATCATCATCATGAATTTTAGAAAATATTTTATCAGCACTTTCTTTTGCTTCTTCGAGTTTAACACTAAAAAGCTCTCTCAGACCTTGGGAAGCATAAGAAAAAATATAATTATTATTAGATTTAGATTGAAACTGATATAATGCACCTGGCACTTGATTTGTTAAGTTTTCTAATAAATTTTTGGTCTTATTTAATTCCTCTATTTTAGATCTCAATTCAGTAATAATTTTATTAAAATTAGATTTTATGATCCTGTAAAAAATTAATAAAAAACTAATCAATAAAACCGAAAAAAGAATAACAATTCTAGTTGTTATAGAATCTAGAGAATCATATAAATCACTTTTTGATTCAACAGCTTTTAACCAATAATTAGTATTCAGGATTTTTCGATATTCCACAACCTGACTTTCTTGATCTAATGAATAGTTAATTGTCCTTTCATCATATACAATTTCATATTTAATATTATTACTATTAAGACTCTGCATAAACTGTTTTAAGTCAAATACTGCAATATCATTACCGATTTTTTCTCCATTATCATTTATAATTGGTGAATTTATAATAACTAAACTCTCATCTTCAATAAAATAAATTTCAAGCTGACTAGATTTTTCATTAAAACTTGATTCTATTTTTTCAAGATTAACTTCCCCGTATTGAGCAACTATTTTATTATCTTTAGTTATCCTATAAGCAGCTAAAATATTATCTAATGCTTTAACTCCATCCACATATTTAGATTGTGTATAATTATGTAATTCATCAAAGGTTATTTGATTATTATAGTAACTATTTAATTTATTTTTTATCATAGTTCTGCTTGATAAACTTTTAGTTCCTTCAATATATCTATCAAATCTGTTTTCAATACTTACTTCATTAATAGATACTTTATTTAAAAAATTATGCTGCAGAGAATTTTCTAGTTCATCTTTTAAAGGGCTAAAAACTCCAAAGTAAAAGAATATAATGATTATAAAAACAGCAGTAATTGTAGTAACAGCTATTTTTTTCATACTATAGTTTTCCAAAAAATCACATCCTGATTAATTTCAATAAATAATTTTGTCGAATTTTGTTATATAATTAAATAATTAGATTTATTTTCCTTATATAAGAATTCAACAAAATACAGCTAATCCCTTTTTATTATTAACAAATGTTTAAAATTTTTTCGCTGATAGTATTATCAGTAGTCTTTACAAAGAGAAATTTTTCATTGAATTATCCATGACATCCTGGTTAACGCCAATATAATCAAGAGTTACCGATGGGGCTGAATGGTTAAAAAGTTGCTGTAGCAAAGCCACATCCTTATGTTGCTTATAATGATGATAGCCAAAAGTTTTGCGTGTAGAGTGGCAACCGATTGAATCCAGACCAACTTTTTCTCCAGCTCTATTTAATATCCTATAAGACTGGCTTCTGGATAGGGACTGGTTTGTCCCGTTCCGACTCTGAAAAAGATATTCGTGATCGGCCATGTTAGCAATATATTTATCTAAAGCATTTCTCAGGACAGAATTAATAAAGAATTTTTTCGACTTTCCAGTTTTCTGCTCTTTCAAAATAATATGAGTCTTGTTTCTAACATCTTCAACTTTTAGTTTCAGCATATCTCCGATTCTTAGTCCAGTATTGATCCCCAAAACAAAAAGCAGGTAATTTCTGTAATTATCTTTAAGCAGTTCATTTTTAACTTCTTCTATTTTAGATTTATCTCTGATCGGCTCCACTTTATTCATCTTTTTTGCCCCCTTAAATTTTTGCTCATTACATACATTATAACTTATTAAATACAAAAAGTAAATACAATAAGGTGTGTTATAAGGCGATAAAAAAAGAAAAAAGTGCTGCAAGAGCCTTCAGGTAAAGGATAGCAGCACTTTTGATGAATACACCTTAATTAACATTGTGTTGTGTTGATATAATATAAAATGAAAAAAGGATAATTTTTCTTTTTGGATAACTATATTATACGAGGAGATGATTTAATGAAAAAACTAAAAATAAATATTCCCATTATTCTAGTTTTATTACTGGTTATTTCTGTTAGTTTAGTTAATGCTCAAGAAGTTGGAACTGGACTTGAAGCAGAAAAACCTGAAATATTTGTTTATGTAAAAAGTAATACAGAAAATAGTCAGATCAACATAAGTGAAGATTTAATTAAAAGTAAAGTAGAATCAAGATTAATGCAGAATAATATCAAAGTATTAAACAATTCACTTGAAAATGATTATTATTTATATATTACTCTTAAGACAAGTAAAATTAATAGTGATAAAAATATTATATATAATATTGGTGTTCAAATGATTAGAGTTACTTTTTACTCATTTAATGATGCTATTTATTCTAAACAAGCCGTTACTTGGTCTGGAGGCGGTTTTGGAAAAGGAGATTCTGATTTTATCATTAATAGCTTAGAAAATTATACGGATATATTTATTACTGAATTTTATAAAGCAAATAATTTTAAATTTAATTAAATTAATTTATTAATTAGAAAACCACTAAAATTAACTATTTGCTTAAAATCTATGTTTTATGAAGTTCTAGGAGGCGGTGTTTGTCAAGAAAGTTGTCGCATTTAGTTAAAAATTTCTTTGAATACCACTCTTGCAGAAGCTAATTTAAGAACTCTGTTGCTTGAGATATTTTTCAACTTCAGCAGTATCCATTGGATTTAAAGTTACATATTCTGGTAGGGTCCAATCTCTAACATCACCTGACCATCTTTCTGGATGTTCTGCTTTAGCTTTTAAATATGTTTCATTTCGCTTTTTCATTATCTCTATATCAAGCCCGTAATGTCTCTGGTAGGGCGTTATTAATTTAATTCCGCTATGTAAATGCTGGTGATTATACCAACGAACAAACTCTGCTACCCATTCTCTGGCTTCAGTTAGATCCTTAAAGCCTTTGTTAGGATAAACTGGTCTGTACTTCATTGTCTTAAATAATGATTCAGAATATGGATTATCATTACTTACTCTTGGTCTTGAAAAGGAACTCTGTACTCCCAATTTTTCAAGTGTTGCCAAAAATGTTGCTGCTTTCATTGGACTTCCATTATCAGAGTGTAGTACCAGTGGTTTATCTTTTGCTGCTATGCCCTGAGCTAGTGAAGCTTTTCTAATTAGCCTGCTAGAGTATTCAGCATTTTCAGTTTCCCAGACTTCATAGGCAACTATCATTCTGCTGAACATATCAACGATTAAATAGAGCTTAAAGAAGCTGCCTTTAATCATCGCATTCAGCCAGGTGATATCCCAGGTCCAAACTTGGTTGGGAGCAGTAGCAATATGAGTAGGAGCTTCTCGTTTTACAGGTTCTTTACTTTTAGCTCTATGAGTATTCATTTTTTCTTTATCTAAGACTCTATAGAAAGTGGATTCTGAAGCAATATATTTTCCCTGTTCAGCAAGCTTGGGAACAATTTTAAAAGGTGGTAGATCTGCGAATTCTTTACTATTTGAGACTTCAATTATTTCCTGTCGTTCAGATTCAGTTAGCTTATTTTTGGGTTCTGGTCTTTCAATCAGAGGTCGCTGATCTTCTTTAACAGCACCATCCTTGGTCCATCTTTGATAGGTTCTGATTGATATTTCAAGTTCTTCACAAGCTTTAAACAGCCTGCAGCCATTTGCATGTGCTTCATCAATTAGTTCTACCGCTTTTTTGCGATCTGAAATTTCTATTAATCGTCCTCTGGGTCCCCCCAGATCGCTCGGGCCTTTTTTCTGAGCACCAGTAATGCTGCAGTTTCAGCAAGAGCTTTTTCCTTTTCGCGAAGTTCTTTTTCTAATTCTTTAGCTTTCTTTTTCTCTTTTTTAAGGTTATCTTTTAGTTTTTTAGGATCTTCAAATTTGTTTTCATTGGCATTCTGACACTGTTTAATCCAGCTTTTTAATTCTTCGACATGAATGCCTTTTTCACGGCAGTATTTAGCAGTTTCTATTTCGGAAAGACTTGCAGTTTCTAAAACAGCCTGAAATTTATCACTGGAAGTCCATTTGCTTGCTTTTTTATTGTTAGTTGGATTATTTTCTAAAACTTTCGTTCTCCATTTGTAGAGAGTTGGTTTAGGTATATTAGTTTCTTTAGCCAAAGCAGGTACTTTTTCAGCATTAGGAGGAGCCAGTCTTTTAAATATGGATTCTTTCAATTCTTTTGGATAAACAGTTCTTGACATATTAATTCTCCTTAGGATTTATTGTCGTTACTCTATTATATACAGATTTTGTGTCCCACGACAACTATCCTAACACATAGGGGAGGTAATATGAATAAAATATTTTCCAAAAAAATAATACAAGATTTTAGAGATTTAATGAATGAAGGCTTTTATGGTGCAAATAACTTATCTGATGTAAACGGTAAAAATGATTGGGGATTAATATGCTCTCAAATGGATTGGATACAAATGTGGGTTGAAGAAATTGAAAACATAAGTTTTAATAATAAGTCTAAATATCGGAACAAAATTAATATAACCCAATTTATACTTGGTATTGATACTATAGTTACTGCTACCAAGGGTTTATTAGATCATTTTTGTATTAATTATGCCGAATTGTTTAAAGAAAAAAATATATTTAAAAACAAATTTCATCCTAACGCAACTGATTTTGAATATTTCAAAAGATTAAGAACTGTTCTTGCCATTCATCCTACTGACATTAACCCCCCTGATCCTAATATACAATATTATGCAGGGTGGGTATATGTTATTGGAAATGAATTTAATATAACTTTATATAATGAAGATGTTGATAAAGAAAATGAAAATTTAAAAGTTGAAAGAAAAGAACTGTTATTATTTGCAAATAGTTGGTATAAAAAAATAGAAGATATAATTTTATATTTAAAACCAAAAGTTGATGAATTTATTAAATAAATCTTCGGTAAAATAGGGTTTGAAACAAATTCAGCCTAAATCAGGGTTTAAACCATCAATTTAAAATAAAAAGTCTGTATAAATCCCCAAAAAGAAAAACCTTTTGACTATATGAGCCTCCAGATTATATCCTGGAGGCTTTATAAGGTTAATATTAAACTATAAATAAATTATGGACTATTTTATTATATATGTTTTTTATTTATTATTAAAAAAACAATTAACTTTAAATATTAGTATTTTGCTCTAATTCTAATATTTTATCTTCCAAATTAAATTTAACTTCGTCTTCAGCGAAATAGTAATTATCATTTTGATATGTTTTAATATGTAAAACTTTCACTTCAAATTTTTTATATTGTTTATGGTTTGCACCTGATGTAGGAGCTCCAATTAATGAAGCAATAGCATCTAGAGAAGTAAAAACTTTTTCAGCTCCATCAAATTCTTCAAATGATTTTTCTTTTTTCCGAACTTCTTTACTAATATTAAAACTCTTAATATTAGTAACTTTAATCCGATGTGTATCAAATTTTATAAATTTTTTTGATTTAGAATTAAATGTAATCTCTTTAGCATTTTTACCTTTTGAGTTTTCATTTGGCTGAAATTTAACTAACTGATTTATTTCAATTTTTTCCATACTTTTGACATCACTGATATGAAAGAATCTATCATCTCCATTTTGATCTTTTATAAATCCGTATCCTTTTTCAGATATAAATTTTGTTATTCTTCCCTGCATTTAATATTCACCTCTTCTTAAAAATTATCAACTAATCAAAAAAGTTTATTTTAATAGTTATTAATCATATTATTAATAATTTGCATCATTTCTTTTCTAAAACTTATTGGTTCTAATACCTCCAAGTTATTCCCCTGACTTAACAACCACATCTTAATTCCTTTTCCAAACACCTCTCCTTCTACAATGAATTTCCCATCTTCTTCATCAATAATTTTAGCAGTAGGTAATCTATCAAGCACTGCTTCTATAGAATCTCCCCAAAATTTAAATTTGATCTTCATTAACTTTCCTGGATACATAAACTGAACTCTTTTTCTAAATTCTCCCTCTTGAAAACGGTCAGTATAATTGACTTGATAATGTTCTTTTGAAATCTTAAATTCTTCGATTCTATCCAATCTATATATTATTTTAAAATCATCTTTTTGCTCATAATGATGGGCAATAAGATAAAAATAATACTCTGAAAACATTAATCCTTGAGGTTCAATTTTTCTTTCCACTAGATCATCTTTGCTCAAAGATTTATATTTTATTTCAACGATCCTGTTTTCTTTAACTGCGAAACTTGTTTTCCAAATTAAATCTAATATTTTTTTCTGATGCTCAAGCTCACTATAATGAAATAATTCATTAGCAATAATACTTTTAATATCATTTTGCAAGTTTAGGGGAACTCTATTTATCAATTTATTAATAAGCTGTTCAGTTTCTTTTTTGCAGAATGCTCTACTTTCTAGTATCACCTTTACTATTGCTAAAATTTCTTTTTGAGTAAGCTCTAGTTTATTATCATCAAGAAAATATGCTTTTTTCTGATAATCGTAGCTTATATAATCCTCATGATAATTATTATCTACTTCTTGAAAATATTTATTAATCTCTTTTAAATCCCTTTTTATAGTTTTTTTGCTCACCACAAAATAATCAGCTAATTTTTTTCTAACAATACCATCACCAGTAATTAATTTTTCATAAATACTTAAAATTCTATGTGTTTTATTTTGATTAGATACTTTCATAATAATTCCTCAAATCTTTTCATTTGTCGAATTTTGTTTTAAACTATATAAATGTAAAAAATTACTTTATTTTCCTTAATAATAGTTTTCAACATAGCTTTAACTATACCTCTTTTTTTCTGTGCAAAGTAGTAGTGTTATTAATTCTTAGCACGATTTGTTTCAATTTCTTTTAAATCTTTTCCACAATATGGACAAACCCATTTTTTCTTAGATGCACTATAACTTTTTCCTTTACAATCAGGACATTTTTTTACATAAGCCACATTTATTCCCCCTAAAATAAAAATTTTATTATTAAAAAAATTAATAAGAGGCAGTTTTTATTTTGCCTTTTATTTTTTCTTTATCCAACATTCACTGCTATATTAGTAAAGTTTTTAATATCATAATGCGAATC
>Ga0208008_10220_pt1 | contig 6978 bp, 10 predicted proteins | sample Wag42014_11_19_FD_187355 | JGI IMG/M metagenome (GOLD analysis project Ga0208008, IMG submission 187355) | Deep subsurface shale carbon reservoir microbial communities from Ohio, USA - Utica-2 Time Series 2014_11_19 (SPAdes) (version 2) ...
CACTCTTAAGCTCCTCAATTAAAATTACCTGGTGTTCTGATTCTCTTGCAGGTAGCTCTAAAAAATCTTTATCCAGCTGATCATAGACTTTATAGCCTAAAGTTTTAAATAAATCTAAAGCAGGTTTCTCTGATTGATTATATTCATCCCAAGTTCCAGTCATTTTCTAAACCTCCATATCTGTATTTACTCTGACCTCACCTGTTAATAGTTTCTGCATTAAACCTTTTTTAAGTTTTTCCAGTTTTGCTTTATATTCTTCTTCTTTCTGTATCTTAGCATCTACTGATGTTAGGATTGATGCTATTTTCTTTTGTTCTTCTAGCGGGGGAACTGGTATAAAAGTATTGGCAACATCATTTTTATTAACTGCTGGATAACTTGTTCCCCTCATTAAACGCTTCATGTAGTTAACAAAATGATTACTCCAAACAAAATAATAAATATATTCTGTTTCCATATTAAATTTTGGTGTTAATACAGCAAATCCTGTAGAGCAAACTAGATTTTCTTTATCTTCTTTAATTATTGAAAATGACTTTAAATATGGTCTTACTGTAGAAACTATAACATCATCAATATTCACTAATCTTTTAGCTCGACTTGGAGCATTACCATAATTATAATGTGCAGTTTCTTCAATCTTCCCAATGTCATTTATACTTGATATATCAATATATTCAATTTCATAATCTTCTGGAGTACTGGTTGAAATATTATTTTTATTTATTTGAGTAACATTTTTTAGCATCTTAATCTCCCAATTCAAAGGCAACTCCATTGTTTTACCATTAATATTAACTTCCTTAAACTCACTATGTCCAATTCCTTTAGTAAGCAGTTCCTGCATTAATCCTTTTTTCAGTTCTTTTGTTTCCTCAATTATTTCACTAGTTTTTTCTATTGACTTATCTACTGATGATAAGATTGAAGCTATTTTTTTCTGTTCAGGGAGAGGAGGATAATTAACAAAGAAAGTTTCTAATACTTTTTTATTAATGGAAGAAAAAGTACTTCCCTGTGAATAACTTTGAAGTTTCGAATTAAACTGTTTAAGATAATAATAAATAAATTTATTACTTGTTTCTTCACCTTCAATAGCAGCTAGTCCACGACCAATACAGCATTTATATGGTGCAATATTAATATCACCAACAGGAGCTCTTACACTAATTAAAATATTATCTTTATCTGCAACTTTTTTAGGGTCTGTACACCATTGATTCTCTTCAGGATAAAGAGACCCAAATTCAGCATTACCTTGAAAAAAAGGTAATCCATCTCCTTCTTCGTTGTATGTACTTGATGGTGGTGAAGATCCCATATTAAGATTAGCTATATCTTTTAATTGTAAAAAATCCCAACTATCAGGTATAAAACCATACTTTGTTTTTTTATAACCTTCTTTAACCATGATAACCAAGCTCCTTAAGATAGCTCATCATCTCTGATTCTATCTCATCTCTTTCTTTTTCTAGCTGATCAAGCTCAGTTAAAACTTCTCCTACATCAACTGGTTCTTCCTCTTCTGTTGTATCAACATAACGAGGTACATTTAGGTTAAAATCGTTTCTCTCTATTTCCTCCATATCAGCAACTCTACAATATTTCTCTATATCATCAAAGTTGTGATAGGCATCTAATATCTTTTCTAAGTCTTTCTCTCTTAAGAAGTTCTGGCTGCTTCCTTCTTCATAATCTTCCTCTCCATAGATGAAAATAACCTTGTCTTTTCTCTCAGCAGGCTTATTCTTATTGAGCATCAAAATACAGCCAGGTGAAGAGGTATTGTAAAATAAATTAGAAGGCAGCGCAATCACAGCTTCAATTAAATCTTCTTTTAAGACTTTCTTTCTGATCTTACCTTCAGAACGGCTGCGGAAAAGAACTCCATTATCTAAAACTACCCCAACCTTACCATCACGATTGGCACTTGCTAACATATGCTGAACCCAGGCCCAGTCAGCAGAGTTTTTAGGTGGGAAACCATAGTTAAATCTATTATATGCCTGAGACTCCTTAATATCACCCTTAGCATAGCTCTGATTCCACATTGGATTTGCTATTACTCTATCAAACTGCTGCAGCTTACCACCATCTTCTAAAAACAGTGGCTCTGTAAAGGTATCTCCTCTTTTAATCTGAGCATCATAAAGATCATGTAAAAACATATTCATCTTAGCGATAGACCAGGTATTTAAGTTTCTTTCCTGACCAAAAAGAGAAATATTCTCCATTCTATCTTGATCTTCTTTTCTAATATGTTCTGCTGAATAAATAAGCATCCCGCCAGAGCCGCAGGCTGGATCATAGACTCGATCCCCGGACTGAGGATCTAAGATTCTTACTAAAAGCTGAACCACCTCACGAGGGGTATAGAACTCTCCACCTTTTTTACCAGCATCATCAGCAAACTGTCTGATTAAGTACTCATAAGCTCTACCTAAAAGATCAGCATCTTCTAAGTTTTCATTACCTAATTTTAAATCAGTATAATGCTGGATTAACTTTTCTAACACACTGTCAGGTAGTCTATCCTTATCATTAAAATCAACAGTTGTCAGCACTCCTTCTAAAACAGAGTTTTCCTGTTCTAAAACTACAAAGGCTTTATTGATAGCTGCTCCAATATCTTCAGTCTGTTCTTTAATTGCAGACCAGCGAGCTCTTTCAGGAATAAACACCTTTGACTCAGTGTAAAAGTCTGGATCATCCACAACTTCTTCACCGTATTCTTCAATAATGTGCTCTCTGTTCTCCATAAATACATCATTCATTCTTTTTAGAAATAATAGTCCAAATATGTAGTTCTTATAATCTGCAGAATCAATACTACCTCTTAGTATATTGGCTGATTCCCAGAGATGTGATTCTAATTCTTCTAATGTTAACTTCGACATTTACAATTCCTCCTAGAATAGTTAAGTTCTCATTTATTAATATATTATAAAGTTTAATTAATGCTTTCATAAGCTTCTACCTGGTTTTCATATTCATACTTGACCATTTCATAGTCAAGGCCCCATTTTTCTTTTGCAGCAGCCATAATTTCTGGATGTTCGTCTTGAGATTGAACCCAGTTATAGGCAGCTACCTGATTTTCATATTCGTACTTAATCATTTCATAATCGGTGTCCCATTTTTCTTTAGCCAGTTTCAATAAGTCAATATGATCCTCTACTTTTATAAGCCAGTTATAGGCTGCAGTCTGGTTATCAATCTGGTATTTAACCATTTCAAAATCATCTTCCCAGTCTTCTGTTGCCTGCTCCTTTATAACCTCTTGAGCAGCATCAGAATCAAGAAATAGATCTTCTGGTCCAGCAGCCTGAATCGAAAAAGTGAAGACCAACACAAATATTAAAGCAAGACTTATTCCCAGTTTTCTTCTCATTATTTTTCATCCCCTTTAATTTATTGTAGCTCACTACTCTGACACCGTATTGTCACCAGCAAGAAAATATTTTACCTATTACTATTTATACTTCAAGAAATTCTTTGATTTTCCTTTATTGCTGCAGCAGTTATTATTGTCGTAAATTGTAGAAAAAGGGCGGTATAACCAACTATATTCATATTATCTTACACATACATCAGCACACTAGAATAATCCCTCCCAAATGATCTCAGAGAGCCATATAAGCTTATCTTTGCCTTATCTGACTATTTGTATATTAACAGATAAACGCCTTCAAAACAAGCATTTAAAGGGATATAGACTGCATTAAAATATAAGCAGCCTCCATCGTGATTTAGCTTTATTCACAATGAAGACTGCAGGATTATTTTTGAAGATTAGTCGCTCCAGTGATATTATTAAATCATAGTTTTGAATCAGAAAAGATTTCTGAGAGATTCAACCCGTTCTTAGTCTACTTTTCTGGAATCACAATCTTCTGATTAACTCTGATCATTGTCTCAATCTCATTGACCTTTTTAATGGCTGCTACAATCAGCCGCGGGTCAAGGTCAGAGTTAATCGCTTCTGCTATCTCCCAGAGGGTATCACCTCGCTTTACCACATAAACCTCATTCCAGCTGTAACTATCAATAATATCATCTGGACCTGTCTGAGCTAAAATTGCCGCTGTCAGAAGCAGTACTGCCATCAATACAGCGGATATGGTTAGTTTATTCATGAGATTTCCTTCCTTTCCTGAGCACTTAACCTGCTAAATGTATTTAAGATAGACTTCAACTGCTCAAACTGATCCTTACTCAAGCTGTTGATCGATATTTTCTTGCCGCTGCCTATACCTTTTTCTCTTTTGACATGTCTGAGGTAATTATAAAGATCCTCTTTCAGCTTAGGATCATCACCAACTATTTCTTTGATAGCAAGCTCTCTTTCAGTTAGAGAGTTAACTTGATCTTTTTTCAAAGTTTCATCTTTCTGAGTCTTACCTTTTTTCTTCTTACCCTGTGGAATATCATCAAAGTTATAATCACTCTGCTGCTGTACAGCCATTTCTTCCCTGGAAACAAGCCCAGAAACACTAAAAGCTCTCTTTAAAGCCATTGATTCAGCAACTTTAAGAATCATAGCAGAAGGATACTGCTCCCAAACCTTAGAATCAGCCTGATATTCTTTAAAAGGAGCAAAGATATAAACGGGATAGCTTCTGTCCTTTCTATAAACTAAAGCGTAACTACCGACGATCTGTCCGCGGTTGGTCCCATATTGATGATTAATTCCTGTTTCTTTTCGTCTAAACTTATCATTTTCTCTAACTACATCTGAAACTAGCCCATCATACTGGGGATGCCTATCAGCTATCTTTAGATAACCATCCCTGGAAGTCATTATTGTTGGCTTACCATCCTTTTTCCAGAAGAATATCTCCTTATTGAAAGGATCAAGTCCATAGTTTTTAGCCAGATAAATAAACATCTTAAACTCATCACTGCTTGCATCTCCGGCAACAGTTCGTCTGAGGGTTTCTAACTCCTCTTCGGTAAAAGTAATCAGTTCTTTTTTCTTTCTGTTAATATCAACAACTTTACTCTTTGCACTCATTTTTTATTCCTCCTCTTAATTTAAGGAGACCCAGATTTAATCCAGGCCTCCAATTATATTTAGTCTTCTTCTGGTCTTTGAGCTTCTTCATCACTTAGATCATGGTCACAGTGGGGGCAGTTCCATTCACCCTTTTTACAGGAGCTGTAGGACTTCCTTCCACACTCAGGACAGTGCTTTACATACATCTTATTCACCTCCTTTCTCTGCTTTTTAGACATAAAAAAAGCCCGGCGCCGGCCAGGTTAATTAAATATTATTAACTTTTGCTGATTCAGTCTTTCATCAGATTCTCTTCCTGCATACTGATAAAGTTATCTCTGCTGCCGATAATAATATGGTCCACTACATTGATCCCCATTATCTTACCGGCCTTCTGCAGCTTTTTAGTAATTGAGATATCATCACTGCTTGCATCCGCCACACCTGAAGGATGATTGTGAGCTAAAACTATACCCGCTGCATTCTGCAGTATTGCCCGTTTAAAGACCTCTCTGGGAGTAACTAGACTTGAAGTCAATGTACCTGTAGAAACCTCAAATACCCCTGTTACCTTGTTCTTAACATCAATGGTAGCGATAGCAAAGACTTCTTCTGCTCTCCTGTCAAGTTCAACCACTTCTACAAAGAGATCTCTTGCCTGAAACGGGTTCCTCACATACTTATCAATGTCATACCTTCCACCTGACTCCTTAACAATTCTTAGACTAAACTTCTGAATATTTACCATTATTCTCATCTCCTTTATGTTTTAGTATTCATTTAAAAGGGCATCTTAAATTCCTGATCATCACTGCTTAAGGCTGCAGATGCTTTCTCCTCTTTCTGCAACTGTCTGGCTGCTCTATCAAGTTCATCCTCATCCATTTGCTCAGCATAGGGTCCTAAAGCTCTCTTTATTCTCCACTCATCACTCGGCACACCATTAACCGGCATAATTTTCACCTCCAAATAAAAAAAGAGACCATCAGCTCTCACTGACAGTCCCCTGAGTTTAACCCTAAGCATTATTCCAGCCTTCCATGAACGCATCCTTCAGCCCTGAGAAAACACTCTCTGATTTAAGTCTGGTAGAATTGGCAGCGATAACCGACTTCTCTATCGCTTTCAGGGCTGCTCTATCAACCTTTGAAGCTGCCATTCCAGTGACTTTAGCAACATTCCTGGTTCCAGTAGATGCCAGTCCAGCTGCCTTTTTAACGCCATTCTCAGCCGTCTGAGCAAGCTTCTTAATTGCATTATCACCACTTTTAGAATCAATAATCTTCCCAGCATGTTTGAGCTCATCTTTTCTCTTGAGATCCAGCTCTTCCAGCTTACTTAAGACCAGCTCCTGCATTACATCATTCTCCGCCATCATTGCTCTTACCAGCATTTCTCTCAATCTTAGAACAGTCTCAACATTGTTTTCATTTTTAAACATAGTTATTACCTCCGTATTTTAGTTTTATTTTGACTTTAAACTTAAACAGCAGTTACTCAGAAATTAGAAAAAGATCAAAGAGAATAAAGAACAAAGCCAGCAGAATATCTCCGCTGAACAAACTCTGCCAGGCTAAAGCACCAAGCAGTAGGATAACAAGTGTCTTAGAAGCCATCTGATTCACCTCCCTTCCTTATTTTGGACTGACCCCACTCCCCTATCTGCACTCACCTCCTTAAATTTAGGCATAAAAAAAGAGCTGCCGGGACAGCCTCAGTTAAGAGACTATCCAGACAGCTCAGTGTCTTTAAGTATTTGATTGTGCTCTAGGGGGTGGGGCGTCGAACGTCGATCTGAAATTCATAATTAAGACGTGGTCCCACTAGAAATTTTGTTCAATTTTTGAGATTACTAATAGAAAAATAAGCCATTAAAAATGCTAGATATTTTCAAAAACAAGGTACAAATTGCTATATCTGTTTAAGGAGTTATTTCCCTGCTTAATAAACTCCCAAGTTTCTTCATATTCACCTTCGAC
>Ga0208008_10229_pt1 | contig 6603 bp, 8 predicted proteins | sample Wag42014_11_19_FD_187355 | JGI IMG/M metagenome (GOLD analysis project Ga0208008, IMG submission 187355) | Deep subsurface shale carbon reservoir microbial communities from Ohio, USA - Utica-2 Time Series 2014_11_19 (SPAdes) (version 2) ...
TTAGAAACATTATCAAAATATGCATCAAATTCCTCTTCTAAATTGTTTGAATTAATAACCAGATTTTCATTTTGCTTTAATTCTCTTAAACTATCCATCATTAACCATCCCTCGTATAATATACTTAGTGATATAAAATATTCATCACTAATTTAAATAAATTTGCTTGTTTCTATTAATTTTAGATTTAGTCCCTGATATAAGATATCCAGAGAAGATTTAGATCCTCCTTGTAGCATGTATTTACATGACTACTCTTAAAGTTTGATCCCCTGAGGCTGACATGAACTCCTAACCCGTATGCTGTGTCCCATCTGTTTTCCCCTCCTATTCAGTTGAAAACAACAGACCAGGTTGTTTAAAACTAATTAATCTAATTGCTGATAATGCCAATCTCCTTAAACCTGATATTATTAAAGTTGGCATGGAAGCTACCAATGTTTTCTGGGAACACTGCTACCGACTCATTAAAAACCATGAAAAGTTAAATTCCAATTTCAAACTCCAATTATATACAGTCAATCCTAAGGTAGTTAGTAATTTCAAAAAAGCATACACAGATCTTCCTAAAAATGATAATGTTGATGCCTGGGTAATCGCTGATAGAATACGTTTTGGCAGAGTTGAAAATTCCTCTTCTCCCGAAGCTCTCTACAGGGCTTTAAGACAGATTACCCGTCATAAATTCAAGCTGGCTCAGCACATTAAAGCTGAAAAAGCTAGAGCTTTAAATCTGGTTTTCCTTAAGTTCTCAGATTTCACTCAAAAGTCTCCTTTTGGAACTTTTACTAAAGCCTCTATGGCTTTGTTAGAAAACTACACACTTAGGGAAATAGTTAATACTGATATCCATGAGCTGGCTGAATTTCTCCATCAAAACAGCAACAATCGATTAGGTGGTTCTACTCCAATTGAAAAAATAAGCACTGCACTCAAAAAAGCTGCTCGCAATTCATACCGCTTAAAACCCGAAATAGATCAGGCAATCACCCAGACACTTTCTATGACCTTTGATAACATTAGATTGTCAAAATAAAAGACTTAAAAGAGTTCTTAAAAGACAGCTAAAAGCAATACCTCAAACTTTAATTACAGTAGATGGAATTGGTCCAGTTCTAACAGCTGGAATAATCTCTGAAATTGGTGATATCAATCGTTTTGATAAAGAAACTAATCTCACCTCATATGCTGGTCTTACCTGGTCCCAGTATCAATCAGGCTCTTTTACTGCTGAGGAAACTCATTTAACTAAAAAGGGTAATAAATATCTTAGATATTACCTGGTAGAAGCTGCTAATTCATTGAGAGTACACAATGATAGGTACAAAAGCTACTACTACAAAAAGTATAATGAAGTTCCAAAGCACAAGCACAAAAGAGCCCTCGTGCTTACATTACAGCACGTAAATTTGTCCGTCTCGTTTTTGCTCTGCTGAGCAAAGGCGAAATATATCAACCACGGAGGTAGATAATTATTGCAAATTAGTCTGTTTACTTAATTTTCTATTAGAACTATTATTTAGTCATGGGCTGAATTGGTAAAAATTACTATTCAGGCTAGACGGATAGAATTATGCCTAATTTAACTAATTTCAGCCAAATAAATTAAATTATTTCTTATTTTGCTCTTGACATCTTACCGTATTACTTGTAGGTGCAACTACCGTTTACGGAACCAATTTTTACCAAATTAATTGAATTGCTTTGTTTTAAATTTCAGAATCATTGTCGAATTATCAGGAATTTTAGAACCTAAAATATTTAATTTCAGCTGATTAGATTTTATCAAAAAGCTGCCCTAAAAACAAGGCACATTCAAAAAGAGCAGCCCTCAAATAAAACCAAGAACTGCTCCTCGTATTTAAGTTTAAAAATTACCTTAATATCACTTATTAATTTTTAGATACTATTGATATTTTTCTCATTCTTTTCACGTTATAATTTTTAAGCTGATTATTTGTTGTATACTAAAATTACCGGGAATTGCAAAGTAGTATTCCCGAAAGTTGCAAACTAAAATTCCCTATTATTGCAACGCAACATGTAAAATCTTATTTAACACCACAGCAGCCTCTACTGCTGGCATTATTATAGCGCCAGCTATAAAATCTCTTTCCCATAATTTTATGAAATCATTCGCCTCACAAAAACAAAAACTCCCGCCAAAATCTCTCAATTTCAGCAGGAGCAGTCACATAATGCTTTTGATATTTATAATTTAGTTATTCTTTTATTCCTAACTTCTTTTATATATTAAATTACCCAGATATCATAATTAATGTTATTCATTTTTGTTTTCATCTAATAATTTATTAATGTTTAAAGGTGGAATAATAAGCGAAGATATATCAGGAGTATTAGAGGCATCATAATTTTCAGCTTCAATTTCATAAGAATCTAAATCTGTTTCCAGAGTAATTTCCTCAGATGAAGAAAGTCTAAAACCAGATTCTTCAGCAGCTTTAATTTTATAAGCTCCGGCATTATACATATTCTTTTCGAATTCCTCTATAGTTAAATTATCAAAATGTTCTTCAATAGCTTTAATTCTTTCTTTAAAAGTACGCATAATTAATCACCACCCTATATTTCATATAAGTCTTTCTGATTATAATTATAATATACCGCAGGGTTTTTATCAATAAACAATAAATCTAATATTTCATAATAACTCAAAATTTTATTTATAAAATCCTGTCCTCTTTTTCTATTAGTACCATGATAAAGTTTTAATTCTATATTTTTTTCTCCCATAGCATCACCTTTGTTCATGATAGTAAAAACCAACTTATTACCAATATTATACTGTAATTATTTGCAAATTACAAGTCTTTATTTTAATATAAATTTACTGACCATTGCCAGGTGTTAATTCAAAAAGTTGCAGACTAAAATTTATGAAATCCCCCAGCTCCTCACCCCGGGCCCATCCTCATCATAAGTCTCAAAATAATAGCCCACAGCAGAAAGAAAGCGAAACTTTTTTAACAGCAGCCGATAAAACTTATCCTCATGAGTCGAAAGCACCAGCTGCTTATTTAAGTCTCCCCCTCCATCGAACAGCTCTGCAGCACATCAATAAAAGAAATAATATTTAAGTCATCCATACTCTGCATTGGATCATCAAGCAGAATAGTATTTAATTTTGTACACTGCTGTCTTAAAGCCATAGAAAGAAAAATACTGATTGCAACTATATTAACCTGAGCCTTACTGAAAGTAAAAGCCGGATTGACAATTGTTTTTCCACTTTTGTTTTTACATTCTATCAAAAGAGAATTACTTCCCTGACGGCTGACAGTAGTCTTTAGATTGATCTGCCTGAAAAAGGGATGAGGATAAATGCGCTTAAAAATTTTATTTATAAATTCCTCCTGCTCCTTAAGAATCTGATTATTTAAATCTGCAACTACATCCCGCACAGCCAGTTTAAGTTTTTCCGCTCTCTCCAGTCCTCTTTTGATCTTTTCTCTTTCAGCAGCAGCTTTTTTAAATTCATTCTCTACCTGTTTTAACTGTTTCCTCACTTTATTTTGCTGCAGCAATTCCTGCTGTTTTTCCAGTTCTGATTCCAGATTCTTGACCCTTGACTGAGCCCGCTTACAATCTGCCAGCATATTTTTACTTTCTTTTTCTCGCTGTAGAATTTCCTGATAAAAGGAATCAGCCTTCAGATTATATTTATTAAACTCAGCTGCCAGGCTATCTTTTCTTTCCAGGAGCTCAGATATCTCTTTTTCTAATTCCTTAGTATTTTTGATCTCCAGGAATGAATTATTGACCATTAAATTTTTCAGCCTCTTAATTCTTCTCGCTAAATTATCTTTTAACTCCCGCTCCTCGATCTGATAGTGGTCAATAATTCTAACTGCATTCTGATTTAAGTAATCCAGCTCATTTAACTTACTCTGCAGCAGTTTAATCTCATTTTCTACTTTTAAAATTCTATCCTTAGTCACTGACATTTTTATAGTAAAGCTTTCCTTTTCAGCCTCCAGTTCAGAAATCATTTTATCCACAGCCTCAGCAAACTGATCCCTCAACTCCTGCAGCTCGGCCTTTATTTTCTCTTCCTTCTGGTTTTCCAGAAAGAGTTTCTTTTTTATCTCTTTTACCTTTTTACTGCCCTGAGTTAGCTTCCTTTCTATTTTTCCAAGCAGAGCCTTTCGCTCATGAGAATCACCACAGACAGGACAGTCAACTTCTCTCAGATAAGGGTCACCAGTTTCTTTGAGATAGGAAAGTGATTTTTCTAAAATATCAAAGATATCATCATTAAAATTATTTATTTGATAGAGTCTATCCCGCAGACTATCCATATTTCGTTTGCTATCTGCCAGCCTGTCTTCGAGAGCAAAAGCCTCATTTTGAAAATAGCTCTGCCTCAGTTTATATTCCATAAAACTCTTAGTTTTTAAACTCATTTTTACAATTTCTGATTTAATATTTAAGATTTTATCAGAAAGATCTCTCTTCTCCTCACTTTGAGCTTTAATAAAATCCAGCCAGAAATTAAGTTCTCTCTCTTTTATTTTGATAAGTTATATTTATTGGTCAGTATAATTTTTTCTGCATTTTAGTGAAAGTTTTCTCAAATTAATTTAAAAATAAAAATATGACCCTATAGATTTTATATCCATAGGGTGAGTGTAAAAAGTTATTTGACATTCACATAGGCTTCATTAGTTGCAATAAAAACCTGTTTTAAAAGAACAAGTTCATTTATTCTTTCTACAGTTTCCTGCAGCATGATCATCATTTAGCTTTAAAAAGTGTTTTGGATGATCTTTTCTACTTAAAGGCCAGAATCTAGTTCCTTCTCCTCCAGCCATAATTAGTGCTGTTATCATTTTTTAATACCTCACTTATTTATTGTATAATAAAATTGCTAAGTATTTTATTTTTTAAATTCCTTTAACCACTCAACTACAATTTCTACCTCTTCTTCTGTTAAGTTAGAAGAACAGGGAATATTAATTAAATGGTCAACAAAGTACTGAGCCTTTTCTATCTGATAGGCCTGATTATCAAGATAAGGTTTCTGCTGATGGATCAGTCCCCAGAGAGGTCTGGCCTGAATATTGACCTCGTTTAACTTTCTTAACAGCTCGTCTCTATCGATTCCGTATTGATCCTGATCAACTATTACAGCATAAAACCAGTGATTGGCTCTTGTTCCCTGATTAAAAGGTAATAAGCTTAAGCCATCTATTTCAGCTATTGCTTTTTTGTAAAGCTTATAATTTTTCTTTTTAGTGGCTATAAAGTCTTCCAGCCTGTCTATCTGTTCTGTTCCATAGGCTGCCTGAATATTGGTCATCCGATAGTTATATCCTATTTCATCATGCTGATAATATAATGGATCTGTTTTAGCCTGTACTCCTAAAAATGAGGCCTTTTCTAAAAGCTCAGGGTGATTGGCAACCATCATTCCACCACCACCGGTAGTGATTATCTTATTGGCATTGAAGGAATAGACTCCGATATCTCCTATTGTTCCACAGTGCTGACCTTGATATTTACCGGAAGTATAATAAGAACCGAGAGCTTCTGTTGCATCTTCTACAATTTTCAGGTTGTATTTAGCTCCAATTTTCATTATTCTTTCCATATCAGCTGGGTTACCAAAGACATGAACTACTACAACAGCTTTTATTTCTTTGTCTGTTTTTTTATTAATTACCTTACCATCTACCATTTTACATTGATTAGCTAAAAATGATTCTAATTTATCTGGATCGATGTTGATATCATCTCCACAGTCCATAAATACAGGTTCTGCTCCCATATAGGTAACTGGATTGACTGCTGCAATAAAGGTTGCTGTGGGAACTATTACTTCATCATCACGGTCTACTCCTAAAACCCTCACTGCAAGGTGTAAACCGGCTGTTCCACTCTGAACTGCTACTGCCCGCTCTACATTTAAGTACTTTTCCATCTTCTCCTGAAATTCTTTGATAAATTTACCACCCGTTGAGACCCAGCCTGATTCTATGGTGTCTTTTATGTTTTCAACTATGTCCATCGATAGATTGGGTACTGAAAGAGGTATTGATCTTTTTTCTGGCATTGTATCACCTTTCTAGTTTGAAATTATTTTTATGTAAATTTTTTTATGTTGTAAATACTGTTCTAATTATATCCCAGCCTGGATATCATTTCAATCTAATCGACAAAATTAGCAAAAGCTTTTCTTTAAATAATATTATATAATTCAAATCGCATTTAGTTTAGATATCTTCTTTTTGAAAAGCAAATAAAAGTACTCCTGGCAGCTAATCAAATATCACCAGGAGTAAAATTACACAAAACTGTTTTCTATTCAACTATTTTACTGTTTTAATGCTTCTTCTAATTCCTTTAAATCCTTAATCTTAGAAATTCTTTCACTTAACTCTTCTAATCTACTTATTTCTGCCTGATCAATTAATTCCATGATTTTATCATCGCAGCCTTCAAAATTACCTTTTATTAACTTTTTAAATAATTTTTTCTCACCCTGTTTTTCGCCTTCTTTTTTGCCCTGCTCTTCTACATATTTAAAGAATTTTACCATTTTGTAATCCCTCCAGATTTCTGACATATCTTTGTCACTTAAAA
>Ga0208008_10232_pt1 | contig 6423 bp, 5 predicted proteins | sample Wag42014_11_19_FD_187355 | JGI IMG/M metagenome (GOLD analysis project Ga0208008, IMG submission 187355) | Deep subsurface shale carbon reservoir microbial communities from Ohio, USA - Utica-2 Time Series 2014_11_19 (SPAdes) (version 2) ...
TTAGAAAACCCAGAAGAAAATGAACTTAGAGATTTTTTGAACTCATTTAGAAGTGGAAAAAAATCTTATATTGATGATGAAGAATTTTACTGTCTGGCTTTAAGTGCAAATAACAGCCGGACTGTAGTAAGAGATTGGATAAGTACAACCATTAAAAATGTTGAAGAGAATATTAATAATTATTTTAGAGAAATGAAGTTGGATGATAATAAATCAGACAGATATTATGGGATAAATAGTTTAGTTAGTCAGACAGCTTTTAAATTCGATGATATTAAACCAATAGTGGCAGAATCTTTAGCTTCATATGCAATTAAAGGAAATGCAATTGTAGATGCTGTTTTATTTAATACAGTTAAACGAATAAAAGCAGATGTTGAGTTTCGCGTAACTAGACCAAGAGCTTCTTTGTTAAAAATGTATTTTAATTCTCATCCTGAAGGGGGCATAAAAGTGAAAGAAAAATTAAATAAAAAAGAGAATAATCCAGCTTATTTATGTGGTCGTCTATTTAGTGTTATAGAAATTATTCAGAAAAAAGCATTACCTGGAATTAAATCCACAATTGTTGATCGATATTATGGAACTGCTTCATCAGCTCCAGCTTCAGTTTTTGGTAATCTGATTAGAAAAGCCCAGCATCATTTAGCAAAATTAAGGAAAGAAGAAAGTACTACAGGGATGTATTACTGGCTGCAGTCTGAATTGGAAGATATTATGGTAGAACTTAATGATTTTCCGGCAACACTATCACTTAAAGAACAGGGTTTATTTGCACTTGGATATTATCAGCAGAAAGCATATCGTCCAGAAAAAGATAAAGAGGGGGAAAATTAAATGATTTATAGTAATCCAGAAAAAAGACATGATTTTATTCTCATATTTGATGTAAAAGACGGAAATCCAAATGGTGATCCGGATGCAGGTAATCTACCGCGAGTAGATCCCGAAACGATGCAGGGATTAGTTTCAGATGTTAGTTTAAAAAGAAAAGTTAGAAACTGGGTAGCATTAACTCAAGATGAGAATATTTATGTTGAAAATGAAGGAGTTTTATATAATCAACAGGAACTTGCTTATCAAGATCTAGAATTAGATGAAAAAGCTAATGACCGTGATTCAATTGATGATGCTAGAGATTGGATGTGTAAGAACTTCTATGATGTGAGGACATTTGGTGCTGTGATGAGTACCAGTAAATTTAATTGTGGCCAGGTTCAGGGGCCATTTCAATTAACTTTTGCAAGATCTGTAGATCCAATAGTTCCCATGGATCTATCAATTACAAGAGTAGCAGTAACTAAACCTGAAGATGCTCGAAAACAAAGTTCTGATGATGAAGGTGAGAGTTCAAATAAAATAACTGAAATGGGAAGAAAAACTATGATTCCTTATGGCTTATATGTAGCTCATGGTTTTTATAACCCATATTTTGCAGATAATACAGGTGTAACAGAAGAGGATTTAGAAATATTCTGGGAATCATTAGTTAAAATGTGGGATTTAGATCGTTCTGCAAGCAGAGGAATGATGGCCTGTCGAGGTTTATATATCTTTACACATGAAGATAAAACTGGAAATGCTCCTGCAAATAAATTATTTGATTTAATAGAGGTTTCTAAAAAAGATAAAGTTGAAACTCCAAGATCATTTAATGATTATCAAGTGTCTGTGAAAAAAGGTATACCTGACAAAATTACACTTTCTAAAATATTGGATTAATAAATATGGATAACCAATATTTTAAATGGCAAAAAATATCCTCAATCCCCATATCAGCTTTACAGCATTATATTTATTGTCCCAGGCAGTTCGCATTGATTCATATTGAAGAAATTTATGAAGAAAATGTCTTTACTATTCAGGGCAATATAGTTCATAAAAGAGTTGATAATGAAAAAAACTATTATAACAAAGACAAAAAGGTGGAAAATAGTTTACCACTTTGGTCAGAAAAACATGGCTTATATGGGGTTGCAGATACTGTCGAGTTTGAAGATGATGAAATAATTCCTGTTGAATTTAAAAGTGGTAAGAAAAAGAATAAATTAGCTGATGATATTCAATTAGCAGCACAGGCTATCTGTCTTGAAGAAATGTTTTCTAAAGAAATAACTTTTGGTTATATTTATTATGATAAATCAAGAAAACGAAGAGAAGTTGTTTTAGATGAAAAGTTACGAAAGAAATTGGACAATACTATTTCTTTTGTCAGAGATTTATTAATTAAACGAAATACACCAAAACCAGTCAATGATCAAAGATGTAATAATTGTTCGCTAAAAGATTACTGTTTACCTGATTTAGCAAGTAGAATAGAAATTTATCTTAAGGAGTTAAAATGATGGCTCACCACATAAAAAATACATTATATATTACTAATCCTGAATCTTATTTAAGAAAAAAACATGATGTAATAATAGTTGAAGTTGAGAAAAAAGAAAAAATAAGAATTCCAGGACATCATTTAGGAAGTATTATCTTGTTTGGAAGGTCTAAAATAAGTCATTATGCTCTTGATTGGTGCATAAAAAATGGTGTTGCAGTAACTAGGGTTACCAGATCAGGACGTTATATTGGAAATTGGGCCGGGCCTGTTAAAGGTAATGTTTTATTAAGAGTTGAACAATTTGATAAATATAAAGATGAAAATGAAAAATGTAAATTAAGTCAGAGTTTTATTAAAGGTAAAATTTATAATCAGAGATCTATGCTCTTAAGAAGTGCAAGAGATATTAGTGATGAAAAAACAGAAAAATCACTTCGTAAAAATGCTACAAAGTTAGATAGAATATTGAACATAATTGATGACAGCGATAATGTTGATCAGGTAAGAGGTTTTGAAGGTATTGCAGCTAAGAATTATTTTTCTGTATTTGATGAAATGATTATAAATAAAAATGATTTATTTAAATTCGAAAAACGGACTAAAAGACCTCCCAGGGATATTATTAATGCGATGCTTTCTTATCTTTATGTTATATTAAATCATGATTGTAGAACTGCATTAGAAGCAGTTGGTTTAGATCCTCAAATCGGCTTTTTACATGAGATAAGACCTGGCAAACCAGCTTTAGCTCTAGATTTAATGGAAGAACTAAGACCAATAATGGTGGAAAGATTAGTGTTAACTATGATTAATAGAAAACAGGTTAATAAAAATGATTTTGAATTTAAAGCTGGTGGAGCAGTAGAAATGAAAGATGAATTTCGAAAAAAATTAATACAACAATATCAGGAGAAGAAACAAAATGAAATTAAACATCCTCTTTTGGATAGAGTAATTCCTTATGGTTTAATTCCTTTTATACAGGCAAGGTTATTGGCAAGAAAATTAAGAGAAGATGTTGAGGAATACCCACCATTTATTTATCAGTAAAGGTGTGATAAAATTGATGTATGTTCTGGCATACGATATTTCAACTGAAAATGCTAACGGCAGAAAAAGGTTGAGAAAAGTTGCTGAAACCTGTGAAAATTATGGACAGAGAGTTCAGAAATCAGTTTTTGAGTTTCAATTAGATGATAAAAAATTTTTAATGATGAGAAATGAAGTATTGGAGTTAATGAACAAGAAAAAAGATAATATTAGGATCTATAAAATAATTGCTCCAAAAGATAATTATGTAGAAGAACATGGGAACTTTAAGTCTGTAGATTATGATAATGACACACTGTTAATTTAATTTGCGAAAGAGGAATGTTTGTTAAATTGCTATTTCTTTCGCAAATTATTATAAATACTAATCTAAGAGGCATTTAAAGGAGATGAAGTAAAATGATTTTATTCTTTGTGGAGGTGATAATGGATATTCGCAAAATAGGCTTTATGAATCTTGATTTAACAGGGCTAATTTAGCCTGCTATTGCAGTCCCCTTTGTTGGGGGCTGAGAATTGAAACACAACATCATTTGCCATTAATTAACCTCCTTAGAATTGCAGTCCCCTTTGTTGGGGGCTGAGAATTGAAACTTCCCCGCTTTGTTCGTTATAATCAAAGATTTCAGATTGCAGTCCCCTTTGTTGGGGGCTGAGAATTGAAACAAATCTATTAGGACAGTTAACTATATGAACTCTAATTGCAGTCCCCTTTGTTGGGGGCTGAGAATTGAAACAATACCATATTAATTTTATCAAACATTTTCTTAAATTGCAGTCCCCTTTGTTGGGGGCTGAGAATTGAAACAGCATAACTATAACTACCACAAGGATCAACAAAAATTGCAGTCCCCTTTGTTGGGGGCTGAGAATTGAAACTAATTGCTGGCCAGGGTAGTGGGGCTGATAGACAATTGCAGTCCCCTTTGTTGGGGGCTGAGAATTGAAACTACCCATTCCAGATCACCTCCTCAATTTACAATACATTGCAGTCCCCTTTGTTGGGGGCTGAGAATTGAAACTGATGGATATTCTCCTGTTTCTTCATAATGTATCATTGCAGTCCCCTTTGTTGGGGGCTGAGAATTGAAACATCTATTCCCACTTCATTTTCTAAAGTTTCAACATATTGCAGTCCCCTTTGTTGGGGGCTGAGAATTGAAACTTTTTCATCTCTAAAAATACCAGTTGACCAATCAACATTGCAGTCCCCTTTGTTGGGGGCTGAGAATTGAAACAAGCCGATTATCACGAATCTAATCAAGAGACTTGATTGCAGTCCCCTTTGTTGGGGGCTGAGAATTGAAACTTAACAGAATGAAGTGGTCAGAATTCAAAAGTAGATTGCAGTCCCCTTTGTTGGGGGCTGAGAATTGAAACTCTTCCACATCTAATACAAGTACCTTTATTCTTAATTGCAGTCCCCTTTGTTGGGGGCTGAGAATTGAAACAGGTCTAACTTGATGAAAATCAACTTTCATGCCCATTGCAGTCCCCTTTGTTGGGGGCTGAGAATTGAAACTCATTGTAGCCAGTAATCTATTTAAAGCAATTTGATTGCAGTCCCCTTTGTTGGGGGCTGAGAATTGAAACTCCATATTTATCAGAGTCCCTGACTAAAAAACAAATTGCAGTCCCCTTTGTTGGGGGCTGAGAATTGAAACAAACTATATTGCATCATGTTGACGGTTTAACATACATTGCAGTCCCCTTTGTTGGGGGCTGAGAATTGAAACACAACCTAAACAATTTGATTTGACTGTATTATCAATTGCAGTCCCCTTTGTTGGGGGCTGAGAATTGAAACCAGTCCACCCTCCTGGTGGCAGCGAGAAGAATGAATTGCAGTCCCCTTTGTTGGGGGCTGAGAATTGAAACCATATAAGAAACTGCAGGAAGGGCTGAAATTTAGAATTGCAGTCCCCTTTGTTGGGGGCTGAGAATTGAAACTCGTCAACTTCTATCTCAGAACCAGCAGTACTTCATTGCAGTCCCCTTTGTTGGGGGCTGAGAATTGAAACAAATTAAGAAGTCAGAGAATAATGGAAGAAAATACAATTGCAGTCCCCTTTGTTGGGGGCTGAGAATTGAAACAAATACCTGGTCAGTCAAATTATAATTCTGGCCATCAATTGCAGTCCCCTTTGTTGGGGGCTGAGAATTGAAACAAGACATGTTGGCATTGATAGGACAACACTTTCTAATTGCAGTCCCCTTTGTTGGGGGCTGAGAATTGAAACTTTCAATCCATTATGGAAGTTGGACAAAGAAACTGATTGCAGTCCCCTTTGTTGGGGGCTGAGAATTGAAACGTCAGCAGTTTTTTGCCAATAAGAGAGTTGAATTAATTGCAGTCCCCTTTGTTGGGGGCTGAGAATTGAAACGATTTATCACACGACAATATACCTACTGTAGGAATTGCAGTCCCCTTTGTTGGGGGCTGAGAATTGAAACCCTCTACAGCCCTGCGTTGAGCTTCTAATTCCATATTGCAGTCCCCTTTGTTGGGGGCTGAGAATTGAAACTTTCTAAGCCCTCCATAAAGCCCACAAGTTCAGTATTGCAGTCCCCTTTGTTGGGGGCTGAGAATTGAAACTAGCTGACTTATACAATGCCTCAGCAGAAGGAAGTATTGCAGTCCCCTTTGTTGGGGGCTGAGAATTGAAACATAATATTAATATTATCCTGAATATAACCAAAAGATTGCAGTCCCCTTTGTTGGGGGCTGAGAATTGAAACCTCTAAGGTTAGCCATTGTTGGCCGCTTACCTTGCATTGCAGTCCCCTTTGTTGGGGGCTGAGAATTGAAACAATCAGGATATATCGAGCTGGGATGTAAGTAGTGATTGCAGTCCCCTTTGTTGGGGGCTGAGAATTGAAACCTCCCTCGTGTCAATAATGACACCAATTTCGCCGTATTGCAGTCCCCTTTGTTGGGGGCTGAGAATTGAAACTACTCACAGAATAACTGATGTCAGTCCTGATATAGATTGCAGTCCTCTTTGTTGGGGGCTGAGAATTGAAACTGAATTGTACCATCACCA
>Ga0208008_10242_pt1 | contig 6077 bp, 7 predicted proteins | sample Wag42014_11_19_FD_187355 | JGI IMG/M metagenome (GOLD analysis project Ga0208008, IMG submission 187355) | Deep subsurface shale carbon reservoir microbial communities from Ohio, USA - Utica-2 Time Series 2014_11_19 (SPAdes) (version 2) ...
GGGCCCTCAAATACAAATTCCAGACAGCAAGAACATCACGATGCCAAACCTCACCACCAGCAGAGCAAACCCCAAACCGACCATCCTCATACTTCACAACAGTATTGTGAACAGGACAAACTCTTGAAGTGTTCTTCGGATTCACTCTTATCACAGGAACCCCATACTCCCTTGCCTTCTCCTCAATAGCCTTCTGTACTCCCAAGAATGCTGACTGATAAATCCTGTGCCGAAGCTGCTTATCGTGGATCCTTTCCAGCATTTTATTCTGGACGTTCTTCGGGAGGTCCTCCAGGATGATTCCCGCGTCCCTCTTTCTGGCTTCCTCAACGATTATCCGCGCAAGCTTGAGGCGAACGTCCCTCTTTTTGTCCCCCTCCCGAAGTTTCCTCAGGATTTTGTTCTTTTTCCTGTTCCGCGGGCCGAGCCTATTATCCCACCGCTCCTGAACCCTCTTCCTCCTGTAATAATACCCGAGGGTCTGTTTCTTCAGCCCGGTCTCGAAGATGACGGGCGTGAAGTCGATGAGGGCCGTAACGTTGTCCTCGTTCACGTCGATGCTCACCCAGGATTTCGCCTCGTAAGGCTCGACTTCCTTGTGAAAAGTGAGGTAAACTACCAACCGCCTTTCTTTTTTGTCAGGCTTTATTCTCGCTTGAGAGGCCAGTTTCCAGCCCGAATTTACTGTCTTCCAATAATGCTTGTGCGCCTCAAGACCAACCTCAATCCAGCCCTTGTGCGTGGCGATCTTTATAACAGTTAGTCCAGCACGCCACAGGTGGTCATCAAGCCATATTGAAACATTCCTGACTTCTGGAAACACCTTCTCGGCGAGGCCTTTCTTCTTCCTCTTCAGAAAGCTTTTTGCCCTCAAGGCTGAATCCTGGCAGACTGTGTATGCATAGTGGGAGGGAAGTTGTGGATAAAGCTCTCTCAAAAATCTGTATTTTTCAGCCTTCAGCTTTACAAAAGAAGTTGTTTCATTCTGAACTGCAAACAGGACAGTCTGAAGGAGCATTTCTCGATACATTCCCTCAAGCTCGACGAATATTTTGAAAACCTTTTTCGGAAGCCTTTCAGACTTCAAAACAACGGTCCTCGTAACTCTCATTCAGCCTCAACCTCTTTCAATAACTGCTTGAAACTTTGGACAAGCTTTTTCTTTTTGTGGGAACGCATTCCGTAGAGTTTTCCAGCGAAGGATGTTACTATTGCAATCAAGTCCTCAACGAATTCTTGTTGGGCACCCTTCTTCTCGTTCCCGTGTATTGCCTCAATCCTCACACCAAACTGGTTGAAGAAGTATTCGAGGTATTCGTAGCCGAAGCGGGTGAGTCGGTCCTTATGAGTTATGAGGACAACATCAACTTCCCTCTCGGAAACGAGTTTGAACAGTTTTTGCAAGCCTTTACGCTTTGCATTCAAGCCCGAAGCAATGTCGGTAATTATTCGGACAAGCTTGTAACCCTTGGCGGAACAGTAACTCGTGAGGTATTCGACCTGTCTCTCAAGGTCTTTCCTCTGGTCTGAGCTTGAGACTCTTGCATAGATGACTGCCCTCGTCTCTTCTGGCGATTTTTCGCTGAGGATTTTCTTCACCTCACTCTCTGGAATCCTCCACTTGCCCGTTGGGAGTTTTACTGCCTTTATTTTACCAGAATAAATCCATCTCTTGATTGTTATGAAACTAACACCAAGAACTTCAGCGACTTGTCTTGGAGTAAGCATTCTCTCCATGGCACACACCTACACACAACGATACACAATGAAACTTATAAAGTTTTCTGCCCCCTGGTGATTGCTGTGACGAGGGAAGACCTGATAAAGAAGGCATACCGCTTTGGGTACTTTGTTGGTTATAAAGGACACACGGAATGGGTGTCGTGGGTAGCAAAAAAGAAGGAAGAAATTTACAGAAAAGCTGAAGATTTGGGGATATACGAGGAAGTTAAAACTGCCTACAGGAAAGGTCTTCAGGATGGAAAAGAAAGGAGAATGAGAGAAATAACACAAGGGCTGAAAAAACTTGAGGACGAAATTCTACCGGAAAAATCAAGGAAGCTAGGGGCTGAAACCGTTAAAGAAAAAGTTGAAATTGAGGAGGAGTTTCTGCAGTTTTTAAAAACTCCAAAAATTGTGGAACCCCCAGAGATACTTGCACTTACAAAAGCGCTTGATGTGCCTCAGATGCTGGGTAGAGAAGAGTAAACTTTATCCGTTCTCTTGCTTATTTTTCATTGGTGTTATCTATGAGAGAATTTTTGGAAGAAGCCGAAGTCTTTAATGCGGAAAATGTTCTGGAGTACATTTCTGAAATTGCTAAGTTCCACAGGATACAGGGCTCTAAAGAGCTTGTTGAAGCAGCTAAATACATACTGGAAGAGCTTAGGGTGAACGGCATAAAAGCAGGGCTTTTTGAGGATGTTTACGACGGTGAAAGGTGGCATTTAACGTTGGTTTCCCCTATTGCGTGGGATCTTATACATGGGGAAGTTGAGATTGTGGGGAAGAGAATAACAACCTCCAAGACGCCCCTTCTCGTAATGGCACATTCTCCACCTGGAAAAGCCGAGGGGGAAGTTGTTGCAATAGAGAGGGAAGAAGACTGGGAAAACGCAAAGGGCAAGATTGTCATGGTGGGCGAGAAGTGGCATGAAAACTACAAAAAAGCAAATGAAAAAGGGGCCCTTGCGTTTATAGCCTACAGAAAAGGAACAGGCAAAGCATTTCCTTACATTGGGCTGTTTTTAGCCAAGAACGACTTGGAATGGGCAAAAATCCCTGCAGTTGCCCTAAGCGAAGAGCTTGCAAACACCGTTATAGGGAAACTAAAGAAATGTGAAAAAGTAACGGCAAAAATCAAGGTTGAAACGCTAATTTCAGACAGCCAGGCACTTCCGATTGTTTATGCAACGGTGGGGAAACCTCCCTATGTTCTTTTTGTAGCCCATATATGCCACCCTAGACCGGGTGCAAATGACAACGCAAGCGGAGCAGCGATGCTGATTGAGCTGGCTAAGGTGCTCAATAATCTCTACAACGATTCGTTCCGCTTTGGCTTCGCTTTTCTTTGGATTCCGGAGCATTATGGAACGCAGGCGTTTATAGAGAAATATGCAAAGCTCGATGATTACTACGTGGCAATAAACCTTGACATGGTTGGGGGAAGTGAAGACAGAGCCAACTCAACGATAATGATAATTAGAACTCCGTTATCGAGGTTTTCAATTGTTTCTGGGATTCTGGAGTACTACCTCAACCTTGCAAACTCTGGTGGAGAGAGCTTTGGAGGGAGTCCCCTGCCAAAATTGAAGATCAGAAGCTATCCCTACGAGCTCGGAAGCGATCATGATGTGTTCAACTTCTTTGGGATTCCAAGCGTGATGCCCATAACTTGGCCTGACAGGTTCTATCACTCAAGTGAGGACAGTGTAGAGAAAATCAGCAAAGAAAGCCTTGAAATAATAGGAAAAGCGGTACTTGCTACTGCTTTAGCCCTAGCAAAAGCAAAGAAAGAAGAGCTTGAGAGATTCGCCAGAGGTTTTACAATGAAGTACCTTGGAGAGCTTAGCATTGAGAGAGACCTTGAAGTGGCTGAAAAGCTCGTGATGCTTGGACTATCGAGGGATTCTGAGTTCTTGGGGCTAAACATAGGGCACAAATTTACCTTTGAGCCCTGGCTGAAGTGGAATAAAAAAGGCATTATTTATCCAAGATCGGTAAAGCAGATTGACGAAAAGAAAGGAGCAGAGCTTGAAAAAATACTGGAAGACAAGAAAATGAGTATTCTACTCCATGAACTGCTGATGCTTGGCGAGATAATGCCAAAAGGAGAAGCATTTAAAGCTCTGGAAGAGGAGTATGGGCAGTTCGAGAAAGAAAAGCTTGAAAAAGCGGTTGAGATACTAAGGTCTTTGGGTATTGTCGTTTTTTAGCTCTTTTTCAATTTCGTTTATCTTTTTAACGACATTTTCTCTAAGCCTTGCCAGAAGCTCCGCGGGAGAGACTGCGGAATAAACATAGCCAGGCCAGCCCCTTTGAATGAGCTCTCTTCTGAGGACTCCTCGCTTGTACAAGTTGAGGACGTGCTCTCTAACGCTTCTCTCACTTATTCCAAGCTCTTCTTTTATTTCGGTTATTCTCATGGGGGACTTCTTCTCCAAGAGTAAGCGGTATATTCTAAGTTCGTTCTTCTTGAATCCCAGTGTTTTTAAGAGTTCCTCGATCTTATCGTACACGTCTCCCATCTTTCTCTCACACCTATGAATATTTAACTTCATAGGTTTTAAGCCTTGCGGTTTAGCTCAACTTTGCCGATGTATGTTCCATCTCCAAGAAAAGCCTCTCCAGAAGAGGAATCTCTCAAAAATGGCACCATTTTTATACCCTCTCTCACGTCAAACCCTTCTATGTAGGGGTTTATCGTGGGCAAAATCAGAAAGCTTCCAACCCTGAAGAAGCATTTGACCTTTTTGACATTTCCCCCAAGCTTCAAACTGATTGCTGGATGGATGTGTCCCAGAAAAGCTCTTTCAAACTCAACTTCCGGGAGGTTCTGATGCCCGTGAAGGAAAAGCAAGCCATCGAGGATAAAATGACTGACAATATCCACATTTTTGAATTCCTTTGTGACTTCCTCAATTTTCCCATCATGGTTGCCTTTTGTTATGACAATGCTGTATTCCTCAATTTCAGAAAAAAATTCAACCAGTAGTTTTTTGACAAACGCGCTGATTCCAAGGGGTTCTTTTACGTCTCCCAGGATAATTACCAAGTTGGGGTCTTTCTCTTTTATAAACTCCGCAAGGCTTTTTTCGAACTTCGTTCTTACCCTTAATCCTCTTGAAAGTTCAAAAGCTATGTGGGGGTCTGCAAAAACAAGAGTTCTTCCGGAAGATGTTTTTAGTTCAAGAGAAAGCGCCTCGTAAGGGGAGTCTTTCATGATAATCACGTAAAAGAGATATAAAGAGGGAAAAGGGATCAGATTAATCCTCTTTCCTTCTTCCTCTGTCTCTTTAATCTCCTAATTCTCTTCTTAATCCACTTCCACCTCATTCTTCCTTTCTTTTTCCATTTCCTTGGTCTCCTCTTCATGATTATCACCTCGATAATCGTTCCAGACTAAGCTCACTTTGCTTGGTTTTTAAGCTTTTCCATCAAAAGGGATTAGCAAATAGCAAAAACAAAAAGAGCAAAATAAAGGAGATTAAAGGAAAATTTGATCATGCAGAGCTTCGCCTCTACCCGGGATTTCATGAGCTGTTCTTGCGCCTTTATATTGTGTTGGTGGTTAAGAAAAAGCCTTTCGGTGGAATTGCGATATTCTATGGGGCTCTTTTGGAATACAGGGAAATTTTAGTAATTTTGGACTTTTTAAAACTACCGAAAACTGCGTAGCTGTGATTTTATCCTTTTATAGCTCTCGACTTGGACAAAAATGTGCTCGATAAGTTATTAACCATTGAACTCCTAACTGTTGAGGAGGGAGGGGTAATGAAAGTTGGGTTTGTTCAGATGGAACCAAAGCTTTTGGATCTTAATGCCAACCTCAGCAAAGCTGAGAAATTAATTGGAGAGGCTGCAAAGCAAGGTGCAAAGCTCATTGTTCTTCCAGAGCTTTTTGACACGGGCTACAATTTTGAGACAAAAGAGGAAGTGGCAGAGATAGCTCAGCAGATTCCAGATGGTGAGACAACTCAATTTCTTGTCGAGCAGGCGAGAGAGCATGAAGTATTCATAGTGGCTGGAACCGCTGAGAAGGATGAGAGGGGGAAACTTTACAACTCCGCTGTCATTGTAGGGCCAATAGGATGGGGCTACATTGGAAAATACCGCAAGATTCACCTTTTCTACAGGGAAAAACTTTTCTTCGAGCCGGGGAACCTTGGCTTTCATGTCTTCAACATAGGCATTGCAAAAGTTGGAATTATGATATGCTTTGACTGGTTTTTCCCAGAGTCGATGAGAACACTCGCCCTTAAGGGAGCAGATATCGTTGCACATCCGGCCAATCTGGTTCTCCCCTATGCTCCGAGGGCAATGCCAATAAGGAGCCTTGAGAACATGGTATTCAGCAT
>Ga0208008_10254_pt1 | contig 5692 bp, 7 predicted proteins | sample Wag42014_11_19_FD_187355 | JGI IMG/M metagenome (GOLD analysis project Ga0208008, IMG submission 187355) | Deep subsurface shale carbon reservoir microbial communities from Ohio, USA - Utica-2 Time Series 2014_11_19 (SPAdes) (version 2) ...
GAGAAAGACTTCTTAAATTTAGCTTTTATTTTTTTCAAAGTGGCTTTGTTTTTATTGTTATGTGAAGTATATGTAGTAGTATTTGGTATAGGTCGTGCCATTTTGGCACTATCGATTGTGCCATTTTGTCCTAATGCCTTAGAGTCAGGCATTGTGCCATTTTGTCCTAATGGTAAGAAGACAGTATTTTCAGGCATTGTGCCATTTTGTCCCAATGGTAAATCTTTAGAACTATCAAATTTTGTTTTATTCATTTTTTCAAGTTGTTTAGCTTTCTTTTTAGATTTTCTTTTAGCTTTCTCAACTTTCTTTTCTCTTTTTATCATTATATCCTGTTCAATTTCTTCTGCTAAATCCGATATTTTTTCATGATTAACTCTATACCACTTAGTTTTATCATATTCTGACTTGTTGTATTTATTAGTTGAAATTATGTATCCTTCATCTTCACATTTTTTAATAACTCTTTTTAAAGTTCTCTTACTGAAGAAAGGAAAATAATTTTCATGCCACTCATCTATATTATTAAAAACCCACATATGGTCATCTTTATAGGTATAGATATCATTATTTTGATGCTTGGTTTGAGTTAAAAAATAAACTTGCTGCACAAATATAGCATTTTTTAAGCCAATTTTCTTAGCAAAAGTAGGTAATACCATTAATGGATATTCGTCTATTAATAATTTATTCATGTTTAATTTCCCCCAGACTAGTCCTCATAAAAAATAAGCTAATTTTCAGATTCGGATTCATAAAATTCATCTATAGCTTGACCTACTATTTCAGACATGGTCATATCGCTATTTTTAGCTTTTAATAAATAAATTTTTTCTACCTGACTTGAAGTGAGAGTAAAAGATCTTTTCTTCTTTTCTTCTTTAAATTTTTTATTCTTATCTTCTTTTACTTCTTCATCGTTATTCTCTAAACCTTCAAGTGCACCTTTTATGTTATTAGCTCTATCATCAACTTTATTTTTGCTCATTATTCAACAACTCCTTTGTTAATTTCATGTATTCTTTAGATCCATTTGCATTAGGAGCATATAAATTTATTGGCAAACCTTCTGATTGAGCTTCTGCAATTTTTACATTTTGATGTATCACAGTATCAAATAATTTATCTCCAAAAACATTTTTTAGTTTGGTTTGAAATTCATTTCCTATATTTGTTCTTCCATCAACTCTTGTTAATAAAGCACCTTCAATTGATAAATTCTTATTTATTTTTTTTCTAACTAATTTAACAACATTAATTAATTGTTCCATACCATCAAGAGCAAATATACTTGGCTCTAAAGGAATAATTAAACTATCAGCTAATGCCATAGCATTTATAGTAAGTAAACCTAATGAAGGATTTGTATCAATAATTATATAATCATAATTCATTTCCATGATTTCAGATTTTGAATTATCAAAAGCTTCTTTTAATATAGTTTCTCTTCCGATTTCACCTGAAAACTCCAATTCAGCATTTGCAAGTTCAATACTTGAAGGAATTAAATCAATTTTACCTTCCCAATCTTCAGGTTCAATATTTGTAGAATATATTGCCTCATGGAATTTAATTTTTTCTTTCATAACTTGATAGATAGTTTTTTCTTTTTTTCCAAACCCTAAACCTGTTGTTAAATTAAACTGTGGATCTACATCAACTAAAAGAACTTTTTTCCCTAATTGTCCTAATAGTCCACCAATGGCTAATACTGTCGAAGATTTTGCGACACCGCCTTTTTGATTTGTTACACCAATTATTTTAATGATAACCACCTTCTTTTAATATATAATTAAAAATTCAAAAAATTAATCTTGCAACTCATTTACATTCTTATTCTTTTCAATAAATTCTTTAAAATCGTTTTCTCCTATTCTCCATTGAGAACCAACTCTAACAGCTTCAATATCTCCATTATTAATTAATTTTCTAACAGTTCGAGGATCTAAATTGAGAATATCTGCTATTTCTGAAGGAGAATAGTATTTTTCATCAACCATTGGATTTACCCCCTAATTTAATTATAAGTTAATAATATATCACAAAGCTATACATGTCAACACAAATTCGGAATAGAAAAACACATTAGACACATTCTAAAGAATAAAAAATATTTAATTCTTTTACTCATAAGTTTATAAAAATAAAAGAATTTTAATTTTTAAATTCTAAAAAATAAAAACATATTTACTTTTTTAAAAAACTTTATTATAAATTATAAAAGATAAATTTATATAAATTCTTTAGAATGAAAGAATTTTAGAATATTAATTTTTTTATTTTTAAAAGTATTTACTTTTTAATTTATAAGTTCTTAAGAAACTAATTAAAAAAAGGTTTTACTTATTAGAAATAATTTATAATAGAGCAAATATTTAGAGGATAAAGTTAAGTTTTAAATAATATAATTAATAGAATATAGTTTTATAAAAAAATAAATATAAAAAATTATTTATTTTATAGAAAATTAAAATTTTTTAATTCTTACATTTTAAAATTCTTTTACTTTTTTATTCTTCTACTGCTGAATTTTTGATCGATATTTTCCTTAGTATCTTTTATATAATAGGTAATTTCTTTTTTAATGAAATTTTACTTTTTATATAAAAAGTAAAAGAACTTATAGGTAAAAGAATATTAATTCTAAAGAATTTTTACTTTTCGCAAACTAGATGTTAGACGAAATTTAAAAAGTTATATTTTTATAAGATAGCATGTGAATTATCAAGAAAAGAAAGGAGTTGAAAATAATGAGTAAAGAGGATTACCATAATCAAGACAATCATGCTAACCAACTTAACTCAAATAATACTGATTTGAGTCATAATAATGATGCTTATAAAGCTGCACAAGATAATCGTTCAAATCAATTAAATCCTAATAGCTCTAAATAAAAAAGATGAAGTCTTACTTTTTAATATATACATGCTATCTTAAATTTTTATTTAATTAATTGTAGAAGAATAATGGAATAATTACATAACTATTTATTTTTAAATATTCAGATAAATTAAATTATATTTAAAATTTTGGGTGGGGTAAAATCTTATGAGGTGATGGTAATTGGCTAAAATAATAAAAGGAAACCATGATGGAAAGAATGGAGAAAATAAAACCTATACCATTCCAGGTAGAGGATCGAATATTCCTAGAGAAACTTTAGTTAGGGAGATAGAAAAAGAAAATAAGCATACAAATCATTCTACCTATGAAATTAATGGAGTCAAATATGTAAGAGGAAAAGCAGATAAAAAGAAAAATAACAATGTGAATAGTTAGTTTTAAATTATCCCACCTAAAAATATTACTATATATTAAACACAGGAGGAAGATAAATTGAACATATTTACAGCATTAAGTCAAGGTAAAGGAAGTTTAAACGAAAACAATATGAGTGCTATGCTTTCATATTTATTAAACCCTAATCAGGATCATGGCTTGAAGGATTCTTTTTTAAAGAAATTTTTAAAACTCCTAGACGAGATTACTAATCAAAAATTGTTTTCCGAAAGAGATAATATACTTGATAACAGTAGAAAACTGGAAGTAGAAGTTACTTTAGAACCTGCATATGACTACAGAGGGAAAAAGAAATATTTAGATATAGAATTGCAAGTATATGACAGCTCCTATGATTATTTACAAAAGAATAATCAAGTTAAAGAAATATTGAGAATTGCTATTGAAAATAAAATCAAACCTTCATCAGCTCAAAATAATCAATTTAAGGAGGAATATGAGGCTATAAAATCAGATATAGAAGATAAAGAAACAAAAATATTAATGGTTTTTTTAACTCCATTTGGAAATTACAATTCACTTCAAACAGAATATAATAATTTAATTATTGATAAAAACTCAGATAATGAGAAAGTTTGGTTAAAGTGGGATGCTCCAGATGACGAATATACAGTAGTACATTTATTAAAGACGTTATTAAAAAATGAAGCTAATTTTAAAATTGATCCTATATCTGATTATGTCAGAAATACCTTGAAAGCTTTTATTAGACACATAATAGAAACAAATATTAAGTTTACTTCACCCGAAGTAATATCTGATGACTTGGGTAATATTAAAAATGTTGTAAATGTTGATTTAAAAAGCGGCAATTACAGAATTGAGGAATATGAAAGTAGTTCTATTAAAGTATATAATGTAGAAACTCAAGAATATGAAGTTGCTAAGCCTATTTTAAGAGCTGTAATTGAAGAAAAGAATTTAAAAATTGATTTATATTATAATTCAGGTAACAAGAAAAACACCAGAACTTTAGGTAAGAATTTAATTCAATCTTTAAAGAAGAGAAATATTAAATCTAATTTTTCTTCGCATAAAATAGATGAGAAGAATCTTGAAAATACTATAGATGTAAAATTAGTAAGCGGCAAATATAGAGTGGAAGAATTCCAGAATGGAGCAATTAAAGTATATAATAAAGAAAATCAAAAATATGAAGCAGCTATTTCTATATTGAAAAAAATAATTGAAGAAAAAGAATTAGATATAAGCTTATATTATAAATCTGGGAATGAAAAGAATACTAGAACTTTGGGAAAAGCAGTGATTAAAGTAATGAAAAATAATAAAGATGAATAAGATTTTGGATAAAAGGTTTACTGAATAAAATCCATATTTTATGAATTTTAAGGAGGCAAAGAATGTCAAATGATGAAGGAGTAACATTTGCTAAACTGAAAGAAATGGTAAAAAGAGTTGAAAAACTTGAAGAAAAAATTAAAAATAGATATCTAGATTTGTTTCAAGTGGTTGCAATAATAATAGCCATAATGACATTGATGATTGGTAATTTGATCGGCTTTAAAATAATTCCCTTAAAGTTACCACTTCTCAATTTGATTGGTTTTGTATTATTGATAAATGGAACTATTTTATTAAGTATTGCTTTTTTAATTTTTTTACTCAAGTTTTTATTTATGGAGAAAGAGTGGGAAAACTTTTATATAATTTTTATTTTATCACCGATTTTACTTCAAATAATTGGTGTTTTGATGATTTAATGTATCAAATAATTTTCGCAAAAGAGGCATTATAAGTAAAAAAGGCTGGGGTAAAATACAGTCTTTTTTGTTATATAGGATTAAAATAAGTGCTAATGTATCGGGTGTTTATTTTTGTATCAGTTATAAAATCATCTGCTGGAATTGCATTTTTACTTTTATACTAAAATAAGATATAATATTAGTATAAAAGTAAAAGAGGTGTTTTTTATGAATTATCGCCAAAAGTTAAATGATTTAATTGAAAAGAATGACGGCCTTCTTTTAACTAAAGAAGTGGAAGACGAAAATATTCCGCGAGAATACTTATCTATTTTTTTAGAAGAAGATAAGTTGGAGAGAATCAAAAGAGGAGTTTATACAACTCCAGATGCTTTTAATGATGAGATGTATATAATCCAGCAAAAAAACACCAGGTTGATTTATTCCCATGAAACAGCTCTTTATCTACATGATTTAAGTGATAGAGATCCCTTAGAATATACAGCAACTGTTCCTTATGGTTATCATAACCCTTATTTGAAGGATGAAAACATCAAAGTTCATACAGTAAAAAAAGAACTTCATTTACTGGGGATTATAGAAAAGGAAACTATCTACGGCAGGAAAATTAAAGTATATAATAAAGAAAGAACTATCTGTGATATTTTAAAAGATCGCAATAACATGGA
>Ga0208008_10267_pt1 | contig 5178 bp, 4 predicted proteins | sample Wag42014_11_19_FD_187355 | JGI IMG/M metagenome (GOLD analysis project Ga0208008, IMG submission 187355) | Deep subsurface shale carbon reservoir microbial communities from Ohio, USA - Utica-2 Time Series 2014_11_19 (SPAdes) (version 2) ...
TAGAAAAGTCAAAAAGCAAATATTCAAAGTCTGGAATGAACTTTTCAGTATTCGGCTGAGTATTGATCATTGAGTTAAATCTCTTACCTATATTATACCTCTTTTCCCCATGGTAAATCAAGAGGGGGATTACTAACGGCAGCTGTTCTTCATCATAATGATCCTGGTGATGTTCCCAGATCCGAATCATATATTTGAGAAGTTGAAAGGAAACATCTTTGTCGGGATAACTCTTGTGTTCAAAAAGGCAGTATACATAGGCATTATGTTTATTTAATTGAACCCTATAAACAACATCTGAAAAATATTTTCTTAAATGTTTGCTAACAAATGATTTTTTTGAAATCTCCAACTTATCCATATCAATCAATTCTAACAATTCCTGAGGCAAATAATTTTTGATAAATTCTTCTGCGACAATCTTTTTGTCGAACATATCTTGAAAAAACCTGTCGTGAGGAGTTTGCATTTTTCTAACCTCTTTCTCTTAGAATTTTATCTTTAAAAAGATAAGGCCTGAGAACTAATCTTTAAGTATATTATACCACAAAACGAACTTGTGTTCAATTAAATTCAAGCTAATTCGACAAAAAAACAGAGAAATATTAATTGATTTTAAGGCAAGAGTGTATTATAATAAAAGTTGTTAAGAAATTGAACACGTTAGAAAAGGTTGAAAAAGTTTATTGAGTGTCTGCAGCATTAAATTTATAAATTAATCGAAATAAATAAAGAAAATCCACAAATGTGACAACCGATGTCAAAAATAGTGTTAACTGAAAAGTTTTACTTTGTCATTCGACAAAATTAGATACTCTAATTATTTGATGTATCTTAAATAATGTTATAAAATAAAGATTGCGAGAGGTAAAAGAGTTATCTGCAATATTATGCCTATTTTAATTTTAAATGAATATATGCTTTAATAGATTTTTAGATCATTATTTTTATTTTAGCCCCTATCCTTCATTAATATTTAGTATACATATTATTCTTTTTTTGATATAATATATGTAAGGAAAACAAAGAAAGTAAAGACAAAGGGGGTTAATAAATGGAACTTGCAAGAGTTTCATCTAAAGGTCAGATTACTATTCCAATAGAAATAAGGAAAAAGTTAAAGTTAAAAGAAGGAGATAAAGTTTTATTTGCGGAGGAGAATGGAAACATTTTTGTGCTAAATGCTTCATTAGTTGCCTTAAAAGAAATTCAGGAAAATATGAAAGATGAAGCTAAAAAACAATATTTAAATTCTGAAGAAGATGTAAATGAGTATGTAGAGAAAATTCGGGAAGAAAAATGACAGCCGATGTCACGAAATAGAATCTTAACTCAGGTACGTTGACAATTGAATATGTATGGGAATCTTTGGAACCGGGGTTTTCATATGGGAAGATGAACTGGGTTAGAGGTTTAAAAAACTATGATATAAGTTCAAGGATCAGGTTATTTTTTTAGCAATACACTTTGATCTCAACAAAGTGAATGCAGGGATTTATAAAATTTTAATAGAGTACTTGATTTTCAGTTTTGATAGGATTATACTTACTATATAAGATAATAAAGTCCTGTCAAATCGAAGTCTCAAGTTACACTTGGGATATTTACGTAGAGGAGATGGGGTTTTTTTAATTGTTTTTAGTTTTGCTTTTATCGAATTCGTGCTCATTTGCTTTGAAGTTCCAATGACGATAGGGGAATTCCCATCCAGTTTTATAATGCTTTTGGCCCGTAGAAATACCAATATTAAATTGAAAATTATCCTGAAGTCCAAAAAATTGATAATGGAGGATATGGTTTTCAGAATTTCAATGAAAAAGGAATTAACTCTTTTGAATCAGAATATGCTGACTTAATTGATGTGTATACGAATTATAAAGGAGTTTGTTTTTATGAATAAATTTTTCTGTAGAGAGCAGTTAAAAAAGAAAAATATTGGTCCTGAAAATAAAGAACAAAGAATTAAATTGCTTAGAGAAAATCTTTTCGCTCTCCAAGATGACTGTAAAATAAATTATGGAAAATGGAAAAAAACTTTAGAGGAATTGAGGGGGGAATCTTGTGGAAAATAAATCTCCTTTTTTTCAATAAGAAAGAACAATTTGGATAATATTACAATACCTGAATCAATATATTTAGATACCAGTTTCATCTACGAAATGTTGGCCAATGGGGAGAACTCTATAGCTGCTGTTGATGGGCATTTTACAAATGTGCCGCATATTAATTCTTATGGCCCTTCATGGGTATTTTAGGAAGACCAAAATTCAACTTTTAAAGAATATTTGATGATATATTTGATGAGTACGATAGTTTAAATTCATAAAATTATTATCTGAGATATAAAATCCAATGTCACAAAATAAAATCTTAACTCAGGTACGTTGACAATTGAATATGTATGAAAATCTTTGGAACCGAGGTTTTCATATGAGTAAGATGAATTGAGTAGAGGTTTAAAAAACTATGATATAAGTTCATGATCAGGTTATTTTTTTAGCAATACACTTTGATCTCAACAAAGTGGACATAGTGTTGAGGTGGGGTAGAGGTTTAGGGTGAATATAATTAATATATTAAATTAGTTTTTTATATTTGAATCTCGAGAGAGGTTTTGATGTAAAAAACTATTTTTTTTATGTAAATTAATGGTTTAACAATTATATATAAAAATGCCTATATTGACTGTCAAAAAATTTGAAGGTAAGATAATATTATCAAAAAACACAACCATCGTTAGGGTGGATTTTTTTATATCTAAAAATTTTTAATTGATTTTTTTAAGAAATGATAGAAAAATTAACACTTAGAAATCCATAATTAGCAGAAAAAGGGCTGGCGTAAGATTCAGTGGTAGTAGACAAAATGAACAGCAGCTAGCAAATAAGAAGGTGGCAATCCACCTCGATTTAGACGCTGAAACTGCCTATAGGGCTTATATTAACAGTTAACTAGGAGCAGATATAGCTTATTGGAAGCAAATCCACTGTCTCTTTAGGGATTATTTAGCATCCGGGCGAGTAACAGCATACGGATGAATAGTTCGCAACTGATATAATTCAACCCCTGAAGAATATAAATAATATTAAAAAAAGTTTGAAATATCGAACGGGATTTTATTATTGATGATGTTGGTAATATGTTCGAAAGTCTACATACACAGAGACAGGAGTTTTAGGAAATATCATCGGTGGGGTAGAAGAAACAACAGCATGTATTCAAGGTTGCGGAATCAGTGGAAGGTGATGGACCTTGCCTTTCTAATGATGGCGGGTAATGATGCTAAATTTAAATCAATATTTGTTAATTGCTATTGTACCGAAGTCTGTCTGAGATGGAATTGTGAGGGCAACAAATTTGGTGGTAGCAGATAAAACCGCTGTTGTTGCAGGATATGGCTGGTGTGGTAAAAATGTAGTCATGACACTAAAAGGTCTTGATGTCAGAGTAGTAACTGAAATTGCTTCAAATATTTTATATTCCGGGGAAAGGTATTAATATGAAAAACAAATCACTATTAAAGTCATTTTTCAATTTTTCAATTGGCAATTGGCTTGGTGCGATTGTAGGAATAATAAGCACTCCAATCTTAACAAGAATTTTATCTCCTGATCAACTGGGTAAAGCTTCAATGTTTACTTTAGCAATAAATATATTGTTATTATTTGTTTTATTTGGGACGGATCAAGCTTTTGTTCGCTTTTTTTATGAAGAAGAAGAAAATAATCGGAATAAATTATTGTTTAATATCTTGAAAATTCCGATATTTATTTTTCTTATTACTTCCATTATCATATTTTTTATGAAGGATAGAATATCTATATTTTTATTTGGAGAAGTGAATCAATTTTTAATTATAACTCTTATAATAACATTGTTTTTTAATGTTCTTAAAAGATATGGTTTATTAGTTATTCGAATGAAACAACAAGGGTTAACTTATTCAATGTTGAATTTTTTGTTTAAAATAATTTCTTTGGGTTTATTAATTTTGTTTGCTTATTTACTTGGAGAACAATTTGAAATTAGAGTGTACTCTCAATCCATTGCAATAATCATTATAACATTCATATCAATATTTATTAGTAGAAAAGCCTGGAAATTTACTGATTTCAAGGATATAAAACTAAATAATTCACTAAAAGATATTTTTCATTATAGTTATCCACTTATGTTTACCGCCCTAATTACTTGGTTATTTCAATCTTTTGATAAGTTGGCTATAAAAGAGTGGTCTACATATAATCAATTAGGTTTATATTCTGCCGCATTTAAAATTGTAGCAATTTTAAATATAGTTAAAGCCTCTTTCACAAATTTTTGGGTTCCCACTAGTTTAGAAAAATACGAAGATGACTCAAATAACGCTAATTTTTTTTCAAATATGTATCAGTTGATTTTTTTAGTTATGTTTTTTGTTGGTTTAGGAACAATTGCTTTCAAAGATTTAATAGTTAATTTATTGGGATCAGAATATAGAACTGCTTCAATGATAATGCCTTTTTTAGTTTTCATGCCTATTATGTATACAATATCCGAAACAACAGTTATAGGTATAAATTTTAAGAAAAAACCTAAATATCATATTTTAATTGCTAGTGTTGCTTGTGTAGTAAATATAATTGGCAATTATTTTTTAGTGCCAGAATTAGGTGCTAAAGGAGCAGCAATATCAACTGGGTTTTCATATATAGTTTTTTTTATAATGAGAACTGTAATATCCTTAAAGTTTTTCAAAGTGGATTACAAGCTTTATAAATCTTTTATTTTAATTTTTATATTGTTTATTTATGCATTATATTCAAGTTTCTTTGTATATAACTATTTAAATTCAATTATAGCTTGTTTTATATTTTTTATTGTATTTATTATTAATTACAAATATATAAGGAGGATCTATTTACGATTAAAAGATGAGTTAAACAAATAAAATTTTAATAATTATATCTTGGTATTCAGGCGAAAATAACCAAATATCAGAGATTTTTGAAATTTTCTTTCTTAACTGTTTTTTTATACTTTTATTAAATTTTTTAGATATAGATAAATTTGATCACTAGCATTGCATAAAAATATTTAAGCATTGTCAAATTTAAGTTATTGAGAACATATACTATCTACAGAATATTCAGTCACTACCTTATCCTTTTTTAAGAAAAAGAGATAATGGAGTATTAA
>Ga0208008_10291_pt1 | contig 4405 bp, 3 predicted proteins | sample Wag42014_11_19_FD_187355 | JGI IMG/M metagenome (GOLD analysis project Ga0208008, IMG submission 187355) | Deep subsurface shale carbon reservoir microbial communities from Ohio, USA - Utica-2 Time Series 2014_11_19 (SPAdes) (version 2) ...
GGAAGGTTTTGGCTTTGTCATAGCTGAGGCTATGGCAGCAGGACTTCCGGTTGTAAGCACTGATGTCAGTAATATATCTGAAATTATTGTAGATGGAAAAACAGGATATTTAGCTGAAGCTGGAAATCCAGAGGATATAAAGAATAAAGTGTTAAAGATGATGGAAAATGATAAGGATGGATTTGAAAAAAGGGGAAGAAAAGTTATTAAAGATAAATTTACTTTAGATAAAATGATAAAAAAGATAAAAGAACTTTTAAAATAATATTTAAAAAGAAGTGATATAATGAAAATTAGTGGTTTTTCAATGGTTCGTAATGCTACAAAATTATATTATCCTATTAAACAATCTATAAAATCTATTTTACCTATTTGTGATGAATTTATAATTGCGATTGGTGAAGGAGATGAAGATGATAATACTCGCGAGGTGGTAGAAAGCATTGATAGTGATAAAATAAAAATTATTGATACAGTCTGGAAGGAAGAAGACTTTGTAAATGGCAGAGTAAATGCTATTCAAACTAATATTGCTTTAGATGCCTGTGAGGGAGACTGGTGTTTTTATGTTCAGGCTGATGAAGTTGTTCATGAAAAATATTTACCACTTATTAAAGATAGATGTATTGAACTTCAAAATGACGATAAAATTGAAGGCTTAGTCTTTGATTATAGACACTTTTGGGGTGATTATGATCATTATCAAATCAGTCACGGTTGGTACAAAAGAGAAGTCCGAGTTATAAAAAACAATTTAGAGATTGAATCAAATAATAGCGCTCAGGGTTTTAGAAGAAATGGAGAAAGAATAAAAGCTGCACATGCAAATGCAGAAATTTTTCACTATGGCTGGGTCAGGCCACCTAAGTATATGCAGGATAAAAGTAAAGCTTTAAATTCAGTCCATTGGGGCAAAGAAAAAGCAAAAAAAGTTTATAAAACTAAAGCTAATGAGTTTGATTATGGCCCACTAGATCAATTACCTACATATAGCGGAACACATCCAGAAGTTATGCAGGACTGGATGGCCAAAATGAATTGGGAAGATAAATTACAGTATAGCGGTGAACCTGATCCCAGAAGAGAATTACATAAGCATGAAAAACTTAAAACTAAAATAATAACTGCAATAGAACAAAAACTGGAACGTCAATTTGGAGGTAAGATTTATTTAAGTGGCCATAGGAATTATAAGTTGATTGGAAATAAATAATATATTATAGAAGTAGAAAGGATTTTCTTAATGAATAATGTTGCTTTTTTGAATAATAGTGGAGAGAATGATTGGGGTGGAGTAGAAAACTGGATTTTTAAGATAGCAAAGGCTTTAAATAAAAAAGGACATAAAATATTTATTATTTCCAGAGAAGAATCTAAATTATATAAAAAAGCTAAAAAAATTGGTTTAAATACTAAAAATATTGCTCGAATTAGTTCTGCGGCGTTTATTAATCCTTTTCAAATATTAAGTTTATCTAAATATTTTAAAAAAAATGATATAGATACTTTATTTTTTTGTTCTTCTCCTACATTTAAATTGGGAACTATAGCTGCTAATTTAGCTGATGTTGAACATATTATATATCGCAGGGGGAGTGCAAAGCCAATAAGTAATAAATTTTATAATAAATTTTTATTAAATAAAATCAGTTATTTTATTGCTAATTCAGAGGCTACTAAGACGAAATCGTTAAAATATTTTAGTGATTTTTCAGATAAAAAAGTTAAACTTATTTATAATGGTGTAAATTTAGATAAATATAAAAATGTATCTATTAAAAAAAATATTTATTCGGAATTTAAAATTGATAAAAACAAATTATTATTAGTTAATATAGGACGACTTAGCAAACAGAAAGGTCAAAAATATTTGATAAAGGCAGTAGATAAATTACGGAATAGTTTTGACAAATTTAATTTATTATTAGTTGGTACTGGTCCGAAAGAGTCTGAATTAAAAAATCTAGTAGTAGAGTTGAGCTTAGAAAAGTATGTTAAATTTATTGGATTTAGAACTGATATACCTGAGATTTTAAGCCAAGCTGATTTTATGGTGCATACGGCTTTATGGGAAGGGTGTCCATGGGTAGTTTTAGAGTCTTTAGCTGCTGGTCTGCCAGTATTAGCAACTGATTCAAGTAGTCTGCCAGAGATTATTGAAGAGGGTAAAAATGGGTATTTAGCTAAAGATAAAAATGTAGAGAGTATCGCAGATAAAATGTTGATGATGTGTCAGCAGGCTAATTTGAAAAAATTAAGTAAAGGAGCAAGAGAAACAGCTGAAAGAAGATTTAGTTTTACCAGAGTAGTTAATGAAACAGAAAAATGTTTTTATAAGAAAAAGTGAAAGGGCTGTTCTGATGGAATTTAGAAAAAAGACGATTGGAATTTTAGATAAAATTATTAAATTTTTGTTATTTGTATGGGTTTTTGCAATACCAATATCTATTGGGGCTATGAATGTTTTAGCAGCTTTATTGTTTTTATTATTTATCACTAATATGATTTTAGGAAAGAAGTATAGCTTATATTCAGGGGAATTAGACAAGGGCATTTTATTATTGTCTTTATTTATATTAATTTCATCAATATGGGCCTATAGTTATTTCTATGTAATTGATAAATTTGTGAGTTCAGTATTGTCTTATATATTAATGTATTTCTTAATTTTGAATATAGTTCAAGAAAAAGATATTGAAAAATTATTGGGATTATATTGTTTTTCAACTATGATTGCAGCACTATTTGCTGGTTATCAACATTTCTTTCTTAATATAAATAGGGCTACCGGATTTACTCATAATGCAAATAGATTAGGTGCAACAATGATGATGTTTATTGTTTTTAACTTTTCTATATTATTATTTGCAAAAGAAAATAAATATAGAATTTTTAGTGTTTTGGGGCTGATTATGGGAACGATTGGTTTGTTTTCTTCATTATCAAGAAGTTCATTGTTAAGTACTATAATTATTTTGTTTATAATTTCCATTATAAAAAGCAAGAAAAATTTGATAATTTATATAATCCTTTTAACTCTTTTAGTTTACTTTTTACCAGAAGATTATAAAATGAGATTAATTCAATTAAGTGATTTAAATAGTCATAATGTTAGTCAAAGAATTTTAATGTATAAAAATGGCTTGAAAGTTTTTATAGATAATTTTTGGTTGGGGATTGGATTTAATAATACAGAGTTAATATATAATTACTATAATTTCGATAAAATAACTTATCACCATGTACATTTGCATAATGCGATTATTAATTTTGCTGTTGAACTAGGAATTTTTGGTTTGGGTGGGATTATTTATTTGTTTTATAAAATTTTAAAAATAAATATTTTATCCATAATGAAGAATAGTAATTTTATAAATATAGGGATTTTAGGAGTTATTTTAGCACAATTCAGTTATAATATGGTTGATTTCAATTTTCATGCACCTGAAGTAACTTTGATAACTATATTTTTTGTGAGTATAATGATAAGACAATATAATTTAAAATATTATAAGAAAAATATTGGAGGTCAAACATTTTGAAACACTTAATAACAGGAGCAGCAGGTTTTATTGGTTCTAATTTGGCAAAAAAATTACTGGCGGCAGGGGAAGAGGTAATTGGTATAGATTGTTTTACTGATTATTATTCCCGTGATTTAAAAGAAAGAAATATAGAAATTATATTAGATAATTCTAATTTTACTTTTATCGAAAAGGATCTTTTAAAAACTGATCTGCAAAATTTATTAAAAGATGTAAATTATATATATCATCAGGCAGCTCAGGCGGGAGTCCGTTCCAGCTGGGGCGAAGATTTTGAGATATACAATCAGAACAATATTCTTCTAACCCAGAAATTGCTGGAAGCGGCAAAAGATGCTGAAAACCTCAAAAAATTTGTTTATGCCTCCTCATCTTCAGTTTATGGTGATACTGATCAGTTACCTATGCAGGAAAAAAATAGATTACAGCCAGTTTCTCCTTATGGAGTTTCTAAATTAGCTGGAGAAAATTTGGCTTATCTATATTATAAGAATTTTAAGGTACCAGCTGTTTCTCTAAGATACTTTACTGTTTATGGAGAAGGACAGAGACCTGATATGGCTTTTCATATTTTTATTAAAGCTTTTTTAACCGGGGGAGAAATAAATATTTTTGGAGATGGCAAACAGAGCCGTAACTTTACCTATGTTGGTGATATTGCTAGAGCTAATATTCTGGCTGCAAAAAAAGCGCCAGCGGGAGAAATTATTAATATTGGTGGTTCAGGCAGAGGCATAGTTTTAAATGAGACTCTAGATTTAATTAAAGAACTAACTAATTGTGAGACAGAAATCAATTACACAGAAAAAGTTAAAGGTGATGTAAAACATACCTCTGCTGACACATCAAAAGCGGAGAAA
>Ga0208008_10296_pt1 | contig 4252 bp, 3 predicted proteins | sample Wag42014_11_19_FD_187355 | JGI IMG/M metagenome (GOLD analysis project Ga0208008, IMG submission 187355) | Deep subsurface shale carbon reservoir microbial communities from Ohio, USA - Utica-2 Time Series 2014_11_19 (SPAdes) (version 2) ...
TTGTGAGTTATTTGATATAATATTCATGGCGGTTTATTCCTTTCATATTTGTTGTAGGTAACAAATATTATATCAAAAGAAGGAATAAGTCGCCAATTTTTTATCTAATTTTTTTGTAAAGTGGTGTTAAGCCATATTTAAGATCAGCTGCAGTTATTACAGGTGAACGTGCTTGGAAAATTGGGGCAATGGCAGAACTTTTAAGTCTTGATACAGGTATTGGAGCTGGTCTTTATTGGGCCCGCAATAATCTTCAGACTGAAAGAATTTTTGCTTGGACAATAGTTTTGATTTTAATGGGTTTTTTAAGTTCTAAATTATTGAAAGTTTTGCTGAAAAATTGATAAAAACTAATAAATGTATTATAATTGAGATGCCGGGATACCGGCATTTTTTCTGTTAAATATGCAGGGAAAGGTTAATCAAATCCAGAATATGATTATTTAGGGAGTGGTTTAGATGCAGAACTACCCTGATAGTGGAGTTTATATTTTAAAAATAAAATTAGAAAATAAAATAGAAATCAAGATTGGAGCTCTGGGAAAAAAGATTTTTCCTCCCGGATATTACTTTTATGCAGGAACAGCTCAACGTAATCTGAAAGCACGGATTAATCGTCATTACAGTTCTGATAAAAATTATCACTGGCATATAGATTACTTTTTAGCTGAAGCAGATATAGAAAGTGATTTTGTTTTTGAACTGCCGGGAGAGGGAGAATGTTTTCTAGCCCGAATCTTAATAGATAATGGTGGGAAAACTTTGATTGATGGTTTTGGCGCCAGTGACTGCAGCTGCGGCAGCCATTTAATATATTTTCCTTTAAAGGCAGGAAAAAAAATTGTAGAAGATTTAATAGATAATAAGAATTTAACAGCAGAATTTAGTAATTTTAAAGAATAATGATTTAATCAGAATGCAATATTAAGTCAATTTAAATAAGGAAGTGATTTGGTGGAAGATAGTGAAATACTGAAAAACCTTAATCAGGCTCAAAAAAAAGCTGTAGAGCATCATAAGGGACCGGAACTGGTACTTGCGGGTGCCGGCAGTGGTAAAACAAGAGTTTTGACCAGGAGAATTGGTTATTTAATCAATCACTATGGAGTTTCTTCTTATAATATTTTAGCTGTTACTTTTACCAATAAGGCAGCAAATGAGATGAAAGAAAGAGTAAAAGATATGGTTGGAGGGGTAAACAGCAGCCTCTGGGTTAGTACTTTTCATTCTTTTTGTGTGAGAATTTTGCGTAGGGAAGCGGAAAAACTTGGCTATAATAAAAATTTTGTTATTTTTGATAGCCTTGATCAGCGAAAATTGGTTAAGGAAGTATTGAAATCTAAAAATTTAGATCCTAAAAAAACAAAACCTAGATCAGTTTTAAATAAAATTTCGAATGCAAAGAATGAATTAAAGACTCCGTCTGAGATGAATGCACTTTCAGGTAGTTTTTTTGATCAGACTGCTGCTGATATTTATGAAGAATATCAAAAACGACTTAAAGAAAATAATGCGATGGATTTTGATGACCTAATTCAGCAAACAGTAAGACTTTTTGAAGAATTCCCATTGGTTTTAGAGCACTACCAAGAGCGATTTAAGTATATTCTGGTTGATGAGTATCAGGATGTTAATCATGCTCAATATCAGCTGGTGAATCTATTAGCAAAGCGCTACCGCAATATTTGTGTTGTAGGTGATCCTGATCAGGGAATATATGGGTTTAGAGGCGCAGATATCCGAAATATTTTAAACTTTGAAGATGATTATCCTGATGTTAAAACTATTCGTTTAGAGCAAAATTATCGTTCTAAAGGGAATATCTTGAAAGCAGCACAATCTGTGATTAAAAATAATTCTTCTCGGAAAGAAAAAGAACTTTGGACAGATCAGGGTGAGGGCCCTAAATTAGAACTATATGAAGCAAAAGATGAGAAAGAAGAAGCAGACTTTGTCTGCCGAACTGCTAAAGAGCTTATTAAAAAAGAAGAGTTAACTTTTGATGATCTGGCAGTTTTATATAGGACTAATTCACAGTCAAGAGCATTTGAAGATATGCTGATGAAATATGGAATACCTTATCAGATTGTTGGAGGAGTCCGTTTTTATGAGCGGATGGAAATTAAAGATATTATGGCTTATCTAAGGTTAATCTATAATCCGGCTGATGATATTAGTTTTCTAAGGATAATAAATCGGCCTAAAAGAGGTATTGGTGCTGGTACCTTGGGCAAAGTTCAGGATTATGCGGAAGCTGAAGGACTTAATTTATATGATGCTGCTTTAAAGTCTAAGGAAAATCCTGCATTAAGTGGAACCTATGCTAAGAGAGTACTTCACTTTACAGAAATCATAGAAGAATTGAGATCAGAAAGGGATCAAATTGCTTTAGCAAGACTGACTGAAAAACTTTTAGATAAAAGTGGATACCGCCACAATTTAGAAGAAGAAAAAACTGCTGAAGCTGAAAACCGGCTGGAAAATATTGAAGAATTATTTTCTGTTATCAATGAATATATGAAAAATAGCGATAATAATACACTTGCTGGATTTTTAGAAGAAGTGACTCTAATGTCGGATATTGATTCAATGGATGAAAAGCAGAGTTCACTAACCTTGATGACTATTCATTCGGCTAAAGGTTTAGAATTTCCAGTTGTCTTTTTAGTTGGAATGGAGGAAGGAATTTTTCCTCATTCTAATTCTATGTTTGAACAAAAAGGGATGGAAGAAGAAAGACGTCTTTGCTATGTTGGAATGACTAGGGCTGAAGAGAGACTCTACTTAAGTAGAGCATTGGTAAGACTTCGTTTTGGTGAAAGAAAAGTTAATCCACCTTCCCAATTCATTGAAGAGATTCCTGAAGAACTTTTAGCTGGGGCAGCCGATACACGCTCTGAGATGGCAAAAGAAGAAGAGTTAATTCATTCTGATAATTCTGGTACTGATTATGCTATTGGACAGAAAATTGTTCACCCCCGCTGGGGAATTGGAACCATATTATCAATAAGAGGGGATAAAAATCCAGAATTAAAGATCGCTTTCGAACAGGGTAAAACTAGAAATTTACTGGCGGAGTTTGCGCCAATTCAGAAAGTATAGGCAGGTGTAAATATGGCTAAATTGACAAAAGAAAAAGCTGAAAAAAAGATAAAGGCATTAAGGGCAAAAATTAGAGAGCATGAATATAAATATTTTGTATTAGATGATCCTTCAATTTCTGACGCTGAGTTTGATCAACTAATGCAGAAATTAATTAACCTGGAAAATGAATTTCCAGAATTAATAACAGAAGATTCTCCTACTCAGAGAGTGGGTGGAGAAGTCTTAGATGAATTCGAAAAAGTTGAACACTCGTCAACAATGCTTAGTCTGGATAATGCTTTTAGTGCAGATGATTTAGGAGATTTTGATCAACGAATTCAAAAAAATCTTGATGGTGAAGACTATCAGTATGTTGTTGAACATAAAATTGACGGACTTTCCGCAGTAATGCGCTACAGAGAAGGTAGTTTTGAACTTGGTGCTACCCGCGGTAACGGAGAAATTGGTGAAAATATAACTCAAAATATGAAAACTATTCGCTCTCTACCGTTGAAAATTGAGGAAGCAGCTGAGTTAGAGCTGAGAGGAGAAATTTATTTAGCTAAAAGTGAATTTAAACGGCTAAATGAAGAAAGACTAAAAAATGATGAATCTCCTTTTGCTAACCCCCGCAATGCTGCTGCTGGGTCAGTTCGGCAGCTGGATAGTAAGATTGCTGCAGAGAGAAGTTTATCAATCTTAGTTTATGATTTAATTTCTCATTCAGGTAGAGAATTTGAAACCCATTTAGAAGTTTTTTCTTATTTAAAAGAGCTGGGTTTTAAAGTGAACTGGCATCAATCTGCAGGTGATATAGATGCTGTAATTGAAATTTGTGAACACTGGCAGAATGAAAGAGAAAGCTTAGATTTTGAAATTGATGGTCTGGTAATAAAGATTAATAATTTAGCTTTAAGAGAAAAATTAGGGTCAACAGCCAGATCACCTCGTTGGGCTATAGCTTATAAGTTTCCAGCACAGCAAAAAACAACTAAAATTAAGGATATAGAAATTTCACTTGGGCGTACAGGTGCTTTAACACCAACTGCTATTTTAGAACCGGTAGAACTTGCTGGCTCAACTGTCAGCAGAGCTACTCTGCACAACGAAGATGAAATTAAAAGAAAAGATATCCGGATTGGTGATACTGCTCTGGTGCAGAAAGCAG
>Ga0208008_10301_pt1 | contig 4128 bp, 5 predicted proteins | sample Wag42014_11_19_FD_187355 | JGI IMG/M metagenome (GOLD analysis project Ga0208008, IMG submission 187355) | Deep subsurface shale carbon reservoir microbial communities from Ohio, USA - Utica-2 Time Series 2014_11_19 (SPAdes) (version 2) ...
TCAAAAATATCAAATGAAAGATATTGAATCACCTTCAAATGAAAAAATGGAACAGATAAAAGAACTAATTATAAAAAAAGGTATAGACTGTACAATTGGAGGAGTGGAATAGAGTATAAAAAAGTATTGTTATCTATCAAATTAATACATTAGAAAATAATAAATATTAATCAAAATAAATTAAAACAGGCACTTCCCTTTCCTAAAATAATCTGATAAAATATTATCAGAATATTTAGGATGTGATCAGATGCAAATCATTCATGACTTTAAAATACCTGTCAAAAAATATTCTGAGCTCGGCCAGAATAATAATTTTCCTCACCCTGAAGAATGTCCTCACTGCCATGATAAACTACATAAACATGGATTTTACCACCGCTATGTAATTACAATCGATGGTAAATGCTTCTGGATACTAATCAGAAGATACAAATGCCAGCACTGTGGCAAAACTGTTTCCATTCTTCCAGCCTTTCTCTTCCCTAAATTTCAAAGATCTCTCAATTATATTATCTGCTGTATGAAAGAATATCTGCTGCAGAAAAAACTCATACTCTACAAACAGGCAGTATATTTTTATCTGCACAGGTTTACCTACAATATTCCTGGTTTAATTGCTTTTTTCAGAGACAAATACCACTCACTGATCCCCTTTAAATTATCAAGAATAAAAAAAGCCACAAAACTAATTAAAATGATTTGGAGCTCGGACGCTCAGATACTCTCAAAAGAGTATCAGGATCACTTTAATCAATGTTTTATGGCACTTTAATTGTACCATAAAGATTAAAGTTTTGGAACTATTTTTTTAAACACAAAAGCTTTCACTAGAAAAGAGCTATTTTTCTGATTAAAATGTTATTATCAGCAGTTTAAGAACAATTTTGCTCTTAAATGCTAAAATTCAAGCTTAAAGGAGCTGATTTTGATGACTGATAATGACAGAGAACAGATAGCTCTATTTCGCTTTTCCCTCATTTCACCTATCTTAAATAGACAGGTGAAAAAACAGAACGAGTATCTGGCAAAGGTGGCTGCTAAAAAACACAATGTCCCCTATTATGGTGTCAGAGAATACTCACCAAAAACTATAGCCATGTGGGTTAGAGCCTATCGCAAAGGTGGTTTTGAAGGACTTAAACCCAAACCCAGAAATGATAAAGGTAAAAGTCGTGTTTTAACTCCAGAACTTAAGGAAGTTATTTTAGAAGCCAGAGAAGATCACCCTGATAGATCTGTTTCTTTACTCTATGATCAGCTGATTACTGAAAAGAAAATGCTGCCTTCCCAGGCCTCCTATTCCACTGTTTATCGCTTTCTTAAAAAGAAGAACCTGTTGGTTAACTCACCCCGTAAAGAAGAAAACAGACGCCGTTTTGCCTATGACCAGGTTAATATGCTCTGGCAGGGCGATGAAATGTATGGTCCCTATCTTAACCTTGATGGTAAAAAGGTTAAAACTTTTCTCTTTGCCTTTATTGATGACTGCTCCAGGGTTATTACTTATGCTAAATTCTTAACAACAGAGAAGTTTTCTGCTGTGCAGCAGGTACTCTCAGAAGCCATTTTAAGAAGAGGCATTCCTAAACTTCTCTATGTTGACAATGGAAAAGTTTACCATAGTGATAATCTCCATTTTGCCTGTGCTTCTCTGGGTATCACCTTAATTCACACTAAACCATATGATGCCCAATCTAAAGGTAAAATAGAAAGATATTTCTTAACTGTCAGAAAAAGGTTTTTACCTCTTTTAACTGATGATGATTTATCCTCCCTGGATAAACTTAATCAACGCTTTTTCAGCTGGCTGGAAAAAGATTATCACCGTAAGGTGCATTCTTCTTTAAAAATGACTCCTTTAGATAAATATATGTCTCAGATCAGTCAGGTTAAAACCTATGATGATCCTGAAAAGCTTAAGATGCTTTTTCTCAAAAGAGCTCAGAGAAAAGTCAGACATGATGGAACTATATCTGTTAATTCTAAACTCTACCAGGTACCACCAGTCTATATTGGCAAAAAGGTTAAGATCCGCTTTGATCCAGAAACATATGATAATATTTATCTTTATGAAAATGGTAAATGCATAACTAAAGCTGAGCCTGTGATTATGGCTGATAATGCTCATGCTAAAAGAGGTAATCCTATCTCCTTTGCTAAAATGACTGAAGGAGGCAGCAAAAATGTATAAATCTTTTTATTCTTTATCAGATAATCCATTTAAAAAAGAGATTGAAACTAAGGATCTCTACCAGTCTGAAAACTTAAAAAACCTTTCTGCCAGACTGAATTATCTTAAGAAAACAAAAGGTATTGCTGTCATTATTGGTGAACCTGGAAGCGGTAAAACTTCTGCTTTAAGAGCGATGGCTGACAGTGTTAACCCACATCATTATTTAAGGTTATCTATTTCCCCTTATCTACAGGCTCAGTAATGGATTTTTACAGAGGCATAGCCATTGGCCTGGGAGAAGAGCCTAAATTCAGAAAGGGAAATTTTGTTGTAGATTTTAGTACAACAGATTACTTTAAGCAATTTGAAGAATTTATTAAAATAATTCATGATAATGTTATGGAAAAGAAATAATAATTATTTATTGAATTCAAACAAAATGATACACTGCTGCATATGATACACAGTAAAAAGTATTAAATATATTTAGTAGATTTGTTATGACAATAATTCCCTATTTAGATGAATTATGATGGAATAGTTTGAAAGTTATTTGAAATTTTCAATACTTAAATTGCAATAATAAATGAAGTTAATTAAATAAAAGCACTAACAATCCCTATATTTAAGAAATTGTTAGTGCTTTTTTATATTTAATAATCTTCAGTGGATAAAATAAAGATATTTAATTATTTTCATATTCACTTTTTCTTCTATAGAAAGTAGATTTGCTTAATTCCATTTCTTCCATAGCTTCGACAGCAGTTATCTCATTTTTATTATAAACCTGATCATAGTAATATTCAAAATCATCCACTTCAATTTTAGGTCTACCAAAAGTAACTCCATTTTCTTTTGCTTTCTTAATACCTTCTCTCTGACGCTGTCTAATTTTCTTTCTTTCTTTTTCTGCCATATATGATAGCAGCTCTAAAATAATATTAGAGATTAATTCTTCCATTCCATTTTTAAATTTTCTTGTGTCTAATAAATCCATATCTAGAACTACTATATCTGCTCCAATATCAATGGTAATTTCTTTCCACTCTTCTTTGATTTGCCTATAATTTCTCCCCAATCTATCTAATTCTTTAATAAATAAAACATCTTCTTCTTTTAAAAGTCTCTTTACCAGGTGGTATTCAGGCCTGTCAAAATCTTTACCACTTTTTTTATCAATAAAAATATATCCTTTTTCAATACCAGCTTTTAAAAGTGCATCTTTTTGTCTGGCAGGGTTTTGTTCCTTACTCGAAACTCTTATGTAACCATATTTTCTTCCACTCATGTTTTTCACCTCTATTTCCAATTATTACTTATAGTTTACCATAAAAGTTTCAAAAAGTACATGATTGTTATGGGATATACCAAAATTAAATTTAGCATGTTTTGAAACGAATTTACCAAAAAGCAAATAATAGCTGAAATGAATTGCTATTACTGGCTTCATAGATAATTTATTAATTTACTTGAAATACAATTCAATATGTATACCTTTTGGGAGTTTGTTTTTGATGTTATTCTCTTAAAAATACGCTGTTTTTCTCCAAAATTATAAAGTCCAGGTGTTGATCCTGGACTTTTTTCTTCGCTTATAACCTATTTTGCAAAGATTTATTAAGTTAATTCTTCCATTGCTGGCATAAAAAATATAAATAACATAATTGCAATTCCTGGTGAAAAAAAACATATTATAACTCCTATTAAACCAATAAATATCATTTTTCTATAATTAATAAATTCGTTGGGGGTGAAATCTCCTTTATAATCTATATATTTAAAATCTATATCTTTATCTCTATATTTTTTATTAAATGGGTCCTTTAGTAATGTATAATAAGTTGTGTAAATAAAATTATGATAATTTTTTTAAATAAAAAGAGGAATCCTTCTTTGAGTGGTTGAATATATTTATTGACAAAATAAAAAACACAACCACAAGGAGGACTCCT
>Ga0208008_10310_pt1 | contig 3983 bp, 6 predicted proteins | sample Wag42014_11_19_FD_187355 | JGI IMG/M metagenome (GOLD analysis project Ga0208008, IMG submission 187355) | Deep subsurface shale carbon reservoir microbial communities from Ohio, USA - Utica-2 Time Series 2014_11_19 (SPAdes) (version 2) ...
TAGATGATTTAAGTGATGGTCAGTTTAAACAGCTTAAAAATATTTTAAATACCTTCAAGAAGATGGCCTAAAAGAAAGGATTGATTAGAGATGCCTAAATTCAAAGTTAACTGCAGCTGGAGAGAATTTCACAGCGGTGAATTAATTGTTGAAGCAGCAGATGAAGATGAAGCCTTAGAACTGCTGCAGGCAGATCAGAATAGATTATTGGAACTACTGATTGATAAATATGCTAATGAAACATTTGAGAGCTTAAGTGATATTGAGTTAATTTCGGGAGATGCTGATACTGATAGAGATCTGGATTTGATTATTGATGCTGGAGAAATAGAAGTTTGTAAAAGCTAATGAGGTGATAGAAATGCCGGTTAACGGAGTACCCAGTGATCAATGGAGAGTTAAAAGAGCTTTGGGACCTTATGCTGAGCCGATGGATGAATTGGAATTGCTGGAGGAACAGAGGTTAATCAAACTTAAAAGATTGAAAAATAAAGATAAAGGAGAAGATAATGATGGTTAATATACAGAAGTTTTCACTGAGAGTAGTTAAAGAAAATGGTGGTCGATATGATATTGATAAAACTATTAATAATCCTATAGCAGCAAGGAACTTGTTTATTGAAGTAGCTGAATTAGATAAAAGATCAGAAGAAGTCTTTGTCATGGCGACTATAGATGTCAGAAATAAGGTGACTGGATTATTTGAAGTTTCAACCGGCACTTTAAATTCAAGTCTTGTTACACCGAGGGAAGTATTTAAAAGAGCAATTCTACAGAATGCAGCCGGTATAGTCTTAGGTCATAATCACCCAAGTGGTAATGTAGATGCGAGTGGTGATGATATTAATATTACTCAGAAGCTGGTTAAATCAGGTAAGATACTTGGAGTTAATGTAGTAGATCATATTATAGTTGGTAATGAAGGTAATTACAGCAGTATGAAAGAAGAAAATCACATATAGAGAGGAGCTGAATTGATGCTAAAAATTGATAGTATTAAATTTGATGATGAAAAGATGGATAACGACAGATTAAATAATTATATTAAAAAGTCAGAAGATGCTGTAGAGATATTTGTTGATCTGCTGAAGATGGATGGTCAGGAAGAAGTGGTTGGAATGATTGCTTTAGATAATGATCACAGACTAATTGGTGTATTAGAATTAATGAGGGGAGGTGATACTTTTCAAAAGATTGGTACAGATGATTTATTTTATCTGGCTTTAAGACTGGATGCTGATTCAATTATATTAGCACAGAGTAAAGCTGATGGATTGAAAGTAAGCAAAGAAGATTATCAATTCAATGAATTTCTGATAGAGGAAGCTGATAAATTCAGAATTAACATTCATGATAATCTAATAATTTCAGGAAGAGATTATATCAGTATTAGCTGATCTTATATTTAAGAAGTTGTCATTAAGTTGATAGCTTCTTTTTTGTTAGTTAATATAATTTCTAGTTTCAGCTAAAAATTATTCAGAAACCTACCTATATTACCTCTTTCTCCCTATTGTAGATTATCTGGCGGTACATGAGCTGACTCATCTGCTGCATGATAATCATTCGTGAGAATTTTGGGCTACTGTAGGTTCTATTGTTCCTGATGTAAAGAATAAGAGAGAGTGGTTTAAGATTAATGGGAGAAGGTTTAGTTTTTAGTGTGTTCAAAACAGCGTATAATTGGAGTTTAATAGTGGTAGAAAAAAGAATAAAAGGTAATTATAGATTTTTCTAAATTGAAGACAATTCTATTAAAGCATCAAGTTAATGGTTATCTATTTTTTATTATATATAGTATATATACTATATATAACTTATAGTAATTAAATTATAATATATTTAATTAAGCTTGTCAAATCAGCAATAAAATGGTATAATTTAATCAATACAACCTGAGTATCTATAAGTATATATACTTATAGATATAATAAATGAGGTGAAAAATATGTCTAAAAGCAGATTTGAAATGATGAAGATTATAAAAAAAGATTTAATCAATGAATTTGATGAAAAATTCAATAAGGGAGATATTGTTCTATTTAAAGATATAAACAATATGCTCAAATATAATAAATTATTTTCTGTCTTACCGAATGTTACAAGGGTTAAAGATCTAATAAAATTTTTAGTTGAAAATAGAATTTTAATACCGTTTGAACATCAGCTATCTAAAAATAAATCCACAACCAAATATTCTTTTAGAGAAATTCATAAATATAAAACACCGTTAAAATTAAGAGGAAAATCATTTCTGAGTCATTATACGGCCATGTATCTTCATAATCTGACTGAAAATGTACCAAAAAACGTTTACACTAACCAGGAACAATCAAAAAAGCCTTCAAATAAAAATTATAACTTACAGCAGAAAAATATTGATAGAGCTTTTTCTAAACCAATGAGGAAAACTAACAATATAGCTTTCTTCGATAATTTTAGTGCATATATGCTAAATGGAAAGAATACAGAAAGAATGGGAGTTACAGAAATTGAAGTTGATGGTGAACTATTACCTGTAACAGATATTGAGAGGAGTTTGCTTGATGTAAGCATTAGACCTGGGTACGGTGGAGGAGTAGAAGAAATTTTAAAAGCATTCACTAATGCTAAAGGTAAAATATCAATTAATAGACTCTTAGCTTATTTAAGAAAAATGGATTATATTTATCCATACCATCAGGTGCTTGGCTTTTATTTAGAAAAAGCTGGATATAAAGAAAGCCAGTTAAAACTTTTAGAAAGCATGGATATTGAATATAAGTTTTATTTAAATTACAACATGAAAAATCCATCTTTCTCAAAAAGATGGAAATTATACTATCCTCAGCATTTATAGATTTTGAATAATTAACCTTACTTTCTCTAAAATATAATTAAAGTAAAAATCGTAACTTTCTAGTTGATCAGAATTGAAAACTGTATCTTGAACAGCAGTAAAACTATCGCGATGAAATTCTCTGTAATTTTCTAATTTGTTCAATAGAGAAAGAGGAACCTTTTTGATGCTGAAAATTTCTTTTAATTCCTCTAAACTTTTTTTTGAGGTCAAATCAATTTCACTAAAATTCTCTAAAATAATATAGATATCAAAAAAATCTTGAGCACGCCCCCTGGGTTTATGTGTTTCTATTATTTCTGCATACTCTTTAGTTTGCTGGCAGATAGCCCTTAGCTTTTCTAAAACTATCATACGGGGGGAATAGACATAGATATAGTAATTATCTAAAATCTTAAGCTGTCTATCCTCAAAATATTCGTGGCGGCTGATATCAACGGTAAAAACTCTTTTAAAATCCTTATTAAAGGGTATAGCCTGCCTTCTCATATCATTAATATCTTTATCTTCCTGGTTTTTAAGATTTAGCCACCTCTCATATTCCAAAACTTTAAAAGATAGCTTATATCCACCCCAGAATTCTTCTTTATCAGGACTCATTTTATGGGGCTTCTTTTCCAGTATAATATCAAATGCTTTCAAATTATTTTCCTTAAAAGTTCTCTCAAAAGAATCTGTCAAAAGCTCTTCTACTTCTTTTAATTTCATTTCCAGCTTTTCAAAAGAATTTTCCATTGAAATATCTATATCAATTGATGATCTCTGATTGAGATTATAAATATAATTTAATGCATTACCGCCCTTTAATGCGAAAAGATCCATTAATTCATCAGATGCAGCAAACATTGAAATTATAGTTAATTTCCGTATTTTATCTAGTCGTTCTTGATTGAAATCTTTCATAATTAATTAACTCCTATTTTGTTAGATTTATTGTCACTTAAAGTTAATTATACAGAATAAATCCTAAAAATAAAAGTTAATAAAAAAATTGAATATGCTAGAGTATATTTGCTTCAAACCCTACTTTTGCGAAGATGTTGTAACGCCTCCTAAAGATATTGGACAGATATTAATTAAATATTTTATAATAATTATAGGGGTAAAAGCAAATTCCTAAATCTTATGACCCTGATGAAAAATG
>Ga0208008_10311_pt1 | contig 3974 bp, 3 predicted proteins | sample Wag42014_11_19_FD_187355 | JGI IMG/M metagenome (GOLD analysis project Ga0208008, IMG submission 187355) | Deep subsurface shale carbon reservoir microbial communities from Ohio, USA - Utica-2 Time Series 2014_11_19 (SPAdes) (version 2) ...
CACAGGCTTTAAATTTTCTGCAGCCATTTGCATGTGCTTCATTGATTAGTTCTACTGCTTTTTTGCGATCTGAAATTTCAATTAGTCGTCCTCTGGGTCCCCCCAGATCGCTCGGGCCTTTTTTCTAAGTACCAGTAATGCTGCAGTTTCAGCAAGAGCTTTTTCCTTTTCGCGAAGTTCTTTTTTAAGTTCTTTAGCTTTCTTTTGCTCTTTTTTAAGATTATCTTTCAGCTTTTTAGGATCTTCAAATTTAATTTCATTGGCGTTCTGACACTGCTTAATCCAAATTTTTAGTTCTTCAACATGAATGCCTTTTTCACGGCAGTATTTAGCAGTTTTCAGTTCTGAAAGGCTTGCAGTTTCTAGAACAGCCTGAAACTTATCATTGGAAGACCATTTGCTTGATTTTTTATTGCTGGTTGGATTATTTTCTAAAACTTTAGTTCTCCATCTGTAGAGAGTTCCTTTTGGTATATTGGTTTCTTTAGCTAGAGCAGGTACTTTTTCAGCATTAGGTGGAGTCAGTCTTTTAAATATGGATTCTTTTAATTTTTTAGGATAAACTTTTCTTGGCATAGTAATTCTCCTCAGGTTTTATTGTCGTTACTCTATTATACACAGATTTTGTGCCTCACGACAACTAGCCTATTGTGTTATTCTAAAATTAAGAAATTAATTTTATTAAATAAATTGCTACTATTTTAAGATTTGATATACTAAATCTAAGATAAGTTTAATAGGTGGATTGGGCTCTAAACTATCCTTGCGGCTTTGATTATTCAAAGAAACGCTTAGTGTTAGACTGCCATCCACCTATTACAATCATCAGAGACGTCAAATAGGACGCTGCGAATCAACGCTAATCCAATAGGGTACGTCTGATGATAATTTAAATAATTTAACCTAAGGAGTTGATCTTCATGAAACTACAAAACCATGTATTTGTTAGTGTGGACACCCATAAAAACCAACATACTGCCTGTGTTTTAAGCTGTGTTCATCAAAAAATTGCTTTAATTGAAACACCGAATAACCCAGCTAAGTTTAAAAAGTTTATTCAGGAGATCAAATCTGTTAAATCTCCTGATAAAAGTCTAGTTTTTGGATTAGAAGATACTCAGGGTTTAGGACATTCCCTATCTCAATGGCTTTTAGATAAAGGATATATTGTTAAAGAAGTTAACCCTGCTTTAACCAAAAGAGAAAGACATCATAGTACTAATCCTGACAAATCTGATGAAGTTGATGCTGAAGCTATTGCTAATGTATTAATAACAGATTTCAATGAACTGCCTGATGCTTTTTATGACGCTAATTTTAAAGCAATAAAACATCTTAACGATCAACGCCAAACCATGGTTAAAGAAAAGACTAAAATAAAAAATCGTCTTCATAATTTAATTCATCAACAATATTCTCAATATCAAAAATTCTTTAGTAATCCATTTTGTAAAACAGGGCTTGCATTTTTTGAAGAATTCCCCCACCCGGCTGATCTGAATTACTATGCAGAAGATAGACTAAATAAATTTCTAAAAGAACAGGTGAAATCTATAGGTAATGATAAGGCCGCTACAATACTTTCATTAGTAAATAAAAATAAAAAGAAAGCGGCTGATGATAAGGCTAGATCAACAATCATAAAAAGCCTAATTAAACAGTTAAAATTACTTTCTGAATCCCTTAATAAAATTAATCAAAAGCTTAAAAGTTCTGTTGAAAAAAGTCAATATCAACTTACAACTATGCCTGGCATTGGTTTTAAAATGGCTGCAATGTTTATTTCAAACATTAAAAATATTGATAGATTTGATTCAGCCAGTAAATTAGCCCGTTATGCAGGTTTAGCTCCTGCAGAACATAGTTCAGGAACTTCTAAAAGCTTAAACCTTAAAAAATATGGCTGTCGCGATTTAAATCATGCTTTTTATATGCTGGCCTTTCAGCAGATTGGTAACAATAAAAATCCTGCTTCTTATAGTTATTATCAGAAAAAACTAAAAGAGGGAAAATCAAAAAAGATAGCTCTAATTTGTTTGCAAAGACGTCTAGTTGATATTATTTATGCTATGATGAGAGATAGATCTGCTTACAAATTACCAGAAAATATTGGCTATGAGATGTTTAATAAAGCTGGTTGAGTTAGATTTATATAAATGTTTTAGTAGTAATTAAAATTCTAATATTCAATCTTGGGATATCCTTATGCCTAAAAACAATTCCATTTTCTACTATGGTAATTTTAACTTGACATAGGACGTCTAACATATAGGGCCCCTAAAACACAAAAAACCTGCCGAGAGGCAGGTCCTCTTAAATGGGCATCAGCCCTTAATATTCAATGGCGGAGAGACAGGGACTCGAACCCTGACACCTTTCGGCTTCACCGGATTTCAAAAGTTCACAAGGCTTAGGGCGACTGCCCTAGCCGAATAAATTTGCATAGATCGCAGCGGAATTTCAATCCCATGTTATATGAAGTCATCAGAAAATCTACATTTATTTATTATTTTTCTTTATCTTTAAAGCTTTTATATCAAAATCAAACTCTCTAATATCTTCTTTAGGATATAGTTCTTTCATGACTTTTCTATGCTTTTTTTGAATACGCATAGCTTCTTGATAAATAAAAGGAATTTCTCTAACAATCCTATTACTCAAATCGGTATATTGATTTGCTAACCGAGAACCTACAATTTTTCAAGATTAAAATCAGTTATATCTGATTCAGTTTTATTTTCTTCCTGAGAATAAATATATTGTTCAATTCTTTTATTAACTTCTTCAGACAAATTTCGGTGTTTTTCTAAAGTAATATTAATTCTTTCAATGTTTAATTCAAAAATATAAGCTTCAGAGAGAAATCCTTTGTTTTCTTCTGATCGTGCACAAAATGCAATATCTTCTACTTTAAGAACAGGTTTATCTGGAATAAGATCAGCATGTGCGGGCAAATCTTGCCATGATATTTCTTTTTCTTGTAAATAATTTAAAGTATATTGTAATGTTGCATGTGCTACTACATAAAGTCTAGCCATAAACTCTCGACTTTTATTAATCTCTTCTTCTTTTTTTATTTTATTTTCATGTCTATAATTTAAATAAAATGCAAATCCTGCGCCTGCTAGTGATGAACCAAAAACTGGACTTATTTCTATAAATAACTTCAAAAAATCAAAAATTTGATTAGCTTCACTCAATAAAACTCAACCTCCTAAAATTTTCTGATGATTTCGTATAACGATACTGGGATTCGCGGTGTGCCCGGTGTCCACAGACCTGGTGCAAAGTTTGCCATCATACCCGCAATTGTTTAATAGCAAGCTTTGTGCCAGAGGGCATGCCGCTAATCTCATGTTATCTGTCTGTTATGACAATATCGACTCTATTAATTATCATTTATCTTCAAAACTCCGAACCTCTATCCTCTTTTTTGCCACGATCTTCCCGCAAAAAAACTTAACCATTAGTTGGAAGTTTTGAAGATGATGCTGTTACCTCTCATAAAATTGATCATGCTCTCCATTAACGTACCCAGGTTCGTTAATACTTAGCAGTTTCTATTTACTTTCCCCGGAGAAAGTATAATCACTTCATCTTGTGATGACCAAACCCTTTCACTCGGTCTTATTAGCTGCAGTGACATTGTCATAATGTCAGATAACGAAGTATTAATGAAATAAAGTTCATCAATATTTAATTTACCTATCCTTACTACAAGTATATTTATTCAAAAGTAATATTTATCCTTTTATTTTATACAACAAATAAAAACCTGCAATATCCTTATATTTTGATCTCTGATATTCAAATGTTAGGATTTTGTTAGGATTTACCCCAAAACACAAAAAAACCCGCCTCTCGGCAGGTTTCTAAAATGGGCATCAGCCCTTAATATTCAATGGCGGAGAGACAGGGACTCGAACCCTGACACCTTTCGGCTTCACCGGATTTCAAGTCCGGCTCCTTAGCCA
>Ga0208008_10324_pt1 | contig 3717 bp, 3 predicted proteins | sample Wag42014_11_19_FD_187355 | JGI IMG/M metagenome (GOLD analysis project Ga0208008, IMG submission 187355) | Deep subsurface shale carbon reservoir microbial communities from Ohio, USA - Utica-2 Time Series 2014_11_19 (SPAdes) (version 2) ...
TTTTTTAGATTTAGTTGGGAAAATGGTTAGAAAAAAATCTAGAAGAATTGCTATAATGACTGTTATAAAAGTTAATTTGAATTATATCGGGTTCCAGTGACTGATCCACTAAAATAAGGATTGAAACACCAGGGGTGACCAAAGTCTAAATCAAAAATCCATTGTTCCAGTGACTGATCCACTAAAATAAGGATTGAAACATATCAGTAATAAAACGATAGATTTACTAAAAAAAGTTCCAGTGACTGATCCACTAAAATAAGGATTGAAACGTGGAAGCAGTCAAAGGAGTATGGAATTTAGGCAAGGTTCCAGTGACTGATCCACTAAAATAAGGATTGAAACATAATCAATGGTTAAGATTTAAAGGAAATATTCGTGAGTTCCAGTGACTGATCCACTAAAATAAGGATTGAAACCTTTAAGGGCTGGCTATAAAGATGATGTCGGCCTTGTTCCAGTGACTGATCCACTAAAATAAGGATTGAAACCATTAAGATTAGATACGGCATAATCTAAGCTTTGAGTTCCAGTGACTGATCCACTAAAATAAGGATTGAAACTGGATAGTTCCACCCTCATCAAAAACATCAGTGATTAGTTCCAGTGACTGATCCACTAAAATAAGGATTGAAACAGCTTTCTATTGCTTTTGCCAGAAATATCAACATTAAGTTCCAGTGACTGATCCACTAAAATAAGGATTGAAACTATCAGATACTGCAGCAGTAATAGCCGCAATTACAGTTCCAGTGACTGATCCACTAAAATAAGGATTGAAACTTAACATAGTTACCTGGAGGGGCCTGGCAGAAAATTGTTCCAGTGACTGATCCACTAAAATAAGGATTGAAACTTTATTAATTCGGCTGTTTTGTGTATAATAATGGTGGTTCCAGTGACTGATCCACTAAAATAAGGATTGAAACTAAATTGTTTTGATTAGCTCTGACCTATGCTTTCGGGTTCCAGTGACTGATCCACTAAAATAAGGATTGAAACTAGATAGTTCCACCCTCATCAAAAACATCAGTGAGTTCCAGTGACTGATCCACTAAAATAAGGATTGAAACTCTGATACGATTCTTGGCATTCCTCCCTCAACTCTAGTTCCAGTGACTGATCCACTAAAATAAGGATTGAAACTCCTCAGCCACATCAAAGCCTAAAGGTGGTTTGCCAGTTCCAGTGACTGATCCACTAAAATAAGGATTGAAACAATGCTGGTCCTTTTGTGATTAGACCTCCATATCAGTGTTCCAGTGACTGATCCACTAAAATAAGGATTGAAACTAGGTATATTTTTCATTTTCAAATCAGGATATTTTGTTCCAGTGACTGATCCACTAAAATAAGGATTGAAACTCTCAGACCAGAAGAAGCCGGGACCAGGGAAATTGGTTCCAGTGACTGATCCACTAAAATAAGGATTGAAACCCAACATGAGTACCGGCAGATGATCCACCACTAACAGTTCCAGTGACTGATCCACTAAAATAAGGATTGAAACATTTTCCGTTAGAATAAAATAAAAATCCTCTAAAAGGTTCCAGTGACTGATCCACTAAAATAAGGATTGAAACTTAATCTTTTTCATCTTAGACTTGACCATCTTCCGGGTTCCAGTGACTGATCCACTAAAATAAGGATTGAAACGCAAAACTTGGACATATGCCGAAAATCCTAATATATTGTTCCAGTGACTGATCCACTAAAATAAGGATTGAAACACTGCTGTAACGTCTAAATCTTCAGCCCAATTAATGTTCCAGTGACTGATCCACTAAAATAAGGATTGAAACTCATTCCTAAAGGATTTAGAATGTGGAATAGTAGAGTTCCAGTGACTGATCCACTAAAATAAGGATTGAAACCCAATGGATAGAGATGATATAGAGAGCGAGTTAGTGTTCCAGTGACTGATCCACTAAAATAAGGATTGAAACACACTTCAATGGCTAATCAAATTGAAGGAAAGCGAGGTTCCAGTGACTGATCCACTAAAATAAGGATTGAAACTATAGATTAGGATAGTTTTCTGTTTCCTCCATCCAGGTTCCAGTGACTGATCCACTAAAATAAGGATTGAAACTGATAATACCAGGCGCACGGCCGATTAGTTATTGGTTCCAGTGACTGATCCACTAAAATAAGGATTGAAACGTCTCATAAAATCCATTCATCCACAATTCTTGGCCTGTTCCAGTGACTGATCCACTAAAATAAGGATTGAAACTCCCGCTTATTCTTATCCATATCAGTATAATAAGGGGTTCCAGTGACTGATCCACTAAAATAAGGATTGAAACATATCCACCTAAATCACTCCTATACTCCATAATATGTTCCAGTGACTGATCCACTAAAATAAGGATTGAAACCCACCGCTACCAAACAGATTCATTGCAATTTGATGTTCCAGTGACTGATCCACTAAAATAAGGATTGAAACTAAAATAGATGAAAAAGAAGAAGCAGAGGACCCTAAAGTTCCAGTGACTGATCCACTAAAATAAGGATTGAAACGGAATGCAGCCACTTGAAACTGAATGGAGCCAAGGTTCCAGTGACTGATCCACTAAAATAAGGATTGAAACATGGCGATACAGAGCTAGGTAGGCAGGAGAGGACAGTTCCAGTGACTGATCCACTAAAATAAGGATTGAAACTTATTCACTTGCGATTGTTAAATCAATATTAACTAAGTTCCAGTGACTGATCCACTAAAATAAGGATTGAAACTGTGAAAAGTGATTAGTGAAGGGTTTTTGGTTTGAAGTTCCAGTGACTGATCCACTAAAATAAGGATTGAAACATAGTCATTTCCTCTGGTGTGTTAATATCTATTTTGTTCCAGTGACTGATCCACTAAAATAAGGATTGAAACTGGACTATTACCTTATCAAATAGTTCAGTCTGGCTAGTTCCAGTGACTGATCCACTAAAATAAGGATTGAAACTTAGATGTAAATCACCGAGAGAATGAAGTTTTACTTGTTCCAGTGACTGATCCACTAAAATAAGGATTGAAACATTCTTACATCTCCAGCACAAATCTCTTCAACTAAGTTCCAGTGACTGATCCACTAAAATAAGGATTGAAACAATGCTGGTCCTTTTGTGATTAGACCTCCATATCAAGTTCCAGTGACTGATCCACTAAAATAAGGATTGAAACTTCTTATGCTGTCCACTAGAGGTTGCTTCACGACCTGTTCCAGTGACTGATCCACTAAAATAAGGATTGAAACGCTCTCTGTGTCGCCAAGTGTTCAGCCATTCCGTTGGTTCCAGTGACTGATCCACTAAAATAAGGATTGAAACAACTAACATCTGAAACTAATCCCTGCATCGTTTCGGGGTTCCAGTGACTGATCCACTAAAATAAGGATTGAAACTATCTACGCAAGCGCAGGAGAATCCAAAAGAATCTGTTCCAGTTGTATATGATAATATACAGAGTTTAGAATTTGGTTGACATTGAATTCTAAAAGAACTGTAAAATTTTAAGAAAATAAAGGAAGACTACAGGATATCTATATCCAATTTTAATAGTGATTTTTACCATAATAACAAAAATAGATTTTTTAAAAAATTAAACTCAAAAATCTATTTTAAAATCTTAAATCAGATAATTTTAGAGTTAAATCAAAGGAAAATTATATTTTGTGGCTGCTATGAATAATTTAGGATTATGACTTTTAATTAATGAAAGGA
>Ga0208008_10394_pt1 | contig 2742 bp, 3 predicted proteins | sample Wag42014_11_19_FD_187355 | JGI IMG/M metagenome (GOLD analysis project Ga0208008, IMG submission 187355) | Deep subsurface shale carbon reservoir microbial communities from Ohio, USA - Utica-2 Time Series 2014_11_19 (SPAdes) (version 2) ...
GTGGAAGTACTCAAGTGGCTGGAAGAAGGGTATGATGGTGCTAAGGATATAGTGGACCTTCCGTGGAAAGTTACAAAAACTGCAGAGAATTTCTATGTTGCTGAACATCCCAAAATTCCGTTTGTTCTCAACATCGTGATAACCGATGAGTTTGTTCACCTTATAGTTCCGCTTGGATTGGAGACTGTTGCATTGGAGTTGCCAGAGCGCTTGAAAGTTTACCATACCCTTTTGGTGCTGAGCGATAAGTTAAATCTGATAAAGTTCTGCATAACCGGGATGAATGAGGAGATAACCTTGAGGGTTGACTTGGACAGGAAAACTCTTGGAAAAGAGGAATTTAACGATGCTCTTACAAGTCTCTTGATAGGTTTGAATCAAGTAATAGCTGCCTTGGGACTTGAAGAAGAGTTCGCTAGGGCAGTTTTTGAGAGAGTTGCAATGATGGTGCTGGAAAGACTTGAAAAAGGTGCCAAAAAAGAAGAAATTCTGAACTTCTTGGTAGTTAAGGTCGGGATGGATCCAAAAGATGCCGAGGAATTCTTGGAAAAGATAATTGAGACTAAAAGCCCGAAAGAGGATATTGGTTACTTTTAACTACCTTTCAATTTTTAATTCCATAAGCCTCCTGCACAAGCTCCAGTGGAAATGAAACTCTTGGTGTATGTCTTTTCTAAAGACTAACTTTAATTCGTTTAGCCCAGTTTTCCCCCTAAATTCGCCAAACAAAAGCACGTTGTTCATTTCTATAACACCAAAAACTGCCGCCAAATTGGTCATCGCTATATCTGCCGTTAAGAGAACTACAAGTGCCGGTGTATTCTTATCGAACTCCTTTAAGCTCTTTATTATCCGCTCGTCGTTTGTGTTCGTCTTTTCATCGACGCTTTTTACCTCTATTACCTTGTCTTTTATTTTTTCATACTCCCTTAGAGCTATGTACGCGGCCTTCCTCGATTTCTTCATTCTTCTATTACTGAACTCTTGAAGCAGATGTGAATTGTAGAGAATTTTCCTCAGCTCTTTTAGTTGTGCTGGCTTGTATTTGAAGTTCATTGAGTTTTCTATTTCCTTCTTGACCAGATCCACTATGGCTATCTGGATTCCTTCCACTCCCCTAAGCTTTGATAAGAATGCGTGGTACAGCAGGTTTGTATCCGGGGCGAAGACTATCCCCTTCGTGAGGCTCTTGTATGCGTTGAGCTTCTCCTGGAACTCTTCTATGTTTGCGTAGTTTATGATTCCACTGGAAAGGAAGCACTCATAAAAGTCTCTGTATGTGGGAAGATCGTATAGGTACTTTTCTTTCCCTCGAAGTACTTTATGAAATTCGTCTTCTTTGGCCAACACCCGTATTTTGTAGCCCTCTCTATAGGGAAACGCCTCCAAAAGCGGGATGTTATAGAGGGGGCTGCTTACTCTTATCTTGTCCCGCATCTGGATTAGGTTTATGAGTATCTGGAGTTCGGGCTTCTCTATAATTTTTTCCATCGCCTGCCCTCCATAAAGTCCTTTAGTCTTTGAATGTGCAGAGGAATCATCATGTATGGCCTGTTTGCGTATTCCAAGTCCCTAAGTGAAAGGTAAAAGAGGTGCTCCACTTCCAGTGGAATTGCATGAATAGCTGCTCCTGCTACTAAGGCCTTTCTTCCAGAGGTTATGTCAACAGAAACTTCGTATCCTTCTTCTTTCAGCTTTTTGAGGAGTTCTCCTATCTTCTCATCTGCCTCGAGAAAGTTGTCTTCCTCTATTATCGCCCATTCTATCTCTGGAGAAAAGCCGTATTCACTGGAAATTATCTTCAGGGCTTCCACAGCTTTTGGCAGCTTCTCGGAATAGATATCCTCCAGAAAGATGTAGATCTTATCTGGCCTGTAGCCCCTCATAACCACGGCGTAGTATGAGTTTATCATGGCCCACGTTGACCTTCCGAGCATTGTGATATATGCCTTCATAGGCTCCACTTTAATCTATAAGGATGAGCCCATACAAAACACTTTCGGAGAAGTTGAGCTTGACTATTTTTGAGAGCTCTATCCCCACGGCGTCTATTGAGGGCCTTACCTTACTTGGCATTTTGCATTTTCCGCTTTTCTCGAATTCGCACTCTTCACAGAGGTTGCAGTTTCCCGGAAATAGTGCTGTTGCATAGAAGTTCCCGCCTTTGAACAGCTCTTCTTCTCTTTTGAGAATGTAATTCAATACCTTTCGTTTTTCTTCGTCAAAATTTTCAGAATTAATGCTAAACTTTATCAGGAGCGCTCTTTTGTAGTGCTGTACTAGTTCTCTTGCTTCCCTCCATGAGGGAGCATGAGGCGGGCAGGAAGGGCTTTTTCCATAGGCTGGACAGCTTCTGCACTTCCACACCGGTCTTGGTGAAACAATAATTTCCTCTGCTGCTACCTCTTTCTCCCAGATTACCCTCATACAGGAAAAATTGAAAAATATCAATAAAAACTTAATCCATCAGGCGACCTCCGTTGACGTCAACGACTTCTCCGGTTATGTGATCGTTTTCTAGCAGAAAAATAACTGCATGGGCTATATCCTCTGGCTTGGCTATCTCTCCGGTCAATGAAAGCTTTCTTAGCCTTTCTCTCATCTCCTCGTTTATCATATCGGTTTCAACGGGTCCTGGGGCAACGGCATTTACTAAAATGTTCGGTGCTAAGTGTCTTGCAAGGTTGAAGGTGAGCGCTATCAAACCTCCTTTTGAAGCGGCGTAGTGGGCCCCTACAGTCC
>Ga0208008_10400_pt1 | contig 2661 bp, 6 predicted proteins | sample Wag42014_11_19_FD_187355 | JGI IMG/M metagenome (GOLD analysis project Ga0208008, IMG submission 187355) | Deep subsurface shale carbon reservoir microbial communities from Ohio, USA - Utica-2 Time Series 2014_11_19 (SPAdes) (version 2) ...
CTCTAAAATAAAGCCTAACTTCACTTCATTAACCTTGGCGGTAGTGTACGCTGTTAAAACCGCTGTTACTATGATTTGAACGGTGGAGATAAATAAATCGTTTATCTCCATCACGGACCACCTGGAATGAGTAATTTTGGTATCTTTCTTGGATACGGTATTAAATAAGCATCTTTTGGCTTAGAGAACGCTTCAGGATACTCCTCTGCAATTTTCATATTTGCGTATGAAGTGTACCCGGCTTTGCTTACCATCTGTTTGATCTTTTCTACATCGAATACTGTCACCTTTGCAATATTCCCCAGTGGCGTCTCAAAATATTTTGTAGTTCCAGGTTCAACCTTTTGACCATAATAAATGTGATTTTCGTAATCAAAGTACCCTTCTTTATACTGCAATCTCTCTCTAGCTTTAGCATCCCCTTTTGCTGATGAATACACGTCTTTGACCGTGTTAGCGATATCTTTCGGAGCGCTTACTACAGCATCAACAAATTCATTAATCACAACTTTTGGTAATTCTGATGCTGTACTAACTCCCCAACTACCTTTAAAGATTTCAAAAGCTTTCGTAAACTTATACACAACATACATCACAAATAATATAATTAGAGCATTTATTATGGTGTTAAGTGTATCCTGGGCAGCCACCTTGATTCACCCCTCAATATGGAATTCTAATGTCACGTGGTACAAACGAATCTACTCTCCTTTCTCCTCTGAAAAGCGGGTAGAGTACTGTTTTAAGTTCTGTTGGCTGTGTGGGTAACACTTGACTAAGTTCTGGGTCTATATATGCTTTTATTACTGCATTAGATAACTGGTAATTTTTAAGTGCATTTCGTACAATTATATTGTCTGTTTTTTTAATTATATTGTCTGTTTTTTTAATTATATTGTCTGTTTTTTTAATTATAGTGTCTGTTTTTTTCGGCGTTGTTTCCACTATGTGTTCAAAATTGGGTATTCTCGCCTCTAAATTGTTGTCTACTATGTTTTCTACAGTGTTTTTTTGTTGTTGTGCTATCTCTCTTCTTATTAAATAAACCAGTCCCAACACTCCAATCCCGATTAAGATTAATTCCTCCTTTTTCATCCTTTTCAACCTCCTACATACCTATCTACCCAATTTCGCCTATGCCTTGTCTCCACCCTTGTGGAATACGGCATAGGCTCATACTTTTGTTTTGATTTAAGTAAGAGTAAGAGTATGATTAAAACAAAAACTGCAATTAAAATTAAAATGTCGTCAGATTTCATAACACTAACTCCCTCTCCTTGTAAATTATGAATACCTCGTAATCCCCCATGATTGGGTCCCCCGAACCAATCACCACCAACTTTAGCCGGTGCTGGCTTGACCTCAACTCAATACTTTTTAGAAGATTTTGATATGTTGCTGCACTCGGTACTTGTTCAAAGCTACTCCAATTACTATCACCATTTATCCATACGAACTCTCCTTCTCCTTGCTGTACGTCATAAGCCGCATGATATATCCTTATATCTCCTGAACCCATATCTAGATAGCTGTAAACATCCAGCTCTGCGCCCCCTGGCCTACCACTAGATAATATAATACCCACTATGGTTCTTACTTTTCCGTCTTGCCCCGCTAAAGTTACTGTATGTGAGCGTTTCGTATTGCTAAGTGAGAAACTCTCTGAAAGTACTTTTTGTTGAATATCATAATCAGCTGTTATAACGTTGAGTTTTCCAAGCTTGAGATATGAATCACTTAAAAACAGTACTAACCGCCCTAGTTGTTTTAAGCTCCACTTAATTTTGTATACGTTCACATCTTCAAGTAAATCTATGTCTTCAACGTTGTAAACCTCATTATCGTTGATGATAATCTTTCCACGAGAGTTTTTGTTCAAAATATAGAGATTTCTGAACCTATACCCAAAGTTCTTTTCACCTTCAAGGTCTTTTACCTCTATTCTCATTTAAAACCACCGTTCCAAACTTAAAAGTTTAAAAGAACAAACTTCAATCTTGAACCACTGTAGTGCTTATGTCCAAGCTTGAATTTGCCTTAGACACTGTGAAAGCACTCGCACCGCCTGAAAGTGCAACCTGAACCGCTAAGTAACTGAATGGAAGAGCACCTGGCACTTTTACGGGTAAATCTTTTGCTGTATTGTTTATATCGCCATATCTAAATCTAGCAACTTCATAAGTCTTATTCTTTGAGTTATTCATAACCACAAGTCTTACAATTGCATCACTGTCAACCTCGTTAGATTCAGCATCCTTAATTACCGCTTTAATCTTTCCTAAAAGCACTTGTGTGGGGCTTATTTCCTCAGTGTATCCCCAAAATCTAACCTTATCCGCTGTAGTAACCTGATATTCGGCTATTGTTGTAAATACGTTTGATTGTATCTGCGCACCGTCGTAAAATGTCATTTTACTAATATTAAGTTTGTCTTCAAACGTCAACATTTTTCACCACCTCACACCGCTACAAGTTGCCCCCCTGTTTTTCTCCCTACATTCCTAATTTTTCCAATCAACCACCTGGCAATTTCTACTGCCGCAAAAACCACTACCAAAGCCAAAACTAGTTGTATGAAGCCTTTTGGACTTAGTTTCACTTTTGCCAGGTCTACATTTTTTGGTATTAAATCCGACATTCTACACCACCCCCGAAATTTTT
>Ga0208008_10444_pt1 | contig 2309 bp, 1 predicted proteins | sample Wag42014_11_19_FD_187355 | JGI IMG/M metagenome (GOLD analysis project Ga0208008, IMG submission 187355) | Deep subsurface shale carbon reservoir microbial communities from Ohio, USA - Utica-2 Time Series 2014_11_19 (SPAdes) (version 2) ...
TGATCTGAAGCCATTATTATCTCAAATTCTGCTTCAGTTGTTTTTAATTTCAATTTACCAGCTTCAGAACTCACTTCTGTTATTGGCGGCAAAATCTCCCCTTCTAGATATTTTTCCTGCTCAGTTTTGGGAAATAGAACATCACTAAAAATTTCATCTAAACTTCTGGCATTCATAATAATAAAAACTAAAGTAAAAGCAGTAAAAATAATAAAAATTCTCAACCAGTGCTTTTTTAAAAACTGCCGCTGCATATATAATATAATTACTGTTCCAGCAATAAAACCCATAAAACCAGCTCTGGAACGAGAACCAATTAAAAAAGCAAATAATAAAGTACTGAATATTCCTAATAGAAATGTTTTTTTCTTATCCTGCGAACTGCTGTATAAACCTAAAACTAAAATAACCAGCATTGAAGCATAACTTCCCACATAATTAGGATTATACATTGTTGAATAAATAACTCTTTTACCAATAAAGCTCAGACGGTCTACAAAAAACTCAAGTCCATCAGGTGTAATTAAATCTCTACCAAATTCAGTTGCCAGTAAATCATAGTTGTAAAACTGAAGTATGCCGTGAATAGCTAAAATAAAAGCTGATATAAATAGAGCTTTTAAAATCAGTTTAAATGATTTTTTATTGTCAACTATATTAACTGCCACTACCACCAGCAGTAAATATCCCAGTAAAACAAATATATTTTCATAGCGATCAGGAAACCCCTTAATCACTATTTCTTTATATTCTGCCTTAAATGAAGACAAAACTGCGAAAATACTGTAAACAGCTGCTGGAATATAATAATTTGTCTTTTTGATTCCGTTTAAATCAACATATTTAAGAAAAGTAATTAAAAGAAAAAATGAGGCAGTTAAGAAAAATATCATTTTGTAGTATGAATAGAAATCAAGATTAATGAAACTGCCCCAAAATTGTGTTACTTTACCATCTAACATTACTAAATGACATCTTACTATATAAATAATTAAAGATGTAATAAATATAAAAAGAGCAAGATTAATATCTTTAATTATATTTTTTAAACTCAATATTAATCGCCCTTCCCAATTAAGATTATAAAACTTAAAGAATCATTAATTTTATTAATCACCAGTAGTAATAGTTCCACCTGTTGTGATTTGACCTCCTGAACTTAGTGTATATGAAAAGTCACCATTATTTTCTTCTACTACAATTTTGTATCCATCGTATGTGCCATTACCTTCTTCACTAACTAAAATACTATCCATATTATTTAACTCATTCCAACCATTATAATCTGCTAAACTGAATTCATCACCATTTGCCCTATGAGATTCAATTTCAACAGCTAAAGTTCTCATATTTGCCCTAACAGCTTCTTCATTTGCACCATCTCCCAATCCCGTTAAATTCGGCACAGCTATTGCTGCCAGCACACCAATAATAGCAATAACAATTAACAACTCAATTAAAGTAAAACCTTCATTTCTTTTTAAAATATCTCTTATTTTCTTCATTTTTTATTCCTCCTCATTTTGTTAAAAAATTAACTAAAATTTCAACTACAAGCTCTTCTTTTAAGTCCTTCACCTCCTTTTTTAGCTTAGAAATTACTGTAAATACTGAACAGCGGTAAAATAATTGAAGCTACAATTCCACCGACAATGACAGCTAAAATAATAATCATTACCGGCTCAATTAAAGAAATACTGCCTTCAATTGCATTTGCAACTTCCATGTCATAATAATCGGATATTTTATTCAACATATCCTCTATATTACCACTTTCTTCACCAACTTTTAGCATCTGGACTACCATTGGTGGAAACTCTCCGCTCTGACGAATTGGTTCCGAAAGTGTTGATCCCTCTCTAACTCTCATTCTGGTTTCTAATAAAATATCAGCAAAAACTTCATTATTTACAACTTCTTCAATAACAGGCAGTGCATTGATTATATTAACTCCACTTTTAATTAAAAGTGCCATAGTGCTGGCAAATCTTGCTATTACAACTTTTCTAATCAAATCTCCTATAACAGGAATTTCCAATAATAACTTATCCTTATTTAATTTACCTTTAGGAGTTTTAATATAAGTGCTCAGTAAGAATAACCCTGCTAATAAAACAATTAAGATTGCCCACCAGTAATTAGAAATAATATTACTGACAAAAATTAATATTTTTGTTGGCAGCGGAATCTCCCCTCCAAAATTAACCAGCATCTTTAAAATATTTGGCAGAACAAAACCAATCAATATAAATACAGCTATAACAGCAACAATCACTATCACAATTGGATAATAAAGAGCAGATTTAACC
>Ga0208008_10597_pt1 | contig 1638 bp, 2 predicted proteins | sample Wag42014_11_19_FD_187355 | JGI IMG/M metagenome (GOLD analysis project Ga0208008, IMG submission 187355) | Deep subsurface shale carbon reservoir microbial communities from Ohio, USA - Utica-2 Time Series 2014_11_19 (SPAdes) (version 2) ...
AGTCCTCCTTGTGGTTGTGTTTTTTATTTTGTCAATAAATATATTCAACCACTCAAAGAAGGATTCCTCTTTTTATTTAAAAAAATTATCATAATTTTATTTACACAACTTATTATACATTACTAATAAAGTTGATAATTAAAGTTAGATAATCATCTATTTTTGATAATTGTGCTGTTAAGTGGCAGCCATTATTAAATTTTAATATAAGTTCTTGGCCAGTATATTCAACATTTACTGTAGAGGGTAGATCTAATTTAGTAAAATCCATAATAACAATTTCAGGTTCAGCTACAATTTTATAGCAAGGTTTGGAGCCAACAATAAACTTAAAAATCTTTTTAATTAATCTTTTATCTTCAATTTTTTTCAATAATTCTCCTAGATTTTGTATAAATTTATCTGGATTATCAAATAAGGAATCTACTTCAATTGGTATTAATTGATCAAATGATTGTAATTTTAATTGCAAATTATCTAACTGCATTTCCTGTAAATTATTAATTTCTTCTTTAATAATTAAATTAATGTCATATGGATGACTACTTTCATATAAAGTTATTCTAATGTCAGTTTTATCTTTATCAATTATGTCCCATTTAGGTAATCTATCTATAATAACCTTTGTTAAATCCGCTGATAAAAATTTAGTTTTTAGCCAGTTTAAAACGCTAAGAGCAAATTTTTGATATTTAGTTTGTATAAATTGAGGCAATTCATCAAATTCTGTTATATCTTTTTTCTGTTCTAAGCAAGTTCTTTTAGTGAATTGGAGGATAAAGTCATCGTTTTCTTCAGTTAAAGATTTAAATCCATCACAGATAATAAATTTCAATAAGCGTTCATTAGTATAAAGAGTATTATTATTTAGAATTTTCTCGAAATATTGCAATCCATCTTCCTGTAATAAATATTTATTATATTTTCCTCTTGTAATCAATTCGGGTTTATCTTCTTCTAGTTGATTAAGATACTTACGGACAGTTGGTTTGCTAATGTTAAAGTAGTTAGTTAAGTCTATAACTGTATAACCTTTACTCATAAGTTTCTATTCCTCCTTTATACTATTTTTCTTGATTTTGAATTTAAACTCCTTGATTTAATTTATAATAGATCTTTTAAAGTAGGAAGCCAATAATTAATTTAGAATATATCTATTTAGAAAGAAGTATATTAAAGTTATCTATAAAACTTATTATACCATTATTATATTATTAATGCACCATTTTGTTAATAGTAAAAGCAAAATAAAAATCATGATTAAAGTATTTTGTTTTATCGGGAGTTACTTACTTTTATATTTCTAGTACTTGTGTTAGCATGTAGTAAAGGGATTTAATATTAAATTAAAAAGAAAATAGTAATTTTAGTTTAGTGTTATTTTAATTTGAAGAGAGATATTATCGTAGGAGGATAAAGAATGAAGAAAATTAATAATCATAGATTACTAGTTACATTGGCTTTTAGTATAATTTTGGTTTTTGGAGTGATTACTACTTTAAAAAGTCGGTTCAACCCCCTAAATATGGAGAATATGTTTGTTAAGCTCGCTCATTCTTAGTTTCTCATTTTTTTATTTAGGCTAGTACTGGTTCAGCAACTATTTTTTCTGCTTTAGCCAGTTCATAAAATTTTGCT
>Ga0208008_10675_pt1 | contig 1444 bp, 2 predicted proteins | sample Wag42014_11_19_FD_187355 | JGI IMG/M metagenome (GOLD analysis project Ga0208008, IMG submission 187355) | Deep subsurface shale carbon reservoir microbial communities from Ohio, USA - Utica-2 Time Series 2014_11_19 (SPAdes) (version 2) ...
TATAAAAAAAGTGTAGTTCTCTAATCCAATATTTTAATTCTCTAGCAAAACCGTTAATATCATAATTTTTAATTTTTTTGAGCGTAGCTTTAGCTTCCTTCATGTCATCAGTAAAACTCATATTTGGCTCACCTCCATTAAGTTAAGTTAATTATAACATAATTTCTATAAAAAGGAAATAAATTTCTGCAAATTTCAGAATATAAAGAAGCAAGATTACACGAAGAATTTGCTGGGCATCAACTTGGAGATCTAATGCGCCATCAACTGCCAGATTATCTAAAAGAAAAACTTTCTTCAAATTTTAAAATAGAAGATTATATAATCAGGGAGTAACCTGCAGTACTAAAAAAGAATTTACAAATAATCGTAATAAATTAAGATCTAAGATGGATTTAGGTGATTTTAAAACTGATAATGAAATTGATCTTGCTGAATCTGGTAAAGGTAAGGCTTATGAGTTATCAAATATATGTTATAATAAATATGAAGCTGAACAATTAATTAATAATCAAATTCCAGAATCAGAATTAATAGATGATTTAATTCAAATGATGAAAATTTACCAAAGATATTATGAACAATATTATTTAGAATTAGATGAAGCTGAAATTGAAACAGGAGGCTGAAGATCCAGATAATCCATATTTAGTCTGTCTTGATGAAATGAACTTAGCTCGAGTGGAATATTATTTTAGTGACTTTTTATCAAAAATGGAGACCCGTCACTATGCTGGTGATCAGATTAAAACAGATAGGTTACTAAATGAAAATGATTTTGATCAAAATAACAGCAATGATTCTAAGGCCAAATACTCAAATCTACATATTCCGGACAACCTATATCTCATTGGAACGGTTAATATGGACGAAACAACCCATCCTTTCAGTAAAAAGGTATTAGATAGAGCAAACACAATTGAATTCAATCAGATTGATTTAACAGCCTTTTTAGAGGAAGATTATTCAGTGCAGGCTCAGAGTTTAAAGGTAAATAATCAATTTCTAAAAACCAAGTATTTAAACCTAAAGGATCTGCTGCCTGCTAAAAAAGCTGAAGTCAGAAGAACAACAGAAGAACTGGAAATATTATCAGGCAAATCAGGAAAGCTTTAAGTATCCGGAGTCAGCAGAAAAAACAGCATATATGCTGCGGCGCTTTGAAGAAGATGGTTTTACTTCTTACTGGCTGTAAAAAATATATTTTTTAAAAGAGGGGTTATTATGTTTTATAAAGCTAATATTGATAAATCTAATAATATAGGAGAATATGAAGAAGCTTTTATCAAATTAATTCCTAAAATATCATTATTAGGACAAATAGATTTAAATGAAAATCAAATAAATAATATTAGTGAGATTATGAAAGATAAAATAAAAATTTTAAATACAAATCCTTCTTATCTTAAACGAAAAGCTCCTATTACTACTGCACTCTTTTTGT
>Ga0208008_10714_pt1 | contig 1359 bp, 2 predicted proteins | sample Wag42014_11_19_FD_187355 | JGI IMG/M metagenome (GOLD analysis project Ga0208008, IMG submission 187355) | Deep subsurface shale carbon reservoir microbial communities from Ohio, USA - Utica-2 Time Series 2014_11_19 (SPAdes) (version 2) ...
ATATGGAAGACCATCACAAACAAGTGGGTTGCCTCGATAATAATCGCAGTATTTGGAACATGGATGGCTTGGGGTGCTGGATATACAGTCCTCTGGCCAGCATTTGCTGGTATGAACCAGCTATTGGCTTCAATTGCAATGTTAACGGCTGCTCTGTGGGCTTACAAGATACAAAGGGCAGGAAAATGGACCTACGCCGTCTTAATCCCAGCACTCTTCCTCTGGATAACAGTTACGGCAGGGCTTGTTTGGTACATAGCGGCAGTTCCGCTCGAAGGAAGCACATTAGTAGCTGTGAAGGGTTCTCTCTTAGTGGGCTTAGTGCTCAACATCCTTCTAGCGTATGATTTCTATCTCGCTTGGAAGAGGCCAGCAGAGGAATACGAAGCAGCTCCAGCGTGAGGCCTTTTCTTATTTTATTTATTTTTTGTTGAGGTGGTTTGATGAAAACATTCTTAAAAATGGCATTTTGTTGGACGTTCATGCCTATGCGGGTTTTTACTGGGTTTTGTGCGTTTCTCTTGGGGAGTTATGGCGACTTCTCAAACCATCTTATTGGCCTTAACTATAGACTTCTTTTCCACATGGTTTTGGGGGGATGTATGATATGCAAGAAAAAATTCACCAGCTCACTAACAATGAAAACGGGGTGGTTAGATGTTTGAAGATCTAAAGGCATTTTTTAGAGGATTTTTTAGTGCATTTAAGGCACACTCTACGGAATATCTTGAGTTTGAGGAGAGAGAGCTTGAAAATGTGTTTGCACTTGTGCTCATGGGCTCGTTTGTAGGAATTCCGAGCCCCCCGACGACGCTTGTCATAAGACTAATGCCCCACATGGTGAGGGAAATCTACGTAATGCAGAGAAGAGCGGGAGAAATGGATGATATATTCGGTGAAATCGCTGCAATGTTTGAAATAACGTGAGGTGATAACGGTGAAGGATTATTTGGCTCCAAAAGAAGGATTCAGGGTCTTATTCTTCATTGGAAAGGGGGGAGTGGGAAAAACAACGAGCTCTGCTGCAGTCTCAGTTGCCCTCGCAAAGAAAGGCTACAAAACTTTGATAGTCTCGATAGACCCTGCCCACAACTTAGGTGATGTGTTTGAGGTAAAGCTAAACGACAAGCCTAAAGCAATCGCTGAAAACCTTTATGCAATGGAGCTCGACATGGAAAAGCTCATTAAAGCTTATTTGAAGCATCTTGAAAAGAACCTAAAGCACATGTACAGGTATCTTACGGTGATAAACCTTGAGAAGTATTTTGAAGTGCTCAGCTTTTCTCCTGGTATAGAAGAATACGCTACTCTTGAGGCAATCAGAGAGATACTGCAAAGAGGAGATGAGTGGGACATTAT